>OFGG01002246.1_pt1 | contig 10784 bp, 5 predicted proteins | sample 1521701 | NCBI WGS metagenome assembly OFGG01 (sample SAMEA3504081, study PRJEB24116) | mouse gut metagenome | biome: mouse gut; feature: mouse-associated habitat; material: faeces | place: Denmark | collected 2011
CCGCCGGCAGCACAGGAAAGTGTTTTTTCACATTCTTTGGTTTTTTCATACCCCTCCCCGTTCCTTTCCGATAACTTTTACGGACCGAATCCTGTGTCCATCACAGCAACGAGACGGTCTTTCTGTTACAGTATACCGATTTTTAACGAAAAAAACAATAAAAGAATGTCGGATTCCTTCTTTTGACAATGGAAATGACTGACGATTGCAAAGAAGTTTTTCTGCTGTCCACTGCACTGTATATTGGAAATCTGTCAACTGCCGGTTGCATAAGGCCAAAATGCCCGTGCAGCGTACGCTTCGCACAGGCATCCTTGGTCAAATGATATCTTTGTCGCTCATTCAGGCCAGCACCTTGGCCAGCGTGTCAAACAGAGCACTTATGTTGATCGGCTTTGCAATGTGCCCGTTCATCCCACATCTCAAGGCCTCCTGCTTATCTTCTTCAAAAGCATTGGCCGTCATGGCAAGGATCGGTATGTCAGCCAGCTCCCGGTCTTTTAGTCCCCGAATGATCTTCACTGCTTCATATCCGTTCATAACCGGCATCTGGACGTCCATCAGCACTACCTGATAATATCCAGGCCCGCCCTTTTCCAGCATCTCCACCGCGATCTGGCCGTTCTCCGCCACATCTGTATCAAATCCTGCATCTCTTAAGATCTCCACAGCAATCTCCTGATTCAGCTCATTGTCTTCCGCCAGCAGAATCCGTCCTGTATGCGATTCCATCCATTCCTGGATCACACCTTTCTCCGTCTGTCCATCTGCATTGACGATAGAATGCAGACAGCTGCGAAGCTCTGACAGGAACAAAGGCTTGCTGCAGAAAGCTGTGACTCCGGCTTCTTTTCCTTCCTCCTCGATCTCAGACCAGTCGTATGCTGTCAGAACGATGATGGATACATCCTCACCCATCTCTTTTCGAATCCGCCTAGCGACTTCCACGCCGTTCATATCCGGAAGCATCCAGTCAATCACATAGACGCTGTAATCATCCCCCCGTGAGACCGCCTGACGGGTACGAAGCACCGCCTCCTTGCCCGATAACGTCCATTCAGCCCGCATACCGATCTGCTGCAGCATATACGACACGCTGTCACAGGTGTTAAAATCATCATCCACCACCAGCGCCCTGCCATCCTTAAGCTGCGGAATATCCTGGGGCCCTTTTGCCTCCGGGTTTAACCGGAAGGTAAAGTGCACGATAAACTCGGTTCCTTCGCCTTCTTTACTCTTCACCTCGATGGTCCCGTTCATCATATCCACGATATTCTTGGTGATTGCCATGCCAAGGCCGGTCCCCTGGATTCCGCTGATGGTCGTGTTCTTTTCCCGCTCAAAGGGTTCAAAGATATGCCGGACGAACTCTTCACTCATGCCGACCCCTGTATCCCGGATGGAGAACTCATAATTTGCATATCCGGCAGGAGCATCGGCTTTCTCCTGAATCCGCATGATGATCAATCCTCCGGCAGGCGTATACTTCACACAGTTGCTCAAAAGGTTCAAAAGCACCTGGTTCAGCCGCAGCTTGTCGCAGAAAATCTCCTCATCCAGAACATCCACCGCATCAACATACAGATCCAGCTGCTTTGCATAGACATCTGTCTGAACAATATTGCGAAGGCCCTGAAGGATATCCGGCAAAGAGCAGGGTTTCTCTTCCAGATGCATCTTTCCGCTCTCGATCCGGCTCATATCCAGCACATCGTTAATCAGGCTCAGCAGATGATTTCCGGAGGTCATAATCTTCTTCAAGTACTCCTCCACCTGCTCCTGACGGTCAATATGAGCAATTGCCAGAGTCGTAAAACCAACAATCGCGTTCATGGGGGTACGGATATCATGAGACATATTAGAAAGGAACGCGCTCTTCGCCTTATTGGCCCGGTTCGCCTGCATGAGTGCATCCTCCAAAAGGCTCTTCTGTTCCATCTCATTGCGGATCTCTTCATCCACACTTCGGAAACCAAGGACAATCCCCCGGTTTTCTTCCCATTCTCCGGCACGCACCGCTTTCATCTGGAAATACTTCATCTCGCCGTCTTTCCAGATCCGATAATTGATATTATACACCTTTTTCTCTGAAAGTTCCTGCTCCAGAGCTTTTAAAGAACCCGCCTGGCGCAGCATCTCCTGGTCCTCTTCGTGAACAAAACGCTCCGTAAAGGATTCCATGCTTTCCTTCAGAGAACACCTGCCATCAAAAATCGTTTCAAAAATGCGCCCGTCCCCATCATCCACCCGAAGCGGAATGCCGGCACCAGTATCCAGATCATAAAAACAGACATAATTATAATCGATACTGAGCGCATGAATCATCTCCATCTGGCGCTGTTCTTTTTTCTTCTCCTGCAGCTTCTGGGCCGTACAGTCCAGAAGAAAACGCTGATAAAACCGCTCTCCGTTCTCTTCCAGAATCTTAACATTACCCATGACATGGATAATTTCCCCGCTCTTATGACGCACGCGGTACTCCATGCTCACATTGTCTCCCACGCCTTTGAGCGATCGTATGTACTCCCGCAGCCGCTCTTTGTCCTCGTCCACCACGGAAGACGCCACCATATCAAATCCGTCTTCCAGCAGATCCTCCTGGGATTCATATCCCAGGATCTTAAGCGCCGCATCGTTGACGCTTATAATCTTGGAACCGTCTATGGAATGGCTCATGATCCCGCAGTCCATACTGGTAAAGATCAACTCCAGAGTCCGGCTTTTTTTCATAATCTCCTGCTCGTAGGCGCGTTCCTGGGTTACGTCAATGGCCACGCCCACTGTACCCATCACACTCCCGTCCAGATCATACAAGGGAGACTTGTAAGTTTCCAGAAGCCGGACGCCGTCCCCTGTCAGCACCGTCTCCTCGGATACGAAGGTCTTTTTCTTCGTCATGACCTCCCGTTCAGATTCGATACAGGCCGGATCATCCTGCTCCACATCCCAGATGTAAGCATGCCGCTGGCCTTCCACCTGTTTCTTGGTCTTATTAACCGTCTGACAGAAACTGTCATTCACTTTCTCATGAACACCGTCTTTTGTCTTATACCAGACCAAATTCGGCACATGGTTGATCGTGGCATCCAGAAAATGGCTGGTCTGCCAATAATCCTTACTGATCTTAAAATCCTGCTGCCACTTAAAGAAACGAAAACGAACCTCCTCATCGGTCATAGGCAGCGTCCACAGATCCGTGACGCCTGGTAAATGATCCATCAACGATCCGATCTGCTCCTTTTCCAGAAGCAGAATCAGTTCTGCACCTTTTTTTGCTCCTCTCAGCAGTTCCCGAAGCACACTTTTTTCTTCTTCCCCCTGCAGGTTTGCCAGAATTACATCTGCTTCAGATACCTGTATCCCCTCCGGCTTGTCACATTCTGAAAATTCATGGGTAAAACATTCCAGCGGAGTCATCCCTTCTATAATCTCAAATGCTCTGCAGCGGCGGCCCGCAAAACAGAAACGAACATGGCAGTGATACATCCCTTTTCTCCTCCAACACTCTGCTGATAGTAAAAAACTAGCTATATTTCTATTCTAACAATCCTAATAAAACATGTCAATATTGGGCCCCTGTGATTCTTTCGTTTTCCCCTTACTTTATTGCAGTTTTCAAGGCTGCCGCCGCTCATCCCGCCGCGGGGGGCAGGTATGGCAGAAAGATTGTGCTTTTTCACAAAAATACACACACTTTATTCTATACCGGCAGGCAGATAAAGTGTGTGTGAATCCAAATTCCATCCAAGAATTGTTTGCTGTCAGCTGTGCATGATTGTTTGCAGGGGATTTGCCCCAGATGAGAAATATTTTATATGGTCTGCCCGTTGTCCTCTTTTGCGTCTCTGGTCTGAAACGCCTCTGTCTGCGTCTCCCCCACAGACATGGCATTTATTTTTGTGTAGATATCTCTTAACCGGCCTGACATGTCCTGTACCTGACTGAGCCTTTCTTCTGTCAGACCTGGCTTTTGTGTTCTCCTGGCTGACCAATCTGGTTCCTGCTCTGCAGAAAATGACGGACCAGGTCCCTGTTCTGCATGGGATAACGGACGTGAACCCTGCTCTGTATGGGAGGACAAGCGTGGCCCTTGCTCTGCATAGGAGGACACGCGTGGTTCCTGTTCTGTATGGGAGGACAAGCGTGGACCCTGCTCTGCATAGGAGGACACGTATGGACCCTGCTCTGCATAGGAGGACACACGTGGACCCTGCTCTGCACGAGTCACAAAACCTGACGCACGTGTGGTACAGGATTCTATATCTGCGCCCCGTTGCTGAGGCGCATGGGATACCATAGAATTGTTCGCTGAAATTGTCTGGGTGCGGGATTCTAAGGTTTCCCGGAACATTTTATATATCGGCATCAGCAAGATGATCGTGTCGTCAAGCGAACCCAGAAGCGGTATCGGATCTGGTATGAAGTCAATGGGTGAAATCGAATACAGAATGGACATAAAGATCCACGGATTGTATTTAACCAGAAGCATCAAAGTCGATGAAAACGACATCTTTTTGCCTTCCATATGCCTTTTGAGCATTTCCTCTTCAACCTGCCTTAAATTGATCGTTACCTTTGTGTTTCCAACTTTCATTCCTTGCTCCTCCTCGTCTGTTTATCATACCGAATAACTGTCTACGAATATTTTTCGATGCGGATTTTTTAGCATCTTTACGTATCATTTATGAAATATTCTTAAAGAACTCCCTGTCACGATTGTCATGCTTCTCTATATCCACCGCAAACATTTTTACAAGTTTCTCATCCTGGGGCAAAATATACAGTCCCGGCTTCTGCCGGTTCAAAGCTTCATTCATGACCCTGACCCGAAGGATATCTTCCTTGTATTCCTTTGGATACTGCATGCCGGATTTGGTATAGTTGCTCTCGTCGTTGCTCATAAGAAACCGATACTCAAATCCCCTGGTAACAGCAGAGGGCAGATCTGCCGCCTTCGTCCCAAACAAAATAAAACGCATGCCCACATTGGTGCCGTTTTTGAGAATCTCTTCCATCGAAGGGTTTCCCCGCTGTCCCCATTCCTGCATCAGATCCCCCAGCATATGATAGCCGTTAATCCAAAACGTGATGGAACGTAATTTTTTAAAACAAAACTCCCCATCCGCTCCAAGTCCGCTCTGATAGTACCTCCAGACAATGTCCCGGCTGCTTTCCGGCAGATTCTTTAAAACCCGCTCCTCTTTTTTCAACAGGGAAAACTGCTGGATCATGCTTCTCACCTTATAGTTGCCCTGGATAATTCTGGTAATGTCTTTTGGTCCAAGCTCTTTTTCCACCTGGAAACCGGGAAGCTTCAGTAAGCCGCGCACAGCAGAATCTCCATGTACGATATAATTGCTGTTTTGTTCTTTCCTCCTGGCATACTGAAGCGCCAGAAGTTCGATCATATAAGCCCTCTGGTAGATGCTGTCCCCCATGCACAGAATATTTTTCCGGTCTCCAATGAGCAGTGGAATGTATTCCAAAGAGGTGTTTTTTCCGTTGGTCCTGGTATAGACGCAGGAGTCTCCCAACAGCAGATAATCCTCCACCGACTTTTCATATTCTACCGTGTCCCTGGTATTATGGTAAAAACGTTCCAAATCTCCTTCCAGGGAAGAGTTGTTCCCGTTTTCTTCTCTCCACAGGGGACGAACGGCCTCCTCCCGATAGAAGTCCAGATTCTTCTGATAACCCAGCTTTCTTGCCAGAATCGCATTTTCCCGCAGTGCATCCACCAGATCTCCGGTCCCGTCTTTTTCATTTTCTTTGATCAGGGGAACTTTGTATTTCAGATTATAATTTTCTGATCCGCCTTCTCCGTTAGCGATCAGATATCCCTTGCTCTCATTCCCTGTCAGCTCTGCTGCCGCCCGATTCCCCAGGACCATGGTGGACACGCTTTCATCCGCCGGAAGACACAGACGAAGCTTAAAATTGGACAGCACATCCGCCCGGACAGTGCCCGACATGCTCTGGGAAGCAAACAGCAGATGATATCCGGTGGCACGCCCCAGCTTGGTGATCATCTTGATCAGCTGATTGATCTTGTCCGCCTGCTTTGGCGTAGCCAGTTCGTACATCTGCTGGAATTCATCCACAATTAGAATCTCTCTGGCCAAAGCCACTCCGTAATGCTCACGAAACTGCGAGAGCTTCTGAAATCCCAATGCCGCAAACACTTTCTGCCGGGTATCCATCTTCTCATACATATCGTACATAACCGACAATACATATTCCATACTGTCTGTGGCAGCGATCTTCTCCACATGGGGCGCTGCCGCAAAATAGCTCTGATCTCCTTCCTCATAATGAACATTCCCATACTTTGACAACTCTACGATCTTAAAATCCGCCAGATTGATATGCAGCTCCCAGGGCGCATATTCGTACATCAGACTGGTAATGATGACATGGAGGGCGTTGGATTTACCGGAGCCGGTTCGTCCCGCCATCAATGCATGAACGCAGTCATCCCCCAGCCGGACAGCCTTCGGCTCGTTTCCCCCGGACAGCACCCCCGGCCTGATATCAATGCCGTTCTCCGTGGTGGCAAACCAGATCTTACTCCTATCCATATTGGGGAGTTTGCTTATATCAACGGTCTGACATATGCTGTCCTCCTGCAAAAGCTGCTCCGCCATCTTCCGGGCCTCGTTCACCTGTTTTTCTCTCTTGATACGCTCCCATACAACGGACAGCTCCGGACATACCCGTATTTTTGTGTCCCCGTTTCCATCCTCCAGGTCTTTTCGAAACGTCAAACCAATGCTGTACTTTCGCTCGTATTCTTTCTTGCTGCTCTCCTCACTGACATCGTTTGTCAGCCGGTTCTTGTATTTTTGAAAAGTGAAAATATTCTTCCTGGCATTTTCTGCCTTATTCTGCTGCTGCAGCGCAATTAAGCTGTCCACTTACTCTTTCCTCCGTCAGCCTCAAAATTTTTGGTCTTTTAGTACCTTTCTGATGGCTTAATCTGCCAGTTTGCTCAACACTTCCTGCAAGCTTTCTTTTTCAACCACCTTCCAGTCATAAAACGCCGTTTCAAACTCTCCTGCATTTTCCTTTTCCGTCAGTTTATAGATATTTCCCCTGAAGTTTTTCACAAGATCAAGACATACCTGGGCCGACCGTTTCCCTTCCTGCAGATGGTTCAGGTCCATAAAGAAATAGGGGCATATGCCGCTTCTGCTTCTGCCTCCGTCCGGTTTCGTGATATCCAGCACATTGTTGATCTCATCTTTCATACCGGAAAGCACACCATAGTTCATATTGGTGAATATGACGATCCTGACAAATTCTTCAAAGGACTCACCGTTTTGTGCCATGGCTTTTACTTTCGCAAAATAGCCCTCATTCCCCACCAGTTCTCTGGTTCTTCTTCCCGTCTGATAAATGCGCTCCAGTTCTTTGGCAATATCAGATCCCTGATAGATTCTGCCTGCCTCACCGTAAAGTTTCGTCCAGGCTTTGGACTTTTCAAAATCGTCTCTGTGATCGGTGAGCATCACGTCAATGTGGAATTTAGAGCTGTCTATCTTCCAGCACTGCAGCAGCGGCGCACAGAGAGTCTGCAGCGCGAAATCTCTCAGGTCCTGGCGTTTCTCATCGTTTTCGTCCAGATTTCCAAAATCATATACAAAAATCGTGGGATACAGATCGCCCTCCTGCCAGGATCGATCCACCTGGTTCAAACACAGTTTATAGAATCCGTCTACAGGCAGGCTGGATTTTATGGCATAATCTTCTCTTTGTTCTTCCGTAGCATCACCATCTGCTCTGCGTATCTCATTCTGCCAGTCCACCATGACCCTCTCTACCGCCTCCTGCATCTCCGGTGCTATCGGACAATGCTGAATTCCTGTGATCAGACGGGAGGGCACCATGTTGGCATATTCCGACGGGATCCCTGCCGCTTCGGCGATCATGTCACTCAGCACTTCCTGTCCTGCCTGCAGTTCTTCTTGATACCATGCGATGTAAGGCATCATTCCCACTACGCTGGTCGCCAAATAATACATCCTTGTCCAGGCTTTTCGATAGTCAAATCCTTTTGCCCCATTCTCTTTGTTCCACGTCAAATCTCGAAGCCCATCTTTTCGCATCTGTTTGCATAGGAAATCCAGATGGCTTTCATACCTTTTTTTCGTCCTCTTTGTGTCATCCTCCCATGCCTGCCGGGCAGTTTTCCATTCCCGCTCTTTCTTCTCTTTCAGGTTGTCCAGCTCCTGATTCCGTTTCCTGCGCTCATCTGCAAGCGTTTGTTCTTCTTTGTCCAGCGCATTTTCGATCTGCCGGACTTCCGCCTCCATAAACCCTACTTCCTTTTGCAGTTCTTCCAGATCCCGGCAGCTTTTTTGCCAGTCCAGCTGGGCCTCCTCAATGGTCAGATCTTTATAAACCTCCCATAGCCCGGCCTCTTTCTTTTCCAGCTCCTGCCGGACCATCTTAAGCTCTTGTCCATTCTGCCTAAGCTCCTGTTCCATCTCCTTGATAGATTCCTTTTCCGACTCCACCGCCTGAGGAAGCGCCGCCTTATAAGCAGACACCAATTCTCCACAGTGAGCGAGCTGAGCAGCATGCTGTACTTTTCCTTCTTCCATCAGTCTGACATAATCCTCTTCTATCCCCTGATGATTGACCAGCTGATAGATATCTTCCACTCCATACAGAGCAACACTTGCAGCCAGCCACAGGCAGAAGATCCCTATATTTCCCAGCATCCACATCATAAATACCGGATAAACAAACAGCAGGATGCACAGCAGAAGACTCAAAATGATACCCGCCAGCCCCCCGAACACTGCAGAAGTAATCTTCCTGTCCTTCCAAAAACCCCTTCCTGCACCCGCCAAAAATCCTATTGGCATAACATTTGGCAGCAACGCCATAAAAGCAAGCCAGATTCCCAAAGAATCTGCAGTCAGTACACAGATCAATACGAGATTCAAAAGAATACTGATTCCATCCAGCACCCAGTTGATTTTCTGCACTTTCTGCGGATCTGGTTCTTGGTTATTCTGAGGCAGGTGAAATGCATGGACCACTTTCTCCAATCCTTTGGGCAGACGGCCTTTCTCAAAAAACATCCGCACCAAAACCATCGGAAAGCAGAAAAGACCCCTCCCGACAGATTTCAGAATATTCAGCGGTATCCCTCCGATCTTTATCTGAAGTTTGGCCTGGGCGTATTTTCTGGCTGCCTCCTTTGGATCACCCGGGTGCTCCAGATGTTTCAGGGCTTCGTTTAAGGCCTTCAGCATATTTTCCTGTTCGGTTTCCGTAAATATTTCCCTGATCTGCTCCAGCGCCTTAAGAGAGGCATTTACCTCCATCTCTTCTCTTTTCACAGCAATGTTTCTCTCGCTGTCAGCCTGCCTGAATAAAATCTCCTGTTCCTGCGCCAGCACCGGTTCCAGCGGCTGAAACAACAGATTCTGTTTTCTGGCTTCATCGTCTCCTTCCTTATAGCTCAGAAGAAGTTTTTGGTAGTTTCGGTACCAGTTTTCTTCCTGACTTTTGTCCAGTCGTCCGGCTTTCAGCGGTAATTCTTCTGTATTCAGGAATTTGATTCTCATTTGTTTCTCTTGGATCTTTGCCGCAACCGCTTCTCTTTTGTTCCGATAATCCGCTATTCTTTTATTCCCTTCCTCCTCCCGTTGACGCATCTCCTTCTGAACAGTGACCACTTTTTCTTCATACGTTTCTTCCAGCTTTTCTTCCTGATCTGCCCAAACCTGATCGGCCGCTTTTAACTTTCTCAGTTCTTCTTCACAAATCCAAAACTCCTTTAGAATTGCATCCACGCCTTCATTAAAATATTCATATACGCTGATTTCCTTTTCCCTCACCATAACCACCTCAAAACACAATATCTGTCAGATCATCCAATGCATCTCCCAGTATTCTGCTCATGGCATTTTGCACGCTGCTGCTTCCATCCTGGGCACTCTGGGTAAACCGCTGTTTTCTCTCTTCATAACTGTTTTGAATATTCAGAAGATGATAACCGGCTTCATTGGCGGACTCTGCTATGTGATATACCATCTGTTCCAGCGCTGCAGTAATCTGCATAAACGTTTCACTCATTTCATCCTGCTCTATGTTGTCCTGCAGTGCCTCTGCCTTACGTTTCAATTCCAAAATGCGGTCTTCCCAGCAGTCGATCAGTGCTACCATATGAAGCGTCAAAAATTCTTCCTGTTCTTCACTGTTAAAGGCCTTGCCTCCGGCCATCAGTTCACAGTCTCTGAAATTTTGAACTTCTTCCAGCTGCCGGGCAGCGCTCCTGAGCTGCTGAATGTAAGCATCCTGGGTACTGCTTCCCACGGCTTCGTTCTTTATATCCAATATGTTTAAAAAAACTTCCACAATATCTCTGCCGATATGTTGGGAACTCTGTATGGCATTCTGCGCGATCGTTTCCAAAAAACCTCCCAGCTTTGTTGTAAAGCGGTTCACATCGTGTCCGTCCAGAAACCTGGCCACTTTACTCGTCTCCTCCACCAGTCCATCCATCTCAACTTTCAAGGAAAGCAAAAAATTTTCATATTCCTCCACGGCACTGCATGACATAATATCCAAACTTTCGTTCATCTTTTCTGTGTTTCCTCCTATTTATAGTTCCGCTTCAGCCTCACGGCACACCCTTTGCAGATCCATTCCTGGCTCCGTTTCACTTTGCCCTTCATGGATCTGTGTGCCTTTGAGCCTTTCGCTGTTTTTATTCGTTCCGCTTCAGCCTCACGGCACACCCTTTGCAGATCCATTCCTGGCTCCGTTTC
>OFGG01002253.1_pt1 | contig 10764 bp, 12 predicted proteins | sample 1521701 | NCBI WGS metagenome assembly OFGG01 (sample SAMEA3504081, study PRJEB24116) | mouse gut metagenome | biome: mouse gut; feature: mouse-associated habitat; material: faeces | place: Denmark | collected 2011
CTGCTTTTTTGCGCCCTTTTCAGGTGCGCCTCTGATTCTGGGGGCTTTCACACTACCTCCAATCTTTCGTAGACGCCGCCCCAATCCGTTGGGACGGCTGGTTTTCTGGGAAATCAGACGCCAACAGCCAGTTTTTCGCCGGAAACAAACGCCTGTCTGGGTACACCTGGGAAAGCCCCGGAAGCCCTTGAAAACGGTCTGCACTGCGGGCCGATGTGACCTGCCGGGCGTCACTTGTGACGCCGGCTTTTATCCTGCTTGTCATCGGGGAAAAGTCCACGCCGTGAGAAACGCCCCCCGGGCATTCCCCACTGCGCTCCCTTGCCCCTCCTCTCCCCACGCGACCCGCCTTTGGCTGGGCTCGCGCGGGGGCCCCGTCTGCGCTGCCGTTCGGCCCGTGCCCGCGTGCCCCTTACTGATTACAGCGTGGTAAATCTTTCGATTTTCTCCTATGTGACCCGCTCCCCACAACGGGCTACACGGGGGCCAACGCCGCATTTCAGGGGCTGGGAGGTGCACGGATGCCATCCAGTCTACAGGAGGGCAACAAGGGACCTCACAACGCGGAACGGGGGCGGTCACGCTGTTGGCAGTGCCGATCCCATTTCCGCTGGGCTTCCGCCAGCTTTAACTCCGCGAGGAATTCTTCCTCGCGTTCCTTCAATATTTGCTGAATGGGCTTGACCGTATAGAGCAGACTGCCGTTGTAGCGGTGACCATCCTTTCGGCGGATCACGGTTTCTTCCACTCGAATCAGGCCCCTATTCACCGGTGATCCAACGTGCTTCTGGACGGTTTTCCGGCTCATGCCCACCGCCTTGCCTATGGTAGCGTAGCTGGGCCAGCACTGTCCGCTTCGCACACCCTTTTGGTAGTGGAGGTAGATGTACACCAGCAACTCACCACACTCGAGGTCGAGCTGGAACACTTCGGCTGGCACAGGGAACACCGCATCGAACACCTCGTCAGTGTTCCAAGCTTGCTTCTTGGATATCCAGCGAGTCGTGCTGCGATGCTCCTGCACTTTTGATTGGATGGGACACAGCGAGTAGGAGAAAGTTCGTCCGTGATGCTCCATCTTGATGAACCCAGCGTCAGCCAGCGTACGCAGATGTGTTCGCACAGTTTTCTCACACAAGCTCACCGCTTTGCTGATGGCAGCACAGCTCATTTTGTCTGCGCCGCGCTTCCGGCTCTTACTGCAAATCAGATAGAGATACACCAGCAGCGGGCTGTGCTCCAGACCGAGTTTGAACACCTCGTGTGGCAAGCAGAACTCATCAGAGGATGGTGCTATCAATGACCGCCCGCCTCTCATTGCTGTCCTCCAGAGTGCCGCTCCACCCATTCCACGAACTTCTCTTTCGGCATCACCATCCGATTCCCAACTCTCAGCACGGGAAAATCTTTTTCGTGCATCAACTCGTAACTGCTGGATGGTGACACACCCGGCACCTTCGACACCATTGCCGCGTTGAGGAACAGCGGCAGATCGTCATAGTTTTTGTAGCTTGAAATCTTCATGCATCTCACCCCTTTCAAGTTTCCCCTCACTATGTAGGCAGCGAGAAAGGCTTTTTTATGCTGTTTCTTCGAAAATTTTTTCGAAGCTTGTAAAGGGCCTCTACTTACTATATCCGAATTCACTGGGTTTTGACATAATCTTGACATAGCAAAGCCCCCGCCGATGATGGCGGGGGCTTTGCTGGGGTGTTCAATTTTCCCGGAGCCAGTTTTGTCCTTCGGCCTCATCTCGTTCCTTCAAGGCTTGGGCAAGGGCGGTAAAAATTTTTCGCTGCAGATGATCCACGCTCCCGCGGTTCAGACCATGGGCCTGGGCATATTTGCGGATAGACAATCCCTCCGCAAATCGCTCATAAAAATAATTGGCATGGTCGCTCAAAACTGTTTTCAGGCAGTTTTGCACAAAGAGCAGGTCACTCTTGAGTTCTTGGAAATCCTCTCTTGATATTCCGATGTACCGTTTTTCTTTCGTTTTTCTTTGACACACAGCGCATACTTGGCCCGGCTGAACCGATAACCCTCGCAGAGCCTCTTAGCGTATTCGTGGTAAGAGCTGGCACTGGGCCTGTGCCAATCGTCGTATCCATCTTCGGTGTGAGCAGCTGCTTTCCGTACCGGGCGGACGAAACCATCCTCCTCAAAATTCTCTATCGCCGACGCTGTTATCCGCATCTGAGTTTGTCGTTTGAATTTCGGCTGGCGCACACCATCTACAAAAACACAATCGCAGAAGGAGCATTTGCTCATGGTGTAATAGGCACGTTTGTCCGAGTAGACATTCGGCGTCCAGATGACAACTTCTTCGTCCGTATCAGCATCCTTTGCCATGGTAATGACATAAATCACTTTGCCGTCATACCGCCTGTAGTAGCCAGCGTAGATCCGTCTGTCCGCCATCTGACTATCTCCTCTGCTTATTTTCCTTCCGATATCATTTCGCACATCAACCGAACGAGTTCAGAAAGAGATTTGTACAAATCTGTGACCAACGTGACGTATCGGCTCGGGATTGGTTCATTGAGCGATACTTTTACAACACTGCCGTTGGTCAATGCGGTTATACGTCATGGCCTCTGGCGCAAATGCCAGTCCCCAATTATGAGCAGCCATAGAAACGATTCGATTAATATATTTAAAACAAGTGATGCGAGGTGTGAATATTTATTCGCTGTCTCCCAATTCATAGAAGCGAATACACAACCCGTTTTCATTGCGCAGCCCTTTGCCCACAAATTGATTTCGGTGGAGGAGCGGAGCCAATGCCGGGGAATCTGTGATAAAGGTGGGGACTGTCTTAAACGGTTTCGGACGTGCGCCGTCTGTGAACCAGCCGTTGTTTTCCACATAGATGTGGCAGTCCCTGCCATCCTTGTCTTTTCCTGTCAGCATATACCGGGCGGACATATGGCGCACCTCATTCTGATTGGTGATCTGGGTGTCCACCCCACAGGGTTCAACAATCCCATTGAAAATAGAGCCTGTCACAGTTCCTTTGAACGGGATCATTTTGACGCTGCCGATCTCCCCGGTCAGCGTGACTGTTCCCGCCGGATCGGTTTCCACATGGATTTCCAAAACAGGAATTGATTTGTGTTTCATTGCGACCTCCCTAAACTATCATTTGTCCCGAGCTGTTCCAACGCATATGTGATAAACGCTTTTACCGCATGGGCAGTATAATTGCGCTGCGGCATCAGGGTGTAAAAGAGACGATCCATCTCCGGGGAGTCAATGGAGTAAAACATCAGATTTTTTGACGGTGCTTTTTGAATGATTCGATCACTGACGAAAGTGGCTCCAACCCCGCTACCCGCAAAGCGGTATGCCGTGACCAGCTGGGACAGTGCCAGCTTGACCTTGGGTGTGAATCCCGCTTCTTCAAACATCTGTGCATTGCGTCCATAGAGGTTATTTCCTTTTTGGAGCAGTATGAACTCCAGTTCCCGAAACCTCTCCAGCGGAACCTTGGGCTGGGATGGGGAGAGGTGCCGTCCGTCTTGAACGTCCTCGGAGGACATGGCGCAATGTGCCAGCCCTTCGGGGAGGGCTGCCCCTTTGGGGACGGCCAAAAGGATGTGGTCGTAAAAAGCAGGCTGATGTTCAAAGCGGTCAATCAGCTCCGGGTCGCAGCTGAAAATCAGATCCATCTCTCTCCGCTCCAGACGGCGGGCCAGCCGCACAGAGCTGTCCTCCGACACCTCCAACTGGATGCCCGGATACCGCTGGGAGAACCCCGCCAAAAGCTCTGCCAGCAAAAAACAGTTTAGATAGTGTGTGCCGCCGACGTGCAGACGGCCTGTGCGGACATCCCGCAGATCCTCCAATTCCCGGCCCAGCTCGGCCTCCAAGTATTTCACCCGCTCGGTGGTACGGATATAGGCTTCTCCCGCCGGTGTCAGAGCCAAGGGCCTGCGGCTGCGGTCAAACAGTGCCGCTCCCAGGATCTTTTCTTCCTGCCGAACAGCCATACTCAGAGCGGGTTGGGTCAAAAAGAGTTTTTCTGCCGCTTTGGTGAAGCTGCCATCCTGGTAGACCTGATAGATGTACTGCATATTCAACTCCATATATAAATCCCCCTTATATCTGTATAAAAATCATAAAATTGATTATACATCAAACTCATGCTATTGTAAAGATACCACAAAAAAACAGGCGGGAGCCAATCAAAATTTGAGCGAGGAGGACGGATATGAACATCAACGCATTGCTGATGGATCAGCGGGACAATGTGGTCACCTGTGTGGCCGCGGTGTCCAAGGGAAGCCAGATCGTCTATCAGAAAAACGGAGAGCTCTGTACGCTCACGGCCCAGGACGACATCCCTTACTGTCACAAGGCGGCGTTGGAGGATCTACCCCAGGGGACGCAAGTCCTGAAGTACGGGGAGATGATTGGGCAGACCACCACACCCATCGCCAAGGGGTGCTGGGTGAGCCACGAAAATATCATCAGCGTACCCCGGGACTATGACAGTGAATTTACCCATTGAGAGAGGAGCGGAAACCATGGAATTTTGGGGCTATAAACGGAAAGAAGGCCGGGCAGGTATTCGCAACCATGTCCTGATCCTGCCCACCTGCGCCTGCGGAAGCGAGAGCTGCCGGCTCGTGGCCAGCCAGGTTCGTGGGGCGGTCAATATCGTGTTCAACACCGGCTGTTCCGACGTGGCGGCAAACACCGAGATGTCGCAGAAGGTTCTCACCGGGTTTGCCTGCAATCCCAATGTCTATGGCGTGGTCATCATTGGATTGGGCTGCGAGACCGTCCCCCATAAGAGCCTGTTTAAAATCTATCAAAACGCCATCCCGGCACATCTTTTTCCGCTGGGCCGCGTTGACTTGACTTGAAATACACAAAGTATTCCTGCGTCAAATCGCCTTGCCCAGCGAAAAAATCTGCGCCTGTCTGGCATTCCGCCAGATTTTAAACAGGCTCTAACATTCCCCGCCGCCTGCTCTCCCTGGCCCTGTGCGGGCTGCTGCTGCTCAGCGCGGGCTGTCAGGCGGGCGTCCAGCCCACCGATCCCCCCAAGCCCAAGCCGTCCACCCTGTTTCTGGACGTAGACCTGGGCACCTTCACCGTCACCAACGGCGAGGGCCAGACCCTGTCCTATGACGGGGCCTTTTCCGGCACCATGGAGATTCTGGAGGAGTTCGGCGATTACAAGGACTACAGAGGTTTCGAAATGCAAGTCCTGCGGGTAGCCTACAGCCCCCGGTTCGTCTATGAGCGGGAGGAGGCCCCGGAGGGGGACGCCCCGTGGCACATCTCCCTGGGCGGCTTCCAGGAGGGCAGCTTCTACCGGCCCCTGTTTGCTGCCAAGGGCGGCGGGCCCTACGGCGGCAGCGCAGAACGGGTGGAATACGATGAGGACGCGGGCACCCTCCTGATCCGGGGAGAGCCCCGGGGCGGGCTGGTGGAGCTCACCCTGTCCCTGCCCGACAGCAGCACGCTGGATCAGAGCACCGGCACATCGGGCTGGTTCACACTCACCGCCATGATCGGCGGCACGGGGGAGATCCGGCTGGCGCGGAAGGGGGATCTGGTCACCTTTTCCGGCCTGGAGCCTGGAGCCGCCACCTTGAACTGCGGGCCGGACGCCGGGTTCCATATCCTGCCCCTCAACCTGGAACGGGGGTCCGGCACGCTGGACTTCAGCGATGCGGGCCAGGGAAAGCTCCTGCTCCAGGAGGAGGGCCTTGCCTCCCAGACCCTGCCCACCCCCGTACCCAGTTCCTCTTAAAACGCGGAAACGCGCCCGGTCATTCGACCGGGCGCGTTTTTCTGTGTTCTCCCGTCAGTCCACGGGCACCACGCCGCCCTCGTACTTCTCCTCAATAAACTGCCGCACCTCGCTGGACCTCAGCACCTCCACCAGCTTGAGGATGGCCTCGTCCTTCTCCCGGCCATCCTTCACCGCCAGCACGTTCACGTAAGCGGTGCCCGCGGTGCCGTCGGGGGACTCCACCGCCAGGGCCTCGCTGAACTTCAGCCCCGCGCCGATGGCGTAGTTCCCGTTGATCACCGCCACGTCCACGTCCTGGAGGGTGGTGGTGAGCAGCTTGGCCTCCAGCTCCTTGATGCTCAGGTTCTTGGGGTTCTCCACGATGTCGGACACGGTGGGCTCCAGCCCGGAGCCCTCCTTCAGCTGGACCAGCCCCTGCTCCTGGAGCAGCAGCAGGGCACGGCCGCCGTTGGTGGGGTCGTTGGGGATGGCCACCACCGCGCCGTCCGCCAGGGCGTCCAGGCTGGCGGTCTTGCCGGCGTAGATGCCGAAGGGCTCATAGTGCAGGCCCGCCACGCTGACCAGATGGGTGCCGCTGTCCTCGTTGAAATTGTTCATGTAGGTGATGTGCTGGAAGTAGTTGGCGTCCAGCTGGCCGTCCTCCACGTTGTTGTTGGGCAGCACGTAGTCGTCGTAATTCACGATCTCCAGGGTGATGCCCTCCTTGGCCAGGATCTCCTTGGCCTTCTCCAGGATCTCGGCGTGGGGCGTGGGGGACGCGCCCACCTTCAGGGTGGTCCCCTTCTTGCCGCCGCAGGCGGACAGCAGGGTCAGGCACAACGCCGCCGCCAGAGCCAGGGCCAGAGCTTTCTTTTTCATATCCGTATCTCCTTTTCGCTTGATGATATGTGAACCGCCTCGTCCGGCGGGCTTCACCGTCCCCGGGGTACAAAAAAACGCCCCCGACAAGAGTTTGTCAAGGACGAGAGCCATCTGGCTTCGTGGTACCACCTTGCTTCACCCGCCCCTCGCGGCGGCGGGCCTTATCGGGTACTGACATACCCTATCGCTGTGACGGGCGAACCCGGCGTGACCTGGGGCCGTTCCGCCCGTCGCCCACGCGGCTCCGGGGCCATGTTCAGCGCGTCCCTCCGTGCCCGTTTCCAGCTCCCCGGGCTCTCTGTGCCGTGGCCGCGCGCCTACTCTCCCCATCATTGCCTTTGCCATGCTATGCAGTTTGTATCCGCCCTACCGGGTGGACTTCTTATAGTTTAACGTATCAAAGCGTCTTTGTCAACTGTGCGTTTTGCACAGGGAAGCCCCCGCCAAAGGCGTCCGCTTTGGCGGGGGCGGCAAATTCAATGGGATTTCCGCTGCTTTTGCCCCGCGGCGGTCCTCCGGTCCATCCGGTTCACCAGATGGGTGCCCGCCGACTGGAACACCTGCACCAGAAGGACGATGACGATCACCGCGCCGTAGATCACCAGGAACTGCTGGAGGGCCCACCCCTTCATCAACGCCATGGCCCCCAGGCCGCCGCCGCCGATGGCCCCCGCCATGGCCCCGTAGCCCAGAATGGTGATGAAGGCGGTGAGGAAGCCGGACAGCAGGGAGGGCAGGCTCTCGGGCAGCATCACCTTCCACACGATTTGCAGGGTGGAGCAGCCCATGGACTGGGCGGCCTCAATCAGCCCCTTGTCCATCTCCCGGAGGGAGGACTCCACCAGCCGGGCCGCGAAGGGGAAGGCCGCCACGGTGAGGGGCACCAGAATCCCCGGCGTGCCGATGGTGGTGCCCAGAATCACCCGGGACAGGGGCATGACCAGCACCATGAGGATGAGGAAGGGGACGGAGCGCAGCAGGTTGACCACCATGTTCAACGCCTGCATGAGGGGGGCGGGGAGGGGGCGTATGCCGTCCCTGGCCCCGGTGACCAGCACCACCCCCAGGGGCAGGCCGATGAGGTAGGCGAACACGCTGGCAATGACGGTGGAATAGAGGGTCTCCCAGACGGCGAAGGGGATATTCCGGATGAGGAAGTCCACCTGGGCCGCCGCCTTGGGGTCGCGGAAGAAGTCAAACATGGTAGCCCCGCACCTCCTCCATGGTCACGTTGGGCTGGTTTTTGATGTAGGAAACGGCCTTGGCGGCCTCTGCCGGGTCCTCCGGCAGGCCCAGCAGCATGGTGCCGAAGGCCTGGCCGTTCACGTTCCGGGTGTCCGCCCCCAGTATGTTCACCTTCACGCCGCAGTCGATGGCCAGGGAGGCGATGAGGGGCTCGTAGGACGATCCGCCGTTGAAGGCGATGCGGATCACGCTGGCGGCGGGAAGCTCCGAAATATGTACCCCGTCGGGGTATACTAAACGTCGGCCCGCCTCGGTCCGGGGGTTGGAGAACACCGACTCCACGGTGCCCGCCTCCATCACCCGGCCGTGGTCCAGGATGGCCACGTGGGTGCAGATCTCCTCCACCACCGCCATCTCGTGGGTGATCACCACCACGGTGATGCCCATGCGCCGGTTGATGTCCTTGATGAGCCGGAGGATATCCCGGGTGGTCTTGGGATCCAGGGCGGAGGTGGCCTCATCGCACAGCAGGATTTTGGGGTCGCTGGCCAGGGCCCGGGCGATGGCGATCCGCTGCTTCTGCCCGCCGGAGAGCTGGGCGGGGTAGGCGTCCGCCTTGTCGGGCAGGCCCACGATGTCCAGCAGCTCCCTGGCCCGCTTCTCCCCGTCCGCCTTGCCCGCCCTGGCGATCTCCATGGGGAAGCAGATGTTTTTCAGGCAGGTGCGCTGCATGAGCAGGTTGAACTGCTGGAAGATCATGCTGATGGACCGCCGCTGGGCGATGAGCTCCTTCCGGCCCATGGCGCACAGGTCCGCCCCGTCGATGAGCACCTGCCCGGAGGTGGGCCGCTCCAGCAGGTTGACGCACCGCACCAGGGTGGACTTGCCCGCGCCGCTCATGCCCACAATGCCGTACACCTCGCCGTCGCCGATGGTGAGGGACACGTCGGTCAGGGCGTGAAGCTCTCCCTCGGCGGTGGGAAACACCTTGGAGACGTTTTTCAATTCAATCATGGGATTCTCCCCTCTCTCCCGGGGTTTTTGATCATGGCCTTTATTGTATGCTGAAACGGAGAGGTTGTCAAGAACCTCCCCGTTTTGCGGGGGCTTTTGTAGGGGCGCACATTGTGCGCCCGCCGTATCTTTGCCGTGCTCGCCGTTTCTTTGTGCGTCCGCCGTTTCTTCTCCGCATCCACCGTTTTTTGCCGCGTCCCGGGCAGGGGCGGGCGGACAATGTCCGCCCCTACACAGAGGAGGGTGCGGATGGTAGGCGCATCCCCTGGAGGCCCCCTCATCCGTCATCGCCTGCGGCGATGCCACCTTCCCCCCACAGGGGGGAAAGGCCTGTGCGGGCTTTCCGCCGTATCATAATATCGAACCGAATGTGGGGCCGTCGGCCCTTTTTTCAAAAAAGAGGTTGACAACCCGCCCCAAAGGGGATATACTGGCAAAGCATTCAAACCAGAAAGGAGGCGCGCACCATGTTCATGACCGCACTACTGAACAACCATCACAAGCTGTACCGCGAGGGACATTTGCGCGCCCCTGGCTTGGGCTGATCGCCCATTCCAGGCTGTTTTTGCGGCGTCCCTCTGTTTGGGGGGACGCTTTTTTGCGTCCTCCTGACGGGAAAAAGGAGGAGATCTATGGAAACGGAAGTGAAGCTGCCCCGGCGCGAAAAAACCGCCCTGATCCTGCGCTACCTGCGGGGAAACCTGGGCTTTTTCGCCGGGGCCGTCGTCCTGGCCTATCTGAACACCATCTGTAACGCGGTGATGCCCCAGATCATCCGCGTGACGGTGGACAGCGTGCTGGACGTAAAAGAACCCAACCTGCCCCAATGGGTGCGGTCCCTGCTGAACCTGGACGCCCTGCGGGCCGACCCTCTGCGCGCGCTGTGGATCGCGGCGGGGGCGGTGGCCCTGGCGGCGGCGGTGCGGGGCCTGTGCATCTACGGAATGCGCATCAACCTGGCCCGGGGCTCGGAGGGCTTCGTGAAGTCCATCCGGGACGGCCTGTACCAGCACATTCTGCGCCTGGGCTTCGACTGGCACACCGCCCACGCCACCGGCGACATCATCCAGCGGTGCACCTCCGACGTGGAGGTGATCCGCACCTTCGTCTGCAACCAGCTCATGGAGGTGCTGCGCACCGTGTTCGTGGTGGTGCTGTACGTGGGGATCATGCTGGTCATGGACTGGCGGCTGGCCCTGGTGTCCATCGCCTTTGTGCCCATCTCCCTGCTGGCCTCCGGCCTGTTTTACGGCAAAATCTCCGCCCGCTTCCTGGTGGCGGACGAGGCGGAGGGCGAGCTGACCACCTGCGCCCAGGAAAACCTGACGGGGGTGCGGGTGGTGCGGGCCTTCGGCCGGGAGCGGTACGAGCTGGACCGCTTTGGGGAGAAGAACAACCACTTCTCCAACCTCTGGGTGGAGCTGGGCAAGCTGCTCAGCGTCTACTGGGCGTCGGGGGCCTTCCTCACCTGCGCCCAGGTGATGGCGGTGATTCTCGCGGGCACGGTGGCCTGCGTCAACGGCGGCATGACCCTGGGGGACTTCCTGGCCTTCGTCACCTATAACGCGGCCCTGGCGTGGCCGGTGCGCTCCCTGGGCCGGGTGCTGTCCGACATGAGCAAGGCCGGGGTGTCTCTGGACCGGGTGGGCTACATCCTGAAGGCCGCCGAGGAGGAGGACGACCCCGCCGCCCAGCCCGCCGCCCTGTCCGGCGATATCGTGTTCGACCACGTAACCTTCGGCTATGAGGGGCAGGAGGTGCTGAAGGACGTATCCTTCACCATCCCCTGGGGGTCCACCTTCGCCATCCTGGGGGGCACCGGCTCGGGCAAGTCCACCCTCATGCACCTGCTGGACCGCCTCTACGACCTGAAGGACGGCCAGGGCCGCATCACCATCGGCGGGGTGGGCATCCGGCACATCCGCCGGGAGGAC
>OFGG01002255.1_pt1 | contig 10757 bp, 9 predicted proteins | sample 1521701 | NCBI WGS metagenome assembly OFGG01 (sample SAMEA3504081, study PRJEB24116) | mouse gut metagenome | biome: mouse gut; feature: mouse-associated habitat; material: faeces | place: Denmark | collected 2011
CCGAACCGAATTTCATGTGCCATGCCCTTATTCCCAAAGAAGAAGTACAGGAAGCAGAAACAAATGAATTGATTGACAAGATTTATGACGGTTCAGTTGACAAACTGTTTGCAGCCCTGTTAGGCAGAAAAAAGCTCTCCGCTGAACAGATTCAGAAACTCAGGCAGATTGTGGAAGATTTGGAATGAGGTGGTGTAAATGAATTTACTGCAAATGAGCTTTTCGGGGGCTGCTTTCATTATTGCGGTAGTGATTATCCGTGCGGTGGCAATCAATAAACTGCCGAAAAAGACTTTTCTTGTTTTATGGGAATTGGTGATATTAAGACTGCTTATCCCGTTTTCGATTCCGTCAATGTTCAGTATTTATACGTTGGTAACTCATAGCATATCTTCTACAACATTGCCGGAAGCTGGAACAGATTATAACATTCCCACTATGCAAGGGCTGTTTGTCACAACACAGGGAGTAGAACAGCCGCCAGTGGATATTTCATCATCTGTTTCCATGTGGTTTGTTGTATGGTGTGCAGGAATAATAATTATTACATTGTTTTTCGTAATATCCTATTGGCGTTGTCTGATTGAATTTCGGACAGCTTTACCCGTTCACAACCATTATGTAGAAAAGTGGCTGGCGGAACGCCCATTGAAACGTCCAATTTTGGTAAGGCAATCTGATAGGATTTCCGCCCCATTAACTTATGGCATTTTCCGTCCTGTTATTTTAATGCCGAAAAAAATGGACTGGAAAAACGAAAAGCAACTACAATATGTCCTTTCACATGAGTATGTGCATATCTATCGCTATGATACGGTAACAAAGCTGATTGCGACGCTTGCCCTTTGTATTCATTGGTTCAACCCCTTTGTGTGGGTGATGTATATTCTTTTTAACCGTGATATAGAACTGGCTTGTGATGAAAGCGTTATACGACAATTTGGAGAAAAATCTAAATCTGCCTATTCGCTAATGCTTATCAGCATGGAAGCAACGAAAAGTGGACTATTGCCACTTTGCAACAACTTTAGTAAAAATGCTATCGAAGAAAGGATAACTGCAATTATGAAAACGAAAAAAATCACTATTTTCTCACTTGTTTTAGCCAGCCTTATTGTTGTCGGGGTAGGCACTGCATTTACGACTTCTGCACAAGCTAACAATAATAATCCAACTTCTGATGGACAGGAGTACAAAACAACAAATGCTTCCGAAAATGCTTCCGATTATAATGCGATAGAAACGTCCGGCGGTAATATGGACTATGGGATATATGAAGAATATGGATTGATTTATGATAAGGATAGCAAGTGCTACACTTATAAGGGAAATGTTGTCCGATTTTTTAATGACCCAGTGGGCGGCGCAAGTTTTACCAATTTCTTTACGGGAACAGTGGATATTGAAGCGGAACGGGATACAAACGATAAACTCATTGGTATTCGGGAATGCACAAAAGAAATTTATGACAGACATACAGAAAAGTATGAAAACTCAGGACTTAAATCAATGCCCGCTGGCACTTCTACGGAAAATGGAAATATGATTAGAAATCATGAATCTTACAGCATGGAATCTGGAGATAAGACAGAAAACATGAATACGCTCCAAGACTATGAATCCTATGGCGTAGTTTATCACCCAAAAGATGGGTATTGGTACTACAACGACCAGATAATTGGTATATTCATTGATAGTGAAAAACCCATCGTCTATTTTAATGACAGTGGCAGTATATATCTTTCCATTGCTAAAAATAGTGAAAATGGAGTTATGGAGATTAAGGAAATTTCCGAAGCGGAAGCGCAAAAACTTTTACGGGATAATAATTCAAGCAATTCTGCTTCATTCACAGTAGAAGAACCTTGAAATAACAAGTGCCTTATAAACTATACGCCGTATTATGTGGGAGAGGGGGGGAACTATTTATTCCTTGCACAGAAGCGAAATGCACTGCTCGTTCTTCACACAGCCGTCCACTGTGGAATAGAACCTCCAGCAGAACAGGTCTATGGGGTTCGTATTGTCCGTGAGGGCCAGCGTCAGCTGGGTGGAAAGGTCTCCGAAGTTCATCTGCACGATATCCGCCTGTACGCCAGCATTGATGGACACCAGGTAATCGTTCAGGGCCTTCTCCACGCTGGCCTCAGCGGGCAGTTCATTGGGCACGGGATACATGATGGAGACCGCCGGCCACTGGGACGGATCCTCCCCGGCCGCAGCTTCGCCGGAACCCGCTCCTTCTGCGGATTCTCCTCCGCCTTCGGCTTCCCCGCCGTCTCCAGCCTGTCCTCCGTCCGCCTCGGAATTCTCTTTCCCGCCTCCGGAAGCGCTCTCTCCGCTGCCGGAGTCATTTCCGCAGGCAGCCATGGAAATCGTCATGGCCGCTGACAGAAGCAGCGCAATCCATTTCCTTTTCATATCGTTTTCCTCCTTTACCGAACCGCTCCGACGGTTCCTGATGTTTCTATTCTACGCAATGACGATATGAAAGAATATGCAAAATCTGACTGCGGCTGCCGCATTTTCTGATATTCCCTGCCATCCGCCCCTGCAGCGGCCAGGACTCCCTCATCCAGAGCGCTCCTCCCTTTTGGGCAGAAGCAGCTCGGCCACCGCCCCTTTGGAGGGCCCGTTATAGAAGAACAGCTGCGCCCTCTCCCTGTACATCAGGTAAATGCGATATTTTACATTATCGATCCCCACATGCCGGGAATGGTAGCGGAATTCCGTCACCGGAGCGTTCAGCTCCTCCAGCCTCTCTTCCGGATAGCCTTTCCCGTTATCCGAAATCCGGATGCTGATATACAGCCCGTCTTCCCTCTCAAGCTCCTTTACCGCCACCTCCACGGACAGGATCTGTCCCGGTCTGTTTGCATGCTTTACGGCGTTTTCCACAAAGGTCTGAATCGCCAGGATGGGCACACGGCAGTCCAGCAGCTCCCGCTCCACTTCCTGCAGGATCAGGATGGGCATCTCTCCCCTTACCATATAGATATGGCAGTAGGCCTCCACTTCCTTCAGTTCTTCCCCTATGGTCACCAGGCTTTCCTGGCTCTGGAAGACATAGCGGAAATGCTCCGAAAGCCAACGGATCATGCGACGCACCGTGTCCACGTCCCCATCCGCCAGAAGGGAATCCATGATATTGAGACAGTTGATGAAAAAATGGGGATTCACCTGCAGCTGATAATACTGGAGCTTAGCCGCATTGGCCTCCATCTCCTTCTTATACTTTTTCTGCTGCATATGCTGCATCTCTTCCACGATTTCGTCCAGTCTGTGGTTGATTTCCAACAGCTCCCGGACCTTTGTCCCCTCCGTCTCCGGATATTCGCCAGCCTTTTTGTCCTCTTTCATTCTGTCCAGCCGACTGGCCAGATGCTCCACGGGCCACACAAGGGTATGGCTGAACAAATGCCGGATCCTGAACAGGACCCCCACCAGGATAAGCGGGATGAGGATGAACAGCAGCCAGAATTCCCAGCTGCCCACCAGCGCCCGCATCCCTCCCGTCTCCTGGATCACGGCGAGACGCATCTGCCGGAAGTTTATAGGCTCCGTGGCCACCACGATGCCGCTTCCCTGCAGGATCTGCCCTTTCCGGACGGACTCTGCCAGCTCCGCTCCCCGGGATCCTGACAGAATGGGGCCGATCGTCTCCAGCACCCTTTCACTGTCACAGAAGACAAGCTCCAGCCCGTCCTGATGGGCAAAATAATTGGTCAGATTTAGGACGAACCCCAACAGCTTCTGCCTGCCCCCCTTACATAGACAAGATACCCCTCCCCCTCATACTCGAAAAAGCCCTCGTGGCAGACTGTATCCCCGATTTCCATCAAATAGGATTTCAGACAGAGGTTCAGGCGGTAAATGTCGCCTGCGTGGGGGAATTCGCTGTATCGGCTGCGCAGCGTGTCTTTCCAGGCATCATAAAAGAAAACGCCTCCGAAATAGTCAATGCTGCCCGCCCGTCCTTCCATATCATTGGCCAGGTAATAGGCGGCACTGTACCACTCCGTCTCCTGCAGGTATGGGCGCTTCAGCGTCTGGTACTGTGCATTCTCGCTATAGACCCGGTTCACATAGCCTTTCATGGAATCGATGTCCTTGTTCAGCTGCAGCGCATAATGGCTGGCCACCATCTGGTTGCCTTTCGCCAGCTCCTCCGTGACCTGGAGGATGGCATAGATACCGTAGACCAGAAAGACCGCCAGTACCAGGCATGACGCCATCGCCCAGCCGGCCAGCAGATAACTGCGCAGCGTAGAAACCTCCGCCCCGGCAAAACGGTTGCCGTTTCCCTTTCTATTCCTGTTCCGTTTCAATGGGCACAATGCCTCCTCTCTGTCCGTCTCTGATGCCGTGCCCGCTCTTTTCGAACGAATGTTCCTCGAATCCCTGCGGATTCCGGAGCGCGACCCAACTGTTTTGAATTCATGGCGCGGCTCCGGCTGCTGTCAAAGCTCCAGGCTCTGGAAGAAATCCAGGGCGCCTCCGCGCCGCTCTTCTGCATATTGCAGGAAAAAGGCCTTCATCTCAGGGTTGTCCTCTCCCATGTCCTCTAAAATTCCCTGGAAGTTGTCCTCCGTGATGCAGCCAAGCTGCGCGAACAGGCTGTAGTGCTCCCGGTGGCCGCCATGCTCCTGCCGGATGACCTGCCAGGTCTCTTCCGTGGACCTGCCCTTGGTCAGGCTGCGCAGATACTGTTCCAGCTCTTCCCTCAATGCGGAATGCAGGCGCTGAGGACGGAGCAGGCGCAGGAAGGACAGGCGCACCTTGGTCCTGCGCCTGGCGCTGGTGAACTCCTCCAGGTCAGTGCCGATGTAGTCTTCCTCTCCGTAGACGGACTGGCTGATGTACCCTTCCGCGTCCGAGGCCCGCAGGACGGACAGGAGCCGGATGTCCCACTGCTCCAGCCACTCCCTGCTGCCCGCCCTCCGGATGTCCAGAAGGTAAGGGGCCTCCAGCATGGTCACGGATGCTGCCAGGAGCTCCGCGCAGGAGGGCTTTTCCCCTGCCCCGGGCGCGCTCTCCCCCGGAATCCTGTCATGGAGCGGTGCGCACATCCCCCCATCCGGCTCCCCCCAGGCCTCTCCCCCTGAATCCTCCGGGGCCGTCTGCCCCCCGCTCCCGCAGTCCGGCTCCCGCACCACGATCCGCTGCAGGCTCCCGCAGTCCTTGAAGACAGCCCTGCCGAAGCGCACCTCCCGCTTTGGAAAGGAGATCTCCGCCAGGCTGCCGCAGTGGGCAAAGGCCCAGTCGCCCACCTCCTGGATGGTATCCGGGAGGCATATGCCGCACAGGCTCTTCTGGCTTAAGAATGCCTTCCTGTCGATGGCAGTCACCGGATATCCCTGAATCCGGGACGGCAGCGAAAGGTTCGCGGCAAATCCCCGAAAACCGGTGACGATCGCCTTTTCCTGTTCTGTCCTGTAGCTGATGGTTCCGTTTTCTGTTTCTATCTGTTTTTCCGTCATATTATCACCGTTTTTTCAAATATATCATATTTTCAGTCCCTGTCTTCCGGCTAAACCGTTTATCGGGCAGGCTGGTGGATTATGCCATTTTCCCGCTTCATCCGCCAACAGAATGCTCATGCCTGGCAGGATGCCCCGCTCTGTTCCGCCACGCAATACTGCCGGTGCAGCTCCCATATCTTCTGCCGCATCCGCTCCAGCAGTTCCGCCGGTTCCAATACAGTGGCATCCTTCCCGAACAGCAATATATAGTCGGCCACCCATTCCAAGGCGGCGTGGTCTATCTCCATGTCGATCATCCCCCCGCCCGTGGGAAGGGGCTTCAATCCCCCTGCAAGCAGGCATTCGCTTTCGCAGCGCTTCACCCCGATGTCCGTCAACCGGATTTTCAGTCGGTGGTCTTTTTGGGCCTCCGTCTTTTCAAGATATTCCTGAATGGATCCGGGGATGGGATATTTCCCTTTCGGACAGGGCGCCTCCTCCAGGATTTCCCTGATACGGTCCACCCGGAATGTCCTGATCTGGTTCGCCGCGGTACAGTAGGCAGGGCAATACCAGAGCCCGTTCATGGCGTATAGGCCGATCGGTACGATGGTGCGGATGCTTTCAGAATGTGTGGACGAATACCGTATGGTGGCGGCATGGCGGTTCACGGCCACAAGGAACATCTCCTTCAGTAGTGGCGAATCGCAGTGCCTGTCCGGAATCCAAAACACCACTTTGTTCTGGATCTGCGTGATGCCATTCTGCACATCCAATGGCAGGCAGTTCAGGAACTTCTTCAGCACGGATATGGTTTCCTGTTCAAAAGGCAGGTCGCGGTAATACTGCAGGGCCTGGCAGGCAAAGAATATGGCTTTCGCCTCGCTCTCGGAGAAAGCGATGGGCGGCAGGATGCGTTCTTTCAGGATATGATACCCGCCCGCCGCGCCCACTTCGGCGTAAAGAGGGAAACCGGCCTGTTCCAGTTCCTGGAGGTCCCGCAGTATGGTCCTTTTTGAGACGGAGAATTCTTTCGCCAGCTCCCCCACCGTAAAATCCCTTTTCGCGTTTATGGTTATCATCATTTCAATGAGCCGTTCCGCTTTTGACATTTTTCATTTCCTTTCCGAATGGTGACAGTCCTTGTCACTATTCTATGATAAACTATCCGTATCCCAAATGCAATACGGCATTGGAAAAAACATACTGTGCAGGAACCCGCAGCGCAAAATGGAAGGAGCATATCTTATGGAAAAAATGATGTACCTGATGCTGATCGAGAAGAGCAAGACCTATAACAAGATGACGAAACAGGTGGTCACGGAGCATGTGGAGAACATCCGGAGGCTGGACGACGCGGGAAAGCTGGAGCTCTGCGGCGTCTTCAAGGGCTATCCGGGAATGGCGGGCATGTATATCCTGAAGACGGAAAGCCGGGAGGAGGCGGAGGAGATCTGCAGGGCAGAGCCATTGGTCATGGGCGGATATGCGGGCTATAAGCTGGTGGGCTTACAGATTGCCAACCGGGAAAACAATTATCTGCTGTAATCCCATGACCGCCCCGGGACAACGATAAATCAAGTTTTGGTTGGATTCTCCCAAATATGCCTGCCTTGTATCCAATTGTCCAGGCCGGAGCTGACGCTGATTCTGGTCAGCCATCATCTTTCTCCGGAGCGGAAGGCACAGTTCACCCGGGTGTTCACGCTGCCGGGGGCCGGGGGCTCCTGAGGCTTCCGCCGCCCAGGCACCCGGCTGTGGTGCTACAGGTCAAGCGCCGCGATGCGCTCCTTAAGGTCATCCCTGCGCTGGGCCAGCATCATGTCCTCACTGAGCCTCCCATACTCCGGGCTCCCGAAGGCGGCGATGAACCGGGAGCTGGCGCTGCCCGCGGTGAGCTCCGTGAGCAGGATGAGCAGCTCGTTCCCCCGGCCGAAGGCCTCCTCGGCAAAGGAGAAGAGGGCGCGGAGCCTGGACTGGGCCTTATCGGTCTCGCATTTCATCCCTGCCACCTGTGCCCGGAAGCATTCCTTCAGGAAGCCGTAGGCCGCCCGGCTCTCCCCATCGCCCCGCACCCGCAGCTCCCTGTGGGCATCCTCCAGGAAACGGATGACGCTTTTGTGCTTCCTCCTGTCCGCCTGGGACAGGGCGCCGGCATTTTGCAGGCTGTCCAGCATTTTCCTGCGTCCCTGGGAAAGGGCCTCCAGCCGCTCCAGGATCTGTGCCCCGGAGCAGCCCTCCTTCTCCGCCAGGCTGCCCACGCCTTTCAACACGTTCTTTAAATCCGTCAGGAATGCCGCCTGTTCCATGACTTCCTTCATGTCCCCCTGCACCGCGTCCAGCAGCATCCCCAGCAAAGAAAGCCGCTCGTCAAAGGGCGCTTCCTTCGCCTTGGGGACCGCGCCGCCGAACCGGCCGTCCAGGATATCTGCGATATTGTAGTCGTTTTTGTATTTCTGGTACAGTTCATAATAGGCGCAGAATTCCTCGGCCACCCTGTCGTTTCGCAGGTACTGGCCCACCAGCGCCCCGTCCACGGGCAGGTTTTCCTCCTCATGGAGGGCCAGGATTTCCGACAGATCCTCCCAGCCTCTGGCGGTGACATAGCTGCGGCCCTTTGCCGTCATTTCTATCCGGTAGAAATGCTCCTTTTTCAGGTCCAGATAGCTGGTGACGGCATTGTGGATGCGCGTTTCCCCGGCGTACTCCTTCCAGACGCCATAATCCGGCTCCACCTCCATGACCTTCAGGCGGTCCAGGGTGGCCACGTCGAATTCCCGGACGGATTTGTTGTACTCCGGCGGATTGCCCGCGGTGACAATCACCCAACCCTCCGGCACCCGGTGACGCCCGAACACTTTATACTGCAAAAACTGCAGCATGGCCGGGGCCAGGGTCTCCGACACACAATTGATCTCGTCCAGAAACAGAATCCCTTCCCGGACGCCGCTCTCCTCCATGGTCTCATATATCGCCGCGATAATTTCGCTCATGGTATACTCGGAGATATCATAGGACTGACCGCCGTAAGTCTTGTGGGCGATAAAAGGAAGGCCCAGCGCCGACTGACGGGTGTGGTGGGTCATGGAATAGGACACCAGCGCAATCCCCATCTCCTGGGCCACCTGTTCCATGATGGCGGTCTTGCCGATGCCCGGGGCTCCCAGCAGGAAGATGGGCCGCTGGCGCACCACGGGAATGCAATACTCCCCGAACTCGTCCTTTTTTAAATAGATATTCACGGAGTTCTTGATATACTCCTTCGCCTGTCTGATATTCATATCCATTCCTTTCCCGGCAGCCCGCCGCCTTACAGTTCACTCTCAATCACAACTTTCATACTCCAGGGGGGGACCGGCTGACGCGCTTCGTCCTCCTCCAGGAACGCAAAGATCACATCATAGCCGGGCATCCTCTGAGGATAAATGCCGTAGCCGTCAGTGAAATAGATCAATCCTTTCAGATTCTCAAATTCTCCCTGTTCCAACAGCCTGTCCACATAGTCGAACACCGGCCGGAAGTCCGTGGCCCCAAAGCCCTGCAGCTTGCCGTGGGCCAAAAACGCCTGAAAATCCTCATCACAGGTGATCCTGGTGTCACTCTGTACTTCATTGTCACACTGTATGATATGCACATTGATTCTGGTAAAAAAATTCTCGGCCCCTTTCAGCAGGGAGTAGGTCTTGTTCAAAAACTCCTTCACCACCGGCCCCCGGCAGGATGCGGAAGTGTCCAGAGCAATGACGAATTCCTTTACCTTTCTGGCGTCCTTGTACTCCAGGGGTTCGATCAGGGGCATGTTGCCATACCGCTCCAGCCCATAGGTATAATAAACATAGTCAAATTCCTCATCATTGACCGTCAAGTCCTCTCCCATCACCGTGAAGCGCCTGAGTATGGCGCTGTAATCGTACCGGTCCCGGGTGGCCTCCGCCAGATTTTTCTCCAGCCCCTGGGTGTGGGCCCGGCCCCTGGTAAAGGACTTCAGATCCGCTTTTACCCGCTCGCTGATCTTCCGCCACTGTTCCGGAGTCATCTGTACTTCCCCCCGGGGCGTCCACCGCTCATGACTGTCCCGGTAGAACAGCCGCAGCAGGTCCTGCCGCTCCCCGGGCCCCATGGGGTTGTGTCTCATATATTTATAAATCCGTTCCGCCGTCAGGGCCCCTGCGTCCTCCTGCCAGACCCGCAGTTTTCCCCGGGCCTCCGCATCCGTGTCCAGGGCCGCAATGGGCAGCCCCATCTCCACTGCCAGATCCGCCGCCAGGTCCCACAGCTCCCGCTCCACCTTGTCATAGGCAAAGCTGTGGAAAAAAATGCAGTGCAGCAGCAGATGCAGCATGCTTCGGGTCACCAGCCGGGGGTCCCTGTGATATAATCGCAGCACATATGCCGGGTCATACCACACAGTGCTGCCATCGGTGGCGATGCAGCCTGCCGCCTCCCCGGCCTGCCACGAAAGTTCCATCATAGCCACATCCAGAAACCGCAGGGACACCAGTATATTGTCTCTGGACAGAGCAAGCACCTGCTCTGCCAGTTCCCGGACTTTCCGCCGCTTCTCCTTTGGCATTTCCTTCTGTCTCTCTTCCACGCCCGCCGCCTTTCTCCGTCTCCCGGATCCCCATTACCCTACTTAGTGTACTGGAAAAAACAGAAAATATCAAGCCATCCTCACAAAAGTAGTAACAAAGAGACTTGCGTATTTGAGTCAAACAGATATAATTAAAAATATGTAAGCAAATTGCATACGAGGAGGAAAATTTATGAGCGTCATTAAGGTTGAAAGCCTGGTCCGTGATTATGGAGGCGGAAAGGGTGTATTTGACATATCCTTTCATGTGAAGCAGGGGGAAGCCTTTGGATTTCTGGGGCCCAATGGGGCCGGCAAAACAACCACCATACGCCATTTAATGGGATTTCTGAAGCCCAAGTCAGGAAGTTGTACCATGGGCGGTCTGGATTGTTGGAGAGACAGAGACAAAGTGCAGGCAAGGCTGGGCTATATTCCCGGAGAAATCAGTTTTTTTGAAGATATATCCGGCGCGGAGTTTCTGAAATTCATCGCAGAATACCGCAGAATCGGCACCCAGAACCGTAAGGGGGAACTGCTGGAACGTTTTGAATTAAACCCCAAAACCAAAATAAAAAAGATGAGCAAGGGGATGAAGCAAAAACTGGGAATCGTTGCCGCTTTTATGCATGACCCGGATATTCTGATTCTTGATGAACCCACCAGCGGACTTGACCCGCTGATGCAAAGCAGATTCATTGATTTAATAGCGGATGAAAAAA
>OFGG01002260.1_pt1 | contig 10731 bp, 10 predicted proteins | sample 1521701 | NCBI WGS metagenome assembly OFGG01 (sample SAMEA3504081, study PRJEB24116) | mouse gut metagenome | biome: mouse gut; feature: mouse-associated habitat; material: faeces | place: Denmark | collected 2011
CAACAGCGCAAGTTTCAAGAGAAGTTGGTTATGTATTCCAGAACCCGGATGATCAGTTGTTCCATTCAACGGTATATAAGGAGGTAGAATTTGGTCCCAAAACTGCCTTAAAGCTTGGTGCAGAGATATCGGAAAAAAGAGTTGCCAGGGCACTTGAACTTACAGATCTTGCGGAAGAAAAAGAAACAAACCCGTTTGAACTTCCTCTTTCTATTAGAAAATTTGTTGCCATTGCAGCGATCATTGCCTCAGATCCGGAAGTGTATATTTTTGATGAACCTACGGCAGGCCAGGATCATGTTGGGCTTGAGCGATTGGATAATATCATCAGAACCCTTCAGGAAGAAGGTAAAACGATCATTACAATAACACATGATATTGAGTTTGCAATTAATACCTTTGACCGGATCGTGGTTATGGCGAATAAGCATATCTTAAAAGAGGGAACTGCCGAAGAAATCTTCCATGACGATGAGATCCTGAAGGAAGCAATGCTAAAAGTCCCATATGCTGTTCAGATTTCAAGAGAGCTTGGATTTGGCGAGAAGATTACAACCAACCAGCAGCTAATTGATGCTTTAGTGAAGGAGTTATAGATATGGATTATAAGATTAAACCAACATTATTGAGAGAAGGATCTGTTTTAAGCATGGAAGATCAAAACATGCTGGATTCTATGTATGAAGATGAAGGCGATGGGATCTGGCGGACTGTCGCAGGGGACGATCCTCTTGATGAAAGAAGGTTGGCGAGAAACGCCTATACATATAAGGAATGTATGGAACAGCCAGACAAGATCAGAGAAACTCTTGCGCTTGAGAAAGACGCGATCGCAGAGACTGCTGCCTTACTTACCAAAAGAACGATCGATCAAATATATATGGTTGGATGCGGCGATTCTGTAGCGGCACTCAGGGGAACAAGATTTTTTATCGAAGAATTACTTGGCATTCCTTGTAAAGAAGAAGACGCTATGGACTTTGCATATTACAACAGCAGCGCCGTTGATGAAAACACACTGGTTCTTACGTTATCTTCAAGCGGGAGAACCATCAGAGTTGTAGAAGCGCTTCTTGCAGCAAGAGCAAGAGGAGCTCAGACCCTTGCACTTTCTAATACCGCAGATTCTCCTCTTATGAGAGCCGCGACAGCGGGCGTGATCATTCATGCTTCAAGGAAGGGGTGGCCGACACAGTCTTCTACATCAGCTATGGCGGCAGTTATTCAGCTTGCATTCGAGATGGCAAAATGTCTTGGTATTGAGAAAGCAGCAGCTTTTGAAACGGAATTCCAGAAGATACCTGATCTGATGGTAAAAGCTGCCAAGATGACAGAAGAGAAGATGAAAGCTCTGGCAGCAGTTCTTTATAAAAAGAACATGTTCTTCTTTGCAGGGGCAGGTCCATTCTTCACATGTGCTGAATATGGAGCGGCAAAAGTAAAAGAATCGACACCTGCTTATGCGATGTCGGTCCCTATGGAAGAATTCCATCATTACAATACTGTAAAAGATGGAGATCCGTTATTTATTATTACTCCGCCGGGAGCGTCTACAAACAGAGCCCTTGAAACAATCTGGGCTTGCAATGAACTTGGCGGAAAAGATTATGTTCTTACGGCTGAATCAGAAAAAACACTGGTCGAAGAGGCTCACGAAGTGATCATTCTTCCGGAGGTATGTGAATACTTTGCAAACTTTGTATATGCGGTACCGCTTCAGCTGTTTGGCTATTTCTTATCTGTTGAAAGAGAAGCAGAAGCGAGGCATTTATTGGGAAAATAGGAGCCATATTATGGATTATGTAGTGATTGGTTGCCTCAGTATTGATAATATCATCAATTCAAAGGGCGAAAAAAGATTAAATGTTTTTGGGGGAAACGCTGCTTTTGGAGCAGCCGGTATGGCGCTCTGGGAACCAGGGAGTATTGGAGTAGTATCAAGAAAAGGAACGGATATTCCAAAAGAATGGATGTCTCTTTTGGAAGATAACAAAATTGATATAGAAGGTATTCGGGACGTCGATATGCGCCATATGATGTTTGCCGGCATGATCTATGATGAGAGCGGAGATCGAAGAGAAGTTATTAATGAAGACGAACCGGCAGGAGAATTGATCACAGGTTTTCCGGTAATGTCACCGGAGATGGTAACAATGGCTCATGAAAATTTCGCGCCATTAGCTTCTGATATACCAGAATCTTATGGAAATGCAGCCGTGTTTCTGGCTGCGCGTCATTATGACAGGCAGATGGCATATACAGAATTTTTCCGATCCAGAAATCCGGAAGGCATCATTATTTTAGATACCGGCGCTCAGTATATGAAGCCGGAGTGGACCGATAAGCTTCCCGCTTTATTTAGCAGGGTGGATGTTGTTATCCCGAGTGAAGTGGAAGTAAAGGGGTTGTTTGGTGATATTTCGATGCCTGAGGCTGCAAAAAGATTAAAGTCGCTGGGAGCAAAAAATGTAGTGATCAAGATCGGCAAACGCGGCTGTCTGGTGTATCAGAATGATGAGTTTATTTTTACAAATGCCTACCATTCTACGACAGTTACGGATCCCACGGGAGCAGGCGACAGTTTCTGCGGCGGATTTACGGTTGGCTACAACAAAACCAGAGATCTTCTTACTGCAGCGAAGTATGGAACAGTTTCGGCTTCTTTTACGATTCAGGATTTTGGGATCAAACCAGCGTTTCATGTGACACGAGAAATGGCAGACCAGAGATTTAAAGAAGTTGCCTGCTACAAAATGGAGGGAGACGTTTAAATGAAAAATGTTGAGAAACCGATTATCATGGGCGTTGTTCATCTTCCGTATTATGGAAGGAACAATCCGGCTCAATCTATCTCACAGCTTGAAGAATACGTGATGACAAATGTAAAGGTTCACTACGAGAACGGTTTTGATATGGTTTATATTCAGGATGAAAATCTGAATACAAGAGACGCTTCTTATGGCAGCTCTAGGGAAGATGGTAAAAAATGAATTTCCTGACAAGGAGCTTGGTATGATCCTTCAGGCAGTAGACGGAGTTGCGACAATGGCAGCCGCGACAATGGGAGGATACGATTTCGCAAGGATCAAAGTATTTGCAGGTACAATATATAAAGCAGAAGGAATTCGCCAGGGTGTTGGGATCGATGCAGTAAACATGAGAACACAGTTGAATTCCAAGGTAAAAATCTTTGCAGATGTGCATGACCGGGAGGGAATTCCGATGCCGAATGTACCGATCGGCATGGCGATCGACTGGTCAAGCCACATTGGTGCAGATGGGATCATCTTGACCGGACACGATCATAAAGAGACGCTAGAGTATCTTGCAGCTGCTGACGAAATGGATCTTGGGAAACCAATTATCGTTGGCGGCTCAGTAAATGAGGAAAATATCTATGAGATCCTTGAACACTCAGACGGCGCTGTGGTCAGTTCTTCTCTGATGCTTGATGAAGATATTCCGGGAAGCCTCATTCACTGGGATGCTGAAAAGATCAAGAGATTCATGGATAAGGTAGACCAGTGTATAAAACAATGAAATACGATCTGATCATTAAAAATGGCTTTGTTGTTCTACCGGATTGTGTGAAGCAGACAAGCATAGGCATAAAGGGTGGAAAGATAGTTTCTATCGGAGAACTAGGATCAGACCATACGGCCAGTCAATATGACGCCCTGGGAAAACTTGTGTTTCCCGGGGGGATTGATGTTCATGTACATTTTAGTGACTTGGGCGCAGAAGAACTGGAAAACTGGGAACATGGTTCATTGGCGGCTGCATCAGGCGGAATTACCACGGTGGCAGATATGCCGATTGATAATGTTCCGGCGACAACCACCAAAGATGCTTTCTATAAAAAGCTAGAAAGAATTGAGGGAAATTCCTATGTGGATTATCTGCTCTGGGGAGGTGTGACAAAGAATAATTCCAAACAACTGATCCCCATGTTAGAAGCAGGCGCAACTGGTTTCAAAACCTTCCTCACAGAGGTGGGAAGGGAGGATATGCCGGCGCCTGATGAGAAGTCCCTTCGTGAAGCCATGGAAGTGGCAGCCCGGTATGATGTCCCGATGATGATCCATGCGGAAGATCAGGAGATGAATACTCGTTTTGAAAATCTCTACAAAGATACAAAAGACTGGAACATGTGGTCTAAGATGCATCCGATAAGCGGAGAACTTAAGGCAATTCAACGATGCATTCATATGGCAAAAGAGACCGGCGCGCGAATTCACATTGCGCACGTGAGCTTGGCAGCTGCAATAGATGCCATCTGGAATGCAAAGAAAGAAGGAGCAAGAATTACCTGCGAGACAGGACCTCATTATTTACTTTTTAGTGAAGAAGATTATAAGGAGAAAGGCGCGCTTCTAAAATGCACCCCGCCTGTAAGGGATGCAGCAAATAAAGAAAAGCTTTGGCAGTACGTACTTGAGGGGCGGATCGATATGATTTCTTCAGACCATTCCCCGTCAGAGTCAAAGCATAAAGAAGATGGTGTGTACGATGCATGGGCAGGTGTATCAGGGGTACAGATGAACTTGATAACCCTGCTTTCTGAAGGATACTTAAAACGAGGTATGGATCTGAATCTGATCGCAAATATGCATTCTTTGAATCCTGCAAGATTCCTGGGACTAAGTGATGAGATTGGAAGTATCGAAGTCGGAAAAAAAGCAAATATTATAATTGCAAATGTAAATACGTCATATATAATGTCTGAAAATGATTTAAGGACAAAAAATAAGAGCAGTGTGTACTGTCAGACTGAATTTCATGCATCTATTGAAAAGACATACTTACATGGCAGTGAAATTGTTCTTGGAAGTAAAAATGGAGCGTTTATTAGGAAAGGGTAAGTATATGAGAGATCTACACTGGCTGATACAGGAAAGTGAGATAAAGAATCTTAAATGTATGGCAGGTAATACGGCTCTTGATAATACGATCGAAGGTACGGCGGTACTGGATAACCCCAATACACTTAGATGGGTAAAACCTGGCGAGTTGATACTTACATCAGGTTATTTGTTAATGAATAATCCAGAACTTCAGAAGGATGTGATAAAAGAACTAAAAGAATCAGGATGTGCCGGATTAGCGATCAAGAACAAAACTTATTTCAATGATCTGCCGCAGGAAATGCTGGACGAGGCAAACCGACTGGGATTTCCGATCATTCAGATCCCGTATTACTATACATTATCAGATGTCAGCCGGGCGATTTATAGACATCTTTTTGAAGCAAATTTGCTGCAGAAAGAAAAAGAACAGATATTGATGGAAGAAATTTCAGACGTGTTTTTTTCCAAACGAGGCGTAATAGAAGCCATCTATCTGATCGCGAATCATTTCAAAAGGACTGTAATTTTAGTTGATGAAGAATTTCGGTGTATTTATATAGCAAAACGTATGGTTGATAAGAATATCTGCTCGAAAGGAGATGAAGTCAGGCGTATCAGTATTACGGATGATCATCATGATATCATGCGTTTTCAGGATAAGACAGAAAGAGCTGTATATAATCTGATGATCGTCAGTAATGATGTGAAGGATTCTCTTCTGATCGTGGAAGATAAGAAACGGTTGACCATACATGAAGAAAATCTGATAAAACGATGCTCTAAAATATTAGCTCTGTGTTTCCAACAGGACAAAATCAGGCATCTTCGTAAATTTGGATTTGAAAATGCAAATTTACGAAAATTTTTTGAATACCTGAAAGGACTGTATGTTTGCAGCGGATCAGAATTCAAAAATTTATTAAAAGATATCCATTTTCCGGCAGATAAAAAACGCGTTTTACTGATCCTGGTTTTTGCAAAGGAGGCAGATTACAGGGGAAACATTGATGAATGGATGAATATAGTTCTTGCTAAACGTCGAAAATCAAAAACCATTCAGTACTTTTTAGTGGAGAATTATCCATCTGTTTTTGTATATTTGTTTTTTGATAATAAGAACAACATTGCATATGTGGAACAGATGGCGGCTGCGATAGCAGAGAATCTTCTTGAGAAGATCCGGAACAAGGATCCGGGATCAAAGATCCGGATTGGAATGAGCACATGTAGTAAAGAGTTAGAAGGTATTTCCCGAAACTATCGTGAGGCAGAGAAGGCGCTTGCAATAGCAGAGAAGCTTTCCGTTAATACAGATATTTCCTGCTATAGGTCTTTTATTATGATTGATGCGATCATTCAATATCCAACAACAGATAAGATCATGTTTTATGAGAGGATTCTGATCTTAGAGGAGCATGATCGCAATAATAATACAGAATACGTTGAAACGCTTCAGGCTTATTTAAACAGCCAGTGTAATTCAACAGAGGCTGCAAATATGTTGTTTATTCATCGCAATACATTCATTAATAGGATGAAAAAAATAAAGGAGCTGCTTCATACAAACCTGGAAGATACGCAGGAGGTTCTGGGTTTGGGAATAGAAGTGGCAGTATATCAGTATTTTAAGGAGCGATAATACTATGAGAATATTATTAAAAAATGCAAAGGTATTAACTTTCAATGAAACAAATGAGATCCTGGATCGCGGGGATGTCCTGATCGAGGACCGGAAAATTGTCCGTATTGGTGAGAACATTGGTGAGAACGCAGATAAAATGATCGACTGCAGTGGAAAACTGGTGATGCCGGGGCTGGTTAATTCACATCTTCATTCTGATGAAAATATGTTCCGCGGTCTTTTTGACAATATGCCGTTGGAACCATGGATGTTGTATAGCTGTCCGCCTCTTGGATACGGGCCGTTTTCAAACAGGCTGATCTATCTGCGAACTATGATCGGTGCAATGGAGATGGTAAAGAAGGGTGTAACCTGTGTGCAGGACGATGCATCAGAGTGCCCTGGCGCAACGGTGGCGGGATATGACGAGGTGTTTGGAGCATACAGAGACCTGGGGTTAAAGGGCAATATCGCTGTAAATATGGGGAACAGAATTTACCTGGATAAGCTCCCGTATACGAGGGAATTTATTCCGGAAGAGCTTCATCCGGTATTATCGACACATCCGGAACCTGACGAGATGATCGCAGTCTATGAAGAAGTCATCAAGAGATGGGACAGAAAGGACGGTATGAAGGTTGTTTATTCCACATCTGCACCGCAGAGATGTACGGATGATTATCTTCTTCGTGCTCTTTCGGTTGCACAGAAGTATGATCTTCCCATGCATACGCATATACTTGAGACAAGAATGCAGAGAGCATCAGGGCCTGTGATGTACGGCAAACGTTCTATCGTTCAGCACATTGAAGATATTGGTTTCCTTACGGACAGATTGACAATTATCCACGGTGTATGGATGGATGATGAGGATATGGCTCTGATCGGGAACGCGAATGCTTCTATTGCACATAATCCTGTAAGTAACTTAAAGCTTGGAAGCGGCATCATGCCTCTTCGTAAAATGCTGGATCATAAGGTGAATGTGGTTCTGGGAACAGACGGTATGAGTTCTAATGACGGATACAGTATGTTCGAAACCATGAAGTTTGCAGCCCTTCTTCAGAAGGTTGTTGATCCGGATTATAAAACTTGGAGATCTGCAAAGGACATCCTTGATCTTGCGATCAAGACGCCGGCTTATAGTTTAAGAAGAGAGGATGAAATTGGAGCGTTAGAGCCGGGAAAAGAAGCAGATATTATCATTATAAACCTGAAGACAGAAGCATTTACCCCACTTAACGATATCTATAATCATCTTGTTTACTGTGAAGACGGAAGTGATGTGGAAACGGTTATCTCCGGTGGAAAGATCATCATGGAGAATAGAAAGCTGCTCCATGTTGATGAAGAAGCGCTCATTGAAGAACTTCAGGCAATGACTCAGGATTTTAAGGATGCTTTTGAAAAGACAAAGATCATGAATGCGCCGCTTCTTGATCCGGTAGATAAGATTTACAATAAATGTGTGGAACAATACAAAGACAACAAATGCAATCTGTTTGTATAGAAGTAGGAGGCATCTTATGAGAATCATAGATATGCATGCACATGTTGATGTGTGTGAGCCGCTGAACTGGTTTGACACAGGAGAAAAACTTGTAAAGCTGATGGACGAGGCAGGCATTGAGAAGGCTGTTGTCAGTGCTTATCTGAATCTCCCGGGACCGGATAATTCTTGTGCGGACAGGCTTTGGGAATCTATCGAACCTTATGCAGACAGATTCATGATGTTCGTCCGTATGGATCCATGGTTTGGAGAGAAATGTATCAAATTCCTTGAGGAGCTTTGTGAGAGATACCCTGTCCGTGGAGTAAAGCTTCATCCGGCACATTATACACTGTATCCATATGGACAGCTGACAGTCGATCTTTGCAAGAGAGCAGGAGAGCTTGGACTTCCGGTCCTGTTCCACTGCGGAGACGAGATGATGTGCCTTCCGCTTCAGATTGGCGAGCTCGCAAAGAAATGCCCGGATACCATCATCATTATGGCTCACATGGGTGGATTTGCACATACGCGTGATGCGATCGAGATGGCAAAGAGATATCCGAATGTTTACATTGATACATCAGAGGTTCCGCTGGTAAAGGAAATCAAATGGTGTGTGGATGAACTTGGCGCCAAGAGAGTACTCTTTGGTACAGATGCTCCTTTCTGTGACCCAATGGTAGAGATCAAGAAAGTCCTCCTTGCAGGGCTGACAGAAGAACAGCTTGATCATGTCATGTACAAAAACGCGGTTCGGCTTATGGGATTGGAGGAATCGTTATGATCATTGATCTACATACATATGTTGGTAATTCTATGCTTGGCATGGATGGAAGCGTAGAGAAATTACTGGAAAGCATGGAAAGAAACGAGATTACTACTTCTGTCATATGTCCTGTAAAAACAGTGGATCCGTATTTTGAAAAACAAAATCAGTATGTAGCAGATCTTCAGAAACAGTACCAGGGGAAACTGGCGTCTTTTGCCAGGATCGATCCGAATCTTGGCAAAGATTCGGAGAAAATTTTAAGGGAAGCACTTACTGACCTGGGTGCGAAGGGCCTTGTGCTCCATCCATGGGAAGAAACTTTTACGATAAACGATAAGAAGGTCTTCCCATTTATGGAGATCTGTGAAGAGTACCAGGTCCCGGTCCTTGTAGAAAGTGGTTATCCATGGCTTGCTCATTGCTTTCAGGTAGCAAACCTTGCAGAAAAATTCCCGAAACTTAGGTTCATCATGGCACATGGAGGCCAGTTCGACAGCAGTGGTTATGCCATGACGGATGTTGATTTTGTGATGGATACTCATGACAATCTTTATATCGAGACCTCTGGCTATTTTTCAGATGAAGGTATCGAAAATACGCCAAAACGTCTTGGTAACGACCGCATTCTCTTTGGTTCGCATTTCCCTTGGCTGAATGTAGAACTTGAAAAGTATCGTGTAGAAAGAGCGCATATTTCCAATTACCAGAAAGAAGCGATATTTTATAAAAATGCAAAAAAAATTCTTGGATTGTAGAACGGCGATTCCTAAGCGACAGGAATCAGGATCTCCGTCACAAACTTGTCCGTATCGTTTGTGATGCCGTAATCAATCATAGTGATCTCCCTAGAGAAACCTGTAATCTCCAGATGATTGCTGTGGATATAATCCATGAGCTTCTGGTAATAAACAGCCGCTTCACTATGGCTGCCGCAGAAACGGACGGATACACAGGTAACCGCCGGAAGCTGTGTGATGTTTCCTTCATAAGTGTCTTCGTCATCAAGAAGAAGAAAGACCAGGTTATAGTGTTCGAATCTGTCTGCGATCAGGTTATCCCTGGCGATGCCCACGCCAACCTTTCCGAGGAACGTCAGGGAGGCAGCCTGATGTTCTTCCAGACGCCGGATGGAATATTCCAGGTCCAGATAAGAATTAAGCTCCAAGGTATCCTCGATCCAGGCAATCCGGCAGGGCGGAGTATTGACTAACCGGATCGTATTTAGATCTGAGCTTACGGCGTCGCGAAGCTGCTGCAGGCGGCGGTCTATCTTGCGCTCAATGATAGCCAGCTCCTGCTGCTTCCTGGCGATGATTTCCTTCTGTTTCAGTAATTTGTCTTCGATCACATCAATATCTTTGTTCTGCAGAAAATCGGCAATCTGATTCAAAGGCATATCCAGCAGCCGGAGATAACGGATGGTATTCAGCACTTCGAATTGCCGGGTGCTGTAATAGCGGTATCCGCTGTTTTCATCAAAGCCGTGATCTGCGGCGTTTTATCCAGATAATGGCAGCGACGCAGATAATAACGGACAAAAGTGATCCCGCAGGTGCGGCAAGCCCCATCGGGTACAGTGTGTCAGTGAAATATCTGGATGCCAGATATGCTCCGGGAACACGCACAAGGATAATGGACAGTACATTATGCAGGAAGGAGATCCCGGACATACCGCAGGCACAGAAGTATCCGTAGAAGCTGAAATGTATGCCAAGGAAGACACAGTCCCATACATATCCCCGCAGGTATTGCCCGCCTAAGCGGATGACGCCGGGATCTTCCGTGAATAATGCGATGACAGGTTCGCTGGTAAACTGGATAGCTGTGGCGATGATAAGGCTGAAGCCTACTGCTATTGAGATGGCGTACCAGAGTGTCTGATCAGCACGTTCCTGCTTCCCAGCGCCGATATTCTGCGCGGAGAGTGCAGAGACTGTGGATAGCATAGTGGAGGGGAGGAGGATCAGGATCCCGATCACCTTTTCCACGATTCCTACGGCGG
>OFGG01002261.1_pt1 | contig 10726 bp, 7 predicted proteins | sample 1521701 | NCBI WGS metagenome assembly OFGG01 (sample SAMEA3504081, study PRJEB24116) | mouse gut metagenome | biome: mouse gut; feature: mouse-associated habitat; material: faeces | place: Denmark | collected 2011
GGCCATTGGCGGATTTCGCGCAGTAACGGGACGACACTGGTCTTGTTGGTGCCGCTCTCGGAGCGCGACCGTATCGGTCTTTGCAATCTCTTCGGTTATTAAGCGGTTGATGTCAAGCCCGACGGTGAAGTTAGCAACTTGGATAAATGCGCCCTTCGGGGCGCATTACTGCTATATAGAGCCTACGGCCAGCTATCGTGGCGATATTTTTCATGATATAATATAACTATGAACAGAGTACCCCTTGCCGAGCGAATGCGCCCTCAGAGCTTAGATGAGGTTATTGGCCAGGAGGCAATTATCGGCGATGGCAAAATTCTAACGGAAATTGTTAAAAATGGTGAGCCAGTCAATTTGATTTTTTGGGGTCCACCAGGCACCGGGAAGACAACTCTAGCGCGGATTTTAGCCAAAGAGTATCAGGCGGATTTCGTCGAGCTTTCGGCGGTGACGGCAGGGAAAAAAGATATTGCTGAGGTGGTCGAGCGGGCGAAGGTGAACTGGAATTTAAAGATTCGTACAGTACTGTTCGTGGATGAAATTCATCGTTTTAACAAGGCCCAGCAAGACGCATTTTTACCACATGTGGAGAGCGGATTGATTATTTTAATTGGCGCGACTACTGAAAATCCGAGTTTCGAAGTGATTTCTCCGTTGATTTCACGCTCACGAGTGGTAGTTGTTTCTTCACTCGATCAGGAAGGGATACTGAAGGTGCTTGAACGGGCTGTAAAAGCAGAAAAAGCCGAAAAACGCGTGACAAAAGATGCTCTCAAATATGTCGCTGAGATCAGTGGCGGTGATGCACGTTCGGCGCTTGGTGATCTCGAACTCAGCCTCAGTTTAGCGAAAAAAGTCGACCAAAAAGTGGTCGAGACGGCCGTCGGGAAAAAGATGCCGATCTACGATAAATCAGGCGATTATCATTATAATAATATCTCGGCTTTTATTAAATCAATGCGTGGATCAAATGTTGACGCCACACTTTACTATTTAGCACGGATGGTCGAAAGTGGAGAAGACCCAAAATTTATTGCTCGGCGGATGGTGATTTTTGCGAGCGAAGACATCGGTTTGGCTGGTAATGGCGCACTAAATTTGAGTTGTTTTGAAGCGATCGAGCGAGTGGGGATGCCGGAAGGTGGGATTATCCTTAGTCATGTCGCAACTGCGCTTTCAAAGGCCAAGAAAAATCGCGATACTTACAACGCCTGGGCGCGCGCAAAAGATATTGCACACAAAAGTATGGGCTGTCAGGTGCCGACTTGGCTACGTAATGCTTCGACTAAATTGATGGCTGATCTTGGTTATGGAGATGGCTACAAATGGGAAGCTGGTTTTCAGCACGAAAAAGGTTATCTGCCAAAAGAAATTGCCGGACAAAAGATTTTTGAGGAGACAGGGAAGAACTAGGCAATGGAATATCTAATTGATACGCACTGCCACTTGCATGATCCGGAGTGGTTTACATTGGAGCAACAACAAGATTTCTTAGCACAAGCGGTGGATACTGGCGTGAAAGAAATGATCTGCATTGGTACTAATCCAGAGGATTCCAAGGTAGCGCGAGAGTTTGCTATGGCGCATAAAGAGGTTTACTGGACCTATGGGATTCACCCCGAGTTTGCAGGGAAATTCGCACCCGATAAACAAATTAAGAATACCGAGAAGCTAGTCGCGATTGGCGAGATCGGCCTGGATTACCATTATGACGGTTATGATCGCACGGCACAGATCCGACTGTTAGAGCAGATGTTGCAACTCGCTATTGAGCTTGATTTGCCAGTGTCATTGCATATTCGCGAGGCTTTTACAGACAGTTTTGCAGTTTTGGATAATTTCCCGAGTATCCGTGCAGTAGTGCATAGTTTCACTGGCTCGAAAAAATGCCTGAAGACTGCCCTGGGGCGTGGATTTTATATTGGTGTAAATGGTCTCGCGACCTATACTACGACACCTTTACCACCATTAGAAAATATTGTATTGGAAACTGATGCTCCGTTCTTGACACCAGTACCTTTCCGTGGTACAATGAATCAACCGAAGTATGTCCGCCTAGTCGCGGAGTACCTCGCGGGAGAAATGGGTGTGGCAGAAGAAACTATAGTGGAGCAAACGACAAAGAATGCGAGAGAACTATTTCACCTTCGAGCAGCAGGCGCGTAATCCGCAGTTTGCATACGATTATGTGACGCCAGATTCGCTCGAGCTATACCAAGAACTAACTGAAATTTCAATGGAGATAGAGCGATGCCGTGCGTTGTAGTACAGTCTATTTTTGCTACTCGCGCAATTCGTAAGCAAGCTCATATAGCTTCTGTCAATGCTAAGAAAGTTGCTAAGCTGAGTCGAAAACAGACTCCAGCCGTCGCCAGTACTAATTTGTGCGCGACTCCTACTCCACAGACAATGAATATGAACGAAATCTTAAAAGTTCCTCACGGACGCAAGCCTTCCCGAGCTCAGTTGATTAACGCTGAATCTCGTCTTGGCAGCCAGATTTTTGGTCCGATCCCAGAGGGGCATCGTCGTGAATTTTTCCATGACAAGCAGAATATTTGGATTTGGCACGAGGCTTGGACCGATGAGGACGCGCATGCTCGTCAGTTGACGGTGCGCTACGAAGTGCGCAAAACCGGTGTTTATAAAAAAGTATCAGCAGGTGCATACTTCAAGCTTCAGGATGCTGAGCTAGATAATTTTCGAAAAGCCGCCAATACTTACTTGCGAGTAGTGAAAAAGTGGCTATATAGCTAACAACCCAGCTCCCTCATAGATGGAGTCAAGGTTTCGGCATATTATTCTCGAAAACAGGGTATAATGGGTCTATGATAGAGAGACTACTGGATTTTTTTGCACCAACTAATTACCGATTGACTTTGGAAATTAATCGTCAAACTGAGAAAATTCAGGGTAAGGTTTTGGTTTCTGGCATTCCGACTGCGGAAATTGTGAAGTTCCATGCTGTGAATTTGGAGATTGAACAAGTTAATCTAGCTGGGGCAGACGAAATCAATTTTGGTTATTGCAACGATATCCTCGAGATCCCGATTGATATTGACCTAATTGGCCAAAATGTGACGTTTGAAATCGTTTATTATACAAAGCTAAATACCAATATGCAGGGGTGCTATCTTTCTACTTATCAGTACAAGGGCGAGGAAGAACGAATAGCGGCGACTCAGTTTGAATCACATTACGCACGCGAATGTTTTCCATGCGTTGATGAACCAGCCGCTAAGGCAACGTTTGATTTGACCTTGCGAATTCCTGATTTCGAGCCTGGCGATGTTGTGCTGGCAAATATGCCATTAGCGCGCGAGCCGGAAGATAGGACCTTTGCTTTTGAAACTACACCGAGAATGTCGACTTATTTGTTGGCATGGGTGGTTGGTAAATTCCATAAAATCGAAACAACGAATCGAAATGGTATTAAAATCGCTTCTTATGCGACACTAGCCCAGCCCAAATCTGCTCTTGAATTTGCGAATGAAACTGCAGCGCGAGCACTCGAATATTACGACGCAAAATTTGCCGAAAAGTATCCGCTCACCAAGCTTGATCAAGTCGCTTTGCCAGATTTTGAAGCGGGAGCGATGGAAAATTGGGGTCTTGTAACTTATCGCGAGTCAATGATGTTAGCTGATCAAAATGCCGCGATCGATACCCGCCAAAGCGTCGCCCTCACGGTCACACATGAGCTTTCCCACCAATGGTTCGGTGATCTCGTGACGATGAATTGGTGGGATGATTTGTGGCTGAATGAGTCATTTGCTAGCATTATGGAGTATTACTGCACAGATGCGCTTTATCCTGAGCTTAAGATTTGGCAAAATTTTTATACTAGCGATTGTGTAATGGCGCTTCGACGTGATGCTTTAGAGGGGGTTCAAGCAGTGAAACAAGCCGTACATGATCCAGCCGAGATTGCGACTCTGTTTGATAGTGCGATCGTCTATGCCAAGGGCGCACGCTTAGTTTTGATGTTAATTCGCCTGATGGGTGAGGATCGATTTGACCAGGGTGTGCGGGACTATTTCGATCAGCACAAATATCAAAACACTATTGGTGATGATCTTTGGCAAGCACTCCAACCTTACGCTGATTTTGATGTTCAGAAGTTTATGCATACTTGGATTTCTCAGCCAGGTTATCCGGAAATTCGCGATGGCAAACAGCAACGGTTTTTACTCAGCGGTAAAACCGACAATACCTCTTGGCCGCTACCGGAAATTTTTGATGATATGTCAGGGCATTATTTATTGAATCTGACGGATGCGGAGTTCAAAGACAAACTCGAGAACTCTGCTGAGCTTTCTGATCAGCAGAGAATACGTCTCTTGATTGATCGCGAGTTATTAGCCTATACTCCAGCGGTGGCGTCAGCGTCTTTGCTAGACCTAGTGGAGCATTTTGCCGAGACCAACTCAGTGGCGATTTGGGATATCTTATTGTCTATTATCAACGACCTCAAACTATTTTGCCCGCCTGAGACTGAAAGTTATCACAATTATCAAAAATTCCTCCACCAAACTTTCGGAGCGCGCTTTAGCAGGATTGATTATGGCCATCTCAGTGACTTGAATGCCATCAGGTTGCGCAGTGCGCTAATTTGCATTGCAGTTTATTGTGATGATTTGACGGTGCTAGAAAAATTACGTAGCCTATACAATATAGATCTCGCGAAAATTGATCCTGAATTACGTAGTTTCGTGTTAATCGCAATGTTAAAATATGATGAATCAAAGTATTTTGATTATTTTCTTGCGGAGTATCAGCGCTTAGATGATCCTGAATTGAAATCCGATCTGATATATATTATCGCATCTATGGCAAGGGGGTCGTCCAGTGTCGCAACCTTACTCGGTTTGCTCGAGCAGCCGGAAGTTATCCGCGCGCAGGATCATTTATTCCTGTTTATCTATCTGATGCGTAATTATAAGACTCGTGGTCAAGCGCTAGGATGGCTAATTACGCATTGGGATTATGTCAAAGATTTGGCTGGCGAAAAATCACTCGAAGATTATCCACGCTACGCGGCAACTTTGCTACGTACAGCAAAAGAAGCGGCGGAATTTCGCGCGTTCTTTGAGCTGCTAAAATCTGATCCAGTCTTGAGGCGCGCACTAGAGCTTGCTGGTATTGAAATTGATTGTCGGATGCGTCTGCTCGCGGATGATCAGCCTGGCGTGGCGGAAGTATTGGTTAATAAGGTAAGATTGACTAATAAATAATCATATGAATATGAATGAAAAATCCCCGGACAGCAAATGTTGTCCGGGGATATACTACGAGCTCCATGGTAACGGAGAAATAAATGGGGGTGGGTTTTGCGTGCCCTGAGTCTCCTATTTGACTCCGCAGGATTGCATCCAAAAGCGTACTTCCGGGATCTCCTTCAGGGGGTCGAAATCAAATTCGAAACACTCATCATTGATCCCGGTAAAATGATTGGTAATATGCCTCATCGCGCAGACGGCGAAATTGAGGTCCTGCCAAGCCTTGGCGCCGGAAAACGCCACGTATATCGTGTCGGTTTCAGTGACCGGACGGTCCTGTGCCTCCGAGGCGATTTCCGAAGTTAGCTGAAAGAAATGGCATTTTGTCTGCAGTCTCAACCCGCCGAAATTCGGGGCATAGCCGAGACCTTTGTCGACGTCAACCAGCCAATCGATCTCCCCCTGGCAGAGCTGGCTTACATCAGTAATGCCGCCGTCAATGATATCTTCGCAGATCATTTGGCCAAACTCCGTTTTCTGTAGCTTGGCGTCATAGATCATATTGACGATCCGCTGCAATTCTGCGGGCGGCTGTGTCGCCGCGATGCTCAGCTGTTCCATTGTTTGGATTTTCGCTTTTGCCCAGGAGCCGCCTCCCTCATCAGCCTGTATATCTAAGTAAAAAAGCTGCTGGGGGGGGGGGTTCCTTTATCGGTAGTGGTGATGATTTTGGTGATGAAGCGCCACCCGTGCGGCAGTACGAAGGCATAATCCCTCGTCATATCTTTCATCAAGGTCATCAAATTTCCCGCGAGGGAATTGTCCCTCAAGTCATTTCTGTATGCAATCGTTTTCATACATGCATACCTCCCTTTTCTATTCTCTAGGAGTTTATCCTAGGATATGAACGCACGCTGGTGATTCGTACGTTCGTAACCCAGGATAAATTGCATATCAAACTGTTGCATTATCTCGTAGTTAGGTTAAAATGCGATCTTTTGCAAGAGCCTCCGGTTTTGACGACGGGATCTTTCGCATAGATCTTCTATTATGTTAGCACAGATTTGTATTTTTGTCAATAGGTAGATCAGGAAATTGACGAAAAATCGTGCTAAAACGTCCAGATCTCGGTTCTAAAAATGATATAAGCATTGACTTTTTGAGAAATCTGTGCTAAAACAGAAGTAGGGGTCAATGTATTATAGCCTCCGCTCTATCAAACCGCCATGGGGCGGGCTGAATCTTTAGCGATACTGATCTTTGATTGGGCACGGTATTTATCATAAATACCCATACTTCTTGCTCTGCAAGAAGTAATTGCACATTAACAGTTAGTTGCAAAAAACTCATATTCAGATAAAAAGAAGGGGGATTCAATATGAGAATCAAAGCAAGAGATTACCAAAAGGAATGTTTGGCTGAGATTGCGAAGGCGGTCGAATCCGACAAGCGACGTGCGCTGGTCGTAATGGCTCCAGCTCTCGGTAAAACTATTACTTCGGCATTTGCTATCAAAGAATTTTTTATGGGGCGGACATTTAGTCGCGTATTGATTCTTTGTCATTCCGAAGAAATTTTACGCCAAACGAAGAAGGTTTATCAAAAATTCTTTGGCGAAGAGTTTAGTTATGGTATGTATGTAAGCAACGAAAAAACAGCCCGTCAGACGGATTTTTTATTCGCGACTTTCCAGACAATGAAAGAAAATCGCAAAGATTTCTCGAAAGACGAGTTTGCTTTTATCGTGGTAGACGAGGCACATCATAGCAAAGCTCGAACTTATTTCCCGACGATTCGCTATTTTGAGCCAGAGTTTTTGCTCGGTTTGACGGCGACGCCGGACCGTCTTGACGGTCAGAAAATCGAGGAAATTTATGGCGATCCGGTTTATGAACTCGGTTTTGTCGAGGCTACATATCGGGGTTTGGTCGCGGAGTGTGACTATGAGCTGGTACTAGATGACTTATCACAAGAAGATGTTGATCAATATCTTCAGAGCGATGAGAAATTATCAATTACGCAGCTCAATAAGACTATCTTTGCGCCCAAACGTGACGAAGAAATTGTGCGGTTAATTAAGCAGTATTCTAGTGAGCAGGACGATCCGAAAACGATGATTTTTTGTAAGGGGATCGAACATGCTCGCAAGATTGCTAAACTGATGGGGGACGGTGCGGCCATAGTCCACAACGGTCAAAGTGCTTCGAACAACAAGAAAGCCTTGAATGCGTTTCGTGATGGCAAGATTCGGACGATTATTTCAGTACAAATGCTGAATGAAGGTGTTGACGTGCCGGATGCAAACGTGATTGTGTTTTTGCGTAATACGGTTTCACCGACTGTGTTTTATCAACAACTGGGACGCGGAATTCGGCTTTCGTCAGGCAAGAAGAAAGTGAAAGTCTTGGATTTCGTGAATAATTGCGAACGAATCCAGACTATTTTAAAGTTGAAGCGGGAAATCGATGATTTTCGCATTCAGACCCCAGTGGAGAAGCCTTATATACATGGTGCTGGCGAAGCTGATTCGCGTGAGAAATTTACACTGAATATTGCTACGCCGGAATTCAAGGCGCGAGAAGTAGACATTATTGATTTACTTGAACGGGCTGCTACTGACAAAAGATGGACGAAAGAGGAGGTTATCGCCGGCTTGCAAAAAATGTATGCTGAGGGCAAAAAAGTAACTTGCGAGACGGTCAATGCGGAACCGAACCTACCTTCCACAAAAGCTATTCTTAGATTATTTGATGGACAATTCAATAATGCGCTTAAAGCCGCTGGTATCCCATTAAATATCGAACGTAATAGCATGAGTCGAGAAGGAATGCTGAACGAAGGCAAAGCGATGCTTGAACGTGGCGAAAAAATCACATGTTCGACAATCAAGGCAAACCCAAACCTAGCAAGTCCTGCTACTATTTGTAAAGAATTTGGCACGATTAATAATTTTAAACGTGCCTGTGGGGTCAAAACTTTGCGAGAGATAATGATAGATGCTGGCCAAGAGATAATTGCGAATGGCAAGAACATCTCAAAAAAGACGATTAGAGAAAGTCCGAAATCGTTATGTTACGAAAGCATTATTACGGAATTTGGTTCAATTTCGAAATTTATAGCCGCGTGCGGAGGTGAGCCTCGCAAGGAGTGCTCTAGAGAATCTTTGATCAAAGATTATTGGGTTGAGAGCAAAAAGCGTGAGCATTGGCTGAACGGTCATGAAATCGATCGCAATGAGAATTTGACGAGCAGGCACATTTATCGAAAAATCTTCGGAAACCAGGGCTCGATCCCTAAGCTTATCTCAGAGGCGCAGGCTTTATATGGTCCAATTCTCAGTGACGAGGAGCAGGCAGAACAAGAAAAAGAGGAACTTCGTAAGAAGCAAGAAGATCTTGCAAAACGATATTTTGAGGTTTGCATCGAGAAAGGCAGATGGCTGAACTTTGAAGAAATCGACGCTTGTCGGCAGCTAAATCGTCGTTTATGCCTCCAGGCATTTAAAGGGGGACTTTTGGAGATGAGGGCTTTGGCACATGGGCTTTTTGGCGATTTGCCTAATGGTGTGCTGTTTTGGGAGAGTACGCGTTCGCAAGTCACTGATGACGAAATGCTGCTGATTTACTGGGAGGAAAGTAAAAAAGCTGGACATTGGCTTACCGCCAAAGAAATAGACGAATGCACTCGGTCGTATGGTCACAAGGCATACTATAAACGCTTTGGCGGTATTGGGGAACTTCGTCAACTTGCCATCGAGAAATACGGTGACTTCACCAAAGAAACTGCAACTAACTGACTAACCCGCACCAAAACCCATCTTGGGGAGTAGGTGCGGTATTTTTTTGTGCAAAATTCTTACGTAAAGGTCTTGCAAAAAATGGGGGGGGGTATAATTGGGGTAACAATACAAAAAGGAAAGTTAGAATGCAAAAGTCTCCACAAACTAAAAATAAAATCATATGCCTACTCGCGTCGACAGCCATGCTGGGGGCGAACGTCTTTGCGGTGGGGCAAACTTATGCTCTTGAGACCCCTGTCGCTATTGTCGCAGAGTCAAAAGAGAACGAGAAGAAGCTCCTGGACGCGGCCATCCAGTCGGCGAAAACGCAATTTCCTGATTTAGAGTTATATATTACTCTAGGTGAACTCACTGATAATCTGAGCGGCCATACTTCATCTATGGGGGTTCAGCCTGATGGTACGATTTCAGTTGGTATTAGTCCAACTCAAGGTTACGAAGAACTCTTGGCCCAAGCTACTCGAGTAGGGATTTCTAGTGATACGCTGAAAGATAAGACTTATAGTGAAGTTATTGCTTTGGCTGAAAACTTTTCCGCGTATGGAACAGACACCGCTTTTAAGGCGGTGGTCGACTCAGCAAAGGCGGATTATCAAGCATTGCTAGGGGATCTGCAGACAGACCTTTTACGTGCAGATCAGAGCCTAACGGGTCTAGATACAAAAACCGAGGCAGAGCTCTTGTCGATTTATAATAATCTTCCAGTTGTAAAGGATGGCAAATATCGAGATATTATAACTAGCATTGAAAAAGCTGAGGCCATCGATAAAGCCTACGGCGAGGGGAGCGTGAGCCGTGAGGTCCTAGATAGGGTTGCCAGCGAGACTTATAATGAGTTAGTTGATGCGGCGAAGATTATTAAGCCGGATTTTGAAGTGAAGATCCCTGTGATTGATAATCCTGACACCGAATCACCAGATACTACGCAGCCGTCAGGAGGTTCGAGTGCGGGCACTAGCTCGGTGCCCAGCGCCCCTAATGCTGGTAATGTGAATAGCGAAGAAACTTCGGCGCAAGGTGTTAAAACTGCGGTGACTTATATTGTTGTCGCGGTAGCGGTCATGGGTATCGCAGTCAATTTGCGGCGTTATCTGTTTAGCCCGCTTAAACGACGTAAATAGCTCGATCAGTTAGTTATCCAATCATATCCGCACCGAAACCCCTGTGGTAGTAGGTGCGGATTGTGTTATTCTCGCTATGATATATTATACGATTTTATGAAATTGACATGAGCGTGCAGATATTGCTATAATAGCTATTGACATTTTTGCTAATATGTGCTACGATAGAAGTATATGGGCATTCGATTCGGATGTGAGACATCTCTATAGCCATATACAGCACCTTTAAAACTTACGGATGATATAGTTAGACTTTTCTGCCATGTTATTACGCAGATTGGCCCTTTGTATTCAGTACTGAACCAACGAAGAGCTGGTTTGCGTAATAACCCTGTTGCGCAAAATAAAAAATTGCGTCAAGAAGCGCAGAAAAGGAGGTCTATTATGATAGACGATAAGAAGAGTGCTACTGCTACTAATACTGCAACAAACCGGGCTTTTGAGGATCCTGGCTCCAAAGAGTCAAAGGTCTTTTTCGAAGGTGCACGGGCAATTATGGCGGCACTTGAAGAAATTCCGGCCGACCAGCACGCATGCCTGCTGGCTCATAAAAACCAGCAGCATATCATGCCGGTATTACTGATGGG
>OFGG01002264.1_pt1 | contig 10706 bp, 6 predicted proteins | sample 1521701 | NCBI WGS metagenome assembly OFGG01 (sample SAMEA3504081, study PRJEB24116) | mouse gut metagenome | biome: mouse gut; feature: mouse-associated habitat; material: faeces | place: Denmark | collected 2011
CACAAAGCAAAGCTCTGATAAGAAAAAGCGCCATGATAACGATATCTCAGAAGAAAATACCGATCAGGATTTGCAATCAGACTTTGGGGTAGTTCAGAAAGGTGGATATTCTGGCAGAAAAGCCAGAAAAAAAGAAGCTGCCCGCCAGAAAATAGAAAAGAAACGGGAACGGCGGATCTACGATACTTCTACCAGCAGCGGCATTAAAAAGCAGGCAAAGGAAGACATACGGATCCTGAAAGTAGAACGGAAGCTGACGAAGAAAGCACAGGCTCAAGCGCTAAAAGATGCCAAAAGAGAAAAGGCTGCACGCGAACGGCAGAGGAAGGAGGATAAGAAAGAAGCCGTCCGCACAGCCAAATATGAAAAGAAAGAAGCCCTGCGGCGGGAGAAGTACGAACAGAAGGAAGCCGCACGGCGTGAAAAGGACGCAAAGAGGGAGGATGCCTACCGGAAGAAACATCCGGACAGCCCGCCTTCCACCCCGGCGAAAAAGAAGAAACGAAAATACCAGACATTGGAGGACTATCTTCCCATCGAAAAGATTGCCAACGGTATCGTCTATACCACCGACCACCGTTACGTCAAGATCCTGGAGATTGAACCCATCAACTTCCTGTTAAGAAGCGCCAGAGAACAGCAGAGCATCATTTACAGCTTTATTTCTTATTTAAAGATCAGCCCTGTGAAGCTCCAGATTAAGATGATCTCCAAAAAAGCTGATATCAACCGGCACTTAGAGCAGTCTGCAAGAGAGCTGGAACGGGAATCCGATCCCAGATGCAGGGAACTCCAACGGGACTATATCCAGTTTGTCCGGCATTTAAGCTCCAGGGAGGCTGTATCACGCCGCTTTTTTCTTATCTTTGAATATGAACCGTTCAATGTAAACCGGAAGACGGAAGAAAAAGAAATCCTGGCGGCGCTGGAGACTGCGGCACAGACGGCAAAGACCTTCCTCTATCAGTGCGGCAATGATGTGGTCATACATGAAAATGAGGATGAATTTACTACGGATGTGCTCTATACGCTCTTGAACCGGACATTATGTACCGACAAACCTCTCCCGGAACGGATCACCGAAGTATTGGGACAGCGCATGGCGGAGGGTAAAGATGTGGATGCCATCCACTATAATACATTTACCGCACCGGAATCCCTGGATCTGAAGCATAGCAATTATGTACGGATCAACGGGCTTTACCATACCTATCTCATGGTTCCGTCAGACGGCTATAAGAATAAGGTCACTCCCGGCTGGCTCTCCCTCCTCATCAATGCGGGGGAAGGGATTGATATTGACTTTTACCTGCATAAGCAGCCGAAGGATAAGATCCAGCAGCGTCTGGGACAGCAGATCCGTATCAACCGCTCCAAGATCAAGGATGCCTCGGATACCAACTCAGATTTTGACGATCTGGATTCCGCTATCCGCTCCGGATATTTTTTGAAAGCCGGGCTTGCCAATAATGAGGATTTCTACTACATGAACCTGCTCATCACCATTACGGCATCAGACTTGGAGGAACTGCAGTGGCGGATTCAGGAGATGAAGAAATTGTTGATTTCCCAGGACATGGACCTGCGTTCCTGCTATTTTCTGCAAGAGCAAGGCTTTCTTTCTTCCCTGCCACTGGCTTCCTTAGATAAAAAGCTCTATGAGCTGTCCAAACGGAATGTGCTGACCACCGGAGCTGCAAGCTGTTATCCATTTACCAGCTATAGTATCTGCGACGATAACGGCATCCTGTTCGGAGTCAATAAGCATAATAATTCGCTGGTCATTGCGGATATCTTCGATTCCAAGCAGTATAAGAACTCCAATATCTGCATCCTGGGATGTTCCGGAGCCGGAAAGACCTTTACCATGCAGACTATGGCTCTTCGGATGCGAAGGAAGAGCATTCAGGTATTCATCATCGCGCCTTTAAAAGGGCATGAGTTCTACCGTGCCTGCAAGAATGTGGGCGGGGAATTTATCCAGATTTCTCCGGCCAGCCGGAGCTGTATCAACATCATGGAGATCCGGAAGGTCGATAATTCCGTTAATGAACTGCTGGACGGTCCGACGCTGGATGCTTCGGCTCTTGCTTCCAAGATCCAGAAGCTACATATCTTTTTCAGCCTGTTGATCCCAGATATGAACCATGAGGAGAAACAGCTTTTAGATGAAGCTCTGATCAAAACCTATGCCAGAAAAGGGATCACGCATAAGAATGAATCCCTGCTCGATCCGGAACATCCTGACCAATACAAAGCTATGCCAATCCTGGAGGATGTCTATGATATCCTGATGGAAAGCCGGGATACGAAACGGCTGGCACACATCCTGAACCGCCTGGTGCATGGCTCTGCTTCCTCTTTCAACCAGCAGACCAACGTAGACCTGACCAATAAATATACGGTGCTGGATATCTCGGAGCTAACCGGTTCCAGTGACCTCTTAACAGTCGGCATGTTTGTTGCGCTGGATTATGTCTGGGATAAAGCGAAGGAAAACCGGACGGAAGAAAAGGCAATCTTCGTGGATGAGGTATGGCAGTTGATCGGCGCTTCCAGCAACCGTCTGGCGGCAGAATTCGTGCTGGAGATTGCCAAGATCATCCGCGCCTACTCAGGAGCCGGGATCTTCGCCACCCAGGACTTAAATGATTTCTTCGCTTTAGATGACGGCAAATATGGAAAAGGGATCATCAATAACTGCAAGACAAAGATCATCCTGAACATGGAGGATGAAGAGGCCCAGAGGGTGAAGCATATCCTTCATCTTTCCGAAACGGAAGTCATGAACATTACACATTTTCAAAGGGGGAATGGCTTAATCTCAACCAACAACAATAACATCACCGTAGAGTTTAAAGCTTCTGCACTGGAAAAGGAACTGATCACCACCGACCGTCAGGAACTTTTAGAGATCCTGGCACGCCAGAAACAGAAGGCAGGTTAATTCTATGGGGACAGATTCAAATACAAAGCAAAACAGATTCTATTCTTTTTCAGCACAACATTTGCAGATCTGGAAGATCCGCGGTCCGCCAAATACAGAGAATGAATGGTCATATGGAGAACAGAAGGCTGGTAAGAACCATCTTTCGACCAATACAACTAAATAATCCGTAGATGAAGCAGCTGATATGGCTGCTTTTTTCTTTGCCATCTTACGAGGGGAATCTGCCAACGGTGGATCCCGTAGAGATGGCAAAATTTTATTTCCAAGGAGGTAACCTATGTTACAAAAAGCAAAACACCTTACAAAGCGGCTGTCTGCATTTCTGCTGGCAGTCCTTGTTACCGCAGGCACCTGCCTCTCCGGCAGCGTCCCTGTTCACGCCGCAGATGGCACCATTCAATACCATGCAGGTGCTTCTATCAAATATGGAAGCTATTCTACTTCCCGAATGACCTTTGACGGCAGCAACACCGCTTACTGCGTAGAGCCGTTACAGCCTACGCCCTCATCCGGAACCTATGCCTACACCCTGCTTGGCAATGACTCTCCCATCCGGAAGGCATTATATTACCTGAATGGCGGGTACGGTTATGACAAACATATCAAAAACCAGTATCTTGGCGGATGGTCCGATGATAATTCTTACGTCATCGGTCATCTGGTCGTTGCTTATATTTACGCTGGTTATGCTTCAGACAGCGGAGCCTTCCATGGTGCGCCCCAGAACTATATTGATAAATCTGTGGAAATAGCAAATGCCATCAAAGGACTTGCTGATCCTCCGGCAACCTTCAAGGCTTTCATCGTTCCGGGCAATAATAACCAGACCTTAGTTGGAAGCTGGTATCAGGTCCCCTACGGTTACATAGAGCTTCACAAGGCATCAGCAAATGCTGCCGTCTCTAACGGTAATGGCAATTATTCCTTAAAAGGTGCGGAGTATGGCATTTATAAGGGAGAAAAACTGGTTGGAAAACTGACCACTGACCAGAACGGTTACGCAAAATCCGGTGAATTAGAATCCGGAAACTATACGGTCAAGGAGCTGAAGGCGTCCAAAGGCTACATTATTGATGTAACTGCCCATAATGTGACGGTAGAGCCGGAAAAGACGGCTCCCCTGAATGTAACGGAAGTGCCCCAGAACGATCCGATGGATCTGCTGCTCCAGAAGCTTGATAAAGAAATGAAGACGGCACAGCCGCAGGGCAAAGCTTCTTTAGCGGAGGCCCAGTTTACGGTGAAATTTTATACCGAGCAGTCTGATAAAGACCCAGCTGCTGGCGGTGCAAAGCCTACACGTACCTGGATCTTTAAAACAGATTCCGAAGGAAAAGCAAAATTTTCCAAGGATTATCTGATTTCCGGGGACAAGTTTTATACCCAGAAAGATGGAAAGACTCCCTGCCTCCCCCTTGGCACCGTAACGGTACAGGAGACAAAAGCTCCGACCGGATATCTTGCCAATGATACTGTGTTTGTACAGAAGATCACAGCAGGCGGCAAAGTAGAGACCGTATCCTGCTATAATGCATCTTCTGTAGAAGAACAGGTCTGCCGGGGCGGCGTAAAACTCCAGAAACGGGATTTTGAAACAAAGAAGGCAGAGCCCCAGGGCGGTGCTACCTTGGAAAATGCAGCATTTACCATCACGTCCTTAAATGAAAATCCTGTTGTGGTAGATGGCAAAACCTATACCAAGAATCAGGTGGTTATGAGCCTGACGACAGACAGCAAAGGCTCTGTCTCCACAAAGAAAGACGCACTTCCCTTTGGACATTACCGGGCAGATGAAACCAAGGCTCCGGAAGGTTATCTGAATGAAGGTAAGCTCTCTGTAGAATTTGATATCACAAAAAACGGCGAGATTGTGGATCTGACTTCTGAAGAGGCTGCCATATCAAACCAGATTATCCGCGGAGATCTGGAACTCGTCAAGGTTGCTGATGGAGAACAGAAACGGCTTTCTGATATCCCGTTTTCTATCACCTCTGTTACAACCGGAGAAAGCCACACGATTGTTACCGACAAAAACGGTTACGCCAGCACTTCCTCCAAATGGAATAAGCACACCCACAACACCAACCAGGGGAAGACTTCGGAAGACGGGATCTGGTTCGGGACATCCAAGCCAAATGATTCCAAGGGTGCTCTTCCTTATGATACCTACACTATAGAAGAACAGCGCTGCAAGGCAAACGAAAGCATGGATCTCTTGAAGTTTGAAGTCACCATTTACAAGGATTCCGTCAGTGTGGATTTAGGGACGCTGACCGACGATAAGATTGAGATCGGCACCACTGCCCTGGATAAGAATACCGGAACCCATATGAGCAAACCGGAGAAGAAAGTGACACTGATCGATACCGTGGAATATTCCGGGTTAAAGAAGGGCCAGAAGTATCAGGTCATCGGCACGCTGATGGATGCAGAATCCGGAGAAGCAATCCTGATTGACGGAAAGCCCGTAACTGCTGAAACGGAGTTTACGGCAAAGAGGTCCTCCGGAAGCGTAGAGGTTACCTTCACATTTGATGCAACCTCTCTGGGAGGCAAAACTACGGTCATTTTTGAGGAACTGCATCAGAACGGGCAGAAACTGGCTGTCCATGCAGATTTAAAGGATACAGACCAGCAGATCTCATTCCCGGAGATTGGCACAAAGGCGAAGGACTCCGATACGGAGGAGAATATCGCCAATGCGGATGAAAAAGTACAGCTTACCGATACCATTTTCTTCAAAGGGCTGGTTCCGAATCTGGAATATGTCGCTATCGGAAAGCTGATGGATGTGGAGACAGAAGAACCTCTCTTAGACGGCGATACTCCGATCACTGCACAGACTACATTTACCCCGGAAGCCAGCGAAGGCACCGTTGACGTTGTATTTGAATTTAACCGAAGCTCCCTAAAAGGGAAAAATACGGTTATCTATGAATCCGTCACCCAAGAAGAAAAAGAAGTGGGAATGCATGCAGATCCGGAGTTTAAGGATCAGCAGATGTTCTTCCCGGAGATCGGCACAAAGGCAAGCTGCCCGGAGACAGAATCCCAGATGGCACCTGCGAAAAAGGAAGTAACGATTACAGATACCGTTTCCTACAAGCATCTGGTTCCGGGAAAAGAGTATAAACTGACCGGCACCCTTATGGATAAAGAGAGCGGCGAGCCCCTGCTGGTTGATAAAAAGCCTGTTACATCTGAGCTGATATTTACACCGGAAACAGCAGACGGAACTGTGGAATTATCCTTCACGTTCGATGCCAGTGCTCTGAAGAATAAAACGATTGTTGCTTTTGAATCTCTTTCTTACAAGGGGAAGGAACTTACGGTTCATGCCGACATCGAATCCGAACCGCAAAGCATCTATTTCCCGGAGATTGGCACAAAGGCGAACTGCCCGGAAACCGGAAGCCAGATGGCACCTGCTAAGAAAGAATTAACGATTGTAGATACCGTTACCTACCAGCGCCTTATTCCGGGGAAGGAATACAAACTGACCGGCACCCTTATGGATCAGGAAAATGGCGAATTCCTGTTGGTTGACGGAAAAACGGTCACATCTGAGCTTGTCTTTATACCGGAAGCGGCAGAAGGAAGCGTAGAGCTTTCCTTTACCTTTGATTCCAGCGCCCTGAAAGGGAAAACCGTTGTTGCATTTGAATCCGTTTCCTATCAGGAAAAAGAGGTCGCAGTCCATGCAGATATTGAGTCTGAACCTCAGAGCATCTATATCCCGGAAATCGGCACCACTGCCAAAGATGGTAAGGATGGGGATCAGGAGGCTTTGGCTGAGAAAGAGACACTGATCATAGATACGGTGAAATATACGGATCTGGTTGCCGGAGGTCCATCCTATCGTTTGGTAGGAACTTTAATGGACAAGGAAACCGGCAAAGAAATCCTGAACGATGGCAAGCCGGTTACTGCAGAAACCACTTTTAAACCAGAAGAATCCAGCGGCTCCGTAGATGTCACATTTATCTTTGACGCGACAGAACTGAAAGGGCATGATGTGGTCGTCTTTGAGAAACTCTTTGTTACGATGAAGGAAGAGGACAAAGAGAAAGAGGTAGAAGTAACCAGCCATGAAGACATCAAGGCCAAAAGCCAGACCGTGAAGCTGACGGAAGTCCCGACCGAGCCAAAGGAACCGGACATTTCCTCTCCTGTCAAGACCGGGGATGATGCGCCGATCCTGCTTTACATCTGTATTGCTGCAGGCTCCCTGCTTCTTATCATTATCAGCGGGCTTGTTTACTACTGGAAACGTAAGCACCAGAAGTAATTTTATATGGTAACTCATTCACTTTATGCCAGCAGATTTAGCAGGCTGCAGGATGAATTACTGACAGCCATATCTGCCGGCAACCGTTTTAACACAAACAGCTTTTTTACAGGCTACATGTATCTGGAGATATCTATGGAGACAACACACTGCCTTGCGGATGCCAAACATATCCGCCGATTCTTAGATGCCTGTGATGGATACTGGCATCGCTGTATTTATATTAATTGTGTCAACTGCAGAGCAAAGAGTTCCTGCAATCAGCCTGGATTCCTGTTTTGCCCGGATCACCGGGCCGTCCCGCTGGTTCTTCCTCTTCCGGATGCAGATATGCTTTTCGCCTGCCGTCCGGAACCCGGAGAATGTCTTGCAGTATTTAAAGATTCTGTCTTCCTGGATATGTACGCACAATTCCTAAAAGAACAGAAGATCCTCTCTCCGGACTGTCCCTGCATGGCGCTGTTAGACATCCAGAATAAGGATTGTTATAACTGGTGATGAAACAGATAAATTTATTTTTACATCGATCCGTTGCACTTTCTCTGCCTGTTACGTACAGAGAAAAGAAGAGGAGGGATGACCGATGAGAAATCTTACCATCATCATACAGTTCATTGACCAGACGTTTACCAGCTTAATCTTCATACCCATGTGTTTTATTTTATACTGCAGGTTCTTTCCATCCAAAGAGAGAAGCAAAAGGATGCGCATTTTTTACCGGGTATGTGTCGTACTGGTAGTATTGTTCCTACTTCGATATTTCTGTGATAAATTTATCTTTACCGCAGTCAACTATCCGAGATTTACAGACAGCGGCCTGTTTCCTCTGATCCAGGCAGTATTTTATCCGAAAGTATGATAGCGGACAGCAGGCTTTTTAAGTCCTTTGCCTGAATTTCCAAGCAGGGAAGGATAGGACACTCACAGGGCAGGAACTCTGTAAGAAATCCTATATTGCATATAATCACATACGAAAACATCAGAAATAAGCATTGGAAGATTCTGCATCAGCATAATTTTTCAGTGCTTATTCTTTTGCTTTATTACATTAACGTATTAACTGGAGGAAATTGGGGAAAAGTCCCAAATTGGCACCTGTTTTTGCTCTTGACTTATAGGAATCCCTTGTCAATTTACTTATAATATACGTATACAAAACGTAAGAATTATTATTTCTAAGTATTTTATACATATACAAAACGTAAGAGAGGTGAACATTTATGAAAAAACAGACAATACGCTGCCCCTACTGCGGCAGTCCTGCAATCTTAAAAGATGCTTCCTATGTGTATGGACATCACTCATCCGGGGGAAAGGTCTATGTATGCAGCCACTATCCGGCCTGTGACTCCTATGTAGGAGTCCATCAGGGGACATCCCTGCCAAAAGGCTCCCTGGCGAACCGCACGCTCCGTAAGAAACGCATCCAGGCCCATCAGATTTTCGATCAGCTCTGGAGAAAGGGAATATTCAGCCGCGAGGAGGCTTACCGGTGGATTGGCGATAAATTCTGTCTGCAAACTCGTCAGGCACATATCGGGAATTTCAGCGACTATATGTGCGACCAGCTGATACAGGAAGCATCTAAAGTTTTACAGAATAACCACATACCGCTTGGTATGGCCGGATAAAAAAGGAGGGATACCATGAATGGGATCATGAGTTATGAACAGAAACAGCTTGTAACCGCTCATTTAAGCCTCGTTCCCCGGATGGTACGGGCGCTTACCAGAAGCTTTACCAATCTGTCACAGGATGAGTTTGACGAGCTGACACAAACCGGATACCTTGCCCTGTGCAATGCCGCCATGAAATACAGCCCCACACAGCCGTTCCAGCCATATGCAAGGGCGGCGGTCCGGAATGCCATTTATGATTACTGGCGGGACTGTGGGAAACGTAAAAGCGCGTTCTGCTCTCTGGATGCAATCCTTACTGCCGAAGACGGCAGTACCTATGAGCCGGAATTTATACTCGGTAAAACAGACGCATTGTCCCCAGAACAGGCGGTACTGTCAAAGGAATCCGTCTCTTACCTGAAGAGACTGGAATGTGCAGGCAGTAATCATTTGAAAAAGGGAATCATCTCACTCCGTCTCCAGCAGAACGGATACACCAGTGCAGAAGTGGCAAAGCTCTACAATGTCCCGTCCAACCATGTCCGTGCATGGCAGAGCAAAGCAAGGAAACAGTTAAGGGAAGATCAGGAACTATATGCTCTCTTGGCATAATTCCAAAAGAAAATACATGAAATAGAGGAGGTACTTATTATGCTGACATTATACACCGCAATCGGAAGCTTGAAAATCAAAAGGGATGAGATGGGAAATCCAGTCCCGGTAGTCATCAATAACAGGCAGGAATATGGATTATCCGAACATGAACTTGTACTCTGGAGCTGTCTCGCCTTCCAGATCCTGCAGATCTATGAACTGGAGAAGGCATATACCAAACGGCTTGCAGATTCCGGCCGCCCGGAAGGACTTTCCTTCTCCCATTACTTAAACCGCCTGCTTCTGCGGGGACTGATCGTAAAGGGTGACGGGCTGACCGGAGTAGACGCCCTGTACCGGCTCCTTGGAAAACTGCATATCCAGCCGGTTACTGACCATTTTTCGGTACGGCTCTTCACCTGCATCCAGCTCTATCTGGAGGGGAAAATAAGGTTTCGTGATTTCGGGCGGTATCTGAAGAAAGAGAAATGCGATCCAATGGAAGAAACCGTCCTGGAACTCGCTAAAGCGACGGAACTTACCACCGCAGAACTGCTCGCCTGTGTAGAACAGGGTGCAAAAGCGAAAAATCCGAAGGAGGTATGGGATCTGCTTTATGAAGATACGGATGCAACCTACGAATCACTGGCAGACGAGGCACAGCTTCTCCACGTCCAATACCCGGTGCTGCAGGCAATCGGGAATCTGTACCTTAACAAACAGATTTCATTTCAGCAGTTTTGAAAGGAAAAATATTTCAATTTATCTAACAGGTTGATTGCAAAAAGCAATCAACCTGTTCTACGTTCAAGAACCTTTTCTTATTGGTACGCTCTTTAAGATTTGAATGTCAAAAATTCACTTCCCAGATATTGCATATTTATTCAATCGAATTTCAAAGCGATCTTTGGCTTCATCTGTATAATTTTTTATATTGACTTTAAAATATTCAATTGCACCTAGACAATCACCTTTTTTCGCTTTAATCAACGCATTCATGCAAACAATATTATCATGATATCTTTGCTTTAATTCCTGACCACTAAAATAAGCAACAATATTTTCCATTGTTATTATATCACCAAATCGCTCTGCAATGTCAAATTTAACTAATCTAGCATAATGGATACTCTTATTCATACATATAGCTTGGTCAATTATAGCTATTGATTCTTCATAATCTCCATCAATAAATGCTGCATATTGAGCCTTGAATCTTAATGTCATTTCTTTTGCTAAACTAGTTCCAATATTT
>OFGG01002267.1_pt1 | contig 10693 bp, 13 predicted proteins | sample 1521701 | NCBI WGS metagenome assembly OFGG01 (sample SAMEA3504081, study PRJEB24116) | mouse gut metagenome | biome: mouse gut; feature: mouse-associated habitat; material: faeces | place: Denmark | collected 2011
GAGGAAGGCCCGGATTGCCGCGCTTCTCGGCAGTCCGGGCCTTTTTCCGTCAATCGGTGTCGAACAGGGCGGTGGACAGGTAGCGGTCCCCTCCGTCGGGCAGGAGGGCCACGATGGTCTTGCCCCGGCTCTCCGGACGTTTGGCGATCCGCAGGGCCGCCCACAAGGCCGCCCCGGAGGAGATGCCCGCCAGCACGCCCTCCGTCCGGCCCAGCCGCCGGGCGGTGTCAAAGGCGTCCCCGTCCTCCACGGGGAGGATCTCGTCGTAGACGGCGGTGTTCAGGGCCTGGGGCACGAAGCCCGCGCCGATGCCCTGTATGCCGTGCTTCCCCGCCCTCCCCTGGCTCAGGACAGGGGAGGAGGCGGGTTCCACCGCCACCACCCGGAGGCTGGGGTTTTGGGTTTTCAGGTACTCCCCCACGCCGGTGATGGTGCCGCCGGTGCCCACGCCCGCCACAAAGACGTCCACCGCGCCGTCGGTGTCCACCCAGATTTCCGGGCCGGTGGCGGAGCGGTGGGCGGCGGGATTGGCCGGATTGACAAACTGACCGGGGATAAAGCTGTCGGGAATCTCCTTTGTCAGCTCCTCCGCCTTGGCGATGGCCCCCTTCATCCCCTTGGCCCCTTCGGTGAGCACCAGCTCCGCGCCGTAGGCCTTCATCAGCTGGCGGCGCTCCACGCTCATGGTCTCGGGCATGACAATGATAATGCGGTAGCCCCGGGCGGCGGCCACGGCGGCCAGGCCGATGCCGGTGTTGCCGGAGGTGGGTTCGATGATGACGGAGCCGGGTTTCAAAAGGCCCCGGGCCTCGGCGTCGTCGATCATGGCCTTGGCGATCCGGTCCTTGACGGACCCGGCGGGGTTGAAATATTCCAGCTTCGCCAGGACCCGGGCCTCCAGCCCCTCTTCCTTCTCGATATGGACCAGCTCCAGCAGGGGCGTTTTGCCGATCAGCTGATCGGTGGATGTGTATATCTTGCTCATAGCGGTTTCCTCCTCGTAATCTCAATCTCATAATAATGTGGCGTTTGTCTCGCTCCGTCAGCTATGATTGATACAACATCGAAATTCAGGATATGGATTCATTTATATACCAACCTTTCGAGTGGGTTTATATGTATTATAGAAGGAAAGATATTCCTTGTCAATCGTCATTGTGCAAAATCTTACTTGAAACCCAACTAACCATGTTGTATAATAGGTATATTCTATTAAAAGGAGCGTCGCCATATGCTGATTTCAACGAAAGGCCGTTATGCCTTGCGGGTTATGGCCGACCTGGCTGAGCATCCGTCGGAGGGGTATATTCCCTTGAAAGAAATCGCACAGCGGCAGGAAATTTCGGAAAAATATCTGGAAGCCATCATCAAAATCCTGGTCAAGGCCCGGCTACTCACCGGCGTGCGAGGCAAGGGAGGCGGCTACAAGCTGACCCGAGGGCCGGAACAATACACGATAGGCGAGGTTTTGCGGCTGACGGAGGAAACGCTGGCCCCTGTTGCCTGTCTGGAAGAAGCCGCAGATGTCTGCCCAAGGGCCCCGAATTGCCGTACTCTGCCGGTCTGGAAGGGGTTGAATCGGGTTATCAACGAATATCTGGATCACATCACTGTGGCGGATATCATACATTCGCGTGATGCCGGGAACGATTATGTAATATAAAGAGGTCGCCGGGTCCTGTAATTCTGCGGGACCCGGCGGCCCTTATGGTCAGCTCTTTTCAATAGAAAGCTGTTCCAGGAGAAAGCTCTCGACTGTCTTAGCGACGGTTTCCCGGCAGTCGGAAAAGAAGTGGTCCGCTGGATAACTGACCATGTGGAACATGACGCCGCCTCGATTTTGGACGGCCCGTTCCAGAGGGGCGCAGTGGAGTTCCGGAGGCGTGTGAACATCCAGACTTCCGGCAATGCACAGGACCGGTTTCCTTGACAGCGGTTCCGCCAAGCCTTCCAGACAAAATTCCCGGCTGTGTGTGACCGCCTCTTCCAGCAGGGCCTCTCCGCTGGTGCCGTTCAGCCATAGGGCGCTGTCCTCCAGCACCTGGCGGATCGTTCCGGCGGCGCGGGGATTTTCAGCGGCAATTTGAGGAAGTCGCCCGATATCGCAGGGCATCAGCAGGACTCCGGCACGGATTTCCGTCCGGCAGGCCGTCAAATGGGCGCAGACGAAGCCGCCCAGACTGTGCCCCACAGCATAGATGCGATGTTTGTCAATTCCGTGGGCCTCATCCGCCAGGAGCCAGTCCAACGCCGTGTTGGCATCCTCCAGATCATGAGTCAGGGAGTAATCCCCGTCGCTGCCCCAGCTACCGCTGTAGTGAAACACCAGCACATGGAAGCCTGCCCGGCGGAGGAAATGGGCAAGATCAAAATTCCGCTCGCAGCCGGGGATTCCGTGGAACAGCAGGACGACGGGATGCGGCCCCGCCCCTCCGGCGGTGTAAAGGACAGAAAGCAGCCGCCCCCGTCTGCCGGGAATCAGGGTGCCGTGAATATCCGGACGATAGTCGGAGCGCTCACAATGGGTTCCCATACATTGTGTGCTGTCATTCATCTGATTGTCCCCCCGCATTCAGGTTTTCTCTGTACCAATCCTTCCCGTAGAGAATCCGGGTTACCAACATGGAGGCGACCGTATCCCCGCAGGAGTTGATGAGGGTACACCCGGCGTCAAAGAGCTGGGTCATCATCAGAAGCACCGGCAGGGCCGCGGCGGGGAAACCGAAGGCGGAAATCACCATGGTTTCCATGGCCGCGCCGCCGCCGGGAACGGAGGACACCGCCACGGAACCGGCCACCGCAATCACCAGAGCAAAGGCAAAGTCCCCGACGCTGTTCAGCGGGTGGCCAAACAGGGCGCAGCAAAGGACGATCTCATAGATGGTGGCGATACAGGCCCCGTCCATGTGGCAGGTAGCGCCCACCGGCACCACCACGGAGCTGACCTCCCGGGGAACGCCCAGTTTGTCGCAGGCATCCAGCTGCAAGGGCAGGGCCGCGGCGGAGGAGCGGGTGCCCAGGGCTGTCAGGGCCGGGGTGAGGATGTTTTTGAAGTAGTTCCTCACACCCCAGGGGCCTGCCGCCAGGAAGGCGTAAAGGGCCAGAAACACGAAGAAGTAGACAATGGCTGCCGGATAGTAAATGAGCAGGCCCCGGGCGTAGCTTTTCAGAAGGTCCGCACCGTAGGTCCCGGTGAGGTTGGCAAAGTAGGCCAGCAGACCCAGGGGAGCCAGCTTCATCAAAAGCTCTACCATCTTGTAGAACACCAGGGACAGATGGCCCAGCCACTCCGCCACGGGGCGGCCCTTTTCTCCCAGCAAGGACACCGTGACGCCGAAGAACACCGTAAAGACGATGAGGGCCAGGATATGGCTCCGGGAGATCACCAGGGGAAAATCGCTGACGGTGAAGGTGTTGACGATCTGGTCCCCCACGCTCATGACGGCGGTTCCCGCTTCTGCCTCCGCCCCACCCAGCTGAATGGAGGTGTCTACGCCGAAGATCCCTGTGACGGCAAACATATAAATTCCTGCGACGGCGGCGGTGACCACGAATACACCGATGGTCAGGGCCAGCATCTTCCCCACCCGTCTGGTGTCACTGACCCCGGCGATGGAGCTGGAGATGGAGAAGAAGATCAGCGGCACCAGCAGAACGAATAGCAGGTTCAACCAGATTTGTCCGATGGGGTAGAGAAAGGCCGCCTTTTCTTCCAGGGAAAGGCCCAGGACAGCACCCAGGGCTACACAAGCAATGAGGATCAGAGGTCCTCGATAAGATGCTCTATGGGGCATAGTGAATGCGCTCCCTTCAAATCATGTATTCTACCGTTTTTTCCTCTGTCAGCTTTGTGTTCTCATTGAACAGCAGGACGGCCTCCCGTTCCTCCGGAGGGGGAAGGGCATAGACGCCGGTTCCCTCAAAATAGCGGACCGGTACGATCCGGTTATAGGACGCCGGATGGGCTTCATCCATTTGCAGGGCCGGGTCGTCAAAGGGGCTTGGCCGGTAGTAGGGGTCAAAAAAGTAAACCATATCCCCCCGCACATCTGTCAGCAGCACATAGTGCCAGCCCTCGAGATCCACCCGGACCACGGCGGCCCCTCTCCGGCACAGGGTATCCAGCAGCCTTCCGTTCTGGGAGAAATTCACCTCTTGCCCGGAGAGGTATTGGCTGGAAACCGGCAGGTGCCCCGCTTGGCCGAAGCCGCTCAGCCAGCTGCTGAGGAACATCATGGCCATGCAGGAGGTGCCGCATTTCCCGCAGGTCCCGTCCGGGCCGAAGCAGTCCAGACAGTACGATGTGACGCTCCGGATGATCTCCGGCGGGATCTCCTCCCGGCGAAAGAGATAGCTGACGGCATTGAGCATGGAGGTGGGGCCGCAGTCGTATTCCGTCATCTGGTAACGAAGAGGATTATCCATTCAGCGTGCCTCCTTCCGGTATCGTATCCGTTGTATCCTTTGGATAGTGTCCGGCTAGTCTGAGGGAAGAATTTCTCCGCCGCCCAGCACCGTGTCTCCGTCATAAAGCACCGCCGCCTGGCCCGGGGCAGGAGATCGCTGGGGTTCGTCAAATACCACGCGCACCCGGCCTTTTCCGGCGGGATAGGCCGTGGCGGGCAGCTCCTTTTGGGTGCTCCTCAGCTTGACGCCGCAGGAAAACGGCCGCTCCTGAGCCGTCCCGGAAATCCAATGAAACGTTCCCGCTTCAATCCAGGCCCGGAGCAGCGCCTTTTTTCCGCCCAGGGTAACGGTGTTGTCTTCTGCGGAGACGCCGCAGACATAAAGACGCTCCGGCGCGGAGATTCCCAGGCCCCGCCGCTGACCGACGGTGTAGTGAATCACGCCCCGGTGGGTTCCTAGGACCCTCCCGGCGGTATCCACAAAATCTCCGGGGACGGCGGCTCTGCCGGAAATCCGCTCCACGGCGGCGGCATAGTCCCCATCCGGGGCAAAGCAGATATCCTGGCTATCCCGTTTTCCCGCATTGGCGAGTCCAGCTTTCCAGGCAATTTTGCGGACTTTGGACTTTTGGAGCCCTCCCAGAGGGAACAGGGTATGGGCAAGCTGGTCCTGGGTCATGCCGTAGAGAAAATAACTCTGGTCCTTTGACTGATCCAGCGCTTTTTTCAGGACATACTGCCCGTCCCGTTTTTCGATCCTGGCGTAGTGGCCGGTGGCGAGATAATCACAGCCAAGCACTTTAGCCCGCTCCAGGAGCCGCCCGAATTTCAGGTACCGGTTGCAGTCAACGCAGGGATTGGGCGTTAGACCGCCTTCGTAACCGGCGGCGAACTTCTCCATCACCGCCGCCCGGAATGCGTCCTTGAAGTTGAACACATAGTAGGGTATCCCCAGCCGGAAGGCCGCCGCCCGGGCATCCTCCACGTCCTCCAGGGAGCAGCAGGTCCGGCGGCTGAGCCCCGCGTCTTCGCTGTCAAAGAGCTTCATGGTACAGCCCGCGCAGTCATAGCCCTGCCGTTTCAGCAAAAGAGCGGCGGCGGAGGAATCCACGCCGCCGCTCATGGCCACCAAAACCTTACCGCCCACAGCCTTCACAGTGGGCGCAGTCCGGAAACTGGGCCGGGTCATAGGCCACGCCTTGCCGGTCGTAGTAGTCCTTCAGCGCCGCCTTGATGGCCTCCTCCGCCAGGACGGAGCAGTGGAGCTTGTGGGCCGGGAGGCCGTCCAGGGCCTCGGCCACCGCCTTGTTGGTCAGGGCCATGGCCTCGGACACCGGCTTGCCCTTGATAAGCTCCGTGGCCATGGAGCTGGAGGCGATGGCGCTTCCGCAGCCGAAGGTCTCGAACTTCACGTCCTCGATGACGCCGTCCCGGATTTTCAGGTAGATTTTCATGATGTCGCCGCATTTGGCGTTGCCCACTTCTCCCACGCCGTCGGCGTTTTCGATGGTCCCCACGTTCCGGGGGTTGCGGAAATGGTCCATTACTTTCTCGCTGTATAATGCCATAATTTCAATCCTCCTCAGATGATATGGGTTGCCTTGCCGTTCTCCAGGTCCCGCCACACCGGGGACATGCTCCGCAGATACGAAACCGCGTCCTGGACGGCTTCGATTAGATACTCCACTTCTTCCTCCGTCGTCTCTTCGCCGATGGTCAGCCGCAAAGAGCCGTGGGCGATCTCGTGGGGCCGCCCGATGGCCAGCAGCACGTGGCTGGGGTCCAGGGACCCGGAGGTACAGGCGGACCCGGAGGAGGCGCAGATGCCCTTGTCGTCCAGCAGAAGCAGCAGGGATTCGCCCTCAATGCCCTCAAAGCAAAAATTCACGTTCCCTGGGAGCCGCTTTGCCGGGTCGCCGTTCAGGACGCTGTGGGGAATCTCCGCAAGGCCCGCGATGAGCCTGTCCCGCAGGGCGGAGATACGGACGGCGTTCTCCGTCAGATGGGCGCAGGCCTCCTCCAGCGCCGCCGCCATGCCCACGATGGCGGGGAGGTTTTCCGTCCCGGCCCGCCGGCCCCGCTCCTGGGCCCCGCCCTCAATGAGGTTCGTAAGGGCCACGCCCCGGCGGGCGTACAGGGCGCCGATGCCCTTGGGCCCGTGGAACTTGTGGGCGGAGAGGGAGAGAAGGTCAATGTTCTGCGGCCCCACGTCGATGGGCAGGTGCCCCGCCGCCTGGACCGCGTCGGTGTGGAACAGCACCCCCGCCTCCCGGCAGACCGCGCCGATCTCCGAGACGGGCTGGACGGTGCCGATCTCGTTGTTGGCGTACATGACGCTTACCAGGCAGGTGTCGGGCCGGATGGCCGCCCGGACCTGCTCCGGCGTCACCAGGCCGTTTTCGTGGACGTCCCGCAGGGTGACGGCAAAGCCTTCGCCCTCCAGCCTTTTCAGGGTGTGGAGCACCGCGTGGTGCTCGAAGGCGGTGGAGACGATGTGGCGCTTGCCCTTCCGGGCCCCCAGGGCGGCGGCGGAACGAATGGCCTGGTTGTCCGCCTCGCTGCCGCCGGAGGTGAAGGTGAGCTCCCTTGCCTCGCAGCCAAGACAGGCGGCGATTCGCCCCCGGGCGTCCTCCAGGGCCTCCCTGGCCCTCTGGCCGAAGGCGTAGAGGCTAGAGGGGGTGCCGTAAAGCTCGTCCATATAGGGCAGCATAGCGTCCACAGCGGTCCGGCTCATCTTCGTTGTGGCCGCGTTATCGGCATAGATTTTCATAGGGAATCCTCCGTTTTGATTACCTAGTATCTTTATTGGTAATTGAATTATAGCATAATTACCCAGCTTGTCAATAGGTAATTTGAGTTTTTGAACACTGCCGGAAAAGATACCGGTATTTTCAATATTATTCCGTTAGAACGTGCGCCCGCCGGTGCGCTGAAAACGGCGGTCTTGAAATCTGTTGTTTTTCAAAACCGCCGTTTGGTGCTTGTTTTTGGGTGGCGCGCCATTAACACCGCTGATCGGACATAAGCTGGGTATCCTGGTGCCCGGCATATTACAGCAAACCGTTGATCTCCTCCCTGGACGGCATGACTCGCAGGGCTCCTTTCCGGGTCGTAATGAGCGCCGCAGCGGCGTTGGCAAAGGAGAGCATCTCGCGCAGCTCCTCTTCCCTCAGCCCAGACAGCCCGTGATCGAGGATGTAGTTCAGAACGCAGGCGCAGAAGGTATCCCCGGCACCGGTGGTCTCGATCGTGTTTTTCAATTTCCGCGCGGGGACAAACACCCGGAGCCCTTCATAATAGGAATAGCTGCCCTCCGCGCCGGCGATGACATTCAGCAGACGAATGTTGGGAAACGCCTGCCGCAGGACCGCCGCGCCCGGTCAAAATCCGTTGTCCCGGTCATAAATTCCAGCTCATTATCGGCAATCTTCAGGATATCGCACTTGGACAGGCCGCATTCGATCTGGCCCCGTGCGTTGTCCATAGTATCCCACAGTGGAGACCGGAGATTGGGGTCAAAGGAAATGATTGCTCCATTCTTTTTCGCACAGTCGACTGCCTGATAGGTTGCCCGGCGCACCCCCTCATGGGTCATAGACAGGGTAAGCCTTTTTAAGCTCCCGAGAAGCAAAATTCAATCTTTTTGAATATGCAAAGGAAGTTTAGCGTATAATTAAAACTATTGACATCGTTAAATCCCATGTGTTATGCTCGTAGCAATAGAAAGAGGGGTGAGAAACATGTTGATTCCAAGAACGGAATATTTGAATTTTTTGATTGACTGGAAGGAACAGCAGATCATTAAGGTGATAACCGGCATCCGGCGGTGCGGGAAATCCACTTTATTTGAGCTGTTCCAAGAACATTTGCTGTCTTGCGGCGTGGCCCCGGAGCAGATCATTGCCATCAACTTTGAGGATGTGGATAATGAGCCGCTGTGCGGCTATAAAGAGCTGTATGAACACGTCAAAAGCCGGATGCTTCCTGGAAAGATGAATTACATCTTCCTAGACGAGATCCAACACGTCGCACACTACGAAAAAGCGGTGGACAGCTTGTTTCTCCAAAAGAACGCCGACGTCTATATCACCGGCTCCAACGCTTACTTTATGTCCGGGGAGTTGGCGACCTTACTCTCCGGCCGCTATGTGGAGCTGAAAATGCTCCCGCTTTCCTTTGCGGAGTATGTCAGCGCTTTCCCAGATACCATGAATCGGGAGGAACTGTACCGGAGGTATGTCTATAACAGTTCTTTCCCCTATACCGTTGAACTGAAGTCCAGAAAGCAGGTCCACACCTATCTGGACGGCCTCTACAATACGGTTGTCCTCAATGACATTGTGGAGCGTAGGCGCGTTCAGAACCCGGCCATGCTGAAAAGCGTCATCCGGTTCCTATTTGACAATATTGGAAACACCTGCTCGGCTAAGAGAATCGCGGATGCCATGACCAGCGCCGGACGGAAAATTGCCAGCCGTACTGTGGAAAACTACCTGGAGGGCATCACGGATAGTCTGCTGATGTATAGGGTAAGCCGGTTCGATATCAAGGGCAAGGAATACCTGCGGCTTCTGGATAAGTATTATCTGGCGGATATCGGGCTGCGCTACTACCTGCTGGGCACCCGAAATGTAGATCAGGGTCATATCCTTGAAAACGTGGTCTTTCTTGAACTGCTGCGCCGGGGCTATCAGGTATATATCGGCAAGGCCGGGTCCGCTGAGGTGGACTTTGTGGCGCAGGACTGTGACGGTAACACCGAATACTACCAGGCGGCCTTGACGGTGCGGGAGAAAGCGACACTGGCGCAAGAGCTGGCGCCGCTAGATTCCATCCCGGACCACAATCCCAAGTATCTGCTGGTGATGGACAATGACCCTCCGGTTTCCCACAATGGAATCCGGCAGAAATACGTGCTGGACTGGCTGATAGAAAAATGAGGAGGGCAATAAAACTGGGGAAAACCGATCTTATTCAGCGGTTCAAATCGCCTTTGCCGGTGGTGATGCCCTTGAGCTCCATCTGTCGGACGGCCACGCCCTCATGGACAGTAGGCAGCAGATCAAGCCCCTGCCGCTCAAAGGTTTGATAGGACATTCCCAGCTCCCTGGCCGCGCTTTTGGAGGAAATGCCGTCCTCCTGCCACAGCCGGGAAAATTCCGGAAAGTCTTCCGGAAGCTCGATCCGTTCCCGTCCGAACTGGACGCCCCGCTCCTTCGCCGCGGCAATGCCCTCCGCCTGCCGCTGGCGGATGCTCTCCCGCTCGGTCTGGGCCACGTAGCTGAGAAGCTGGAGCACAATGTCGGCGATCAGGGTTCCGGTGAGGTCCCGCCCCTGCTGGGTATCCAGCAAGGGCATGTCCCGCACCACAATGGCGGCTTCCCGCCCCTTGGTGATAGCGGCCCATTGTTCCAAAATCTCTGTGTAATTCCGGCCCAGGCGGTCGATGCTCTTGACGGCCCAGGGCATAAGCCGCCCACCAGCGCATGGTATCGCGGCCTGTTAAAATCACGCCCGGACAGCTTCTCAATGACGATATTTTCCTCATCTATGCCAAATTCCCGCATTGCCGCCAGCTGGCGGGCCTCGTTTTGGACCTGGGTGGATACGCGGACGTAGCCGTAGGTTTTGCAGTTCATGTGCCGGCCCCCTTTTTGTAAAACATGGAAAGCGCTCTTTCATAATTTTAACAAAAAACAGATGAATAAAACATCCGGGGCAGCCTGGGCAGCGTCCCTTATACTATCATGGGCAGACAGGGCGCCGCGCTGCGGGCTCGTATTGAGTCCGTCGAATCCTCCGCCAGATCGCGGCTGACCAGGGAAGCGTAATACTGCCCTATGGTGACCGGGGCATTGTAGAGGGCGGCGAGAGTGTACGCTTTGATGTTCCCAACTTCAGAAAGCGGGAACGGACCACTGCCGTCGGGAAATCCTGCCCGCAAATGCGGACGTTTTCTCCTGTGGAGCAGCAAGCCTCCACCATTAGTTCCACATAACCGTTAAAAATGTCGCTGTCGCAGGGATGATCCCAGACCAGTCCCTCATAGTCAATGTTTTCCCGGATTTCTTCCCGGACCCATCGCATCTCATCCATCAGATTCCTGCCCTTGGGGTCCCCGCCGCAAACCAGCGAAGCGTTTGCGGTGGGGAGAGGAGGGGCAAAGGAATGGAACGCAGTTTTCACCAGCGGTGGAAACGGAGTGGAATGGATTTCGCCCCGACGAGGCGCCTCCTGCGGCCATTCCAATCAGTCCGTCCGCTTGAAAACGGCCCCGCCGGAGGCGG
>OFGG01002273.1_pt1 | contig 10683 bp, 12 predicted proteins | sample 1521701 | NCBI WGS metagenome assembly OFGG01 (sample SAMEA3504081, study PRJEB24116) | mouse gut metagenome | biome: mouse gut; feature: mouse-associated habitat; material: faeces | place: Denmark | collected 2011
CCGGCCGCTACCGCCAGGGACTGCAGACGCTGATGGAGTGGGATACTTCTGATGGTGCCGGTCTTGCTTATACGGATAATTATAAGATCCATATCAATGCCGGCAACTCCATCACCCAAAGTTTCCCATCCCGGATGCTGCGCTCTGAGAGCCTTGTGGGGATGAACGGTCATGAAACGGCCCATCTCTTATTTACGGACTTTACAACCCTTGGGTTGTATCTGCGCAGCATGGAGAATGGTTCCTTCTACCCAGAAGAACCGTCTTTCGATGACCAGTACCAGGAAAGTTGTGACGAAATGCTGGAAGCCATGCACGAAAAGGACAAGGCGGTATGCCTGACACTTTCTGAGTGCGCCTCCCATATCAGCAATATTTTAGAAGACATTTACATTGAAGCCCGTATGTGTGACGCCTATCCCGGCATTTTTAAGCAGGGGATCGAGCTGAACTGCCTGCGGATGAATGAGCTGATGCCGTCCCTTCAGAGCCAGATTGACAATGGATTCTCGGATTTTGCTATTGTGGCAAACCTTCTCCTGCAATACTGCAGGGCAGGTACAGTTAATAATCTCCATGGTTACACCGGTCCCTATCTGGATTACCTGGAGGACTGCGTACCATATGTGGAGGAATCTATCTACTCGGATGACGTGAAAGACCGGCTCCATGCCTCCAACCATATCCTGGGGATTCTCTGGGAGTATATCAAACCAATGGTGGAGGACACCAGGGACAGGCTTAAAGCTGCTTCGGAGGAAGATGCGAAAAACCTGTTAAATGAGATTCTGGGCGATCAGATCCAGGGCGGCGCCCCTCTGCCCTCCGGCAAAAACGGGGCAATGCCAAAACAGGCGGAAGCCGGAAAGAAAGCACAAAGCGCCAATCCACCTCTTCAGTTTTCTCCACAGGCACGCCAAAATATCATGTCCGGTGTGCAGGATGTGGTGACGGAAGAAGGCGACCGGATCCAGCTTGCAAAGACTTCCACAATCTTAGAAGGAAACAATCCGGGTATTACTTATAACCACCAATACCTGGGTTCCGGTTATGAAAAATCCGCCAGTGACCTTTTCCGTATCCTAAACAGTGTGGCAACGGAAAAAGCGGAGGAACAATACCAGCAGGAAATGACGGAGGAACTGCAGAAAGCAGCCAATGATATCCATTACGGCAACGCCCATACAGGGATCCATGTGACAGTAAACCGAATGTGCAGTGTACCGGATGATCTGGTAAAAGCATATCAGTCCGTTGCACCGCCTCTTCTCCGGGCTTCCAAGAGACTGCAGAAGACCATCGCCCCGCTCCTGAAGGAAGAAAGCGAAGGCGGTAAGTTAAAAAACCTGCAATTTGGAAAACGCCTGGATACAAGGGCACTGCACCATGAGGACGGTACATTTTTTATAAGGACAAGGCTCCCTTCGGAAGAGCAAAAGCTGGCGGTAGGACTCCTGATCGATGAAAGCGGCTCCATGAGCAGCTCCGACCGGATCACTTATGCAAGGATGACAGCGATTGTACTCTACGATTTCTGTCAGAGCCTGCAGATACCGGTCACCATCTACGGGCATACCACGCCGGACTGTGAGGCCGGGGTAGCGCTGTATTCTTATGCAGAATTTGACTCCATAGACTCTTCTGACCGCTATCGTTTAATGGACATGAGCGCCAGAAACGGAAACCGGGACGGCGCCGCTTTACGGTATGTGGCAGAACATCTGAGCAAACGTCCGGAAAACCAGAAGCTGCTCATCATCATTTCCGACGGGCAGCCAGCGGATTACGGGTACATCGGCACGGAAGCGGAGGCAGACCTGCGTGGGATCAAGAAGGAATATTCAAAGAAAGGGATCATCCTCTTTGCGGCAGCCATCGGCTCAGACAAGGAGAACATCAAGCGGATCTATCAGGATGGATTCCTGGATATCACAAAGCTTGAAGAACTGCCGAAGAACATGGCTCTCCTTGTAAAACAATATTTGAATTATTAATTTTTAGAAAGAAGGGACATTGATTTATGAATCAGAATTACCAGACCAGGGTTTCCCCTCAGATCTGCAAAGTACAGACCGACCGGAAGCTGATCGCCGTCTATGACCAGTTGAAATGCGCGGCGCTGACCCATTACGCACAGCTCCATGCCAAAGGAGAGTATAAGGAAAATGACCATAAGGCAAATTCCCTGATCAAGCTCACCATCCAGGACTATTCCAACGGCACCGGCGATAAGAATATAATCGCCCAGTTCAACCTGGCTCCCGAACAGATCCAGTTTATCTTAACCCGGATCACTGCAGGGTTCCAGGAATTTGAATGGTCCCAGAGCAAGATCTACGGCGCGCCTGATGCACAGGGGTATTCTACAGCACAGCAGTTCTCTATTTCACGTCATACCTGTGACTCCAGCGGGCGGCCGATGAAGAGCCCTTGGAGAATCCAGATTGTAAACGGGAAAGGCGTGAAAGTCCAGAACCAGAAAGGCGGTTCCTATATGAAATCCGGAAGCTTTCTCTCGGAGAAAAATGCGTTTATCCAGCTGACGGATATGGACCTCTATACGCTCCTAAAGCGCACGGATTCCTATATCACCAACTGGGAGGCATGCATAGCACCGTCACTGATCGCAAACGGAAAGCAGGCGTATGAGAAACAGCAGCAGGACTGGCAGTCACAGAATCATAGTCAGGATCAAGGGTACGCTCAGAACGGGCAATACCAAGATCAAACCCAGAATTATGCACAGAACGGACAGTACCAAAACCAGGCTCCGTACTATATGCAAAATAATACACAGAATAACCAGTACCAAAATCAGGGGCAGGGAAACACCTATGCCGCTTAGATTTCAGGCACGATCATTTTTGGAAAAGGAAGCGGCCCTATGGCGGCTTCCTTTCCGTTAGAAAGAAGGTGAATTTATGAAATATACCGATATCTGCACACTGGATGCACAGGGGCGGATCGTGATCCCGACCAAGATGCGTAAGATTTTAAACCTTGTGAATCGGGATTCTCTGGAAGCGGAGCTTTCCGGCCAGGAAATCCATCTCAGGAAATGCGGAGATCTGCCTGCAGACACACACAGGCTCGCATCCTTCCTTACCATCCTGTACAACAGCAACCGGCACACCGTTGCACTCTGTTCTGATACGCAGGTCGTTCGTGCAGTAGGAAGTTTTCTTCCAGACAGAACCCCTGTCTCCAAAGAACTCTCTGCCTGCATTCAGACTGAAAAAGAATATCTCCTGGACACGAGCAGACCAATCTATCTCACCTCTAGTCCAGGAACACCAGTCGCTGCACTTTTCCCTGTCCATGTAGAAAAGCCTCTGGCATTAGCAGTACTTTCTGCAAAGTCGCTTACCGAAGTGGAAATTGGATGTTCAAGATTAGTTGCAGCCACAATCGCACGTGAATTTGATTAGCAAAAACAATCTGGACAGGAAACAGTCACTATCCTATACAGATTTCAATCACGAGAATTACAATCTATACCATTTATTTTAAAGAAAGAATAAAAATACTATGAAAAAAATACATCTATTATCCCCAGAACAGCAAAGATTTGCAGAGCAGAACCATCAGATCGTAGACCGTTTTCTCTCCAGAAAAAGGCTGGATGCAGAAGAGTTTTATGATGTCGTCATCTTTGGCTATCTGTTAGCCGTACAGGAATATCTGGAGAAACCCAGATTATCCGATTATGCCTTCAGTACCATTGCATGGCGCAACATGAATGACTGCCTCATCAATGAATATGCCTACTGGAACTGCGGGAAGCGGTCGGCTGTTACCGCTCCCTTAGAAGAGGAATATCTGTCCATTGACGCGCTTCTCCCCAACCGGATGCAGCGGGCGGCTGAAACTATGGATAACCAGAAACTGCTGGTCAAGCTGCTTGCCTACATCACACCGAAAGAACAGGAAGTGGTCCGGCTGAAAGCGGACGGCTACACCTATCAGGAGATTGCAGAGAAATGCAGCCTCCCCGTATATGGCGTGGAAAGCCGTTTCAGCCGGATGCGCCGGCGGTTACGAAGTCTTGCCCTGATGTAGAGGAGGATTCCTATGAACGATTTGCAAATACAACGGGCGGCAGAGCTTCTTCAGAATGAATTTGGCCCGGAATGGCAGACCATTGCCGGAATGCTGGGTACAGAAGGACTACGGAAGCGTGTAGGCAAAGAGCTCACATCCTTTATGGCATTTCCAGAACGTGGAAATGGCGGAGATAACCACTGGAGAGGGAACTGCTCTCCGGAAGTGGTTGCTTCCATCCTGCGCTATGTTCTGGACTGCAAGCGTTACTATGACAAGGATGTAAGCCGGTTTACCCTAATGGATCCCATGAGTGGTTCCGGCACTTCCCAGGCTGTGGCAGACCAGTTTCAGGTACGGTCATTGCTTTATGACCTGAACCCATCTCCGGCTTACGGATACGGCAACTGGAACGCATTAAGAAATGATGTGGAAGACTCGGCAGACCTGATCTTCTTTCATCCGCCGTACCACGACATCATCAAATACAGCGGAAATATGTGGGGCAGGCCCCACCCGGATGACCTGTCGAGATGTGAGAACTATCAGGACTTTCTGGAAAAATTAAATTACTGTATCCGGAAGTTCTTCTTTGCATTACGGAAAGACGGCAGGCTCGCGGTACTGGTGGGGGACATCCGGAAAGACGGACATTTCTACAGCATGCAGAACGACCTGATGCGCATGGGCGAATTTGAATCTTTTCTTGTAAAGGGGCAGTTCAACTGCGTATCGGATAACCGCAGGTATAAAAAGCCGTTCATCCCGGTCGTTACAGAATATGTGCTGATTCTAAAGAAAGCCGATTCCCTGACAGTCCCCTTTTCCTGCAGGCAGGAAGGCTGCCTGTCGGTAAGCTGTACAGACCTTCAGACCATCACCTGGCACCATCTGATCCGGATGACCATGGAAAGTATCGGCGGGACAGCCGCATTATCGGATCTGTATGGCCTGCTGCGGGATCATCCCAAAGCACGGAAGAACCCACACTATGAGGACCGGATCCGGGCAACCATCTACGAGCATCCGGATCAGTATCTTCGGACAGCCCAAGGATGTTACTGCCTAAACTATGCTGTAGCTTAGAAGCATAAAACGAAATCCAACATGGAACTGAAAACAAATCCGCAATTTTAAGAAAGGAAACCATCTACTATGAAAAGACACCGAAAAGAACCATTACAGAATGTCAAGAAAACCATCGTCACCATGACCGGCACCCCGTCCCTGCCTCTCTGTATCGGAGAGCATGCATGGATCCGTACCCGTCACCAGCTCTTTACAACTTCTATGGTCTTAAAGATTATGGAAGTGGCGGAAGACGGCATAAAGTTTGAGACCTGTAATACCATTTACCATCTCAGATACGAAACCGTTTCTACGGAGAGTGGGGTGATGTGCGCTTGACAAAGATCCAGGAACTGGGAAGCAGCCTTGAAAAGCTGCTTTCCACCCTAAAGAAAAATCGGGAGGCCGTACCCCCGGATGTCCTAAGAACCTATTATCGGCAGCCATATGAAGCCCTGCTCCGGCAGATTGGCGGTACTGCGGCGGCATTTGTGAAAGCAGTCCTCACAGACCGGCTGATCCTCAATCCAGATATCCCTATCACTGAGCAGGCTGCTGTCATCAACCAGGTGATCGCAGACTCCGGCATGGAAAGGCAGATGAGTTCCTGTATTTCCAGAACCTACAATTCAGACCAGCTTTACCAGATGGCTCTGAAACTGCGGCAGAAAATAGAATGTGCCTTATGGCCGTACATTGACCTGAAAACCTGCCTGGTGTTTGATCTGGACAATCCGGAAACAGAACCTGTTACCTATAATACTTTAACTGGACAAATTTTAAGAAACGGAGTCTGGGCGAATCAGGAATTAGATCTTTGGGGCAAATTTTTATTTTACCCGAATACAAGGGTTCGCCCATACAAGATATCATCCAAAGAAGAAAAGGAGAAGAATGACTAATGACTATGATTACTCATATAGAACTGAAAACAACTCCACACCTGCCGGATCAGGAAATGGAGAAAATTTACCGCATACGGCAGCGTTTTTATTGGGAAACTGATTTTATTAGCCGCTGCAGGGAACGGAAATTGGAAGGAACCGGCTTATGCAACCTTCCTTATCAAACGCTTACAGAGGAGAAAAAACTTCTTGATCTGGCATATGAACTGTATAACGATATGGAAGATTCCAACACCGCCTATAATGTGACGCTCGATCTTGTCATTGACGCGATTGAACACAGGATTCAGGATATCCAGATTGTCACGGCTACGGAACCTAATGAAAATCCACGGGCGGTCATTATCATTGAGGATGGAATTGTCAGTACAGTGTTGGCATCGGATCCGGATATCCAGATTGACATTATTGAACTGGACCGAAATTATGCGGATTCCGAGCTTCGTTCTTCTACCTATGATGCTGCCCTAAAAGAGCCTGGCCTTCAAAACTACAGCTACTCGCTGCATGTACCAGGTTATGAGCAGGAAATGGGATCGGAGGTGGATAGGTAATGGCAAATATCTGCTGTGATGATGTCTATTTCTATTCGGAATCGCATCCGGAATATCTGACTGCACTATGGGAAGACCTGGAAACATCCATCATTTTCTGCCGCAACGAAGACCTTGCATGGATCGGCAACCTGTTCCGGTTAAAAAATATCTCCACGGATGGTATCTCCTTAAGAGGAACGGTTATCTATATGGAGCGGAATGATGACAATATCCTTCTTGGTACTTCTGCAGCATGGTCCCCGCTTTATGATGCGTACCATGCGATTGCCGAAGCCTATCAGGTGGATTTTGTCATGCAAAGCATAGAACCGGGGTGTAATATTTATATCAATACCGACCATTCCGGCCAGTATTTCCCCGACCACTATGCTGTGTCTATCGAAGACGAATCCTATCTGACGCCAGCAGATATTCCCATAGGCAGGAAACTGGAATACGGAGAACTCTTTACTACGAAGGCTGTTCTGCTGGAACGCTTTGCCGAGCTGGGATATCCTGCGAATACACTGGAAATGCTGGATACGCTTTTAGAAGATACAGGAATTGAAATTCACTGCTTTGAAGATCCTTATTCCCTGAATGATTGACAAATGAGGAGGAATGATGTATGAAGATATACATATTATGCAGCTATGGAGACGGTCTGAATGATCCTTCTGTATCTACAGATTATCAGGAATTGTACAAGAAAATGGAGAAAAGCTACCGGATGACTCTGGATCACGTTTCCCAGACAGAGGAAGAGCAGGAAAACACCTATCTGAGCGGGTTGAGCGCCAGGGCTGTCATACGCGGCGACTGGATCGAATGGTCTATTACGGAGTTGGATATACCAGCTCCATCGGATAAGATTAAAATGACTGATTTAAAGCTGGACACTTGGAATGAATGGCTGCGTGAAAAACAGCAAAAACTGGAAGAAATATTATCTACCCTCTCACCCTATGAGAACACTGGCCGTTATTACCGCATCGCCGGGCATATAGACGGCTTGATTGATGCACTTACCATGCAGACGATTGTAGAAAAAGGCAATCGGTTCCAAAAGAAATTAGAAGGATTCCGGAGGAAATTGCTGGCTACTGGAGCTTACGCTTCCAATGGATACTACATAAAAAGGAAACCATAAGATCAAAACCTGAGCCGCCTTTCATGGGTGGCTCTTTCCATAAATTCAAAAAGCCCGGAGTCAGACAGATTCAGCTGTACTGCACTCCAGGCTGTATACGGTTTCCTTTATCTATTTTAAAGAGGGGCCATTATCCCTCGATGGCAATATATTTTGTTTCTTCAACTTCCGGCTTTTTCTCTTCTTTCTTTGGAATCGCCAGTTTCAATACTCCACACTCATATTTCGCATGGATATCTTCCTGCTTCACTTCTTCCCCGATATAGAAAGACCGGCTCATGCTTCCGGCATAACGCTCCCGGCGTACAAATTTCCCGGTTTTTTTATCTTTCTCATCTTCGTCAAGTCCCTTCGCTGCACTCACTACCAAATAACCGTTCTTCAATTCCAGGGAAAGCTCCTCTTTCTTAAAACCAGGAAGGTCAATATCTACCTCGTAATGGTCATCATGTTCCTGCACATCCGTCTTCATCATATGCACTGCATGGCTGCCATACAACTTTCTCTGCACCCTTTGCATTGCCTTATCATCATATACAGGGAAATCAAAAAATCCATCAAATAAGTCATCAAATAAGTTTTCTCCAAAAATACTGGGTGTCATCATAAGTCATCGCTCCTTTTCTTATTAAAAACAACTTGCTAACTCGAACCGGGGATGCCTGGGAAGAAAATTGGACTTCAACGTGGTTCCTTTCTTTCCTTCTCCTTTGTTCTATATGCACTATAACACGCATGTTAGCACTTGTCAACAGAGAGTGCTAATGATTTTTGTGAACTTTCTGTGACCGCTTTGATAATACCCTCTGGAAAAGATAATTGAAATAATACACAAAATAATATCTACCGATACCTAATATAATAATTCTCCAAAGAAATATTGCATTCCTCCTTTGCATTCACAAACTGGTATTCTTTCAAAAGCTTTTGCCGCCCGGCTGCATCCTTCTGGATCTTCATGATAATAGAGACAACCTCAAAATCCTTATAGATATGACAGACTAACACATCCATCAGCTCTTTCAATACCGTCCAGTATTCATACTCTGATTTCAAATCGATCCTCAGAATCCCCATCATCTTACCATCAACTGCATATTTTAAGGACGGACATACCTCAACAGTCCCAATCAGAGACTTCGTATCCTTATCCTGGATACTCCATCTGACAAAATCCCGTGCTTCATACCGGCTCAGCCAGTACTCCACACATTCCCGGAACTTGTCCATATCCGTATAATAGAAATCATCCCCACAGCAGTCACCGTTAAAAAAACGTGCTGCTTCCGGGTCGGAATAGCAAAGAAACAGTTCGTCTGCATCCTCTGCCTTCAGTTTCCTTATCTTAAAATGCTCTGTTTCATATTCAGGACATACACTAAATGCATTCGCCATCTGTCTTATCCTCCCCATTCTTTTTATCTCTTCGTATTTTTATCAATACATTTCTGACATTATATTCCATTATACAGAACTTGTGTTCTTTATTCAAGCGGATCTTTCCTATTATTATTTCCAGATTCTGGTATATAGTATCCCCTATATTTTGTTTTATATTCACATAAACACTATATTTTGTATATTATTGTTTGACACAAACTAGATATAGTGGTAAAATGATATTGTAATTATTTTTTGTGTCAGTCCGGAAAGGATTTCACACGCAGTTTAGGTTTGTATGTTAAGTCAGGAGAATTCTGCCCCAGTGCAGCATCTTCTGGCTTTTTTTATTGTCAGACATAAGATGAGAGCAGACAGCTTTTTATATCTTATGGGATGTTAGAGAATGGACGCTTATGGTGTACATTCTCTTTTTTTGCCTAAACGCAGACGGAAGGAGGAGAAGCAGCAATCCCTCCGGATGACACCACAAGAAAAGGAGGTCTCAAATGACATACGAAACATTTAGGAAAGAAGTTTTACAGGGCTTACAGAGCAGGGACATTGGCAATGCCAGTCTCAGCCTCACAAAAAAATTGAAATCCAATGGGCAGATTAGGTACGGGATTGTCTTCAACAATCCTGTTACGAATACATCTCCTACAATCTATCTGGAAGAATACTACGAATTTTACCAGATAACAAAGGATCTTGATGCAGTCATTGACATGCTTGCCAAGTTGTACCGCTCTTTGCCTGCAATACAGGTGGATGAAAAGAAACTCTTTGATTTTTCCACCGCAAAAAGCAGGATCATTATGAAGCTGGTCAACACAGAGAAAAACCGCGCATTCTTGGAAACAGTTCCACATATCCCATTCCAGGACTTGTCTATCGTTTATTTCTATTTCATGGGAAACGCAGGCAACAGGTTCATGGATATGCCGGTGAATGATGACTTAATAAGGAGATGGGGTGTTGATACCCTGACACTGCATCAACAGGCTATGGCAAATTATAACCGTTTGCTGCCGATAAAATTTGGCAGCCTGAACCAGATCCTTCTGGAGCGCGGCCTTTTAGACAAGGAAGATTCTGCTGCATTATCTGAAAATGGCTGGAGGGACGCCCTGTATTGTTTAACAAATGAGTTCTCAACAGGCGGCGCTGTCCTGATGACCTGTAAAAATCTGATGGATAAGATTGCGGATTTCCTGGGGGAGGATTTCTATATTCTCCCAAGCAGTACCCATGAAGTACTCCTGCTTCCAGAATCCAGGGCTCCTTCCAAAGAGGAGCTGGACCAGAGAATACAGGAGGTCAACCGGGAAGCTTTGGAACCAGAAGATTATCTTTCCGACCATGCCTATTACTACAGCAGATCCGGACAGGATTTAGGCGGTTATAAGAGCCTGTTCCAGCATTCACCCGGAATCATTTCTTAGAATTACCCTCAAAATCAACAAAAGAAAGGACAACTATTATGAACCAGATTCAGAAAATTACTTCCCTGGTGCAGGAATTAAACGAGCACAGGAATGCTTATTATAACCTAAACGCACCGACGATCACAGACAAAGAATATGACCAGCTATTCGATGAG
>OFGG01002274.1_pt1 | contig 10673 bp, 8 predicted proteins | sample 1521701 | NCBI WGS metagenome assembly OFGG01 (sample SAMEA3504081, study PRJEB24116) | mouse gut metagenome | biome: mouse gut; feature: mouse-associated habitat; material: faeces | place: Denmark | collected 2011
CTTGGTTGCTGGCATCTGCAACTTTGACCGCTTAGCTTAATTTCGCAAGAGGTCTATTATACAAAAATAAAATGATTTGTCAATATATAGCATTGACAAGTATAAGGGGCTGTGCTATTATGTCCATGGGACACTTGGAAATATATGGTGGGGGTGGTCGTCAGAATCGTTTAATAGTTGCTACCCGATTGTAAGGAGAACACAGATAATTAAGAAAGGAGACGATGAAGATCGATCAGATTAGTAGTTGCAATATTCCTGGTGCGAAACCAATGCAGTTGGAATGCAAAGGTGGGACCTATACAGTTTGGGACATCAGTCATCAGCTGAAATATCTTGACGAGAAGCCTAATCCCGAAATGATGGCCAAGCATGACGGCTGGGTCCGCGTCCTTGCGAAGGAAGACCGGGCATCGTGGAGGGGGGAATTTTGCCATGAGGCCATGTCACATGATCCGGCTATATCGGATGTCTATAACGGACTCATGGGGCAGGCGGACCGCGCTATCGACCGTTTCTTAGAGGGGAACCTTTCGGGTAAGGATCTAGCCGCTCAGTTCGAGTCCATGCTCACGACCCTCGGAGAGAAGTGTGAGGAGAGAGGATACCCGCACCCGCTGTTTTGCGATGGCAAGGGGCCAATCCAGAGCCGGACAGAGAGTTTTTATGAAGAGTTCCGCCGCAGAATCCTTCAAGCCGCTGTGGACAAAAACAATGCCGAGGGGCGGCAGTATGTCACAGGAAATGCCAGCCCCGGGGGTGATTGGAAGTACTACAATGCGGACTACTACTATAAGAGCGAAGCTGCCCTCTCCGCTATCACGGACGGTCTGATGTCCTATACGACAGGCCGGTGGGGCTACGAAGACTTCACGCTCCGAGATTATGCGACAGAAAAGATGAACCTCTATAACAACTTCAATTCCGCTTGGTGCAACAAGTTCGACCTTGATCAGCAGTACATCATTGACGAAAACCAAGCGCCGCCGGAGGGCTTCAAGTGGTTCTATCAAAGGGGGAGCGCCGAGGGAGGCAACCGCCTTCTATCCATCACAGAATATGACCCCAGGACCGGTCATACGAGAGTACTGATGCAGGATGAGCCTGATTCAAATGTTTTTGATCCTACTTGGCCCTATTCTGCAACGATGTGGGCCTCATTTCGGGACGAGAACGGGAAGGAGCACCGTGTTAGCACGAACTTTGCCTTTGACATGGAAGAGCCGGACCTGCGTCGCGTATCAGCGTTGTTAGAGTTTGTCGATGGAGACAAGTCGCTCCAGACTGCAAACCAATTCTTGAAGAATCTCCAAGTGTATACCCTGGGATATTTTGGGTCCCAGTATACCAAGGGAGGCGGCAGGAATATATTGGATATTCGGGCCTAAAAATGAAATCGTCTGGTGTTACGTATATTTAATTTAAAAGGTCTCCGCTCGAAACAGAGCGGAGACCTTTTTATTTTTTATTTGAATTTATTATACATGTGCATATAATCATTACTAAACAAATTAAAAAGGTACAAAACTGAACTTCTCGCACAATCAAATCTGTTCCCAAAAAAGGATAGAAGTTAAACATCCCACCTAAAAATAGTACAATAATTACACCAATTAGCGCAATAAATACGATGTGGAATTTTTTCATAAATAAACCTCCATACATATTTAGGGTCTGCTGAAAAAGTCAAACTGGATGAATATATGCAGTTTTAGGGCGAAGGCGGATTGAAAAATATACAGCTTCCAACAACTTGGACTCCACCCAAAACTTTCTGAGGAGATTAAACGGAACTAATTCAATAAAGAACAGGCTATTTTCCCGTCTAATCGCGCATATGCACTACTTATACAAGTTTTTCAGGAGGTCCTATTTAGATTATTATATCATTATCTCTTGTAAATTGCAAGCGGATATGTAAGAATCATATGAAAATCATCACCATCTACACTGATAGCGCCTGCCCCGGGGCTAAAGGGCAGAAGACACTCCCCTGCACCCGCCCAAAATTCACAGAAACTTCCTTGACGAACGGCCCCGGAAGGGGTAGAATGCTCTATAATTCACGTCAATGCCGCCCAAGGGCGGCGGAGGAGGAACAACTGTGGAAATCTCACGGGTAACGATGAAGAAACTGATGGCGCTGATCGCCTTTGCGGTACTGCTCCTGGTGGGGGCACAGCATCTCAGGGAGGTCCTGGGCGTCCTGGGAGCCCTGTGGGGAGTCTTCTCACCGCTGACCATCGGACTGGCACTGGCCTTTGTGCTCAACGTGCCCATGCGGGGACTGGAAGGCCTGTTTCTTCGGATCAGGAAACCGAAAAAAGGAAAAAAGGAGCCCTCCGCCGGGGGCGTCCGGGCGGCGGCGCTGCTGGGGACCTTCGTGCTTTTGGCGGTGGTCATCGCCCTGCTGGTGCTGGTGATCGTGCCCCAGCTGGCAGAGAGCGTCAAGGGGCTGGTGGGACCCGTGCGCTCCGCCTTCACCCGGGCGGTGGAGTGGGGGGAGAGGCAGTTCGCCGCCTACCCAGAGATCGCCGCATGGCTGGGGGGTCTGACCGTGGATTGGAAGAGCCTCCTCGGAAATATGGTGGACTTTGTCTCCAGCGGCTTCGGCAGCGTGGTCAGCTCCACCATCTCCGCCACCAAGAGCGTGGCCGGCGCGGTGAGCACCGCTTTCGTGGCGCTGGTGTTCGCTATCTACGTCCTGCTCCAGAAGGAGAAGCTGGGCCTCCAGTGCCGCAAGACGCTGTATGCCCTCCTGCCCAAGGCCGGGGCGGACCGGATCGTAGAAGTCTGCCGCCTGAGCCACCGGGTGTTCTCCAGCTTCATCACCGGGCAGTGCGTGGAGGCGGTGATATTGGGGGCCATGTTCTTCGTGGTCATGACCGTCATCCGGATGCCCTACGCCCTGCTGGTGGGGTGCCTCATCGCCGTGACGGCCCTGATCCCCATCGTAGGCGCGTTCATCGGGTGCGCGGTGGGTGCGTTCCTGCTCCTGATGATCTCTCCCATGCAGGCGCTGGCGTTCGTGGTGCTGTTCCTGGTCCTCCAGCAGGTGGAGGGGAACCTCATCTACCCCCATGTGGTGGGTTCTTCCGTGGGCCTGCCCTCCATCTGGGTCCTGGCGGCGGTGAGCACCGGCGGCAGCCTCATGGGCGTGGCGGGGATGCTCCTCTTCATCCCCCTGACCAGCGTGGTCTACACCCTGTTCCGTCAGCTCGTCTACCAGCGGCTGAAGGAGAAGGGCGTCAGGGTGAAGTGATGGATATCCTGGGTCTCCTGGAGCTCCAGGGGAGGCTCTTCCTGCTGATGGGGGTGGGGATGTTCCTCCGGCGGCGTCTGCTGAGCGAGGCGTTCCAGAAGGGGCTGACGGACCTCATCGTGGACCTGATCCTGCCGTGCAGCATTCTGACCGCCTTCGGCACCGAGCCCAGGGAGGACCTGCTGAGAAGCGTCCTCTTCACCCTGGTCCTCTCCACCATCATTCAGATCGGGTGCGCCCTCATCGCGGCGGCGCTCTTTCGGCGCAGTCCCGCCAACCGGCGGCCCGTGCTCAGCTACGGCACCATCTGCTCCAACGCCGGGTTCCTGGGCACCCCGGTGGCGGAGAGCGTCTTCGGGCCGGAAGGGGTGCTCTTAGCGTCGGTGTTCCTCATCCCCCAGCGGGCCTTCATGTGGACCCTGGGGGTGTCCTACTTCACCAAGGGCGGCGGACACGGGTGGAAGAAGGTCCTCACCAACCCCTGCATCCTGGCCGTCCTGGCGGGGACAGCCCTCTGGGCGGCACAGGTGGACCTGCCGCCGGTGCTGGATGGGGCGGTGCGCTCCCTGGGCTCCTGCAACACGGGGCTGAGCATGCTCCTCATCGGGATGCTCATGAGCGGTTTTCACTGGCGGGACCTGGCGGACCCGGGTATCCTGTGTTTCTGCGGGGTACGGCTGGTGCTGATCCCCTTCCTGACCCTCGCGGGATGCCGCATCTTCCACGCGGAGGCCCTGGCCTCCCAGGTGTCCCTCCTGCTGACGGCCATGCCCGCGGCGGGCACCACCGCCGTCCTGGCCGCCAAGTATGGCGGCGACGCGGAGTTTGCCGCCGGGTGCATCACCGCGTCCACCTTCCTCTCGATGATTACCATCCCCCTGTGGTGCGCCGCGGCCCTTTGAGATGTGCAAAGGGCTGCGGCCGTTGCTTTTTTATACAAAACCGGCAAGGGCGTTTTGTTGGAAATAATAAAAAGTTTGGGAATTCATGGAATGTATAGTAAAGGAACTTGACAATTTTTGCTGAAAATGATATGATGACCCAGCATTATCTGCGGGAAGCTTTATCGGCGAAGGCCACCGGTGGCCTTTCTTGTCACGTACCGTGACAAGAAAACCTCTAAAAACCATAGTTTATGGGTCATTTAGCATTCGGAACTGTTGCCTGTGCGGATAAAAATTTTCTAAAGAGTGCATAAAAATTAATTAAGGAGATGTAAGGATGAAAAAAAGAAGCACCAGATTTCTTGCCCTGGCCCTGGCTGTTATGATGCTGGCCCTCACCGCCTGCGGCGGCGGCGGGGATAGCAGCACCCCCAGCGGCGGCGACAAGACCCCCGCCACGGACAACAACACCCCCGGCACCGGCAGCCAGACCCCTGCCTCCACGGAGGGCGACACCCAGGTGTTCAATGTCAGCACCAAGAGCTTCGGCAACAACTACGACGTGCAGGACATGGGCTGGCGCTGGATGATGGGCGACTGCTATGAGGGGCTCTACCGCAACGTGGCGGACGAGTCCGGCGAGCACTTCATCCTGGCCGGCGCGGAGAGCGTGGACGTCAGCGAGGACGAAACCGTCTACACCTACCACCTGCGCAAGGACGCCAAGTGGTCCGACGGCCAGCCTGTCACCGCCCACGACTACGAGTACGGCTGGAAGCGGCTGGAGAACCCCGAGTACGGCTACAGCTACGCCTCTTTCCTCTACAACGTGGTGGGCGCTGAGGAGTACAACAAGGGCACCGGCTCCGCAGATGACATGAAGGCCGTGGCCCTGGACGACTACACCTTCGAGGTCACGCTGAAGGTGCCCGATCCCACCTTCGAGGCCAAGCTGGTGGCAACCCCCTGCTACCCTACCCGGGAGGACATCGCCGAGGCCGCCGGGGACCAGTGGGGCAAGGACTGGAAGCTGTGCGTCTACAACGGCCCGTTCTGCATGAGCGAGCTGGTGGAGGACAACAAGATGGTCTGGACCAAGAACCCCCACTACTGGGATGCGGACAACACCCACCTGGAGACCATCAACTGGTACATCGTCACCGAGGACTCCACCGCCTCCACCATGTTCGATAACGGCGAGCTCGACCAGCTCCAGCCCACCGGCGACTACACCGTCAAGTACGCCTCCGCCGCCGAGGCCGGCGAGCTCCAGCGTCGGGAGACCGACTACCCCGGCTGCATCGGCTTGACCTTCAACTTCGCCGGAAACGACCCCTCCGGCCTCATGGGCAACGCCAAGATCCGCAAGGCCATCTCCTACTGCATCGACCGCGAGGAGATCATCGAGGCCATCTACGGCCGCTATAAGCCCGCCTACGGCTACGTCAACCCCGCCATCACCTTTGAGGGCGAGAGCTACCGCGCCCAGGTCGGTGAGATCATCTACGACGAGTACCTGGAGTACAACAACAACCCCGAGAAGCTCCAGGCGCTGTTCCAGGAGGGCCTGGACGAGCTGGGCGTCACTACTCCTATCTCCGACATCACCCTCTCCTTCCTGGCGGTCAGCAATGCCAGCAACACCGCTGAGTACGAGTACATGCAGCAGACCATCCAGAACAAGCTGGGCTTGACCTTCTCCCTGGACACCGTTGGCGACAGCGCCATGTTCCGCTCCCGCCGGGATGAGGGCTCCTTTGACATCATGACCAGCGGCTGGTACTCCGACTACAACGATCCCATGGACTTCCTCTACACCATGTACACCGACTCCTACGGCGCCATGATGGGCCACTACAGCAACCCTAAGGTGGACGAGCTGCTCGACTCCCTCACCGGCGAGACCGACCGCGCCAAGCGCCTTGCCACCTATAAGGAGGTGGAGGAGATCGTCCTCCTCGAGGACGCCGCCCTGGTGCCCATCTACTACGCCACCAAGGACGTGTTCCTCCAGAATTGGGTGAAGGACTACCGCACCAGCTCCTTCGGCGCCAGCGCGGAGCTCTACATCACCTACATCGAGGGCCGGGGGAACTAAGCCGCTTCCCAAAAGCCGGTTTCTAAAGAAAGACGACTTCGCGGGAGGGCCTATTTCCACAAATAGGCCCTCCTGCCAGTGAAAGGGAGGTATTCCATGGCAAAATATATGCTGCGGCGCCTGGTGGAGCTGGTCATCACGGTCTTCCTCATCGCCACGGCCACCTTCTTCCTCCTGGAGGCGGTGCCCGGCGACGCCCTCAGCGAGCGGGCCGACAAGCTCCCCGTGGAGAGCCGCACCGCCCTCTACGAGCGCTACGGGCTGGACAAGTCCATGATGGAGCGCTACGTGCTGACCATGAAGCGCATGTGCAGGGGCGATTTCGGCGAGTCCTTTGTCTATGCCGGGCAGACCGTCACCGGCCTGATCCGCGACCGCCTGCCTGTCTCCGCCCGCTTGGGCCTCCAGCAGATGCTGCTGGGCGTGTCGGTGGGGCTGCTGCTGGGCATCCTGGCGGCCACCAGGAGGGGCACCATCGTGGACTATCTGGTGGTGGGGCTCAGCGTGCTCCTCATCTCCATCCCCCACCTGGTCTTCGGCCTGATGCTGCAAAAGATCTTCGCCGGGAGCCTGCGATGGTTCCCCACCATCGGGTGGCCCTCCGGCAGCGAGCTGTGGCTGGGCGGGTGGAAGTACACCGTGCTCCCCACCCTCACCGGGGCCTTCAGCTACATAGCGAGCTACGCCCGGCTGATGAAGACGTCCCTCCTGGACGTCATCAACCAGGACTACGTCCTCACCGCCGAGTCCAAGGGCCTCAGCCGCGCGGCGGTGGTGCGCAAGCACATGCTGCGCAACTCCTTCATCCCCGTCATGACCCAGCTGCCCATGTCGGTGGCCATGTGCATCACCGGGTCCTTCTTTATCGAGAGCATCTTCTCCATCCCCGGCATCGGGCAGTACTTCGTCACCGCCGTCCACAACCAGGACCTGGCCATCGTGCTGGGGGAGACGGTGCTGCTGTCCATCCTGTACGTTGCGGTGATCTTTATCACGGATATCTGCTACGCCCTGGTGGACCCGCGCATCTCCATGCCCGGCGTGAGCAAATAGAAAGGGGAGGCGTGTATGCAGACTGAAAAGAACGCGGCCGCGGCGCTGTCCGCAGAGGACTTCAAGGTCGTAGGCTTCACCCAGGAGGAGGCCAACCGCATTGAGCGGCCCACCATCTCCTACTGGCAGGACGCCTGGCGGCGGCTGAAGAAGAACCCCATCGCCATGGCGTCCCTGGCGGTACTGGCGGTGCTGATCGTGCTGGCCGTCATCGGCCCCGTAATCCGGGGCTACGACTACGTGACCATGAACGTGCCCGAGAAGAACCAGGGCGCGAGCGCCCAGTACTGGTGGGGCACCGACGCCCTGGGCCGGGACCTCTTCTCACGCGTGTGGGTGGGGGCCCGGGTGTCCATCCTGGTGGCCCTGGTGGCCACGGTGCTCAAGCTGGTCATCGGCGTGCTCTACGGCGCGGCCATGGCCCACTTCGGCGGCTGGGTGGACGACATCATGATGCGCATCATCGAGGTGCTCAACTCCCTGCCCCATCTCCTTTTGACAATCCTTGTGATGATGATTCTGGGCAACAACATGTTCGCCCTCCTGGTGGCGCTGAGCATGACCGCCTGGTGCGCCACGGCCCGACAGGTCCGGGGCATGATCAAGCAGCTCAAGGAGTCGGAATACGTCTATGCGGCGGAGGTCCTGGGGGCCTCGCCCATGCGCATCATCCTCAAGCACTACGTGCCCAACATGCTGGGCATCCTGATCCTCAACGCCTCCACCGCTATCCCGGGGTTCATCTTCACCGAGGCGGGGCTGAGCTTCCTCGGCATCGGCCTGACCGCGCCGGACATCAGCCTGGGCGTGCTCATCTCCCAGGGGCAGGCGACCATGGACTTCTATCCGTCCCAGCTCTTTTTCCCCTGCGCGGTGCTGTGTGTGATCGTGATGGCGTTCAACCTGCTGGGCGACGGCCTGCGGGACGCTCTGGACCCGCGTCTGCGGCAGTGATGGGGGAGGTCTGAAATGAACGACGTGAAAAACATCCTGGAAGTCAAGCACCTGCGGGTCTCCTTCCACACCTACGCCGGGGAGGTCAAGGCGGTGCGGGACGTCAGCTTCTCCCTCCAGCCCGGGTCCGCCCTGGCCATCGTGGGGGAGTCGGGCTGCGGCAAGTCCGTCACCGCCAAGAGCGTCATGGGACTGGTGAAAAAGCCCCAGGGCGAGGTCAAGGAGGGCAGCGAGATCCTCTACAACGGGGAGAACATCCTCCAGTACACCCCCAAGCAGTGGCAGCACTACAAGGGCGGCGAGTGCGCCATCATCTTCCAGGACGCCCTGGCCGCCCTCAACCCCACCATGCGGGTGGGGAAGCAGATCATGGAGAACCTCATGGGCCACAAGCACATGGGGCGCGCTGAGGCCCAGAAGGAGGCCGTGGAGATGCTCCGCCTAGTGGGGATCCCGGAGCCGGAGAAACGGGTCAGGCAGTACCCCCACCAGTTCTCCGGCGGGATGCGCCAGCGGGTGATGATCGCCATCGCCTTCGCCTGCGACCCGAAGATCCTCATCTGCGACGAGCCCACCACCGCGCTGGATGTGACCATCCAGGGACAGATCCTAGACATCATCAAGCGCCTCATGAAGAAGAACAACACCTCGGTCATCATGATCACCCACGACCTGGGCGTGGTGGCCAACATCGCCCAGGAGATCGCCGTCATGTACTCTGGCATCATCGTGGAGCGGGGCGCCTGCCGGGATGTGTTCTACCGGCCCCGGCACCCCTACACCTGGGCCCTGCTCCAGTCCGTGCCCCGGCTGGACCTGGAGAACAAGCAGGTGCTGGCCTCCATCCCGGGCACGCCGCCGGACCTGCTGAATCCTCCTGTGGGATGCCCCTTCTCCACTAGGTGCCAGTACTGTATGCCAGTGTGCAAGAACCGGATGCCTGAGAATACCGATTTCGGCGGGGGGCACAGCGCGGCCTGCTGGCTGCATCACCCCATGGCGCCGAAGGTGGACATGCCCGACCGGAAAGGAGATGTGTGATGAGCCGGGAAAAAGAGGTGCTCCTCTCTGTCAAACACCTGAAGAAGTACTTTAACGTGGGCCGGGGCAGCGTGCTCAAGGCCGTAGACGACGTCTCCTTCGACATCTACAAGGGGGAGACCCTGGGCATGGTGGGGGAGTCCGGCTGCGGCAAGACCACCTGCGGCCGGGTGTGCATCGGCCTCTACGGCAAGACCGATGGTCAGGTCCTCTACCGGGGCAAGGACGTCCACGCTATCACCGGGAAGGACCGCCACGCCTTCAAAAAGGACGTGCAGATGGTCTTTCAGGACCCCTACGGCTCCCTGGACCCCCGCATGACCGTGGCGGAGATCATTGCCGAGGGCCTGGATATCCACCACATCGCCAAGACCACCCACGACCGGCAGGAGCGCATCTATGAGCTCCTGGAGCTGGTGGGCCTCAACCGGGAGCACGCCAACCGGTTCGTCCACGAGTTCTCCGGCGGACAGCGCCAGCGCATCGGCATCGCCCGGGCCCTGGCTGTGGACCCGGAGTTCCTGGTGCTGGACGAGCCCATCTCCGCCCTGGACGTGTCCATCCAGGCCCAGGTGGTCAACCTCCTCATCGACCTGCAAAACCGGATGGGGCTGACCTACCTCTTCGTGGCCCACGACCTGTCCATGGTCAAGCACATCTCCGACCGGGTGGCGGTGCTGTACCTGGGCTCCTTGGTGGAACTGACCACCTCGGAGGAGCTCTACTCCCACCCTATGCATCCATACACCCAGGCCCTGCTCTCGGCCATCCCCATCCCGGACCCGGACGTGGAGCAGGCGAGGGACGAAGGGAAGATCCGCCTGGAGGGTCAAGTGCCCAGCCCCATCGACCCGCCCCCGGGCTGCAAGTTCCAGGGCCGGTGCCGGTACGCCACAGAGCGCTGCCGGCAGGAGGCCCCCGCCCTCCGGGAGTACGGCAGCGGCCACTTCGCCGCCTGCCACCGCTGCGCAGAAGAGCAGGGGTGACGGTGGACTGGCTGAGGGACCTCGGCAAGGCTCTTTTGCTGGGCCTCGCTGGGGCGGCGGTGGTGTTCCTTACGGTGCTGGGCATCGGGTCCATCGCCGGAGGCCTCTCCAGCGGTCTGGAGGCCGCCAAGACCGTGCTGCTCATGACCGGCTCTATGGGGATGTTCCTCCTGGCGGGGATGCTGCTGGAAATTTTCGCCTATGACGGCATTATCAACAACGTTCTGGAGGGATTTTTCCATTTAGAGCCCATTGCCTTCCTGGTAAGCAATAAATATTTCCGGACGATCATTATTGCTTCCGATGTGTGGAAGGGGATGGGTTACAACACGGTATTGCTCCTGGCGGCGATCACCAATGCGGATGCGGCGCTGTATGAGGGGGCAAAGGTGGAC
>OFGG01002277.1_pt1 | contig 10672 bp, 9 predicted proteins | sample 1521701 | NCBI WGS metagenome assembly OFGG01 (sample SAMEA3504081, study PRJEB24116) | mouse gut metagenome | biome: mouse gut; feature: mouse-associated habitat; material: faeces | place: Denmark | collected 2011
CGCGCCTCGGAGGAGGAGCGGATCATTGCGGTGTTTTCCTTAGGTGATCAGGCGCAGGAGGATTACCGTCTGCCGGTTCCGGACGCCGCGGGGCTTTTGCTTCTGCTCGCCGCAGACAGCGTGGAGTACGGCGGGACAAAAGATTACAGCGGCCAGGAGAGGCTCACGCCGGAAAAAGGGGAGGTCGCGCTGAGCTTTGGGCCGTTCTGCGCGCGGTATTATCTGGTGGTGGAGGAAGAACCGCCCTGTGACGCCGCTTCTGCTGGGAAGGATGCCGTATTGTCTGAATAACCCGCGCATTGAACATTACAGTATGACAATTCTGTGAGGAAGTGAAGAGATGAACGAAAAAATATTCGAAAGCAATCGCGCATATTCCCTGTAATAACGGCCGGGAATTGCTGTCCCTGATGCGGCCTGGTGCAAAAGAAGGGGTGGGGTTCGATATTTCTGATGCCGCCATTTCGGAGGCTTGGGAGCTTGCCGGGATTGCAAAAGAAATGATTTTATCTATATTTCACACGGATCCTTACAATGGTTTCCGGATTTGAATGATTATTTTCGTGTGATTTCAAGATTACTTAAAAAGAACGGAAGAATCATAATTTTTGAGATTCATCCTTTCAAATACTTTTTTGAAAATGGCTTTCGCTTTGAGGAACAAAATTTTGACAAACTGACCTCGTATTTCGAGACAGGTGCGAATCACTATCCGGAAGGGCTGGATTACTTTGGCCATGTGAAATACGAATCAACGGAAGGCTTTTGGTTCATGCATAAAATGTCTGAGATTATCGTCGCGATCCTTCACAATGGGATTGAGATTGAAGAGTTTGAGGAATACTCATTTGATCTGGATGGCGATTCTGATCAGGGGACAGCGGGAAAGTTTCCGTTTAGCTACCTGATTACCGCGAAAAAGAGATAGTCCGCTATTTGCGTCAGTAATGCGGCTTTCCGCGGGGAGAAAGTCCGCGGGGGTGGAAGTATTTGCTTCTTTTGGAAAATGGGATTATACTGGATACAGCCTGTATGGGAGAAAATGGTACAGGCCGGAAGGAGCAGACGAAGATGAGGACAATCGAACATAAATCGTATGACATGGAACGGGCATTTTACGGGGCGCGGGGCGTTGCGGTGAAACACTGCACGTTTGACGGTCCCGCGGACGGGGAGAGTGCGTTCAAGGAATGCCGCGATGTGCGGGTGTCGGACAGCTTTTTCAATCTCCGCTATCCGTTCTGGCACGATGAGGGCCTGAATATTTCCGGCACGGAAATGACGGAGTTCTGCCGCGCGGCGCTCTGGTATTCCGGTGATATCAGGATCACGGACACAAAACTTCACGGGATCAAGGCGCTGCGGGAGTGCAGAAATGTGAAAATGCAGGGGTGCGATGTGGTGTCGCCGGAATTCGGCTGGTCGGTGCACGGGCTGGAGATGGAAGACTGTGCGGTGAGGGGAGAGTATTTTATGATGCGCTCCGACGGGCTGCAGTTTCGCCGCGTGCGCCTGGACGGCAAATATTCCTTTCAGTACATAGAAAATTCCGTGTTTGAGAACTGTGAATTTTTCACCAAGGATGCCTTCTGGCATGCAAAAAATGTGAGTGTCCGCGACAGTGTCATAAAGGGCGAATATCTGGCCTGGTACTGTGAAAATGTCACATTTGAAAATTGTAAAATCATCGGCACGCAGCCGCTGTGTTACTGCAGAGGCCTGAAGCTGGTCAATTGTGAGATGGAGGACGCGGACCTGTGTTTTGAAAAGTCGGAGGTGGATGCCACCATAACCACCCCTGTGATCAGCATTAAAAATCCCCGTCTGGGGCGCATCTGCCTGCCGCATGTGGGTGAGATCGTGCGGGACGACGGGGAATCACACGGTGAGGTCCTGGTGCAGGAGCCATGAACCGTATATTTCGCCATTGAGAGAGGAAAAGGAGAATGGACTGCGTCAGAGGGCGCGGGCAGCCTGCCGGGTATTGGACGGCAGGCTTTTTTATTTCAAGGGAAAGACCTTGTTACTGTGATGCACGAAAGCCGGATTCTTTTTTGTATTTTTTTATAAAAAAGTGAACCGCATACAAAGTCATGGCGAATATAGGGTGAAGAGGCGGGGGAGGTGAGAGTGTGACAGCAGAAGAAACAGAAAGATGTGTCGATGAATTTGGCACAGATATATACAGGTTCTGCCTGAAACTTTGCGCGGACAGGGCGGACGCTGAGGATTTATATCAGCAGACTTTTCTGAAAGCGCTGGAAAAAGAGTGGACGCCGGACTGGGAAAAGAATCCGAGAGCGCTGTTTTTTTCTCTGGCTTATAATCTCTGGAAGAGCGAAAGAAGAAAACAGGCGCGCCGGAACACGATTGCTCCGGGCAGCAGTTTTGATGATGAAGCGGAAACGGTACTGAGTTCGGGGGAAAATATTGAGGAAGGTTATCTTCACAAAGAACTGATCGCGGAAGTCCGTCAGATTATTCAGACGCTTCCGGAAAAATTCCAGGTACCGCTGATATTATTTTATCTCTGCGATTGTCCGGTGGAGCAGATAGCGGCGGTTATAAAAAAACCGCCCGGAACCGTGAAAAGCCGGCTGTTCCGGGGAAGAAACCTGATAAAAAAGAGACTGGGGGATGCTGGTTATGAGAGATGACCGTACTGAGAGGGAAATGGAAGAAGTGATCCGTGCTTCCATGAAAATGACGGATGTTCCGTCAAAAGAACTGAATAGCAGGCTGAAAGCGGAGCTGTATCAGCGGGAAGCCGCCCTGCGAAAACAGCCCGCCGCGCATAAACTGTCACTGTGGTATCTGCCGATGGTGCTGAATCTGATCATGTTTTCCATGCTGGCTCTGTCTGCACTGATCATGACTGACAATCTTTATTTATCTTACTTTGCGGCCGGTATCTGTTTTTATGCCGGTGCGGCCGGTATACTGCTTACTATTGTGGGCGTAAAAAAAGCAGATTTTAAGGAGGATATTACAATCCGCATTGAGAAACGGGGGATATTTGCATGAAACATATTAATAAAAATAAACTTCTGCTTTACACCGGTATTCCGGTAATCGTACTGCTGATTTTACTGCGGATGGGGCTGTATTTTCTGGGAAGCGATGGCTTCAGCGGTCTTTCCATGCTGATTCCCGCCCTGCTCTGCGGCTTTCTTCTGTCCGCACTGTGTACCTCTGCTTTTTTTGCGGCATGGGTATATCAGGATTGTAAAAGACGCGGAGACGATCCGGTACTGTGGGCGGTTGTGGTTTTTGCAGCCACACCCTTTATCGGACTGCTGACTTACTTTCTGCGCCGTTCAGAAATCAGAACGATATGTCCGGCCTGCGGACGGCGGATTTCAGTAAAAGCAAATTATTGTGAGGAATGTGGAACACCTGTCAGAAGAGAGGAGAATGGTGTTATGGCAAAACAGGGAACGCATCATTTAAAATTTATTGCTGCCGGTATGGTGAGTATGGTGCTGATGCTCGTATGTCTTACAGGTTTTATCGGCAGTGCTGTCGCGGGAAACGGTATGAATACAAATGCCGCTTCGGGCGACCGTGTATGGAACAAGGGTGTGATCAGCATGAATCATAACGTATACCTGAACGGGGTCTGGAAACTGGATTTCAGAAGTGCCAGTGAAGGCTTTGTGGAAGAGCAGAGTATGACGATTGCGGACGCGGGCGCTCAGCAGCTTTACGCGGATATTTCCTGCGGCACGGTACCGGATAATGCGTCGCTTGTCCTGTGGCTGGTACAGGGAGACGTCGCAGAATCGGTTGACGTCACAAATCTTTCCGAACCGCTGGAATATCCTCTGAATGGATTCGGGAATGGAAAAATATATGTCAGGCTGCAGATCAATGGTGTGGAAAATACTGTTTCAGAAATCTGTATTCAGTAATTGTCAAAGGCGGGAAAGCCCTGAAAGGGCTTCCCGCCCGTTTTCATTTCTTTTCATTCTGATTTTTCTGTTCATCTTTATAAAATAAATGTCGTTTTTACAAAATTCTTACTATTCAGGATAAAATATCGTTGATATTCTTTGAAATCGGGAATATAATAAATGGTATATTCCTGGAAACCGGGAATATGATTTTTGTGATTTATGGAAGAAAAAATTCCTGAAGAAAGAAATCGTGCGCGATGATTACATACACATGTCACAATAAAGACCGGAAAACGGGTCTTGATTTCCCCTGTACGGGGATAAGCTGCAGGACGAGTACCTGTCCGTCCTGTGGCGGAAGAGCGGATGCGCATTCCTCCATATACTGGTGCGGATATTGCAGAATTCCGGTATACACAGAATTCTGTCCTGTGTGCGGGAGTGCCGGGACATATCTCTCGACGGATCTGCGCCCGGTGTTTCCAGGGGAACGCCTGCTGGTCGAGATTCTTCTGGGGGAGCCGTTCTGTTTCCGGGAAGCCTCCGTGTGGAACGGGTCCGGCAGTCATTATTTTGTGGATGGCCGCAGGATAGCGTTTTCCGTAAATGACTTAAAACGGGCGGATACAGGGAAGATACGGGAGGCTCTTGGCAGGCTGTGGCCGCACAACAGCAGCAGGGCGTTTGATGATATGGCGGAGCGGTTTGTGCGGGCCAATGCGGGGCGCTTTGCGCAGATGACGGAGGAGGCGGGGGATTATATCCGGACCGCCGCAGGAGAAGCCGGAGGGACGGGGATGTTTGTCTCATTCAGCGGAGGAAAGGATTCGACCGTCACGTCAGATCTCGTGACGCGGGCGCTCGGCAGCAGCCGGATCATGCATATTTTCGGCGATACCACGCTGGAATTTCCGTTTACCTATGAATATGTGGAGCGGTTCCGCAGAACACACTTAAGCACGCCGCTGCTAACGGCGCGGAATCGGGAAAAAGATTTTGAGGAGCTCTGCAGGCAGATCGGTCCGCCCGCAAGAGTGCTGCGCTGGTGCTGCACCGTGTTTAAGACGGGGCCGATCCAGAGGAAAATACGCGCGCTTTACCGGAGTGAGAGCCGGATTCTGACATTTTACGGAGTCAGGAGAAGCGAATCGGCGGGCAGGGGAAAATATGAGCGGGAGACGGACAGCCCGAAGATCGCGAGACAGCGGATGGCCTCGCCGGTGATCGACTGGATGGATTTTGACATCTGGCTTTACCTGCTGACGACAGGGATTGATTTTAATGATGCCTACCGGCTGGGGTATACGAGGGTCGGCTGCTGGTGCTGTCCGAACAACAGCGCCTGGTCGGAGTTTCTCTCAAAAATCTATCTTGAGCGGCAGTCGCGGCAGTTTCGCCGGCTTCTGCTGGAATTTGCCCGAAGCGCCGGCAAAAAAGATCCGGAGACGTATGTGGACGGGGGTTTCTGGAAGGCGCGTCAGGGCGGAAACGGGGTTGCGGGAGCGGGGAATGCCGTCGTGTCCGCCACACCGTGTGCCGCGGAGGAAAATACTTTCCACTATGAGCTTGTGCGGCCTGTTTCAGAGGAGCTGTACGGGCTGTTTCTCCCGTTCGGATATCTGAATTTTCAGATGGGGCGAAAGCGGCTCGGGGAGGTGTATGTGCTGGATGAGCGGGGCGGGATACTGCTCAGACTGCAGGGGCGTGAGGGTGCGGGGACGCTTAAGGTGACGATTGTAAATCACAGGATAGCCGGCGCCAGGGATATGAGGACGGCGAGAGAGCGCGTCCGCTGTCAGCTCACAAAATATCAGATCTGTGTGGGCTGTCTGGCCTGCGAGAGCGTCTGCCGTTTTAACGCCCTCGTGGTCAGGGAGCGGGAAGACGGCGGTGTCCGGTACCGGATTGACGGCGATAAATGCAGGCGCTGCGGAGAATGTGTGAATCACTTTGCGGCTGGCTGTTATATGAAAAAAGTGCTTTCCGTCCGGAGGGATCAGGTCTGAAAACACTCCGGATCAGTGAGGAAGCGGGAGGAAAGGGGACGGGGCCGTGTGACAAAGAATGGAGGAGTCCGTTTCAGGGGACATGAGACATTCACGCTGCGGGAAGGATGGCTGGACAAAGGACTGGCAGCGGTGGCGGCGAATCCGAAAGTTTTTTCAGAATATTACGGGGCAGATGCCCTGGGAGTCGGGCCGAACATGGCAAAAGCGATACGCTACTGGCTCAGATGCGCTGGTCTGACCATGGAACGCCCGGGTGAGGGCGTCTGTCTGACGGAGACCGGGAGAATCATTCTGGAGCGGGATCCCTGTATCGGGGATGCTTTTACGCTCTGGCTCGTTCACTGCCGGATTGCGGCAAACCGCGGGCAGGCGACGGCGTGGAACCTGTATTTTAATGCGTTTGAATATGAGGAATTTGACAGGTATCAGCTTGTGCGGGAGATGAAGGAGCTTGCGTACAGGACTGTGGGGGAGGAGGGGAAGAGACCGCCGGAGAAGTCCGTGGAGGACGACTGTGACGCGATTGTGGCCATGTATCTGAAGAAGGCGGGGCTGGGGACGCCAGAGGAGAAGACGGTCAGCCCGTTTGCAAAACTGGGGCTGCTCGTGGCCGCGGACGGCGTCTGCTGCCGCAAGCAGCCGGATATCAGCCGTCTGCCGGAGGATATTGTGCTCTATCTGCTGGCCGCATGCCGGCAGAATTCCGGGTCCATTGAGACTGACGGGCTGCTCACGGTCAGAGACGGTCCGGGCAGGCTCCTGCAGCTGGGAGGCGCCGCGCTGGCGGAGCTTGTGGACAGGCTGCGGGTGCATGAGAAGATTATCCGCAACCGGTCTGCGGGGCTAAGCAGGCTCTGTCTGCCTGCGGATATCACTCCGGCAGGGGTGGTGGAAGCGTATTACGGCCGGCTGCACCGGCTGTGATAATACAGGAGCCCGCATTATTGAGAGGAGATGCAGATGAAACAGTGCATCGCGCTTGTGCGCACCGGAAGTCATTTTCAGAAATCAGTAAATCTTCAGCTGGATGCGGGAAATGACACGCTGATTAAAACATATATTCCGACAGATTCTTCCGTCACGGTTCTGGACCGGTATCTTTCGGCGGTCTCCGGCAGGAGTTCTGAGCGCGCCACGGTCTTAACCGGCCCGCACGGAAGAGGAAAATCACATTTTCTGCTGGTGCTTCTCTCACTGCTGTCAGGGGCGTCTGAGGCCGGTCAGGAGCTTTTATCGGAGACAGAGCGGGTGGAGGAGCGGATGAGACGGGCATGTCTGGCAGACTGCTCCGGCATGGATGGAATACATGTGACGAAAGATGTCTTTAAGCTGTGGAATTCCGGGAGAAAATATCTGTCTGTGCCGGTCAGCCCTGTTCCGGGGGTGAATTTAAATGATGTATTTATAACGGCGCTCTCGGAGGCGCTTTTTCGTGAAGGGGCCGCTGGGGAAGACGCAGCGGAAAGCATTTACCCGTGGGGCAGCGTGTCTCTGCCCCTGACCGGGACAGACGCCCTGTCCGTTTATCGTCAGACAGGGCGGATTCTGACGGAGAAGTGCGGATATGCGGGTATGTTTATCGTATTTGATGAATTCGGCAGGTACCTGGAGGGCCATTCCGGAGAGGGATTTTCCGGCGATATGCAGACTCTGCAGGATTTGTGTGACCTGGCGGAGAGGTCAGGGCAGGAAATATTTCTGACGCTCGTCGCGAATAAAAGTATTTACGCGTACCGGGAGGGGATTGCGGCAGCCGCAAAGAGCGCGTTTTGCGGTGTGGAGGGAAGACTGACGGAGGTGGAATTCGTGATTTCAGAGCAGAATCACTATGAACTCGCTGCGGGAGCCCTGATCCGTCAGGAGCCGGAGTTTTCCTGGGCATATGAAGCGCTGTCGGGGAGCGGGGATTACGGCAGGCTGCTGGAGGAATCCGCCGGACTTTCGTATTTCAGAAGACTGTTTTCGCGGGAAGAGTTCTTTCAGACGGCTGCAAAAGGCTGTTTTCCGATGGTTCCGCTGTTTCCCTGCGCGCTGCTGCGGATCAGTGAGCGTGTGGCGCAGAGTGAGCGCACGCTGTTCACTTTTCTCTCCGGGGACGGGCGGGGCGGCCTGAAGTGGATCTTAAAAAACGGGCTGGAGGAACTGATCGGTGTGGACAAAATTTATGATTTTTTCCGGGGATTCTTCCGCGGGACAGCTGATCAGCCGCGCATCCACAGCGAGTGGGTGAGGGCGGAGGACGCGCTCGCGCGGGTGACGGATGAGACGGTTGCCGAAACGCCCGGCGTATTTGCTTCGTTTTTCGGCCCGGATCCGCTGAATCTGGTATTTGTCGTGCTTTTGACTTCGCTCGGAACCTGGGGCCTGCCGCAGATGGTACAAAAGTTCTATGCGATCAAAGACGAAGAATCCATCAAAAAGGGAACGATTATTTCTACCGTGTTTGCGCTGGTTGTAGCGGGCGGCTGTTATTTTCTCGGCGGTTTTGGAAGGCTGTTTTCCGATCAGATCGACGTGGCGGCAAACGGGTTCGATTCCATTATTCCGACGATGCTTTCCGGGCTTTCGCCGATGCTGATCGCACTGGTCGTGATCCTCGTGCTTTCGGCGTCCATGTCCACGCTTTCGTCCCTTGTCATGGCATCAAGCTCCACGCTTACGATTGACTTTTTAAAAGAGCTTTTCTTCCGGAAGATGAGCGAGAAAAAACAGGTGCTTACGATGCGTATTCTGATCGTGGTATTTATTGCGATTTCATCCATTTTGGCGCTGATCCAGTATAAGAGTTCCGTGACATTTATCGCGCAGCTGATGGGCGTATCCTGGGGCGCGCTTGCCGGCGCGTTTCTAGCTCCGTTTATGTATGCGCTCTATTCCAGAAAAGTAACGAAAGCGGCGTGCTGGGCGAGTTTTCTGTTTGGTTCCGTTTTGATGCTTGCCAATATTTTCTTTAAGAGTTCGTTTCCGGAAATCATGCAGTCGCCGATCAACTGCGGTGTGATCGCCATGCTGGCAGGCCTTGTGATCGTACCGGTTGTCAGCCTTTTTACACCAAAGCCCGATCAAAAGCTGGTGGAGGAATCGTTTGCGTGTTACGAAGAAAAGACGCAGGTTTCCAAGAAGACGGCGCTTGGAAAATAAAATGTATTTTTAGGGTTTTGTTGAATAAAAATTATTTCTTTTGTCCATACTGAATAGAAAAAAGAACAGAGAATATCCGCATTGTTTATCTTACCCTTTTCCGACAGGCATGAGCGAATGGCCTGTCAGAAAAGGGTATGTATTTGCTAAAAGAAACGGCGCGGATATGTGAAAGGAAACGCATGGATGAAATGAAGACATTACAGGAGCTGTATCAGGAAATTTTAGAAAAAGAGCTGGAAAAGGGTAGAAATCTTTCCGGGAAGTACGACGCATATCCAATGGACTGCCTGCTCCATCCGAAACAATATGCGCCGGTCGTTGCCGCAGGCGGCTGTGAGAACTGCCAGGGAGACAATGCCTGTCAGGACAGCTGTATTTTTGATGCAATCGAAAAAATCAACGGAAAGATTTATATTGATCCCCAAAAGTGCACGGGGTGCGGTGCATGCGTGGACGTATGCAAAATGGGACGGTTAATGGAGAATAAGGAGATTTTTCCCGTTTTGGACATGCTGTGCGACCGCAGGCAAGAGGTCTATGCGCTGATCGCTCCGGCGTTTACCGGGCAGTTCGGAAAAGAGGCTTCGGTTGGACGGCTGCGGACTGCGTTTAAGCGGATCGGGTTTTCCGGAATGGTGGAAGTGGCGGCGTTTGCGGATATCCTGACGTTAAAGGAAGCGCTCGAATTTGACCGGCACGTAAAAGAAGAAGGGGATTTTCAGCTGACGAGCTGCTGCTGTCCCGTCTGGATTGCCATGATCCGGGGAATCTATCACGATCTCGTGGGACATGTGCCAGGAGCGGTATCTCCGATGATTGCCGCCGGAAGAGTCGTAAAAAAGCTGCATCCGAATGCCGTTACCGTGTTTATCGGACCCTGCATGGCAAAAAAGAAAGAAGCCAGGGAAGAGGACATTGCGGACGCCGTGGATTACGTGCTGACATTTCAGGAAGTTTTGGACTTTTTTGAAGCGGTAAATGTTAATCCTGCCGAGCTGCCGGAGGATGAGAGAGAGCATTCCTCCAAAGCGGGGCGCATTTATGCCAGAACATCCGGCGTCAGCGAAGCGGTTGCGGAAACGGTAGCGCAGCTTTCCCCGGACAAAACGATTCCGGTAAAAGCGAAACAGGCGGACGGCGTGAAAGCCTGCCGGGAATTGATCGAACAGATTAAAAACAAAAAAACGGACGGAAATTTTTTTGAGGGCATGGCGTGTAGCGGCGGCTGTGTCGGCGGTCCAAAAGTACTGATCCCAAAAGAAGAAGGCAGGGCTATGGTCAATGAATACGGAATTGCTGCGCAATACCGGACGCCGCTGGAAAATCCTTACGTGCGGGAGCTTTTGGAGCGGCTTGGGTTTACGGATATTATGGATTTTTTAGAGCACAGCGACCTTTTGACGAGAACTTTTGCATGATGGATGATTGGAAAGCGGTTTTTTGTAATCAAAAAACGATACTGGCAGATTGTTTCGTCTTTTCAAATGCTTCTACAGTAATCGGGCGATATAGGGCATATCTTCTTTTCTTTTAAAAATAAAAAATAAAGATAGAAACAATGTCATTTAGTTAAGTCCAACAGCATTAAGTTAAGGTTTAAAAATACCGTTCACTTTCGCAAAA
>OFGG01002278.1_pt1 | contig 10671 bp, 11 predicted proteins | sample 1521701 | NCBI WGS metagenome assembly OFGG01 (sample SAMEA3504081, study PRJEB24116) | mouse gut metagenome | biome: mouse gut; feature: mouse-associated habitat; material: faeces | place: Denmark | collected 2011
GATAGCGGGGTTGTGGCAGGTCAGCGGCAGGAGCAGCATCACGGACTTCGAGGAAGTGGTGAGGCTGGACACGAAGTACATCACGGAGTGGAGCATGGGGCTGGACTTGCGGATTCTGCTGAAGACCGTGAAGGTGGTGCTGGGGAAGGACGGGGCCATGTGAAATACCGTGAACAGCATGGCAGCCATGAACCAGGGCAGAATCGGTAAGAGCAGGCCGCAGCAAAGCAGGGATGAGGGCACCCGGGGATGCCGGGCCGGACGGCGCAGGGGGCAAGCATAGAAAAGCGGCGTTACGGGATACCGGAGGGCTCCGGTGAAGAATAAGCGTTTGCCGTCAGGATACAGGCGGCAGGGAAAGCAGCGGGACAGGGGGCGGAAGGATGGGATACATCGATATACATTCACATATACTGCCGGGCATGGATGACGGCTCCAGGAGTATGAGACAGACGATGCGGATGCTGGAGACAGCTGTAAATGAGGGAATTGCCATCATGATAGCCACACCCCACAATATGCCCGGCAAGGGATGCCCGCCGGGAAGCGTGGTGCGCCGGAAGGCTGCGGAACTGCGCCGGACAGTGGAACAGGAAGGGATTCCAATTGAAATTATACCGGGGACGGAGTATTACTACCGTGAGGAAGTGCCTGACCTTCTGGACTCGGAGGATGCGGTAACGCTGGGGGATTCTCACTGTGTGCTGGTGGAATTTGAACCGTTGGCGGAGCGGAACTATATACGGAACGCCCTGCGGAATATCCTGGGACTGGGATATACGCCGGTGATAGCGCATGCGGAACGATATGTAAAGTTGATGGAAGACATTTCTGTCTTATGTGATATGAGAAAAAACGGCATACTGGTGCAGGTGAACGCTATGTCCGTCACCGGGGACAACGGGAGGCAGGCGAAGAAGGATGTAAGGAACCTGCTGAAAAAGGGGCTGGTGGACTTTGTGGCCACAGATGCCCACAGCGACGGCAGGAGGGCGCCTTATATGCAGAAATGCGCGGATATCCTATATAAGAAATACAGCGCAGAGTATGCAAATAGGCTGCTTTTCAAGAACGCGGAAGAGATTTTATTATCATAAAGGAATGTCTTGCGTAATCCGGAAACGAAACAATGGCACTGCTACCGAAAAATGATAACAGGAGATGCGACATGCAGAACGTAGAGAATAATGATGTGGTAGAAATTGACTTAATGGAGATATTCGGCCTGATGCTGCATCGGCTGTGGCTGATTATTTTATGTGCCGTGGCTGTAGCTGCGGCGGGATATGCGGTCAGTCGGTTTGTTCTGACAGAACAGTTCCAGTCAACGACAAGGATATATGTGCTGAACAAACAGAACAGCGATACACTGACTTACAGTGATGTCCAGCTGGGTACACAGCTGACCAAGGACTTTAGGGAGATTATCAAGAGCCGGTATGTGCTGGAGCAGGTCATTGGGATCTGCGGCCTGACGGATACCAGCAACTCGCTTGCGGCCCGAATCAGTGTGGATACACAGTCAGACACCCGTATCATCACCATTACGGTGACAGACGAGAACCCGGCCATGGCGCAGTATATCGCAAATGAATTGCGGGAAGCGGCAGCTGAAAGAATCAAGAGTGTCATGGATATTCAGGCGGTCAATGTGGTGGATGAGGCAAACCTGCCCGCAGCGCCTTCCGCACCCAGTGTAACTAAGTGGACTGTCATAGGGTTCCTGTTGGGTGCATTTCTGTGCATGGCAGTTGTTCTGGTACAGTTCCTTTTGGATGACACTATCAAGACATCCGAGGATATCGAGAAATACTTGGGACTGAGTACGCTTGGGATGATTCCCATCAGAGAAGCGGCAGAGGAGAAAGGCTATGGGAAAGCACAGCACAGCAGTGGAGGCCGGAAACATACCGGAGAGCGGCGGAGCAGCCGGGAAGGTGCGGAATATGTCCAGGATGAAGACGGAGATATGGTGAGGAAGAGAAAAGCGGAAGAGAATGTGACGGATGTGGAAGTGGACGACATCCATGCGGAAGAAAACGGATACAATGGGAACGGTGAGGAGAACGGGTATGCAGAAGATTGAGCTGAACCATGAAGAGTTGGACTTTCGGTCCAGAGAAGCATTCAGGACTTTGAGAACGAATATAGAGTTTTCCGGGGATGATGTGAAGGTAATCTGCCTGACCAGCTGTACACCCAATGAAGGAAAGTCGGACACTTCCTTTGAACTGGGCCGGGCATTTGCCCAGAACGGGAAGAAGGTATTGTTGATTGATGCGGATCTGCGCAAGTCTGTGATGCGCCAGCGGCATAAGAAGGGGAAGGTGCGCTTGGGCCTGGTGAACTACCTGGTGGGCAGGGCTGGAATGAATGACGTACTCTGCGCCACGGATATCAGAAACTTTACGATGGTATTCTGCGGGCCGGTACCACCCAACCCCAGTGAATTGCTTGGCAATGAAAGATTCAAAAATATGATCGCCCGCGCCAGGGAGGAGTATGACATGGTGATCATTGACACACCGCCGCTGGGAAGCGTTATCGATACGGCTGTGGTGTCCCGGGTCTGCGACGGGGTTGTGCTGGTGGTGGCAGCCGGGACAATCAGTCATCGGTTTGTGCGGAGCGTGAAGGAGCAGCTGGAGGTTACGGGATGCCGGATTTTGGGGTGTGTGCTGAATAAGGTGGACATGTCAGGGAAGGGGTATTACGGGAAGTATTATGGACGGTACTATGGGAAGTACTACGGCAAATATTATGGAAAATATTATGGGAAGTATGGGGAGGATTAATCCTTTTATACAAAAGTTTAGGAGATAGCTATACCGCAGTCGTTTGAAAGAGGATGTAAACTTGATAAAAAATGGCAGATGAGGGATGGTTATGGAGAGACAGAAGGCAGAATTACCCATTCGGGTATTACATATACTCGGAAGTATACAGCGTGGAGGCACTGAATCAGTGGTCTTCAATAACTATCAATATATTGACAGGAGTAAGGTGCAGTTTGATATAGCAATAGATGATAATTCTCCATGTGAGGTACCTCAAAATATTATTGATATGGGATGTCGGATATATCGCATCCCACCTTACACCAAGCAGCCCGCATATATAATTGCAATAAGGGAAATTTGCCTTAAAAATCGATATCAGATAGTACATTCACACATGAATGCAATGAGTATATTTCCGCTTTTTGCTGTATGGCTGGCAAAGGTGCCTGTACGGATCAGTCACAGTCACAGTACTGCTGCAAAAGGAAAAGGGGAAACAAAACGTAATATTATTAAGTATGTACTCAGACCATTTTCTAAGCTTTTTGCTACGCACTATTTTGCCTGTTCTGAGCATGCGGCGCGGTGGTTATTTGGTAATCGTGTCATGGAAAAAGGGGAAGTAGTAATACTGAACAACGCTATATCTGCTAAACGTTTTTGTTATAATTTACGTACTCGAGAAGAAATTCGCGTACAAATTGGGATAAAAGATAAATTTGTGATTGGTCATGTGGGGCGTTTTTCACCTCCAAAAAATCATGATTTTTTGATAGATGTATTTAATGACGTGATTAAAATACGGGATAATGCACACCTTCTTCTCATTGGAGGTATAGGTTCTGCGGGCGCTGGAATAGAAGAAAGAGTAAGGAAAAAACTTGACAGCTACGGTATTACAGATAAGGTAAGCTTTTTGGGCAGCATGGAAAATATAAGCGCTTTTTATCAGGCAATGGATGTATTTATATTACCAAGCCTGTACGAGGGGCTTGGAATGGCATGTATTGAAGCACAGGCGTCTGGGCTTCCGTGTATTATGTCTGACAGGATACCAAAGGAAGTGCAGATAAATGAAAATGTTAAATTTTTATCCTTGTATGAGTCAGCCGAAAGATGGGCATATGAAGTGGCAGAAAGTCGAGGCATAAGGGGAGATTACTCAAAACAAATTGCGTCAGCCGGGTATGACATAATAGAAGTAGCAAACACCTTACAGGAGACATATTTGGGTTATAAAAGGATTGTTGGAAGGAAGGTGGAAAGCGGTAAGGTTGCAGTTATATCACCTGATAAATGCTAATATGACGAACAAGCTATTGGAGATGTACAGATAGTAATGGAGGAAGCCTGGAAAGCTGGTATGGTAAAGGTAGTTCAGATTGGTTTTTCAAATAGACGCGGCGGTATAGAATCATTTGCGGTTAATTATAACCAATATCTCAATAATGATGATATTCAAGTGGATTATATTAATGTTTTTGAGGAAGCCATAACAGATGATTTTTATCGCTCACTGGCGGTTCGAAGTAAGATTTATAATCTGCCGAACTATAGGAATAAGCCAATTGCATTTTTGAAATCATTTTGTAAACTGAATGAAAAAGAGCATTATGATATTTTTCATTATAATATGAATTCAGCTGCTTATATTTTTCCATTATATGCAGCAAAGCGTGCTGGTGTAAAAACAATTATTTCGCATGCGCATAACAGTGCCAGTGATAAGGGTCCACTAAAAGAAATAGCGCATAATATGAACAGATATATTATCCCGTTATGGGCAAATGCTTTTTTTGCATGCTCTGAGGAGGCAGCAAAGTGGTTCTTTGGAAAAAAAATTAGGAAGGGAGAACACTTTTACTTTTTAAACAATTCTATAGAAACCAAAAAATTCGAATATGATGAGATTAAAAGAACGACTATCCGAAATTCCCTGAGAATAGGAAACAGGGAAATAGTTGTTGGGAATATTGCCAGATTCAATGCCCAGAAAAATCATGTTTTTTTACTTGATATATTTTATGAATTGGTGAAGATTTACCCGGAGGCAAAGCTGCTTTTAATTGGGGATGGACCGCTGGCAGAGCAAATTCGAGTCAGGACAGAGAACAACCCATCACTAAAAGGAAAGGTGATCTTCCAGGGACAGATAAATAATGCAAACGATTATTACAGTGCGATGGACGTATTTGTTCTTCCAAGTATTTATGAGGGGCTTCCTTATGTGGGAATTGAGGCTCAAGTAAATGGATTGACCTGTATTTTCAGTGATTCGATTACCAAAGAATTAAAATGCACAGAGAATGCATTCTATCTGTCGCTGAAGGAAAAACCTGCAAAGTGGGCTGAAGAGATTGTAAAAGCTGTTCAAGATAAGACAGAACGTAAGACTCATGTAATCAGGGAATATGACATAGAAAATTCAGCTCGAAAATTGGTATCTATATATCAAAGAGAATGTGCTGAAAAGTTATGTTAAAGATTGTTTATTAGTTAATGACAGAAAGGAATTGTCTTGTGGGAATATACTTAAGTGCATTACTTCTATCGGTTTGCTTTTCTTTCCTGTACAATAGAGGGAATGGTAAAGACATAAGAATACATAAAGGCAAATTAATTCTTAATGGAAGTCTGTTGTTTGGAGTATTATCGTTTTTGCCGTTAACATTAGTTGCGGGATTGCGATATGATGTGGGAACAGACTGGAGTGGTACTTATTTACAGATATTTAATTCAATAAAAAACGGTTCTAAAATTAGAGACGGGGGTTATGGGGTATTAAATCAATTTGCTCTTTTATTTACCGATAGCTATGCAGGCATTATTTTTCTCTCGGCAGCATTGATAGGAGTGTTTGTCTATATGGCTATTTTTCAGCAGTCAAAGATTCCGGCCATGAGTATATTGCTTTTCGTTTTTACAGGACAATATTTTTTTTCTCTTAATGGAATCAGGCAGGCTTTAGCGACTTCCATATTTATATATGCAATAAAATATATCAGACAGCGTGACTATAAGAAGTATTTTTTCTGGATTCTAATAGCAGTGTCTGTGCATACGATGGCATTGTTATATATTCCTTTATATTTTTATAAGCCTGTTGCTAAGTTTTATAAACAAATATTGTTTATATTGTTTTTCGGATTTATTTATTCTGAACAGGTTTCAGGGCTTGTACAAATATTACTACGAAAACTGAGATTTCTAAATCGCTATTTTAGTTGGTATTTTCAATCACAGTATAACAGTGGAGGTTAAGTATTATAAGTTTGACTGTGCAAATATGTGTATTGCTGCTTATGATTTACATATATAGAAGTTATTGTAGGGAGGATGAAGAAAGCCAATTATTTCTTGTAATGCAAATATTAGCTGTTGCCAGTTTAATTTTGTCTGCGGCGGTTCCGCTAATGCAAAGAGTTAGTTTTTTGTTTTCTTTTGGAAATATTATTTATTTGCCTAATTATATTAAAAAAATAAAAAATAAGAAGATAGTTTTTGGGATTTCCACCTTGATATTAGTCTGTTTCTTTGTATATATGTGGGGAACAATAGTTATAAGAAATTATAATGAAGTTCTTCCATACCAAAGTATATTTCTTTGAGAGGTAGGCGTATGTACTTATTTTCCATTATTGTTCCTGTCTATAATGTTGAACAATATTTAGATGAATGTATAAAGAGCTTAATTTGCCAAACATATAATCATATAGAAATCATATTAGTGGATGACGGCTCTACGGATTCATCAGGAGTGATGTGTGATATATATAAAGAAAAGGATTCCAGAATATGCGTTATACATAAAGAGAATAAGGGATTATCCTCAGCAAGGAATGCTGCACTGGAGATAGCACATGGCGATTATATTTTATATGTAGATTCAGATGATTATATTGCAAGGAATTTTCTTGATATCATTGCGAAGCAGCTATGTATTAAAGAGTATGATATGTTGGTAGCCCAGACAGTAAATTTCAGAGATGGAGAAACTCCGTCTGAAATAATTTATAAAAAGCCGCAAAATCAATGTTTTACATCAGAAGAGGCATTGGAGGCTGTATATTATCAACATCCATTTGATACCAATGGATGTGCCAAAGTAATGAGAAAAGAAATTGCCAAAAGTCATCCTTTTGTAGAAGGTATACTTTATGAAGACTTTAAAAATATATATGGATTTATTTCTGAATGCAAGGAAATATTGTATATGTCTGAACCAAAATATTTTTATCGGCAGCGTGTAAACAGTATTATGAACAGTTCATTTGACTACAGAAAATTGGTTTTAATTGACATAGCAAAGGAGAATTTAGACTTTGTCGAAAAATCCTATCCGAATGTTACCAATGCAGCTATAAGAAGATATGTATACTCAAATTTTCATATATTGGGACGAACAATTCAAATTGATGAAATGATTGAAAAGTCAAAAGAGTTAAGAGAAAATATTCTATTATATAAAGGTAAAATTTTAATAAATACCAAAGTATGCTTAAAGGAAAAAATCAGTGTATGCATACTCTGCTTAGGATTAAAACCCTATAAAATATTTTGGAATTTGTATTGTGTAATAAAAAGAAAAAGAATAGGATAAAGGTTAATTGTGATGTGGAGTTATATCTAATAACAGAGGATAGAAAGTGAATGATGGCAGATGGAAAGAATAATGATGTAATAGACATAACAAAACTAATTATGGCAGTTATGGTGGTTTCAATCCATGTTAATCCCGGGGGGGTACCAGAGCATTGGTGCTGGCAAGAATTGCAGTTCCCATGTTTTTTGTTATTGGGTCATATTTTTTCTTTCAAAAAATACAGAAAAGTAATAACAGAACAGAAACTATAATGTTTTACATTTTCAGGCTACTCAAGCTTTACATAGGTTGGTTTATAATATTGCTTCCTATTACACTTAAGATTAGAAATTATTTTGTGAATGGAATTGTTGATGGATTAAAAAGAATATTTTTTGGTTTTATTTTTAGTTACATTTTTTATAGAAAAGGACTTAAGCAAAAAAAGGTGATATGTACTACTAGTTCTACGGTATTAATATCAGACAATTTAAGTAATTATAAAAATCTTAAAATTTTATATGATAACGAATATATTAAAACCCTTACAAGCACTACAATAAATTTCAAAAATATAGGAAATGATAAAATTGAACTTGATGATATTGTTCCCTCTGATCCAATTATTATTTCTACATCTGGTAAATTTTTAAATAATGAAGATAATATATTTGAAGTCAAATCTACAAACGAAAAAGTTAAATCAAAATTAGAATATATAGATGATTCTAATTTTAATCTAATTTTTGACTTTTTCCCACCAGAATGTGAATTGTCTGTAACAGTACTTCATAGCGAAGATATATTAATAACAGGCGATTTGAAGGTTGGTGAATTTGAGGTTATAAAAAATCATACTTATAATACAACTACGTCTATATATAAAACAATGCCTAAATCCATGTATCACCAAGTAATTATTTCATCGAAAATATGCTTTGTTATGTCATTAACATTGTTAATTTCTTTACTCTTTTTTCCACAAAAAGAGACTTCATTTTTAATAACCCCTGAAATTATTTACATATTCCCAATAATGGGGATACTATTGATAATTTTATATATGCTAATAGATAAATTTGATAACAAAATTTCATCACACCAAAGTTATGAAAACGATGAGCAATAAACTTTTATACATTTCATAATTAATCAATTATTTGGTTTATGTTACAAATACCATGAAAGTCCTATTTCATCTGTATATCCAGTCTATATATAGTAGCTTATAGTTTTGCAAACTGCTATATATAGACTATTTTTTATGTTACATCTGCATTAAAAGTGTCCTAATGAGTTCCCTTGTCATATTTTCTTTCGCCCATGAAATATATCCAGGATCACTTTTGGCAACGTCAATCAGTTTCTCTCCACTATGTTTACCAAAATTAAATATGTATTCCTCTAACTTAGGAATTTCTTTCTTTGGTGCTTCGTAGCCATCAAAAAGCACCTCAATATCTTTTCTACTTGCTAGATAATCCGCAAGATGTAGAATTTTTTGATACTTATTTTCAGGTAAAGGAAGAACCGTTTTACTTCTCTTATCTGTATTCCATTGTCCCATATGGCTCTCAATTGCATTTGCAACAAATTCAACTTCTTCCTCTGGAATAAAACCAATAATAGTACGGATCTCATTCGCAGCTAAAAGCGGATGCTCAAATATTGTAAACTTATTTCTTGCATAATCTTCATCATCGCCACTCTTTCTGGAGTCGTGCATAATGCCAGCCACACGAAGTAAATCTCTTTCTCTTGATGTAAAATCATTCTTGTAACAGTCAATGTTTAAAATGTGATTCAAGAATCTTACTAACGCACAAGTATGTCTTGCCAATCCTAAATCACCAAGTGCATACTGTGGATGATATTTACCCGTGCTTGAAGCACCAACATCCCAAAAATAATTAGGAATCGTTTCAATACATTCATTTGCAAAATTCTTAATATCATCGTTTTCAAATGTATCTAATAATGAATCAAAAATTTTAGATTTCTCGTTTCTCAATATATACTTCTCCTTATCTCAAATAATTTTTCAAATAATACTCAAAATACTTCTTTATAAATAAAGCCGAATACTTATTATCTGGCATGAAAAACACTGGAATATTATATTTGAACCAGAAACTATGTAATGATGCTAAAAACGACTTTTTATTATACTGTGTATTATAATTTCCATTCGCCACATCAGAATAATTTGCATTTTCTATCAGCAATACTTTCTCTTTTGGAGCAAGACTCAGTTCCTTTTCAAAACGATCACGCTCTTTTGTCAGATTTCCGCTAATTTCTTCAAGACTTGCTTTCCTCTCAATGCAAACCTTTTTATTGAAATACATATCCCTTGGTATGGATAATTCTTCGTTCCTTGGTAATGCAAAACTGTAATCTCCGTATTCCAGTGCTTTCTTCTTATAGCAAATTCCATTTTTATCAAAACTGGAAATGATGTGATCGTTGACCTTTTTCCTGGAGTCAACCAAAATAATCATGGAAGACACCAGTTCATCAATTTCCTTGTCTGTGTATTTGTAACAACTAATTATGAAGTATCACCTCCGAGTCATCTGTTATCTTTCTATAATCGTTTATCCACCACACAAATTCATTGGGTACTGTTTCCCATCCGTCTTCACCTTTTCTTTTTCTTGGTTCTTTATCACATCTAGCCATATATACAACATCACCATTTTCAACTGGAACTTCTGAATAGCTTACCTTGATTTTTTTATCCTTTTTCACCAGTCTACTATGGATTTTCATATCACAAATCTGACCATTTTTCAGGCAGTATGCTTTAAACTTCGGAGAATAGGTTGTGTCTATATCAAGAATAACAATATACCTTACATCTAGTTTAGGATTTATATATTCCACATAACCCAAGTGTTCTATTTGATATTTTATTCTCTGTGACAAGCTGCATCTATCAACATACAGTCCTGATATGGTCAGTACACTTTTCAACAGTCTCTTCATATCTACATTAGAAAATCTTCCTATTGCAGTTTTTGTAGCAAATTGTTTTTTCTGTTCCTCTGTCACCTCAAATTTTTTGAACACTTTTTTACTACTATATCCGTTAAAAACCTTGTTTTTTCCTTCTGTTTTATACTTGATGCAATCTTTCAATTTATCTAATGCTTGCTGATCGTCATATCCAAGAGACTTAACAAACTCCACACAGTCAATTTCTTCAACGCTTGTAAACGTCTCTTTTTCAGCAAATTTCCTTATAACAGATTCATCTATGTGTAGTTGTTGTAACTTATCATCTTTCCTTATCTGCTGTTTATCGTA
>OFGG01002281.1_pt1 | contig 10654 bp, 8 predicted proteins | sample 1521701 | NCBI WGS metagenome assembly OFGG01 (sample SAMEA3504081, study PRJEB24116) | mouse gut metagenome | biome: mouse gut; feature: mouse-associated habitat; material: faeces | place: Denmark | collected 2011
CTGCCTGCCTTGCAACTCTCTTTTTGGTAACTTCTGGTTAACTTAATGGCATTGCCCAAAGGAAGCAGCATATCCGCTGGGCGACCGTTCCTGTTCTGCGGTATTGAGCGACTCCGCAAACTGGAGCATAGTATCCTGGAACTGTTCCAGAGAATAGCCCAAATGTGCCAGCACAGGGACAACCCGCAGAAGTGTCAGTGCCTTTTGATATTGAGGGTCTAGGGCATTCATCAAATTTCCGGAAGCAAGAGATTTGGCATACGCCATGGCATTTTCCAGATATTCATTCGAAAACACCTTCTGGATATGTGCTGTTATCCGCTTTTCATCCAGATAGGAAAAGGGAGGAATATCTTTTAGTTTATGGGCAATTTGCAAAGCACTTTCTCTGGCTGATGTAAACAATTCTGCATTGGCCATACCAAGCTGCATAGCTCCCATAAATAGATTCAAACTCCCACATAATTCCGTAATCTGTTTAATCAGAGCAGCGGGAATATTGAGAGCATCACATCCTATGGTACCGGACGGAAAGTTTTTTCCCTCGTAGCTCACAGTGTCCTGCCAAAAATCCAGCGACAGTATCTGATGTTGTACCACGTCCATTATTATGCCCTCCTCACTTTGTTGTTCTAAAGTCTATTATAGCACGTTGTCCTGTTTTTTGAAATCGGTCTGTCCTGCCATTAGCCTGTTTTTTTGAAATTCCAACATAACCATGTCAGAGGGTAAAGAAAATCCCTCTCTAAATTGTAGGTATAGGAGGATATGCCACTACCGCAGGAACACCAAAAACACAGACGGAAATGAACACAAAAAAGGAGGGCGGATGTCATGAAAAAAATCGAAAATAGCTGTCAGGACAAGCTGGACTGGTTCGACGGCAAGCACATTAACGAAATTTTATTTTGCCAGGAATTTTTGAAAATCCATCCTATGAGGTGTATTGGAGGAACCTTTGAGGTGTATTGGAGGAACCTTATTTACGGTGGATGGCCCAGTGGAAAGTGAGGAGCTGGTCAAACGTCAAATCATCGATATGGTGCAAAGCTGCGTAACCACTAATCTTTCTAAACGGGCTTCTTCTTTGCTGGAGAGCTTGAGAATTCAAGCCTATTCTGCGCCGTTGCCGGTGGAGTTGGATCGCATCCACTGTGCCAACGGTATTTATTTTCTGGATGGCCATTTTGAACCGAAAAAGGTTTTCTGTAACAATCGGTTGTCGGTTAGCTACAATCCAGCTGCTCCAAAGCCTCTGCGTTGGATGCAATTTCTTTCAGAACTTCTGGAGGAGGACGATATCCTCACTTTACAGGAGTATCTGGGTTACTGCCTGATTCCATCCACCAAAGGTCAGAAGATGCTTATGCTGATCGGCAGAGGCGGCGAGGGAAAATCCCGTATTGGTTTGATTCTCAACGCCATGTTTCACAGCGCCATGAATGTGGGAAATATTCAGAAAGTAGAGACGAACCGGTTTGCCCGTGCCGATCTGGAACATCGCCTTCTAATGGTAGATGACGACATGGATATGAGCGCTTTGCCCAAAACCAACTATATAAAATCTATTGTTACTGCTGAGGCAAAAATGGATTTGGAGCGCAAGGGAATCCAAAGTTATCAAGGCCAGCTGTATGTGCGATTTCTCTGCTTCGGAAATGGTTCGCTTACTTCTTTGTATGATCATTCGGATGGTTTTTATCGTCGGCAGCTGATCCTCACCACAAAAGAGCGCCCTGCTGACCGGAAGGACGATCCGTTTCTGGTTGAAAAAATGCTTGATGAGCTGGAGGGGATTTTCCTCTGGTGTCTGGAAGGGCTGCACCGGTTGATTGCTAATGGTTACAGCTTTACAGTGAGCAATCGAAGCGCAGAAAATGTAGAATTGATCCGCAGAAGCAATAATAACATTTTGGACTTCCTGCAATCTGAGGGATACATCCGCTTTAAGGCTGATGCAGAATCTAGCTCCAAAGCAATCTATGAAGCATACAAAATGTGGTGTGAGGACAATGCTCTGCACGCACTTGCCGCAAATCGCCTTAGTTCCGAATTAGCTCAAAACGAGAAAAAGTACAATGTGGAGGCAACTAACAATATTTATCTTGCCGGAGGTAAACGGGTGCGTGGATTTGTTGGAATCGAGGTGTTGGTAAGGCCATTATTCTGAAAAATTTGCACTTTGAACATGAGGGCAGTGTACGTACTGTACGGTGTACGGCGTACGGTACGTACAGTACTTCGAGGCTCTATGGTTAAAAACGAAAGGGGCTGGTTAGAACCATAGCCAAATCCCTTAGAGGAAACTAAAGGCGCACTTCTATACCGCTCCCAAATGGCGGTATTGTGCGCTCTGCGAGGCTAACTTCCGTACTACTAAGCCCGGAAGTTTTGCGGAATTTCATTCCGTACAAGAGGGGTTCCCTCTTGCGCCGCTTGATGCGGCTATCTTCCCTGTAAACCGTTTGCACCAGCAAGCGGTATTTTTTATGCCTGTTTGAAGAAAGGAACAAGTAATTATGCCAAACAAGAAAACCAAAGACGATCTGCTGGCCGAGAAAGTCAGTGCAGAGAAAAAGTTGGAGCAGTACACCCATCAGCTTCAGCGAGCGGTCAATCGTGAAAAATATCTGGTCAAGGACGAGGCCAAAAAGCGAACCCATATCCTTTGCAATATTGGCGGTGCTGTCCTCAGCTTTTGGCCGGAGATACAGTATTTGACCAAGGTGGAACAGTATCAGATTTTTGAAGAATTGGCCCAACAAGCAAATGTAAATACCATAGTTCAGGAAGCCGTTGATCGGTATCGTGCCCAGAAGAATGGAGGGAAATAAGATGGCGCTTTTTCATTTTCATGTTGACCAGATTGGACGCAGTGCAGGGCGATCTGCTGTTGCCTGTGCTGCATATCGTTCTGGCGAAAAACTGTACAGCGAATATTACGGGGAAACCAGTGATTATACCCGCAAGGGCGGTGTGATGTGTTCAGAGATTATGCTGCCGCCCCATGCTCCGATGGCTTATGCAGACCGGCAGACGCTCTGGAATGCAGTGGAAAAGGCAGAGCGCCGCCACGATGCACAGTTGGCTTATTCCTTCGATATTGCTCTGCAAAATGAACTGACCTTTGAGGAAAATCTGGAGGTTGCCAGAGCGTTTCTTCTCCAGTATTTTGTGGGGGATGGGATGACCGTGGATTTTTGTATTCATGACCCAGAGCGTGATGGAATACAAAATCCACATTTTCATGTTATGGTGCCAATCCGGCCTCTGAATCCTGATGGAACCTGGGGAGCCAAACAGCACAGAGTTTATCATCTGGACGAGAATGGAGAGCGTATCAGAGACGAACATGGAAACTATGTGTTTGATGCTGTTGCCACTACCGACTGGGGCAAACCGGAAACTTTGGAACTGTGGCGGGAACAATGGGCCAATATGGTAAACGCAAAATTTGAGCAGAAGGGCTTGTCTTGCCGTATCGACCACCGTTCTTATGAAGATCAAGCACTGGATATTCTGCCTACCGTTCATGAAGGACCTGTGGTACGCCAGATGGAGCAAAAAGGCATCCGTACCGAAAAAGGTGAATTGAACCGCTGGATCAAGGCAACCAATCGTATTTTGAAAAGTCTCAGACATCGGATTGCTGACTTAAAGCTGTGGATCGAGGTACTTCGGGAGGAGTTGAGAACACAGCAAACCAGTCAGGATTTGGTTCGGTTGATTCAGGATTACTATGGCGAACGCAACCGAGGTACTCTTCATCTTCCCGCCTACGCCAGACAAAAGGCTCGTGTCGGGAATTTAAAACGGTTGAATGAAACCGTGAATTATTTATCCGAATACAAATTGTTTACCGTAGAAGATCTCCGCAAGAAGATGGAGCAAATGGAGGATGCTCGCCACATTTTGCAAGAGGGCACTAGAGAAAAACAGGAGCGGATTAAAGCTCTGAAAGAATTGCTGCGCCATGCAGAAGCTTACGAGGAGCTAAAACCCCTTCAGGAAAAACTAAATACTTTCAAATTCAAAAAACGTCGGGAGCAGTTCAAGCAAGAGCATGAAAGTGACTTCCGGCGTTTTTATTTGGCCAAACGCAAGCTCAAAGCAGCTGTGCCTGATGCCGAACCACCGGTAGATGCTTGGAAGAATGAAATAAGTCAATTGGAACAGGAATACCGCCAGCAATCAGCACAGGCCAGCCTGCTTTGGAAAGAGAGTAAGAAACTACGGGAATTGCAGGTTCTGGTAGATGAAGTGCTGTGCAAACAAGGACAGCATGAACGAGAACAGCAGCATTCGGATCGTCATAAGGACAAACAGGAGGAGCGCCTATGGTAAATGCTGATTTTGAGAGGTGCACCGACTTTTTGGCCAGAATGATTGAAAAATATGGCGGAGAGTTGGATCTTCCCAAAACAGAAGAAAATGATATGAATGATACAACAAAACAAGGTACACAGGGGTCATCAGGTATGAATCCCAAAAAGTTTCCAACAAGTTCATTGACTGCGAACAAGACAGCATGATAAAATAAAGTTGGGGCAAAGAATAACACGTTTTAGTAATTCATAAAACCAAAATATTGTGTCACTGACAGTGGCACAATTTACATAACTATGCAGGATGAAGGCAACGTAAAATGAAGAAAAAGGAGTGTTATATCTATACGAGAGTTTCTACTTCCATACAGGTAGATGGATACAGTCTGGATGCTCAGAAAGATAAACTTCGCAAGTATGCAGACTTTCAGGACATGGTAATTGTCGGTGAATACTCTGATGAAGGAAAATCAGGAAAAAGTGTAGAGGGACGTCCTGAATTTTTGCAAATGCTGCGGGACATCGAAGAAGGAAAAGATCAAGTTTCTTTCGTGCTGGTATTCAAGTTATCCCGTTTTGGCCGTAATGCCGCTGATGTATTGACCTCCCTGCAAAAGATGCAGGACTTTGGCGTAAACCTGATCTGCGTGGAAGATGGGATCGACAGCTCCAAGGACAGCGGAAAACTGATGATCTCGGTTCTTTCTGCTGTTGCCGAAATTGAACGAGAGAATATTCTGGTGCTGACCATGGAAGGCCGTCGTCAAAAAGCACGTGAAGGAAAATGGAACGGCGGTTTTGCCCCTTACGGTTATAAACTGGTAGACGGCGAACTGGAAATCGCAGAAGATGAAGCAGAGATCATCCGTCTGATTTTCGACAAATACATCAACACGACCATGGGTGTCAACGGAATTGCTGCATGGCTGAACCAGCAGGGATACCAAAAGAAAAAACGTCAGAATAATACGCTAAATGCGTTTGCAGCCTCATTCATCAAGGGTGTTTTGGATAACCCGGTCTATTGCGGAAAACTGGCTTATGGCAGACGGAAGAATGAGAAGATACCCGGCAAGCGCAATGCTTACCATATCGTCAAGCAGGACTCCTATATGCTGTACGATGGTATCCATGAAGCGATTGTGTCAGAGGAAATCTGGAATACTGCACACGAAAGACGATTAAGAACTGGAGTAAAGAGAGAAAAGACCTACAGCCTGGAGCACGAACATCTTCTTTCTGGTATTCTCTGTTGCCCCATTTGTGGCGCTGGTATGTATGGTAATGTCAACCGTAAGAAGAAAAAGGACGGCTCCCGATACAAAGACTATTTCTACTACACCTGCAAACATCGCCGCTCTGTTGATGGGCATGTCTGCACATATAAAAAGCAATGGGGCGAAGATAAGGTCAATGCAGCGGTGGCAGAAGTCATCAAAAAGCTGGTACAAAATCCGAAATTTGAAGCGGCTATTCGGCAGAAAATCAACACCCGTATTGATACCGGAGAGTTGGAACAGGAAATCGAAAACCTCCGCAAGCAGCTTTGGCAGGTATTAGGGGCCAAAAACAAACTGGCGCAGCAGATGGATAGTCTGGATGTGACAGACCGCTACTATGACCGGAAGTATCAGGATATGCAGGATCGTCTGGACCATTTTTATGACCAGATCGACGAGATTGAAGATTCTATCGCTCAGGTGGAAGTGCGGATTCAAAACATTCGCCAGCAAAAGCTAGGTAGTGACAACGTGTATCAATATCTGCTATACTTTGATAAGCTGTATGACAAATTTACAGATGCTGAAAAGAAAGAGTTTCTGAGCAGCTTCGTGGAACGTGTTGATATTTATTATGAGGATGAACTGCCGGATGGACGATTTTTGAGGCATATCAAATTCAAGTTCCCAGTGTTCTACAACGGTCAGGAGATCGATGAAATGAGTTGGGACAAAGAAAATACAGTCGAGACGGTTGTTCTGCTGCAAAGGGAAAAACGGTAGAAATCCTGCGTTTCCAACACTTTGCCCGTCATGCGGCGTTCGCCGCCAAGGGCGGGAAGCTGCGTTCCTAAATCGTACATGGGCGGATGTGGCAGCGGCAGATCTGTTCCCGCATAAATGCGCAAAATCGCCGTTTTTATACCCTGCCCGGAAACCGGGGTCCTCCCTCCGGAAAGGAGTATGCATTTCGCATAGAGCGGCGCTTTTGGTGAAAACGACGAAGAGGGGGCAAAAATTTCTTGTTGACAAACCGGTGAAAATCCTGTATCTTATACCCCAACAGCAAAACAACGAAACGCGATGACAGGGAGAAAGTCCTTTTCCGTATGCTTCAGAGAGCCGCCGGTTGCTGCGAGGCGGCGCGGAGGGGAAGGATGTCACTGGCCCTCGAGCGGCTCCGCTGAGACTGCGGTTTAGGCGGAGACGGCTGGCCTCGTTATTGGCCGAAGCCTTGTTTGAGGCTGTGAGGGCCGTCGGGCAACCGGCGGCTAAACCAGGGTGGTACCGCGTGTTGATTGACACGCCCCTGACTCGAAGGAGTCAGGGGCGTTTTCTTGTCCCCTGACCCATCCGGACACCATATTCTGCAAGGAGGACACCGCTATGAAACCCGGATTTGAAAAGTACATTCCCTTCCAGCCCCAGCCCATTCAGGGCCGCACCTGGCCGGACCGGAAGATTGCCAAGGCCCCTGTTTGGTGCTCTGTGGACCTGCGGGACGGAAACCAGGCGCTGATTGACCCCATGAACCTGGCGGAGAAGCTGGAGTATTTCCACACGCTGGTGGACATCGGCGTGAAGGAGATTGAAATTGGCTTTCCTTCCGCCAGCGAGACGGAATATGAAATCTGCCGGGAGCTCATCGAGGGCGGTCACATTCCCGGCGACGTGACCATCCAGGTGCTGGTCCAGGCCCGGGAACACCTCATCAAAAAGACCTTTGAGGCCATCCGGGGCGCGAAGAATGTGATTCTCCATTTCTACAATTCCACCTCCACCCTCCAGCGCAAGGTGGTCTTCCACATGGACTGCGACGAGATTACCAAAATCGCCACCGACGCCGCCGACCTCATCTATGAGATGTCCCAGCCCATGATCGCCGAGGGCATGAACCTCCGCTTTGAGTATTCCCCCGAGTCCTTCATGGGCACGGAGATGGACTACGCCGTGGAAATCTGCCAGGCGGTGCTGGAGCACCTCCACGCCACGCCGGAAAAGAAGGTCATTTTGAATCTCCCCACCACGGTGGAGAACTGCATGCCCAACCAGTTCGCCGACATGCTGGAATACTTCATCCGCAAACTCCCCGGCCGGGACCGCGCCGTCATCTCCCTCCATCCCCACAATGACCGGGGCTGCGGCGTGGCCACCACGGAGATGGGACTGCTGGCCGGAGCCGACCGGGTGGAGGCCACCCTCTTCGGCAACGGGGAGCGCACCGGAAACGTGGACATGGTGACCCTGGCCATGAACATGTATACCCAGGGCGTGGACCCGGAGCTGGACTTCTCCAACATCAACAAAATCAAGGAGATGTTCGAGCGGTGCACCAAGATGCCCGTGGGCGACCGCCAGCCCTACGCCGGCAAGCTGGTCTTTACCGCCTTCTCCGGCAGCCACCAGGACGCCATCAACAAGGGCGTGCAGTATATGAAGTCCTCCGGCACCGAGTACTGGGAGATCCCCTACCTGCCCATCGACCCCGCCGACGTGGGCCGGGAGTACGAGCCTATCATCCGCATCAATTCCCAGTCTGGCAAGGGGGGCGCCGCCTATATCATGGAGCACGACTTCGGCTTCGACCTGCCCAAGTCCATGCACCCCGAGTTCGGCCACATTGTCCAGGTGGAGACCGACAAGGTGGGCAAGGAGGTGTCCCCCGAGCGGATCAACGAGCTGTTCCACCAGGCGTATATCGACGTAAAGGAGCCCTACCAGCTGCTGAAGCACGCCTTCCAGGAGACGGTGGACGGAGAGGGCCACTCCCATGTGGCGTTTGCCGGCACCCTGCGGCACACCGACACGGTGTTTGAGGTGTCCGGCGAGGGCAACGGTCCTATCGATGCCTTCTTTAACGCCATCCAGGGGGAGAAAATTTCCCGGTTCACCTTCCTGGATTACGCCTCCCATGCCATCACTGACGGCTCCGACTCCCAGGGCGTGGCCTATATCCTCCTCCAGGACCAGCGCACCGGAAAGCAGTACTGGGGGGTGGGCCTGTCCCACAACATCAACCTGGCTCCCCTCCGGGCCATCCTGGCCGCCATCAACCGGGCCAAGAAAGCGTAAGCCAAAGCCCCTCCTTCAGGAGGGGCTTTTTGGTACCATTTTGAAAAATGCAGGGGGATGATTCCGGAAAGGCGGCCTGTTTGGTCATTAGTCACGAGACTGCATTGGCGTTGATCCTGTCTATTACTGCCTTGATGCCCAGCCAGACGGACAGGTCGGTGAACACCTCCACCACGCTGCCCTGGTCGGTGAAGGGGGGACCCTGGAGGACGGAAAAGTCCTTCATCAGTCCGTTGTGTACAATATATTCCACGATCTGGTTGACAAAATAAATCTGCCGGCTGTCCAGATCGACGCAGTTCAGATACTCGGAAAAAGCCTCCTTGGCCGCCCGCATATCCAGCCCTACGATTTCCCGGACGAACTCCCCCAGGGGCTTGGCCCCCAGCTCCGCCTCGTAGTCCTGCCGGGTGCCCACCTCGCTCCAGAGAATACGCTCCAGGGCCTCCACATCCGTTTGGGACAGGGGAATATTGCCCCTAAGCTTGGTGATTACCGCCTCGTCCTGGTGCTGGCGCACATAAAACTCCGCCCTGGCCCGGTAGTTTTTCAGGTCGTCGTTCTCCAGCTGGGACTCCTGCCAGTCTATGGACAGGATCTCATCGTCGAAATTGGTGGTGTAGCGGGCGGCCTCGCCGGAGATGTATTTTACCAGGTCTCGCAGAGCCTCCCGGATGTGCTCAAACTCGTTGATTCCCGCGCCGTCCAGATAGCCGGTGTGGAGAATTTTCTCAATCAGCTCAGACTGCGCCTGAATCGCCGGGATATTAGCCACACTGGCAATTCCCTGCACTTTTTTCAGCAGATCGTTCCGGGCCCGGGTGTGTTTCTCCCCGGTAAGGCAGGCCAGCTCGATGCCGTACATCAGCGCGTCAAAGCGAACAGCCTTGGGGTCGTCCCCGTCCGGGGCAATCAGCGGGGCCAATTCCTCCCCGATGTTCAGCGTGTCCTCATAGCTGAGGGCGGCGTAGCTCTCCATATTGCTGAACTTCTCCACATACCGCAGATGCTGGCGGACAGCAAAATTCTCCCGGTTCAGCGCCCGGACCTTGGCCGTCATGTCCTCCACCAGCCCCTGGCGGAAAGCGGTCAACTCCTCTGCCTGACAGGCCAGCTCCTGGAGCTTATATGCAATCTGGACCTTGAGCTGGAAAAGCGCACCCTGGAGGGGCAGGCGGCTGACTGCGGGTTTTCCCTTGTCGTTCACCCGGAAAAACGCAAAATTTCCGCAGAAGTCGAAAATGTAGAATTTCTCTTTGTCCGCCCCGTCCAGCAGTCCCGGACACAGCCGGGTGCCCCGGCCAATCATCTGCCAGAACTTGGCCTTGCTCATCACTTTCTTGAAGAATACCAGGTTCAGCACCTCGGGTACGTCGATGCCGGTGTCCAGCATGTCTACCGAGATGGCAATTTGAAGCGGTTTGTTCGGGTCGGAGAAGTCGTCGATGGCACTCTGGACGTAGGTCATATAATTGTCGATGACCATGGCATAGCCGGGCAGGTTGGGGTATTCCCTTCCAAAAATCTCCAGAATTTTCTCGGCGTGGCGGTGGTTCTTGGCAAAGATGATGGTCTTGCCCAGCTTCTCGCCGTAGTCGATGCGCAGACCGTTGGTCATGAGGATGTTCAAAACCTCTTTGATGGTATCTTCATTAAAGACCCACTCGTTGAGGGCAGAGGAGTTGATTTTCTCGGGCAGCTCTCCGTTCTCGTCTTCAAAGGTATTTTCATACGCTTCCCTGTCCTCAGCGGACAACTCATCGTAGGCGATACCCTCCTCCAGGAATTTCAGCCGGGTCTCCACCGACATAAAGTCCACCAGGAAGCCGTCGGCCACCGCTTGGGCCAGTTCATAGCCGAAGGTGGGGTCGCCATTGGCCAGCTCGAACACCTCATAGGTATTCTTGTCGATCTCGTCCTTGGGGGTGGCGGTGAGGCCCACCAAAGGGGCGTCGAAATAGCTGAAAATGTCCTGGTACTTGTTGTAGATGGACCGGTGGGCCTCGTCGCAGATGACCAGGTCGAAGTGGCCGCAGG
>OFGG01002286.1_pt1 | contig 10624 bp, 8 predicted proteins | sample 1521701 | NCBI WGS metagenome assembly OFGG01 (sample SAMEA3504081, study PRJEB24116) | mouse gut metagenome | biome: mouse gut; feature: mouse-associated habitat; material: faeces | place: Denmark | collected 2011
TTCGTTTTTTAGTCGCTGCGCGACGGCTCTTAAGCTCAAGTCTCTTCGACGCATTCTTCTGAGATAAATTTTCATTCCCTAAATCTCTCATGAAAATTTTTCTCCTGCGTCTTTGCGACTTTCGTTTTTTAGTCGCTGCGCGACGGCTCTTAAGCTCAAGTCTCTTCGACGCATTCTTCTGAGATAAATTTTCATTCCCTAAATCTCTCATGAAAATTTTTCTCCTGCGTCTTTGCGACTTTCGTTTTTTAGTCGCTGCGCGACGGCTCTTAAGCTCAAGTCTCTTCGACGCATTTAGTCATCGTCTTCTTCCTCCAAAAGGAGTTTGGAGGAGAATGGGTTGAGCGTCATGGATGTCTGCACCAGATACCTCTGGGAAAACTCCCTTTCCTTTTGATAGAGGTGATGCTTATTGCTTTCCCGCGCCCTGGTCAAACGTTCAACCACCATTCCGGTTTGAATTCTTGTATCTCCTATCTGCTGCTGAAAAAGCCACATTAATTTTGCCAGCAGCAGCTGATATTCTTCTTCCTCTGCATCTGGCAGCTTCATCTGCTCAAACCGCCTCAGACTCTCTTCAATCTCTTTCTCACTTAAGGCATCATTGGCAATTAATTTTCTGACTACTTCCTTCATCGAATTTTCTGCTTCCACTTGCAGTACCCCATTAATATCATAAGAAAAGGTAACACAAACTCCTTCTCCTTTCTCAACAGGTCTTGGCCGAATCGGAATCACAAGCTCCCCCAGACAAACATTTTCATCCACATAATATTCCTCTCCCTGGTAAACGCCAATGCGCATCATATCCTGATAATCATACACAGGTAAAAGTCTTATTGTCTTTGAAAAAGGCAGTGGACAATTACGTTCCAGAATAACACAAAGATGTGGGCGTTCATCCTCCTGTCCCCACACAACATTGGTTCCAAGAGTAAATGGACAGACATCTGTCATCATACGATCCTTGATATCCTCTGCCCGCATACGGATTCCAGCATAAATACCTGCGCCTCTCGCCACCACCTCATCGATATTCGCCATCACTATCGGCGGTTTGCCAAACAGTTCTTCTATGAACTTCTGCACAAAACCCAAATTTGAAGAACCGCCCACCATCACTACATCATCAATCTCATCAATGCTGCACTGTCCGTCGTGCACTGCCTTTCCGCACAGATAACGCATTCTCTCCAAAACTGGCAGCCCCAATTCCAACAACTGTTCCTGTCTTATGCAGTCCTCAATGGTAATCTCTCCATATGTATAGGAAAATACGTATTCCTCATGACTTCCAAGCGCGCATTTTGCCTGAATCAATGTTGTTTTTAATCCAGCGATTCCAGCGGCATCCAACGCAGAAAGTTCCGGATGCCGTCCTATAAAATCTGTATAAATCAGTGCATCAATATCATCGCCGCCTAAATGGTTATCTCCTGTCACCGCTTCTATCTCAATCACGTTGTCAAAGCATTCCACCAGTGATATATCCAGGGTTCCGCCGCCAAAATCAATCACCAATAGTACCGCTTCTTCTTTTTCCTGTTCTGTCTGATATGCAAGCGCTGCTGCAGAGGGTTCATTAATCAGCCGTTCAACTTTCAGTCCAGCTATCTTTGCCGCAAGCTTCGTATCTGTCCTCTGCCTGTCATTAAAGTACGCCGGAACTGTTATAATTGCCTCTTCTATCGGTTCGTTTAAATATTCCTGTGCATCCTGCTTCAATTTTTTGAGCACCAGTGCAGACAGTTCTATCGGCGTAAATATTTGGCTGCCAAGCTGATATTTCTTTTTTGTCCCCATAAAGCATTTAAACGATACTGCTGTCTCATTTCCGTGTGTCAAAAGCCGTTGTTTTGCAGCATCCCCGACTAATACTTCCTCTTGAGATACACTTACTGCGCTGGGCGTCAATACGCTGCCTAATGAATTGGGAATCAAAACTGCCTCTCCATTTTTCCAACAAGATACCAAACTGTTTGTTGTTCCCAAATCAATTCCTATCACTGCCATAATTGACCTCCATCTTCACAAAAAACTTCGTTTTATGTCTCAATTATAAAAACTTCATTTTTTTCACTGTCTCAACAAATTCTACATTATTTTTGGTACGTGCAAACATATCTAATATTTTGTCAACTGCTTCGTCTGATTTTAAACCATTCAATGCTTTTCTCATAATATTAATCGCTTCCAGTTCATCACGCGTCATCAGCAAATCTTCACGCCGTGTTCCTGATTTTGGAATATCAATTGCCGGAAATACCCTCTTTTCTGAGAGTTTCCGATCAAGCACCATCTCCATGTTTCCAGTTCCCTTAAATTCCTCATACACCACATCATCCATTTTTGAGCCTGTATCCACCAGCGCAGTTGCAAGGATTGTGAGACTTCCTCCTTCGCGCATATTTCTGGCCGCTCCAAAAAAACGTTTTGGCATATGCAGTGCTGCCGGATCAAGTCCGCCGGAGAGGGTACGTCCGCTTGGCGGAACCGTCAAGTTGTAAGCACGCGTCAGTCTGGTGATGCTATCCAGCAGAATGCACACATCCTTTCTGTGCTCCACAAGGCGCTTCGCACGCTCAATTACCATCTCGGCAACTCTCTTATGGTGCTCTGGAAGCTCGTCAAATGTAGAATAAATAACCTCAACATTTGGCCCTTCAATCGCTTCTTTGATATCTGTCACTTCTTCTGGTCTTTCATCAATCAGAAGAATAATCATATGCATATTTGGGGCATTTTTCAGAATTGACTTTGCCACCTCTTTCAGAAGTGTTGTCTTTCCTGCTTTTGGAGGCGATACAATCATTCCGCGCTGCCCTTTTCCCACAGGACTCATCAAATCCATAATGCGCATTGCCACACTGGCCTTTGGTGTTTCTAAGCTTATGCGTTCATTTGGAAAAATAGGGGTCATGTCTTCAAACTTTCGTCTTCTGGCTGCAATCTCTGGTGGATATCCATTGATTTTTTTCAGATACAGCAGCGCACTAAATTTTTCATTCATCGTTTTGATGCGGGTATTTCCTTCTATAATATCGCCTGTGCGCAGTCCAAAGCGTCGAATCTGGCTTGGTGCCACATACACATCACTCTCACCTGGCAGGAAATTTTCACTTCTGATAAACCCATAGCCATCTGGCATAACTTCCAAGATTCCATGAGCAGTCAAACCACTGTCAAGCTCGGATGGAAACTTGTCCTCCTGCTGTTTTTCATTGATATTCTCTGTATTTTGTTTTGGCTCTTTTACCGCCTTCTCTATATTTTCCGAATTTAGTTTTTGCTCACGTACAGGCTTTTCCCTGGTATTATCTATATTTTGTTTTGGCTCTTTTACCGCCTTTTCTGTATTCTCTGTGTTTGGTTTTTGCTCACGTGCAGGTTTTTCCTTACGCTCGTTTTTATTTCCTTTGTCATTTGACGCAGCGGCGGCTTAAGATGGCTCTTTCATACCACGCAAAATTGGTTTGGGTTCCACATCTTTCCCTGCCGCCTTGTCCTTGTCATCCTCATTTAGCATTAGTTCTATCAGTTCACTCTTCTTCAGTGAGCTGATGCGCTTCATGCCACGCGCTTTCGCAATCTCTCTCAGATCGGCAAGTCCAAGTGATTCGTACTTTTCTCTCATAAATTTACCAATTTATTCCTTTCTTATCTTTTATTTATAACAACAACTTTATACCAAAATAATCCGTACATTTTAAAGACTGCTTTTTTCTATAAAAATGAAAAAGCGATCCAAAAACCTATGAAACTATCTAAACATTTGTTGGAAAATTATTGAAATGCTGTGCTTTCTATACTATTAGAAAAATCCTACGCCTGATGTGCCTTTCAGATTTTTAATATATAAGCCAGAGATACAAATATAGTATAACGCACTTTTCCTAAAATAGGAAGAAGAATTTATTGCGAATTACAGAGATTTATTATACACTAATTACAATTCATACCGAAGAACTCATTCTTAATTTATTTTTCAGGAAAAAGGAGATTTGTATATGACTACTCAGGAAAAAGCTTTAGCGCTTCACAAAGAATGGAATGGAAAACTTGAAACAGTATCAAAAACACCTGTCAAATCAAGAGAAGCACTGTCATTGGCTTATACGCCGGGAGTTGCGGAACCCTGCAAAGTTATCGCAAATGACAAAGAAGCCGCCTATCAGTATACCATGAAAGCAAACACTGTGGCTGTTATCTCAGACGGAAGCGCTGTTCTTGGTCTTGGAAATATTGGACCCTATGCAGCGATGCCCGTCATGGAAGGAAAGGCTGTTCTTTTCAAGGAATTTGGCGGTGTCAATGCAGTTCCTATCTGTTTGGATACACAGGACACCGAAGAAATCATCAAAGCAGTAACATGGCTCGCGCCTGCATACGGCGGAATCAATCTTGAAGATATCAGTGCGCCCCGCTGTTTTGAGATCGAAGAACGTTTAAAGGCTGCACTTGACATTCCCGTATTTCACGACGATCAGCACGGTACTGCAATTGTTGTTCTTGCCGGAATTATCAATGCCCTCAAAGTTGTCGGCAAACAAAAAGAAAACTGTAAGGTTATTGTAAATGGCGCCGGAAGCGCAGGCGTTGCTATCACAAAACTTTTGCTTACATATGGTTTTACCAATGTAATATTATGTGACAAAGTTGGCATCATATCTACTTCAACCCAAGGACTTAACTGGATGCAGGAAAAAATGGCAAACATAACAAATCCAAATCACGAATCCGGAACCCTTGCAGACGCACTAAAAGGCGCTGATATTTTTGTCGGTGTATCCGCACCCAATATCGTAACTGCCGAAATGGTTCAGTCCATGGCACCCGACTCGATTCTTTTTGCAATGGCAAATCCTACGCCGGAAATTATGCCCGATATTGCCAAGGCAGCAGGCGCGCGGGTGGTTGGCACAGGGCGAAGCGATTTCCCAAATCAAATTAACAATGTTGTTGCATTCCCTGGCATTTTCAAAGGCGCTCTTGAAGGACGCGCTACACAAATCACAGAAGAAATGAAACTTGCTGCCGCCAATGCCATTGCAGGACTTGTACCAGACGAAGAATTAAACGAAAACAATATTATGCCTGAAGCATTTAATCCAAAGGTTGCAGAACTCGTTGCACAAGCAGTAAAATCACACATTGTGTAAACATATGTTTTGGAATGATAAGCCCTACCATTCACTTGATTATGCACTCAAAACAATGTTTGGTGAAAAAGTTTACAAAATTGCCCTTGACGCAGGCATGACCTGCCCAAACCGTGATGGGACATGCGGCGTTCGGGGCTGTATATTTTGTAGTTCTGGCGGAAGCGGTGAGTTCGCCGCAATAGGAGATTCTATTTCTATCCAATTAGAAAAAGGCAAACAATATTTTCGCAATAAAAATACAGGCAGATTGTTTATTGCCTATTTTCAGGCATATACTAACACCTATGCACCCTTGCCCAAACTTGAAACCCTCTACCGCGAAGCATTAAATGAACCTTCTGTTGTTGGAATCTCTATCGCTACCAGACCAGACTGTCTTGACCAGAATATTCTTTGCCTTTTAGACAGATTAAACAAAGAATATCCAGACAAATTGATATGGATTGAACTTGGACTCCAAACCATCCATGAAAGAACTGCTATCCTTATCCGTCGAGGATATTCCCTTGAAGTATTTGAACATGCGCTGACGCAGCTGCAAAAAATTTCAATTCCAGTCATTGTTCATGTGATTCTTGGACTTCCAGGTGAAACAAAGGAAATGATGCTTGAAACCTGCCGTTTTCTTGCTGCCAAAAAGGTCAATGGCGTGAAGCTGCAATTGCTGCATGTACTCAAAAACACGGATTTAGTCGAATTATACGAGAAGAAAACCTTTGAAATTCTTGGATTTATGGAGTATATTGATATCATAATCTCCTGTCTGGAACTTCTGCCCCCTGATATTGTGATCCATCGTATCACAGGAGACGGACCCAAAAATCTGCTTATCGCACCACTGTGGAGCCTGGACAAAAGACGCGTGCTGAATACGCTTCATCAGGAACTAAAACGACGCGGTACATGGCAGGGAAAGGTGTGGAATTTATGGTACAAGAACCATTAACATTATACAAATTAATCATTTTATATATGCTGAACCGAGTCAATTTCAAACTGACCTACTCACAGATTAGCAGCTTTATTCTTGAAAAAGAATACACCAATTATATCACGCTGCAGCAAGTTATTTCTGATTTACAGGATTCTGCCCTGATTCAATGCAGCACACTTGGAAACCGCACTTATTTTTCTATTACCCCAGAGGGACAAGACGCCCTGACCTACTTTGGTGGCCGCATTGGAGACTCAATTACCAATGATATCAATACCTTCCTCAAAGAAAAACATATGGAGCTGAAAAGCGAAGCTTCTATCACCACCAATTTTTACAAGACATCTTCCGGCGAATATGAAGCAGAATTAGTTGCTAGGGAAAAGGACGAAGAACTTGTCAATATCAAGTTGTCCGTCCCTACAGCAGATATGGCGGAATCCATCTGTAATAACTGGTACATAAAAAATCAGCAAATTTACAAATATTTGATGGAAGAGCTTTTTTGACAAGAATCTTTTTACAGCAAATCTTTCAGCCTAAAAAAGTTTCTTGTCATTTGCTGCCTCTTCTTTGATTTTTTTCATATGCTCCCTGATTTTTGCCTCATATCCGTTCCATGATGGTTCATAAAATTTTTTTCCTGTCAATTCATACGGCAGATATTGCTGTTCTACATAATGATTTTTATAATCATGCGCATACTTGTAGCCTGTTCCACGGTCCAATTTCGCAGCGCCTTTATAATGTGCATCCTGCAAATGAGCTGGAATTGGCAAATTCCCACTTTTTTTGATTTCTTCACCTGCTGCAAAAATCGCGGTGCACGCTGCATTGCTTTTGGGCGCACACGCCACATAAGCTGCCGCCTGTGACAGAATAATCTGTGCCTCTGGCATCCCAACCCGCTCCACCGCAAGCGACGCGCTTACGGCAACATTTAGCGCCATTGGATCTGCATTGCCCACATCTTCTGCTGCACATATCATTATGCGTCTTGCAATAAATGCTACCTGTTCCCCAGCATAAAGCATTTTTGCCAAATAATAAACTGCGGCATCTGGATCGGAACCGCGCATACTTTTAATAAATGCAGATATCGTGTCATAATGATTATCTCCGCTCTTATCATATGCGATACGCCTTTTCTGAATGCACTCCTGCGCCACATCCAGCGTAATATGAATTTTCCCATCTTCGCTTCGATTGGTTGTCATTACCCCAAGCTCAACCGCATTGATCGCATGTCTTGCGTCGCCTCCTGACATCTCAGCCAAAAATTCTAATGTCTCCTCATCTATCTCGGCGTTATAACTTCCCATTCCTTTCTCTGCATCATACACAGCCCTCCGCAGCAGTTCCTTAATCTCTTCTTTTCCAAGTGGTTTCAGCTCAAATATAATAGACCGCGAGAGGAGCGCCCCATTCACTTCAAAATATGGATTTTCTGTTGTCGCGCCAATCAGAATAATTGTTCCATCCTCCACAAATGGAAGAAGATAGTCCTGCTGCCCCTTGTTAAAACGGTGTATCTCATCAATAAAAAGGATTGTATGTTTCGCATACATCGCAAGCGTCTCTTTTGCCCTGCTGATTACTTCCTCCATGTCCTTTTTGCCTGCTGACGTTGCGTTTAATTGTGTAAACTCAGCACTTGTTGTATTGGCAATAACCTTTGCCAGCGTTGTCTTGCCAGTCCCCGGCGGGCCATAAAAAATAACAGAGCGTATCTTGTCTGCCTTGATAGCCCGATACAAAAGTTTATCCTTGCCAATAATATGTGACTGACCAACCACCTCGTCTAATGTGGCTGGTCTAAGTCTCGAAGCCAAAGGCGCTTCTTTTTCTTTTATCGTATCTCTCATATATTCAAACAAATCCATTTCTATTCTCCTCTTCAATCTTCCATTGTGCGCCGTCTTAGCAGCTTATAACCGCGTAGAAGATTCCGCTTCCTCTACGCGCTCCGACAGACGCCTGTCAGCTTCTGCTGATATATTTCTCTGTGTGTCCTCAAATTGAAAAACAGCCAGTGCTTGATACACCGACTGTTAAGTATACCTAAAAAGTGCTTGGCAGCTTGAATTTGCTGATTAGAGAATCCAATGTCATCGCCTGTGCAGACAGCTCCTCACTTGTCGCAGAAGATTGTTCCGCGGTTGCAGAGTTGGACTGTACCACCTCTGAAATCTGGCTGACGCCCATTTCGGCCTGGTTCATTGCCTCAGCCTGATTATTGGACATTTCACTAATCTGTTTAGCGGAAGCAGCAATCACGCCAATTCCTTCCACAACGCGGTTCAGTGAAACATTCACTACATCCACTGTTCTGCTTCCATCTGAAATCGCTTTCAGAGAAGTTTCAATCAATGTTCTGGTTTCTGCCGCAGAGTTTGCACTTTGTTCAGCAAGCTGGCGAATTTGGTCCGCAACCACCGCAAATCCTTTTCCTGCCTCACCAGCTCTTGCAGCCTCAATAGAAGCATTCAAAGAAAGCAGATTTGTTTGTGATGCAATATCCTCTATATCAGAAATAATATTTCCAACCTTCTGTGAAGCATCGCTGATTCGTGCCATTGCCTCCATCATTACCTGCATTTCTTTATGGCTGCGCTCTGCTTCTTCCGCATATGTATGTGCCTGTTCATAGGACTCGCCTGCATGTTTTGCAGATACACGGATATCATCCGTAATCGTTGTTATCGTTGCCTGCATTTCTTCAACAGCACCTGCCTGATCTGTCGCACCCTCTGCAAGACTCTGGGAAGCCTCTGCCATATTGCTTGCACCTGCTGCCACCTGCGCGGAAGCCTCGCTGACAGCCTGCAGCGTCTCTGTCATCTGTCTCTTAAGTGCACGCAAAGATGTCAATATTGCTTCAAATTCGCCTACATATCTGGATCTGTCTTCGCTTGTAACGGTAAAGTCTGCATTTGTCATGCGTTCCAGAACATGTGCCGTATCACTGATAATAAACTGCAGCGAATCAGCCATATTAACTGTCACTTCTACCATCTCTGCAAGTTCATCTTGGGTATCTACTGTTGGGAACGGGGACGAAAGATCTCCCTTTGCAAATATATCCAAACGCTCTTTAATCTTTTTCAAAGGAACGCAAATGCTATTTGCAATTCCATTTCCCAAAGACAGCGCAAATACAATCGAAAAAATAATCGTTCCAATAATAACTACAGTAAGAATAATAATGACTATTGTCAGTGTATCAGATATGCCCTCGCCCCTGTCTACCTTGACCTCCATGATCTGTGTCAGATTTTTATAAATCTCATCGTATATAGGCATGAGCTCATTCACTGCCCTTTCTTGGGCCAATTTGGACTGTATCAAGTCAACAGAAGCTCCTTGGTTAATAATCTGTTCTTCGAGATTCCAATAATCTACAAGCCTCGCCTCAACATCTCGGTACAATTTTTGCGTCTCCTCTGTAACCATGTAAGATTCAAGTTTTTCAAATTCCTTTGCAAAATTTTCTTTGTACTCTTTGCGGTCCTGAAGCAGGGTGTTAATGGTATCTTGATTATCATATCCAATAATACCGCGCATTGCCGATCTCGAATCTGCAAGCTGCGACATCGCTCTTCCTACATTCCCTTGTGCGAAACCATAATCAACTAAAGTTCCTGCATAAATTTTGGACATAACAACCATAGTCACTAATATGATAACTGCAACCGTCGCTAAAATACCTGCAACCATGATGAAAGCTCTTGTGAGCCTGGCTTTGATTTGTAACTTGTTCAATCCTTTTAGCATATCATTTTTCTCCTTGTTTTAAGTGTTTCTAAGAATACCCGTTTGGTCGCTTCTGTACAATCCTTATTCTGCCCCCGACACAAATATTATAGTCAAATTATACTACTATCTGCCTATATTGTCCAATTGTTTTTTGCAGTTTTATGCCTTTTTTCCGTTATTTCTTGGAATTTATGTCAATTCGTTAAAAATAAAAGAAAAACGAACTTAGCAATTGACGTGGCATGGTTTTTTCACTATCATTAATGTGATAAGATTGTAATATTTATAGAAAAGCGTATAAGGAGATATTTATGGCAAAAAGAGAAGATATCAACAAAGTCCTAATCATTGGCTCTGGACCGATTATCATTGGACAGGCATGTGAATTTGATTATTCAGGAACCCAAGCATGCAAAGCGCTTCGCAAGCTTGGATATGAAATTGTTCTTGTGAATTCCAATCCTGCGACCATAATGACCGACCCAGAAATTGCAGATGTTACTTACATTGAACCATTAAATGTCCGTCGGCTCGAACAAATTATCGCCAAAGAACGCCCAGATGCACTGCTTCCCAACCTAGGCGGCCAATCTGGTTTAAATCTCTGTGCAGAACTTGCAAAAGAAGGCATTCTTGACAAATATCATGTTCAGGTTATTGGAGTTCAGGTAGATGCCATAGAGCGCGGCGAAGACCGCATTGAATTTAAAAAGACCATGAATGCGCTTGGCATCGAGATGGCCCGCAGCGAGGTGGCATACTCCGTTGAAGA
>OFGG01002298.1_pt1 | contig 10587 bp, 8 predicted proteins | sample 1521701 | NCBI WGS metagenome assembly OFGG01 (sample SAMEA3504081, study PRJEB24116) | mouse gut metagenome | biome: mouse gut; feature: mouse-associated habitat; material: faeces | place: Denmark | collected 2011
TCTTCTGGGCTGATAATGTCAATTTCCACATTGTCCCCGACAAGGGGCTTTATTTTCTCCTTACGGAAAATCCCTTTGGCCTTACATTCAAAAACCCCGGCTCCTTCTGCGTGCACGTAATAGAACCCGGCAATCCCTTTTATAATTTTTCCCTGCATCTTAGTCCCTACTCTAATTCTGGAACCGCCAAAGGGGCGCGCTACAGCTCTTTCCCCTGTCTTGGCTTTCCAGCTTCTTTCCTTAATTCTGCGTAAAGGGCACGCCCTCAATTACCGTCTTGTCTGTTTCTCTAATCTCTGTGTCATCTTCGTCCACATAGCTCCATTCCCATTCAATGACAAAATACCCACGGCTGCAGTTTTCGATATTTGACACATTTACCGTATAGGGGAACGAATTTGCGGTCCATGTGCCAATCACGTCGTCCCCTTCAGACTTATGGAGGGTGATTTTAGCTTCCACCCAAGTGGAATCCAGGGGGATGTGCCCCGGCAGGTCAATGCTGTAGTTCAGGGAATAATACTGGGTGGTTATTTTTTTCCCTAAGCTGATGACAAGCGTAATCTGGGTTCCTGTTTCCACAGTTTTCCATGGGGAAATGCTCTGGCTGATCACATTCCCTTCTGCAATATTATCCGAATAATCCCCGGAAGTGCTGGCTACCACAAGCCCCATGCCTTCCAGCTCTGCCCTTGCGTCTGCTTCCGGCTTGTCCCGGACGTCCGGCACCTGGAGGGTTTCCCTTCCCTGGCTTAAAATAATTGTAACGGTATCGCCCTTCTTTGCCTTAGCCCCTACATCCGGGTTCTGGGAAATCACCTGATCGTTGGGGATACTGTCGTCATGCTGGTAATCATAAGCAGGCACCAGCCCTGCTTCGGTTAAAATGCTTTCCGCTTCGCCCTTGGACCTGCCCTTTACGTCCGGCACGTCAAATTCCCCTGCGCCGCTGCTGATAATGACTGTAATGGTCGTATTCTTCTCAACCATGCTGCCTTCTGCCACGCTCTGGGACACAATCTGGCCTTCGGGATATTCCTCGGAGGATTCCTCCCCGTCTTTCTCAAGGCCAAGATGGATGTTATTGAGGGCGTCCAGCGCTTCCTCAAACGTATAGCCGCGGATATCAATCATCTCTACTTTTTCTGTTTCCTGCGTCCCTGTGTCCCCGTCTTCCCCCTCGTCCTTTTTGATTTCTTCCTGCTTCTGTTCCGGCTCCTTCCTGTCCTCTTTTTCCGTGCTGCCAAACTTAAATAACCCCATGAAGCTGCCGCCGATATAAATGATTATCGCCACGATAATGACGGCTGCCACAATCCCCATAATTGTAACGGCCTTCTCCATTTTCGGGTTTAAAAAACCATCTTCATCGTCGTCCTCGTCCTCATCTTCCTCGTAATCGCCCTCTGCTTCCCCATAGCCGTCCTCCTCGTCCACCAGCTCTTTCCGGTACATGTTCTGGGTCTGCTGCTTGATGGTTTCCACTTCCTCCTGCTTTACAATCCTGGTCTTGTCCTGCTGCCCAAGGGGAACCATTACCACAAAATCCTCGTCCGGGCTGATTAAGGCTTTCTTCAGGTCCATCAGCAGGTCGCTGATGGTATCGTAACGTCTGTCCGGGCTTTTCTGGGTACATTTTAAAATAATTTTTTCAATGCTGACAGGCAAATCCGGGGCATAGGCGGTTGGCACCACCATTTCTTCCTGCAGATGCTGGATGGGAACGGCCACTGTGGATTCCCCGTCAAAAGGCACCCGGCCAGTCACCATTTCATACATGACAATCCCAAGGGAATAAATGTCGCTTTTCCCATCTACAAAGCCATTCCTTGCCTGTTCCGGGGACGCATAGTGGACGGAGCCCATCACCTCCGAATTGATGGTGTTGGCATTGGCTACCCGGGCAATGCCAAAATCCGTCACCTTTACCTTGCCTTCCGTGGAAATGATAATATTCTGCGGCTTAATGTCCCGATGGATGATATGCTTATTGTGGGCTGCCTCAATGCCCCTGCCCACTTGGATGGCAATGCTGACTGCCTCTTTAAAGGAAAGCTGCCCTTTTTTCTCAATATACATCTTAAGGGTGATGCCCTCCACATATTCCATAACAATATAATGGATGGAATTCTCGCTCCCTACATCATAAATATTTACAATATTTGGATGCTCCAGCCCAGCCGCGGACTGGGCTTCCGTGCGGAACTTCGTTACGAAATTCACGTCCTCGGAAAATTCCGGCTTCAGTACCTTTATCCCTACAAAACGCCCCAGGGTATGGTCCTTTGCCTTATAGACGTCCGCCATTCCCCCGGTTCCTGCTTTCCCTAATATTTCATACCTGTCTGCAAGATAGATTCCCTCTCTTAACATATTTTCACCTCACCTGAAGAAAATGGCTCTGTCAAAATGATTGTAATATTATCATTTCCGCCATAACTGTTGGCGGTATCCACCAATTCATCTATGGCTCCTTGCACGTCCTGGTTTTCCTTTATAATTTCAAATATTTCTTCATCCTCCAGCATATCGGTCAAGCCGTCTGAGCACATCAGGATTTGGTCCCCTTCGGCAAGCCCTACCTCAAAAAAGTCTACGTCAAGCCCCCGTCCTCCCCCAACGGCCCTTGTGATAATGTTCCGGTCCGGATGGGTCCTTGCAGCTTCCTTGGAAATCTCCCCCCTGCGCACCATCTCCTGCACATAGGAATGATCCTTTGTTACCTGCCGGAATGTGGTGCCTGCAAGGTAAAGCCTGCTGTCCCCCACGTTTGCCACGCACAGTTCCTGCCCTTTTCTGGTAGCCACCACCACCGTGGTCCCCATGCCCTCTAAGTCAATGTCTGTCCGCGCCTTTTCCATTACCGCCTGGTTCGCCTGCTGAATCGCGCTCTGGATAATGGAAACCGGCGACGGCTCGCTGCTGTTTCTCACGGAAGCCACAATCACTTCTACCGTATACCGGGAAGCGTAATCCCCTGCATTGTGGCCGCCCATGCCGTCTGCTAAAATAAACAAGTTCGGCAGATTTCCAACTGGCGTTTCAGAGGTATACACATAGTCCTGGTTCATGTCACGCCTTCTCCCCGTATCCGTTCTGGAAAAAGTCTTCATCCCTCTCCCTGCCTTTCTGAAAATCGTTTTCTCAACTGTCCACAGGCCCCGTCAATGTCACGGCCCATTTCCCTTCTTATAGTAACATTTATTCCATATTTTTCAAGTTCATTTTTGAAATCCAGCACCCTCCTGCGGTTTGGGGGCCTGTAATCCCGTTCGGCAACCGGGTTTACCGGAATCAGGTTCACATGGCAGTTCATACCCTGGAGCAACGCCCCCAGTTTCCCTGCGTCCTCCCTGCTGTCATTGGCCCCTTCCACCAGGCTGTACTCAAAAGTCACACGCCGCCCGGTCTGCTGGAAATAATACCTGCAGGCCTCTACAGCCTCCTGGATGCCATACTTCTTAGCAATTGGCAGCAAGGCCTCCCGTTTCTCCTGGGTGGGCGCATGGAGGGACAATGCCAGGGTAACCTGCAGCTTCTCGTCTGCCAGTTCCCGCATTTTGGGCACAATCCCACAGGTGGAAACCGTGATATTACGCTGGCTGATGTTTAAGCCGTTCCCATCTGACAGGAGCCGGATAAATTTCAGCACATTCCCATAATTGTCCAGCGGCTCCCCCATGCCCATGACTACTACATGGGATACCCGCTCCCCGCTGTCCTCCTGGATGCGGTACACCTGTTCCAACAGTTCTGCCGGGGTAAGCCCCCGGACCAGCCCGCCCAAGGCGGAAGCACAGAACTTACAGCCCATCCGGCAGCCCACCTGGGAGGAAACGCAGACGCTGTTCCCATGGCTGTAACGCATAAGGACGCTTTCTGCCAGATTCCCGTCCGGCAAGGCAAAGAGGTATTTCCTCGTCCCGTCCAGCTTAGACTGCTGCATATCCACCTGCCGCAGCACGGTAAGATGACATGAATTAATTAATTTTTCTTTTAATTTTTTTGAAATATCCGTCATATCCTCAAAGGATACTGCGTGTTTGATATGCAGCCAGGGGTAAAGCTGCTTCGCCCGGAAGGGCTTTTCCCCCAGCGACACCAGAAATTCACCCAGTTCCTTTTGGTCCCATGACTTGATATCTGCTTTTTCCATAAAAACCCCCATTTCAGTACGTTCCCTTTACCATCCTTGCCAAAAAGAAGCCGTCCTGCCTTCCTTTTTGGGGAAGTATCTGCTGCTGCTTTTCCAGGCAAAATTCTGGGTGCTCCTGCAGGAACCATGCGGCATTTCCCTCATTTTCACCGGGATTGATGGTGCAGGTACTGTAGAGCAGGACACCGCCAGGTTTTACATACTGCTGGACCGTATGAAGGATTTCCCGCTGCAGGGCTATTAACCCCTGGCAGGATTCTTTCTTAAGTTTATATTTAATATCTGCTTTCCTTCCAAGTACGCCAAGGCCGGAGCAAGGCAGGTCTGCAATCACAAGGTCTGCCTTCCCTACCATCCCCGCATCTAATTCCCTTGCGTCTGCCTGTACGGCCCGGATATTGGGAAGCTGGCAGCGGCTGATATTTTCCTGTACCAAAGCAACTTTTGCTTCCGTCAAATCCCTTGCCTCCACCATCCCTGTCCCATGCATTAATTCTGCTGCATGAAGGCTTTTGCCGCCGGGAGCCGCGCACACGTCTAAGATAAAGCAGCCTTCGGCTGGGGCTGCCCACAGGCCGGCCTGCATGGAACTGATATCCTGCACATAGAACTTCCCTTCCAGAAATGCAGGTATTTTCTCCAAGTAATCATAATTTTCCAAAAATAATGCACCCGGAATCCCTGCTTCTTTTGCTTGGATTCCGGCTGATTCCAGTTCTTTTTTCAGTTCTTCTTCGGTTGCCTTTAATGGGTTGACGCGGACGGCAGTGGGCATTTCCGTTAAAAATGCTTCCAAAAACCCTTCCATCTGCTCCATAGAATAGGAATCCTGCCACAATTCTAAAATCCACTGGGGCATGGAATAAGCCACAGACAAATACCGGAGAGGCTCCTGCCCCCTGTCCGGCATGGGGATGTTGGACAAGTTCCGGCTGACGCTGCGCAAGACCCCGTTCACAAACCCTCCCAAGTTCCCAAACCCCCGCTTCTTAGCCAGCTTTACGGCTTCATTGCAGGTAGCGGAAGGCGGTATGGCATCCATATATTTCAGTTCATAGACACTGCTCTGCAAGATGCAGCGGACTGCCGGCTTCATTTTCCTTACCTTTACGCTGGAAAACTGGTCCAGCACATAGTCAATCCATATCATATGTTCCAGCGTGCCTTCGCATACCCGTTTCAGGTAACTGCGTTCCTGTTTTTGCAGGTAACGGTATTTATCCAGCATATTCCGTATGGCGATATGGCTGTACGCCCCATCCCGCGTCACTGCCAGCAAAACTTCCAGCGCCAGTTCCCGGCAATTTACTTGATTTTTATTGCTGCCCATAAACCCTCCTATGCTAAGCCTTCTGTCCCTCTTTTGTATTCCTTCTATACTTTATCCCAATGCCAGCAGCATATGCCAAAAAGACGCCTGACACCCCTTTTTCTGCCCAAGTCCTGCCGGAAGAGCCTAAAATCAGTCATCCCTCCTGCCATTGGTTAAAATTAAAAGCCGCAGGAGCTGCAGGATAGCCGCCGCTGCACCTGCCACATACGTCAATGCTGCCGCACCCAGAACCTTCCTTGTGCCGCGGAGTTCCCCCTCCCGCAAAATCCCGGTCTGGCCCAGCATATGGATCGCACGGCTGGAAGCATTAAACTCCACTGGCAGTGTCACAAGCTGGAACAGTACAGAAAGGGAAAAACAGAGAATCCCAATATTTATCAGCAGGCTCCCGGTGCTGCTGGTGATAAACATGCCAATCAGGATCAAAGGCCATGCGGCAAAAGAACCTAAATTTGCCACCGGCACAATGGCGCTGCGGATTGACAACGGCGCATAATCCTGCTGGTGCTGGATGGCATGGCCGCACTCGTGGGCAGCTACGCCTACCGCTGCCACAGAAGTGGATCCATAGGTGCTGTCAGAAAGGCTCAGGGTCTTATTCCTTGGGTCGTAATGGTCAGTCAGTTCCCCAGAAACATGCTGGACAGACACATCATAAATGCCAGCGGAATGCAAAATACGCTCTGCCGCCTGCGCGCCTGTCATGCCAGACATGCTCCGTACCCTGTTATATTTATGGAACGTAGTCTTTACCCTTGCGGAAGCTATCAGGCAGATCACTGCGCCGATAATGATTAAAATGTAAGTTGGGTCAAAATAGTAACCGTATAATGGCATAATATCACTCCTTTTTAAACTTTTTTAAACTTTTTGCCTAATTCTTTTCCCGGTGCAAGGGCAAACCCCCGGAGGAAGGCTTCTGCGGACATGCGCTTTTTCCCTTCTAACTGGAGTTCCTCCAGGATTAAGGCGCCCTGGCCAGTCTGCACGGAGATGGCGTCCCGGGCAACCGCTAAAATGGTTCCCGGCCGGCACCCGGCTGCGCCTTGGTTTTCCTGTGCAGTTCCCGTAACGCCCTGCCCGGTATCTGGCAGCCCCTGCACCCTGGCTTTCCAGATTTTTAAGGTTTTCCCATCCAGATAGGTGTAGGCGCTGGGCCAGGGATCCATGCCGCGGATGAAGCGTTCCAGCTCCACGGCTGGTTTTGCCCAGTCCATCTCCCCTAGCTGCTTTTTTATGATCGTTGTATGGGTGGCTGCATCATGGTCCTGGGGCGTATATACGGCAGTCCCCTGCGCAATGGCGTCAAGGGTCTTTACGCAAAGCTCCGCCCCTGCTTCTGCCAGACGCCCAAAAAGCGTCCCTCCTGTTTCGCCTTCCTTTAAGGGCACTTCCGTTTTCAGGATCATATCCCCTGTGTCAAGGCCTTCGTCCATGCGCATGGTGGTAACGCCAGTCACAGGTTCCCCATTGATAACAGCCCACTGGATGGGGGCAGCCCCACGGTATTTGGGGAGCAGGGAAGCATGGACGTTGATGCACCCCTTTGGGGGCAGTTCCAAAATTTCTTTTGGGAGAATCTGGCCAAAGGCAACTACCACAATAATATCCGGCTTATATCCCCTTAAATATTCAATACATTCCGGTTCCCGCACCCTGCGGGGCTGGTAAACCTCAATCCCATGGGCAAGGGCAGCTTCCTTTACCGGGGGATGCTGCAGGGCTTTGCTGCGCCCCTTTGGCTTATCTGGCTGGGTAACGGCCAACACAATTTCATGCCCTGCCTGTATCAGCATTTCCAATGTGCCCACAGAAAAATCAGGGGTCCCCATAAATATAATCCTCATTTTCCCACACTCCTTTTACTCCTCATCTTCATCCTCATAGACGGCATCATGGAGCGGCCCTTCGATTTTCTCCACATACATATGCCCGTCCAAATGGTCGATTTCATGGCAGAAGGCACGGGCCAGCAAATCTTCCGCTTCCATTTCATACCATTCCATATCCTCATCCCAAGCTTCTATTTTTACGTAATAGGGCCTTGTCACAACCCCGGCTTTCCCCGGCAGGCTCAGGCAGCCTTCATCCCCGGTCTGCTCCCCCCGGCTGGCAACAATCCTGGGGTTGACCATGACAATGGGGCCGTCCCCGATATCCACCACGGCAATACGCCTTAAAATCCCTACCTGCGGGGCGGCAAGCCCTACGCCGTTGCCATCGTACATCGTATCCAGCATATCCTCCACAAGCTGTTTCAGCTTGGGTGTCATCTCTTTTACTTCCCTGCATTTCTTCTTTAACATGTCGTCGCCCATCTGGCGGATATTCCTCAAAGCCATTGCTTTTTCCTCCTAAAAATAAACCATAATCCAAAACATCTGTACTGTTATCTCAAAACCCATTCATGGGGTTAAAATCAAATTGTATGGTAACTGCTGCAAACTCCCGGTGGCCGGCTACAAACGCTTCCAGCACATCCTTTATGTTCACCAATTCCTGATATTCTTTATGCTTAAAATAAATCACCTTTTTATAAATGTCCTTGACCTTTGCCACCGGGGCATTAGCGGGGCCTACCAGCGCCAAGCCGGACAATTTCCCCTTGTTTTGGGCCTGGCGTATCTTCTGGCCCAGGAGCTCCGCACACAGGAAGGCCGTCATCTCGTCGGAGGACGCCACCAGCATTACCATCATATGGCCGCAGGGGGGATAACCCATCAGGCTCCGGCACTGGATCTCCGCTTCATAAAATTGTGCGTAATCCTGCTGTGACGCCAATTGGATGCAGTAATGGGCCGGGCTGTAAGTCTGGATTACCACTTCCCCGGGAAGCTTCCCGCGCCCTGCCCTGCCCGCCGCCTGCGTCAAAAGCTGGAAGGTCCGCTCAGCGGCATGGAAGTCGCTGACATACAGGGATAAATCCGCAGCCAGCACCCCCACCAGCGTTACATTGGGGAAATCATGCCCCTTGACAATCATCTGGGTCCCAATTAAAATATCAGCTTCCTTGGCTGCAAAGGCAGAAAGGATCTTCTCATACCCGGACTTATTCCTGGTAGTGTCAAAATCCATCCGTAAGACCCTTGCTTCTGGGAACCTCTTTTTCACGATTTCTTCTATTTTCTGGGTGCCCGCCTTAAAGCCGCTGATATACTTGGAGCCGCACTCCGGGCACGTCTTTGGGACCGGTTCCTCATAGCCGCAGTAATGGCAGACCATTTTCCCATTGTTATGCTGGCTTAAGGAAATATCACAATGGGGGCACTTCATCACATGCCCGCATGCCCGGCAGGAGACGAAACCGGCATAGCCCCTCCTGTTCAGGAAAAGCATGCTCTGTTCTCCCGCCTGTAACCGTCTGCCGATCAGCTCCCGCAGCTTCCTGCTGAAGACCGAACGGTTGCCCTGCTTTAATTCTTCCCTTAAATCTATGGTATATACCCTGGGAAGCCTGCTGGCTCCATGCCTCCCTGTCATCTCAAACAGTTTATATTCTCCCTTTTTCGCCCTGTAATAAGCTTCCGTGGAAGGAGTCGCCGATCCCAGAACAACACTGGCACGGTGCATGGAAGCAATCTGAACCGCCGTCTCCCTGGCATGGTATTTCGGCATGGATTCGCTTTTATAGCTGCTCTCGTGCTCCTCATCCACTATAATGACACCCAGATCTGGAAAAGGTGTAAACAGCGCCGATCTGGGCCCAATGATCACATCCAGTTCCCTGGCCTTTGCCCTTCTGATCTGGTCATATTTCTCTCCCTGGGAGAGGGAAGAATTGATCACCGACACTCTGTCGCCAAATCTCCTGTAAAACCGCAGCAGAGTCTGATACGTAAGTGCGATCTCCGGGATCAGCATAATGGCCTGCTTCCCCATCCGGATCATCTGTTCTATGATCCCCAGATAGACTTCCGTCTTACCGCTCCCCGTAACGCCATGCACCAGATAGGTTCCCGGCTTTCCCGCTCTGTAATCCCCGATCACATTCTCTATGATCTCCTGCTGTGTTCTGCTTGGAATCACCCGTTTCTCTTCCCCCGGCGCACATTTGACCGGATTACGATAGTAAGCTTCCGCCTCTATTTTCAGACAGCCCTGTTTTTCCAGCGCAGCAAGTGTAGCCGGAGCCACGTTCAGCTTCTGTCTGATCAGTTCATAGGGAAGGACCTCATCCGTCATCAACGCCTGCAGTACCCTGGCCTTTGCCGTCTGGTGCTTCTTCTCGCACTGCCGGAGCGCCTCCAGAAGGGCTTCCCCTTCCATGCACCGTGTTACCTTCCTGTGTTCCAGCTGCTTCAGTTTCTGCTTTACGGGAAGCACCGTCTTAAGCGCCGCAATCATGGTTGATCCATACTGCCGTTTCAACCAGTAAGCCACCTGAATCTGGCTGCCCTGCGCCGTAATCCCTTTCCCGTCCACGGCAGTAATGGACTTGATCTTTTCCTCGGGATAATCCGTATGCCCGGAAATATCCACCACATACCCTGCCTTATCCAGATTTCCTTTCCCGAAAGGCACATGCACACGAACTCCCGGATACACCTCCCCTGCCAGCTCCGGCGGTATCCGGTACTGAAACGGACGGTCTACTTTATCGTGGGAAATATCTATGATCACATCCGCATACTGCTTCACCATACCCTCTCCTTCCCGCCATCACCGGTTTCACAGCCCTTCCCGACAGTCCAGGTATCTTCATCACTTCCTTGACCAGTACCCTTGTCAGCCCTGCTGCGTGTGCTGTCGTTCCGACAGGATCTCCTGGATCAGCACTCTCTCATCCATAGGATACTTCACACCGCAGATCTCCTGATAATCCTCATGACCCTTGCCGGCCAGTACGATGATGTCTCCTGGTTCTCCATGGTCAATCGCGTAGGCGATCGCTTCTTTTCTGTCACAGATCTCCACATAGGCGCCTTCTGTCTTATAGATGCCCGCCTTGATATCATCGATGATCGCCTGCGGTTCTTCGTGCCTCGGGTTATCCGAAGTGATGATCGTCAGGTCCGCCATACTGCCGCTGACTTCCCCCATCTCATACCGCCTCGACTTCGCCCTGTTGCCGCCGCAGCCGAAAAGACAGATGAGCCGG
>OFGG01002300.1_pt1 | contig 10570 bp, 9 predicted proteins | sample 1521701 | NCBI WGS metagenome assembly OFGG01 (sample SAMEA3504081, study PRJEB24116) | mouse gut metagenome | biome: mouse gut; feature: mouse-associated habitat; material: faeces | place: Denmark | collected 2011
AAAACAATATGGAATTACCCCTATGCAGTATCGGAAAAACACCCAGAAGAAATGATGGTATTTTTTGATAATGCTTATTTACCTTCTCCTCTGCTGCCCTGCGCATACGGAATAATCTCTACAATATACAATATTTCTTGCCCGCTATCAGTTCATAAGACCTTTTAAAACTGATGCCGACTTTATCGCTTTGTTCCACCATCAAACATATAGCCATGCCTTGCTTTTTCCTACAGCACTTATGTACCAAGATTCAGCATCATAGGCATAAATTGGCAGCGGGCAATTTGTTATTCACCTATATGTTTTTCTTATATCTCATATATATAATCCTTTTTACTTCTTCTTTATTCAAATCCCTTATCATACATGCCCCTCCGTACTCCGTCAAATGGATACCATCCATAGAATACTCCTCAGGATATCCACCTTTTTCTATATCCATCAATATACCATCCAAATCTATGCTGGCATCAAACACCCCGCTTTTTATCACCTGATTAAATTTCTGCCTTATACCTTCCTGTTCCTCACTCAGTTCTGCCGGATAAATGGAAAAAGCTGATATAACAATTCCCCTCTGGTGTGCCCGTTCTTTTAAGTCTAAGCATCCCTTCTCAAATTCTTCCTCCGTTGGCAGAAACCTTCCCTCTTCCCATCTCCCCTGCCCAATATCATTTACTCCAATTGCAAGCAATATATGTGTGACTCCGTAATCGGAAAAGCAATCCCATTCTACTCTTTTAAGTACCGCTTTTCCAAACATTGGCATATTTCCTTCTGCATCTGAAAGAAATTTGTTTCCACAAATACCATAGTTCGTAAGACAAATCTGCCCCGGATAAGCAGCATAGAGATATTCCTGTAAAGGTCTATACCATTTTGCCTGCGCTGTAACACTATCTCCAAGACAGGAAATTACTGCCACTTCATTTTCTGTCATAACATCCATAGCATGAAAATATGGAAACTGCCACATCATAGGTTGATGGTATTGTTCTTCAATTAAATGGTAATCGTTTTCATCCACAAAATCTTCCCTACAATAATTTCCCTTTTGCACTGGCATCATAACATAGCTTCCTATACCGCCGACACTGACCGGGTCTTCTCTGCAATAAACAGAAACAGCCAAAAAATCACCCGGATGCACTTCAAATGGAATTTCCTCACTGACAATGCAACTTTGAGGTGAAATCTTAATAGCATAAGTTTCTGCCAAAAAGGTGACTATTTCCATGCTTTCTTTCAGAATTTTGCCACTATTATCGCATCTTGCAATTGTCATTTCTTCCATAATTCCGGTTCTTGATTCAGAAGCATTTGATATCCGGATTCTAACCCTATCACCATACACATTAATCGGTATAATTAATCTCATTGTAGTTTCTCCACCACCAAAACAAGGTTCATTTATATACTGTGGTAAAGTAAAACCTGTAACCCATTTGTTCATGTGCATTCCTCCTCGTATGTAGAAACCATATCACATATTTCATTCCAATTATTGCAAAATACTATATAAAATTTTAATATTCTATCCTATCCTCACTGTTATAGCATGACCGGAACACAGAAGCAAATCCCATATAATATGATATTTCAAAGAATATTCGGGCATTCACATCGGTACATTTACATAATAAATTATTGAGTTAAAGGAATCCAAAATCCACTTGCAAACATAGATAAGAAATTAGTTGAAATCAGCAACTATCTCTATCATACTGATCAACTTTATTCTTTTACCAATAAAGGTACAAGATGAAATCATTAACTTGTACCTTTATTGTATTTACTGATTCATTATGTTAAATGCTATTTTTCATTCTTACATTAATGGATATGCCCAAAAGACCATATTCTTAGCTGGACTTTAGACGTTATGCAATTGATAAATTGCAAAAAAGCAGGGATATAACATTTTCTTAAATCATGCTATGTTCGTATTGCCTATTCTTTTCCACTTATCTGCTGTCCTTCCCGCTCCATAACAGAATTAAATTCCTTCACAACCTCATCATATAATTCCTGCCGGAACTGTCTTGTCACAGGGTAAGCGATATCCTGATAGATGTCCTTTCCGTTATCATCAAGCCGACCGGTCTTGTAGTCCGGCATGGAAACAAATATGTTGCCTTTCTGTGAGATACCAATACGGATTCCGGTCACTTTAAATACATCATTCAGGATGATGGAAGCGTTTGCCTTAAGGCAGCCCTCCTGCTCTTTCATTGGAATTACATTTACTTTGATACTCATGCCGCCTGCATTGATTGTATTTGTATTATTGTTTTCCTTCATATCTGCCTCTTTCTGCGCTGTTGCATCTAAGGATAAACATACGGATGCATTTTTGCGCTCTTATTTTTCAACATTTTCCGCCTGAAGGTTTTTCTTTTCATATGTTTTAAGCTTTCTAAATATTTCAGTCTTTCTCTGAAACATTTTTCCGGCTCCGCCGGAGTTCATCCCCCTTTACGCTTTTGCTGGTACAGGAGTTATCTTTCTTTTGTTCCTGCCATTTCTCTTTTGTAAAATCCCGCCAGATACCCTGCTACAACATCCGCCATATTCCCCTGCTTCCTACAAAGCCCTTCCGCAGTCGCAAAAAGCATATCCTCCATCAAAAGATAAAGATAGCTGTTCATATCCTGCCTTTTCAGTTCCTTTATGGCTTCCATTGCCCTGCCGCTTAATGGTATCTGCGTCCTGGTGAGGCTGATGCCGGATGGCTGGTATGCCATGACCGGCAGTTCCTTTTTCTGTGCTTTTGCCTTTTCTTCCAATCTGCTGCTCCTTCCCTGCTGCTATCTCTATTGCCGCCCTCTGCTTTTCTTTTTTCACCTCAAATACCTGCTCAATCCCCTTAAGCACCTGCCCCGCTACAGAAAGTGCGGTACTGCAAAGACCATATACCATAAGCCTTGGGGCGGTGGCAAGCACAGGCAGGAGGGAAGAAACAGGCGGCGGCTCCGCCCGGATGCGTACCGCCGCCATGTACTGTGCGCTCTGTATCACTGCGTTAGTGATATCATAGATATGCTCCGGGTTCTGGGAATCGTGGCAGCGGCACAAATCACTGATGTTTTCAATATAATTCTTATCTCTCCCATAGATTTCACTCTCCACTGCCTCCCTCACATATCCCTGCACGTTGCCTGACTTTGCATGGAGCAGGGAAAGTATCTCCTTTTCATTCTCCTTATCCAGTTTCCATATCTCCGTCATTCCCCTTCCGTTGGTGTCGGAAATATCAAAAACGTGGTCTACATACGGTCTGTAGTGGGCGGAATCTATGATGGCTATGCCTTTACTGCCCCTGCGCACATACCGCCCCTTTTCCCGCCATCCGCTGTAGGTCTCCACCATCTCTGCATCCGGCCTCTGGGCATAAAGCAGGCTGGCATTCTCAAAGCCCATCTGGTAATGTACCGCTGAAAAGTTTAAAAATCTGCTCCATGACGCTTCATCCTGGATGATCTTCGGCACGATCTCCCGATAGATATCTTTTGTATAAATGATACCTTTCATCACTCCGCTCCTTCCCCTGCCCCATAATTCTGAATCTTTCTACAGCCATGACGGCCTGCCGCACATGACGATCTTTCCCGTAGAGTAGACCGGACGGAACACCACATATCCCTTTGAGGAAGATGCATCCACAAGATAACCGTTCCCTGCATAGACCGCCACATGGGAGATATTTTTGTACCTTCCATTTCTGGTAAAGCTGTAGAAGATCAGATCTCCCGGCTGGATGTCCTCATAGTCTACTTCACATCCCCTGTCGGATAAAAGCTGCCCCTGTGATGCAGCAGTGTTGGAGCCATGGTAGGAAAGGGTGATTCCTGCCTCTTTATAGGCATAATAAGTGAGGGAGCTGCAATCATAATAATCCCCGCTGTCACGTTTTGCCTGGCTGTATGGCTTCCCAAGCCTTGCAAGGGCATTTTTGACTGCCTGTGATCCCACGTCACCGCCAAGGTTTAAACGTTCCGCCTCCTCCGGTGTCAGGCTCCCTGCACCGGGGCTTCCATAGCCGCCTGTCAGCCCTTCTATGTTTTCCAGCACCTCCGGCGACATTAAGTAACGTAAGATTTCCGTCTCTTCCTCTGTAAATATTCCTGTCCTGACGATATTCTCACTGGTAAGGAGCGTAATGCGTACTTCCTTTATTTTTATCTCCACTTCCTCTGTCTTTATAGTGACGTTCCCGTAAAAATCCTCTTCCTCGTAAGACTGCTCCACAGCCTCCCTGCGGTAAGAGGTACTCATGGAAGTCATTTCATCAAAAGTATCTTTTAATAGCCTCTTGTTCTTTTCTGTCATTACCGTTGCGTTATCGCCAAACCCATGCTTTACCATGTAGACCATAAGGATATCCGCCATATTGTCCGGCTCCCCGTCGCCCTCATAGTCCTCATAAATAAGCTCCGTCTCATCCCCGCTGCTGGGATCGGCAAGTTCCTCCTGTACCTTTTCCCTGAACTCCTCCGTATATTCCGCAAGCACCTCCACCGCTCCCGGCTCCTCTGACAGCTTCGGGAGCAGGATAGAGAAAGGGGAATTAAAGAGCTGGGTGATGATGACCGTCACAATAAAAACAGGGATAAGGGCAGGGAGCAGGGATGCACCTATGGAAAGAAGTTTCCCTGCAGCTGCCGCTTTTGCTTTCCCGGCCAGTAAATCCCTTGCTACCTTTAAAAGGCTGTCTCTCTGCTCTTCCTGTGAAAATTTATCCGAAGCATAGGAGAGCAGCCTGAAAACGGCTGCCCTGTCCTTCCTTTTCTTACTATTGCTGCGGCTCTTATCTTTTTTCGCATCCCTATCTTTTCCCTTGTCTTTTTTACTCTTTTTATCTTTCCTGCCCGCTCCATCCTTTCTGCCAGAAATGTCTCCGCCACGCTGGCGGATGGAATCCCCGGCATTTCTTTTCTGGATATGGCTGGTGCTGGTGTTATTTACAAGAATGTTATTATTATCCTGCACCTGCAATAAAGCTGGTTCTCCCACACCCTGCATTTGAATCGCCTGTACTTCCATCTGGTAAGTCTCTGGTATTTTCGGTGTTCCTGCGCTTTTTGCTGTATCTGTCTTTACACCTGTATTTTCCCTGCCTGATTTCATGCGGCTGTATTTCTCTTTTCCTGGCCTGAAAAGCTTCTTCCTCTTATATTTGGAAATCTGCCCATCTCTTCTGTCGGAAAAAGGCTGCGTATACCCACTTGCAGAAAGGTTTCCTGCTTTATTCTCTGTAGCAAAATTTCCTGATGATTTTTCCCTCCGGGATTCCCCGGCATATTTTTCCCTGCGTGTTTTGGATGTTGCTGCTGATCTCGGTTTCTGTGCTTTTTCCTTTTTACCTTTACGCTCTTTCAAAATAAAACCATCTGCCCTCTTAATACTGTATAGAGTATCTTCTTTCCTGCGAAGGGCTGGCTCTTTTGTCTTTATGGTATTTTTATGGTAAGCGGAAGGTCTCTGTACCTGTTGCCCCTGATTCTGATGCTGTTGCTGTTCTGGCTGACGGCTCCCTGCTGGCTGTTCCTGATTCAGAACAGATTTCCTCTGATAATTCTGCAATGATCTTTTTACATGGAGATTTCCGAATACAGACAGTTCTCCACATTTACTTCCATTCCTGCCTCCTGTACCGTTCCCATGCTCCTGCTGATAAGATTTTGCTGTATCATCTGCCAAAAAATCCCCTGCATTCCTTCCAGCATTGGGTTGTCTCTGTATCTGCGTTTTCGACTGTATTCCTGTACCTGCCCCTGAAAGGTTCTTCTGCCGGAGTGCATCCTGTTTATCTTTCGGGGAGAAACTTGCAGTATTCCCCGTATATTTCTTCCCCTGCCCGGCATAATGGATTTTCCTGTCTGCTTTCTGCCTGACTGTGAAATTATTATCTGTCCTTTTAATCCTCATAGGCTCCCCTGCCCATTCTCCCGATACCACCTTGCCATGAATGCGCTACGGTCAGGAAATGGCGGCAGGGGCGTTCCATAAGGGCAGGCGTTCAGGATATCCCTGCCTGTCTGCACATAGGAGAGGATTTCTTTGTAATACGCTGAATTGGCAAGGATATATCTGTCCTGTGTTCCTGCTTCCCGGCATTTTCCTGCCTCTGCTGTATTTTCCGCCCCTGCCTTTTTCCCTGATTTTCTGGTTTCTCCTATATTTTCCGGTATATGCCGGGCATAGGACAGTTCCCCTTCCGCAAGGGCTTCCAGACCGCAAAGGGCATTGTGGAATTTCAGGTAATCGCATAAGCCCTGATACCCGGCTTTCCGGTCTCCGCTTTTTATGGCATTTTCAAGGAGCGTTAAAAATGTGGCAGGCTCCTTTATTGCAGGCAGTACGCCGAATGATACCTTCGCTTCCCCTTCCTTAAAGAAATCTACCCTATATAAAAGCTCCTTCCCCACCGGTATATCCCTTTCCGGCTGGATATCCGCCAAAGGCAAAGGCAGCGCCTTAAGCAGCACTGCCTTGTCCTCTTCCTTATATACAAATGTGATGAGCGGGATTCCTTTCTTACGTTCCTCGCCGGTAGTCCTTACATCCATCAAAAATTCTTTCAATGCTTTCTCAATGTCCTTCTTCATGGGCAGCCTCCTTCCCCTCCTCAAAAGGGTTAGTAGAAAATAGCCTGTAGATGGGGCTGTCCTTATCGACAGTGATATCCATGGGCATGATCATGTTGCCATGCTTCAATATCCCTGTTCCGCTCTGCGCTCCCCGGACAAACTTAAGCTGCTCCGGGCTGATGTTGATGACCTCTGACAGTTTATCCAAATCTGTAGGAGCCTGCCGCAATAATGCCACAAACTCCGAATTGGCAAGCATGGTGGTGGCTGTATAATTCTGCAGCATATCGACCACATTTTGCGTAATTCCACTACAAAGTCCACCTAATTTTCGCACTTTCTTCCATAATGAAAACAGGTATTTAGCGGAATATTCCTTATCAAGAAGCACATGGAATTCATCTATCACAAGCCATGTAGCCCTGCCACGCTTTGCATTTTCCATGATGCGGTTCCCGATATTCTCCATCATCACAAGCATGGAGATAGCGGATAATTCCTTCCCCATATCCCGGATGCCATAGACCAGAAAGCGGTTGTCGATATCCACATTTGTTTCATGGGCGAAGATGTTCAGGGAACCGCCGATAAACAGTTCCAGTGAAAGGGCAAGCTCCTTTGCCTCCATCTCCGGCTGTGACACAAGGATATCATAATAATCATGCAGGGTTTTCTGTTTCCATAAGGTTTTTATTTTCTCCCCTTCCTGCTTCCCCCTGTTCCTCATGCATTCCTCTTTGATCTCCTGATACAACAGGCGTACACATCTGTCTATAATAGATTTCTGCCGGGAATTAAGCGCCTCGCCCATGCACTGCTCACAGATGCCAAGCATGAACTCTCCCTTTTCAGCAATGATGCCCTGAATGTCAGATACGTCTTCCGGCAGTGCCATAGGGTTAATGTAGTTACCCGTATAAGTAGAAAGCACCACCACCTGGCCGCCGAACCGCTCCGCAATACCGAAGTATTCATGCTGGGGATCAATGACAATGATGTCATCATCCGTATTTAGAAATACATTCCCCATCTCCATCTTGGCAAAGAAGGACTTACCGGAGCCGGGTACGCCGAAAATAAATCCGTTGCCATTCACCAGCCTTTTCCGGTTGCCAAAGAGGATGTTGCGGCTGACCTGGTTCACGCCATAATAAGTGCCGCCCTTCCCCGGAAGGTAAAGCTCCTGCACGTTAAAGGGCATGAGTACCGCAAGGGATTGTGTCATAAGGGTGCGCATGGTCTCCACCTGACGCACACCGACCGGCAATGCAGTGTTCAGTGCTTCCCTCTGCTTTAAATAATGCGCCTCTATCTGGCAGGAGTTCCTTTTGCCGATAGTCACTAAGGTTTCCTCTATGGCTTCCAGTTCTTCCTTTGTGTCTGCCTTGATGATGATAGTTACCGCTACATAAAAGAGCCGCTGGTCATTCTCCCGCACGTCATCCATGATCTCCTCGATCTGCTGTTTCTCCGTCCGCTTATTGTAGGAAATGTCGGAAGAAAAATCGTTATTCTTGTTCCGCACCCTCTGCTGGCGGATGATGTCGCTCTCGATCCCCATGTATTTCTTCTGCAGGGTGCTGGTGGTCACGTCCTTGGGGATCGGGGCTACGTCAATGCTGATAATGGTATGCGCCGGAACGGTTGCAAGCTCTGTAAGAAACCTGTCCGATAAGGAACTTGGATATTTCTTAATGAATAACGCCTTGGCAAACCGCTTTTCATCCTGCATATAGGTGGGATAAAACTTTAACATACTGTTGCAGATATCGTCTTTGTAATCCCTGCTCACCCTTACCGCCTCTTCAAAATCGAAGGAGAAGTATTCTTCCTCACCCATGCGGTAAAAATCATGGAGGGTACGCAGGCGTTCCACTCCGTTTAAAGTGGCAAGGCTGCTCCCCAGCTCCCCGAATCCTTTCTGCAATACCGCCTCAAGGCTGGCAAACGCCGCCTTTGCTTCCTCATAATTCTTCCTGATGATGGAGACAGTAAGGTAACGCTCCTGCTCTATGCCCTGCTTCCCTTCCATGATCTTCTTCTCCATGATCTGGTTATAACAGCCACGCTCCGCATCGTTCCCGTCACCCTTTTTCTGGAAAAGTACCTTCTCCCGAAGGGATCTCATGTTCCGGTTTTTGTTGTTGATAGTGACCTTGAACTCCACATCCATGGCATTTAAAAACTTGCAGTAGCTTTCAAATATCCCCACCTGCTCCGCCTCGCTGGTGGTGTTGTAGTTTACATCCGAAAACAGGTAGCTTTTGCTGTAGCGGTTCCCCGCCACCTCAAAGATACCGTCCGGTGCGATCTTAAGAATCTCGATACACTCCTGTACGCTCTTCGGCGTTTTGAATAAAGGCTCCCCTGCCTTTTTATAGATAGAAAATTTGTCCTGAAATAATCTCAATCTGTCTGCTCCTTCCTTTTAAGCCGGAAGGGGATGGGAACAATCTTTTATATAACCGCTCCCATATGCAGAAAAACCCAAAAAGGAGTTTCTGCACTCCCTTCCGGGTCTGATGGTTGTTTTATGTTTCTAATAGATCTATTGGAATCTCTTCTGTCTGGCTGGAATTCTTTTGTAAGACTGTACTTTGGGCTGGTTTATGGTTCATTAACGGATTTCTATGGCTTCATCCTGTACCCCCTGCTGTTAAATATATCCCATATTTCTTCCCTGGTGATCTCACCACGCTTTTCCTTTTCCAGCAGTTCCTTCATTTCCGGCGTGGGTTCAAGACCGTCTATTTTTATTTCGCCAATATCGTATACGGTTCTTTTTATTTCCATAGATGTCATACACGCTTTTCCCCTTTCATGTTTCCTGCTGCAAGCATATCATATTTTCCCCATTTCTTCTACGGTAAAATATTGATTTATGCTTTCTTTTTAAACAAGCACCTTATCCTGCTTTTCACTTTCTCCCTCCGCATCCGTTTCCGTTCCTCTTTTGCTTTCCTTACTGCCGCCCTCTTCCTTGCTTCTTCCTGCGCCCGGATATAGGCTCTCATTTCCCGGTAGCCGCCGGATTTAAACACCAACGCCTTATTCCTGAAAATACTCCGCATATACCGGGTGAACACTTCCCTGAATCCCATGCCATTGTAGGAATAGAATCCGCATAATGCAATAGGGGCAACTATGGGAACCGCCACGTAACAGCTAAAGGTCAGCCCGATCTTTTCATACAAAAGGAATACTATGATGCATCCACTGCCAAGGGCAAGGATGGAATACACAAGCTGCTTTGCGCTCAGCCCCATTGCCACGCTCTCCTGATATTTTTCAATGTCTTTGTTTATCTCTATGATCAATCTTATTCTCCTTCCTGCCAGGATGCGGCTGTCTTCCTTTTTGTTTACCGCTTCCCGGTCTCTATGTTTTCAGCTTCCTATATGGCAGAGATTTACCCCTGCCATATTTCTTACTTTCCGTTTACAATCCCAACGCCCTGCCAGTAAGTGACTGTGCGCCTTTACATGCCCCTACCGTTAAGGCTATGGTAAAGGTAATCTCACACAGGTAGATCAGCACCTGCGCCCAATCCGCATAGCCCCCTGTGAAAGAAGGAAGCCCTGCACTGATAAATGCGTTGCAGATAATGATTGCTAACGCCATAGTGACTGCCTCCATCACAACGGATAAGAAATACTTAAAATACCTGACACAGGTAGCGCTCACCGCCCGGTTTCCTGCAAGGGTGGAAAAGGCGATTGCCGCAAGCGGCACGATCACCATTATTTTCAGGAACCGGAAATATACAGTGTAGATAATGAAAAATCCGCATACCAGTATGATAAGCGACAGGATCACTGACAGGATCAGGAACACAAGGCTGGTTGCAAAGCCTAAATTCTCTATGACCTCCGCTTCCCCTGCCCCGATCGATGCCTGCGCCATGGTGGTATTCCCGATGTGGCTTACCATAGCCCCGATGCTGCTGAAAAATGCCTTTAAGATCGTCAGGTTGTTTG
>OFGG01002301.1_pt1 | contig 10567 bp, 11 predicted proteins | sample 1521701 | NCBI WGS metagenome assembly OFGG01 (sample SAMEA3504081, study PRJEB24116) | mouse gut metagenome | biome: mouse gut; feature: mouse-associated habitat; material: faeces | place: Denmark | collected 2011
TCTGGGGCTATGACAGAAATGAGAATACAGTTTGAGGAGGATATCCGTGAGTACATTAACGATAGTTTTATTAGTCATAACAGCAATTTTAGCCGCAGCATTAGTAGCAATGATTATCATTGGCAGACGGATGCAGAAGAAGCAGGACGCCCAGCAGGAGCAGCTTGAAGCCGCCGCCCAGCAAGTCAGCATGCTGATTATCGACAAAAAGCGAATGCGGCTGCGGGACGCCGGACTCCCTCAGATGGTTCTGGACCAGACGCCGAAGCTTATGCGCAGGTCCAAAATGCCGGTCGTAAAAGCCAAAATCGGCCCGAAAATCATGACCCTGATGTGCGACGGCGCAATCTTTGACCAGATTCCGGTCAAGAAGGAAGTAAAAGCAACCGTAAGCGGTATTTACATTACCGCTGTAAGAGGCATCCGCGGCCCCTTAGTAACGCCGCAGAAGAAAAAAGGATTTTTTGCAAGACTCCGAAATAGAAATAAATAAAAATCTGGGGGCGTTAACCGACGCCCCTTACATTTACCTTAATCTGGCACTCCGATAAAGGCTCATTATTAATATCCAGCGCATAGAAAATGTCCACGTCAATCCGATCTTCCCGGATGTCCATCCGCATATCCTTCGTATGAAGCCCCACCAACAGCTCTCCAAAGGGCGTTTGATAACTGGTCATATGAATCTTATCCTTTTCAAATACCATCCGCGTGCTGGCCGCCCCGCTCTTGCTGATTTCAAATAACGTGTCTCCCGTTATCTTCACCGTATTCTTGATTGATCCCGGAACCCCTTCCGTCACCTCGTCATAAATGATATAATGTTTCCCGTTTTTCTTATAGTAGCCTCCGGCTGTAATCACTTCCACCGGCTCTACATCTTCTTCCTCTTTGGCTGCAAACTGCAGGCCACTGATTGATAACAGTACATCTTTTGTCATAGGTTACTCCTCAATATGTATTAATTGTGCTTCTTTGATCTCACAGGGCAGGATGGAATTAGCAAAATTCTTAAACTTTTCCGCCGCGTCACTGACATAAAACTGATATTTGGCAGGCCCCGCCTTCCCATCGTCGGCAATCTGCTGCTCCTCCAAAAGACGCCTTAAGCCCTGCGCCGTTTCATAGGCAGGGTTTACCAGATTGACTTTGCCGCCCATAATGTCCCGTATAGTAGAACGCAGCAGCGGATAATGGGTACATCCCAGAATCAGGGTGTCAATATCCGACTCCTGAAAAGATGCAAGGTACCGCTTGGCCACTTCCGTTGTCACAGAATCCTTTACCCACCCTTCCTCCACCAAAGGCACAAACAAGGGGCAGGCTTTTCCAAGAATCTGGGCATTTGGATGATGCCTGTGTATCATTTCCGTATAAATCTGGCTCCCTACCGTCCCTTCCGTCCCAATGACGCCAATCCTTCCATTCCGGGTAGTTTCGGCAGCTACCTTTGCCCCGGGCTTAACTACGCCGATAATGGGCATTTTCATTTCCGGCCGCAGCTCCTCTAAGGCAAATGCGCTTGCTGTGTTGCAGGCGACCACAATGGCTTTTACCCCCATAGTCTCCAGGAAATGGATAATCTGCCTGGAATAACGGATAATGGTTTCTTTGGACTTGCTCCCGTAGGGCACACGGGCAGTATCCCCAAAATAAATAATACTCTCTTTGGGAAGCTGGCGCATGATTTCCCTCGCCACCGTCAGGCCTCCCACCCCGGAATCGAACACGCCCACCGGGGCATATTTTTTTTCTTCTACGGACTCTTTCATCTTTTTTTCTCCATATAACAGGTCATACATATGTATATTAACCGTTTTAGAGGGAAAATGCAAGAGGGGGTGGGAATTTTCAAATATTTCCTTATTCGTGGGAAATTTTTTCTTTCAGCCAATCCAGGAGGGCAAATTTTACCTCGTAGTTTTTATTTTCCATCAGGCTTTCGTATTCTTCTTTTGTAAGCGCCCGCTCCAGGGATTGCTCTGCCTTCTCGTCTACTACCTCATAGACGCTGTTGTAAAAGCAGAGGTTTGGGTACATGACGCACCACCAGTTTTTGCCTTTCCCCTCCCCGATTACGACTTCCAATGCTTCATAGGTCCCTGCCGGGAACGTGTAGCTGCCGTATGTTTTTTCGGGGAACTCCACAGCAGCAAGGCTTGCGGTGACAGGATAGGAAAAGCCCTGGGCGGCAATGGTTTCTTCTGCCGTGCGTTCAATTTTGGGCAGGCTGGCTTTTATGATTTTACGGCTTTTTTCAATATCGTTGACGCCGGAAAGCATGGGCTGCATACAGGAACCGACGGCGTCACGGACTTTTAATTTCAGCTCCTGGTCCAGTTGGGCGTCGCTGTTTGCACGGACGTGGAACCGGATGATTTTCCCTGCAATTTCTTCTGCCAAAACATGGGTTTTATACTGGCGGCAGCCTAACAGGCCGAGCAGGAGGGCTGCTAAGAGGAGTATGGTATGTATTGTTTTTTTCATGGCGTATCCCTTTCTTTTTCCTTCCCATTTCGGGGTTTTACTGCCGGCTAATGTAAGTATTGGCAGAAATTCCCAGTTTATTCATTTGGAGAAATAATTCTCCTTGTAAAAAAGAAATAGGCGGGATATAATACACACATGGATATCCAGTCCTGGCAAAATATTCCAATAGAAATACGCAAGATAATCCCAAACTGTTATTGGATATCATTAGGGCATCAAAAGAGGGACCCTAAGCCGGATAAAAATAAAATGCAAGGAGGGCAACTATGAAAAAATTCGATGCAGATTACAAGCTTTTAGAAGACATGTACGAGGATGGGTACTTCCCTGATTTCCTCGTGGACAAACTACGGGATTTGATCGAAAATGTGATTACGTTCCTTGAAACCGGAGAACAGGATTTGCAAAAAATCCAGGAAAAATTCGACGAAATGACACTGGCAGCCAACGATTTGGAAGAAGAATTTGAGGAAAATGGCAGCGAACTGGAAACTGCCGCAAGGGAAAGCATTGGCGCCACTGTGGCCTATATCCTGCAATGGTTTGAAATTAACATTGGCGTGGAAGACGCCATTAGGGAGCGGGATTGGTAAGGATGCTCCCTTCAATTACCCCTTCCCGTTCCAGAATTTCCTGTGCGCGGTAAAGGTTCCCCAAGCAGCTTTCTACGGAAAAATCCGGAAATTCCCATTCAATAATCCGTGCAAACCAGACAAGGGCGCCCACATCCCAAAACTTAATTGGGCGGAATGCTTCTTCTGCTTCCAAGGTGGAAAACCCCCTCCCCTCAAAAGCCGCCTTTGCAATCCTAAGATACTGGTCTGGAAATGGGAGCTCCGGCGCACTGCCCAGCAGCAGTTCCACCAGTTCCCTGTCATTTTCCGCGCCAACCTGCTCTGTAATGAAAATGCCCCCGGGCTTCATCACACGGCAAATCAAACACAAAGCAGAAGGGACGGCGTCCCAGCATGGCAGTACTCATCTTCCTGTATGGCTGCTTCCAATCTATGCTACATGATACAGGAACGGGGCCGTCCCAGCAACCTATCCATGGCACAAAAAAACAAGTATTATTTTGTAGAACGGCAGAAGCATTTATGGTAAAATACAGTTATTCCGCAGCTTGCCTGCTGGAATGTTTGCACCATCCTGGCAGTGAAATACCACAACACCGCTATTTTCTGCAGTATTTAACCACCAAAGTAATATTTCAAGGAAAGGAAGGGAACCATGCAGACCATTATTATTGTATTGCATCCAGAAAAGCTGGAAAATCCCGATTTAGATTTGCGTTATTGCATCCCAGACCGCATAGAAGAAGTGTCCGGCGGCAAGATGCAGGATAATGGCTACGATTATATTGACACAGAAGAAGGGCAGCCAGGCCCGCCCTTAGGGCTTTGGCTGGAAACAGAATCTGCAAAAGAATCTTGGCCTATCATTGTTTCATTATTCCAAAAAGAAACATTTAAAGGAAACAATTTATCCTTGTCAGCAGAAATTTTTATTTCAGAAAATGATACAGAGGATTTGGAAAACTGTACCTTAGTTTACCCGGAACCTTCTGTGCAAAAAGAAATTTAGGGCATATTTTGGCCAACTCCCTCTTTGCAAAACCCAATGGGATGCTTTGCGCCAGTTCTGCCCAAAAGCCACTTACCAAAAAAGGACCAGTACTCCTGCTCCGCACTATTGCGGTGTTAAAATTTCCAGTCGATGGAACACATCGCCGTCAAAATTTTGCCTTGCAATGGCATGGACCATACAAAGCACTACTGTAATTCCTAACTGGATGGAGTACTGGCTATCAGGGGATAACCTGGAAGTACAGTATTTTCCCAGAAAGGAATCAGATATGGACAGAAAAGCAACTGCAAGGGAAACATTAAAAATCATGGAACAAGGGTTTTATGAATTTGAAGGAAAGCAGATAGAGATCCGCCTGGACATGGAAGCATCCATAAAGGGCAGTTTCCTGCTCACACCAGGCCAGGGGGAAGCACTGCTAAGAAAATACAGCATATCAGGGAACCACTCGCCGAAAGCCTGTCCGGCATATGTGGAAAATATATCTACCGTAGATGCAATACGGAAGCTGGCAGAAGAAGGGAAAAACAGCATCGGCGTACTCAACTTTGCAAGCGCCAAAAACCCGGGAGGGGGATTCCTCAACGGGGCAATGGCACAGGAAGAAAGCCTTGCCGCATCCAGCACTTTATACCCGACCTTGACGGCACATGAGGAGTATTACCGCAACAACCGCCTGCAAAGCTCTATGGTGTATACAGACCATGCCATCTATTCCCCGGATGTGCTCTTTTTCCGGAATGGGCGGTTCCGGCTTGTGCACCCTGCTGTGAAAGCATCCGTGCTGACGCTGCCAGCAGTAAATATGGGCCAGGTTTTGTTAAAAGGTGAAGATGAAGGACAGGCGAAGCAGGCAATGCGGCGGCGGATGCAACTGGCACTTGCAATTTTTGCAGAACAGGGAGCAAAGCATCTGGTGCTTGGGGCTTATGGCTGCGGCGTGTTCCGAAATGACCCACGGCTGGTGGCAGCTTGGTGGAAAGAACTTTTTGGGGAAGGCATGGGCCAGTATTTTAAAACTGTATGTTACGCCGTTTTTGATAAGTCAAAAAATGGGGCGTGTATCCGTGCATTTGAGCCGTTGGCTTCTCATGGCTGAAGCTCCCTGTGAAAGATGGCGGCCTTGTAAGCTGCAAGGCGAATGCCCAAGAGCCGCCAAGGGCAGAATACTCCCTGACAGCCCTTGGCAGGAGCCTGGAGCCCATCCCTGCCGCTTTGTGGGACTGGGGAGAAGGGTATCAGGCATCCGCCAAAGCCAAAACGGATTCGCATTTACTCCCAGTTCAGCATGGAAACCTCCACCTGGAATACCTGCTGCACCTTACCGTTATACGCATCCGGCTGCCCCTGGTAAATCCCATACAATTCCCTGTCCTGCCCGCCAAGGGAAATAAAGCTGTTTGTCATATCAATCCCATGCTCCTCCTGCAGCCGTCCTGCAGCTTCCGCCAAGTCCGCCGTAAGCTTTTCCCCCAACTTTTTCTCCAGCCGCCGCTGTTCGGAATAGGAATTCATCTGCCCGGTTTTCAGCTTCCCTTTCCCGGAAATTTTCACCTCTGCAAAAGGGAGCTCCCCTTCCCTGCGGATGGACAGGCTTACCTGGATACCGGAAATTTCCACCACATTCCCTGATATTTCACAGGTAAATTTCTCCAGCAGGTTTTGGCTCAGATATGCCAGCATGGCATCCTCCACAGACAGCGTTCCCCGGTAATTAAAATCCGAAACTGCCGCATATCCGCCGACCACCGGACGGTTCCCATTTTCCTCCAGCACAGGGATCAGCAGAAGTTCATCCTGGTTGTGCCACTGGTTCATCAGGTTCCCAACTGTGGCAATTTTATTCTGCTTAAAGTCTTTCTGGCTCTCCAGCATTTCTTCCAGATACGTCCCCATGGAGCCTTCTGTTTCTTCCGTCAGGCTTAAAATCCCTGCTGCAGAACCTTTCCCCACCAGAAGGCTTGTATTCCTTGCCGAAGCCTCCCGCTGCTCCCAGGCGGACAGCAATGCCCGGAGCCGCTCTTTATCGGAAAAAACAGGTTCCCCTATCACAACGGCCTTCATATGGTTGTAGTCCAAAATACGGTTGGTGTTATTCTCGTAAGCTTTCTCCACATGGTACATATCTGCGCCCTCCAGCGACAGTCCCATGGCAGTGTCCACCGTATTTCCCTTTTCCGAAACCTGCGCCAGGTCTGGAAAATCAAAGCTTACCACCAGCCCCGGCTTTTGCCCGCCTTGTCCTTGGGATGCATTTTCCCCAAAGCCTTCTTCCGCAGTATCTTCCTCTGGTTCCCCCTGCAGATCAATCCCTACTGCCAGCGGGAAACTGCGGTGCTCCAATTCCGTGGACGCGCAGCCAGCAAAATTCCCCATGGCCCCAACTGCAAAAAACAGCGTCAGCGCTTTCTTTTTCCGGATCCCCCTGCCTGATGGCGTTATTTTGGGATCACATCCCTTTTCCATTTTCCTTCCCTGCCGATTCTTCATACGGTGAACCAGCAGAAGCGCCAGCAAAATCACCGCCATTCCCGGCAGCGCAACCCATTTCTGGTAAATCCCATACAGTTCTGCCAAAAACCGATTCCTGAAAAAGCCAATCCCTGAGGCAAAAGCCAGAACCAGCGAAATGCCCATGCTAATGCGGTTCCCAGACTCATGGAACAATTCTTTCAAAATCAGCGTGCTCTGGAACACTCCCGTATGCATTAGGGCAAACAGCGCAAAAAACCAAACAGAAACCATAATCACGTCCTGCCTTGTAAAAAAACCTCCCGGAATGTTTATCATGCTCATCAGCGTAACCACTGGCCGTTTCAGTACCCCCATGGTATTTTGCCCAAACACCCCAAGGAGGATTAAATAAATCAGCAAATTTAGGGCTGTAACCCCCAGCAGTACCCATCGGGCACAGGAAGCCAGCTTTCCGGGGTTCTGGCAGAAAGGCTTCAAGAACAGGACTGCCGTCAAGGGCAGCAGGAACACCAGATACCCTATGCCCCCGCTGAAAAATTCCCAGCCCCCGGAATACATCACAGGGGTCCAATAGTCCGGGCGGACTTCCCGCAGCGCCAAAAGCAGCATGGCAAGCAGCGGAACCCCAAGGAACCAGAAAATTATCTCGTAGACCCTTGCCCGCCCCTCAATCCCGCGCACTGTCCCATAAGCCGCCAAGGCCAGCAGCAAAAGGCTGACCCAGAAATAGGACCCTTCCGGCAGCAGCCATGTCAGCACAAGGGCAGTGGCCTGATACAGCACAAAACCGCAAAGGCTCAGGAAATACAGGTAATAAAATACCATGAAAATATCCCCCGCAAGCTCCCCAACCGTATCTTTCATGTACTGGTAATAATCCCTCCCTATGTGCTGGGGCGCCTGTTCCCCAGCCTGCCCACATCCCTCAGGCCGGGAGGTTTCCCCCTCCATATTCCGCAAATTTTTCCCCATCAGCCACACCAGCAGCATCCCCCCGGCCATCCCAAGCAGAAGGCAGAATACCCCGTCCGCCCCAGTCAGGGATGACAGGATGCCCGGGAGCATCAGGCTGCTCATCCCAAAAATATCAAGGATTAAAAGCCTGCGCACCTGCCGCACCGATATTTTCCAATTATCCGCAAACATACAATTGAACCTCCTTACAAATTCCTACGGCTTCTGCTTTGTCTGGTTTTTCAGTTTCAGCCTTGTGCGCGCCCCATCCCTTGTGTAAATAGGCCGTTTTTTCAGGAAACCCAAGGGGAGCCTCAGGAACGTGTCCCGCTCATCCCGGTATCCATTCAAATCTGCCCCCACAAAAGGCGCAAGGTACGGGATCCCAAAGCTTTCCATATGGGACAGGTGGATTAAGATCCCTAACATCCCCACCAAAAAGCCGAAAAACCCCAGGGTACTGCACAGGAAAATAAACAAAAATTTTAAAATGCGGAAAGCTGTGGCAAATTCTTCATTTGGCACTGCAAAGGAACAAAGGGCTGTCAAAGCCACCACAATCACTACAATGGGGCTCACAATATTTGCATCCACCGCCGCCTGCCCAATAATCAGGCCCCCTACAATCCCAATCGTGTTGCCGTTGGCTCCCGGCAGCCGGACCCCTGCTTCCCGCAGCAGCTCAAATGCTACCTCCATCAAGACGATTTCCACTGCCGCCGGGAACGGCACCCCCTGCCTTGCCGCCGCTAAGGAAAGCAGCAAATCCGTAGGGACAATCTGGGTGTGGAAATTCGTCATGGCAAGGTACAGCCCGGGAAACGCCATCGCCAGAAAAGATGCCAAATACCGGAGCATCCTTGTAAACGAAGCAATCTCCCAGCGGCTGTAATAGTCGTCGCTGGTCTGGATAAAAGTATTGTAAGTAGCCGGTAGGATAAGCGCCACCGGGGAATTGTCCGACAGCAGCACAATCCTCCCTTCCAAAATAGCCATAGCCGCCCGGTCCGGCCGCTGGGTGGTCTGGAACTGGGGAAACGGGGAATATTTCCGCTTTTCTGTAAGCTGCTCAATAATCCCGCTGTCCAGTGCGCCGTCAATCTCAAATTCCCCAAGGCGTTTTTCGATTTCCTCCAGCATGCCCGGATGGATTAAATCCTTTAAGTAAACAAGATCCACATTTGTCTGGGTCCGCTTCCCAACAAAACTTTCTTTTACCTTCACATGGGGGCTGCGGAGCCGTTTCCGGATTAATGCCGTATTCAGCTTGACGGATTCGGAAAATCCCTCGTTAGAACCCCGGATGACTTTTTCTGATTCCGTTTCATAAACGCCCCGCCCAGGATAGCCTTTATCGGGAATTTTCAGCGCCTTTGCATAACCATCCAGGAAAAACAGCGCATCCCCTGTCAGCATCCCCTGGGCTGCATCCTCAATTGTACCAAAGGGCTGGGAATCAGAAATGTCCTCCACATTCTGCTCCACATACTGGACAAGCTCCTCCTCCGGGAGCCCCCTGAGGGTCTGCAGCAGCTTCCCCACTGCGGAGTCTTTCCAGTCGACATTGCTGATAGATACCTCAATGTATGCAATATAGCACTCCCGTCCCAGCTTTTGCCCTACCTTTATTTTTCTTTTTTTAATATCTGCACAGTCAGAAAAAAGTTCCTCAAACTGCCTGATATTTTCCTGCAAATCCGAAGTTACCTGAACTGCCATGCCATCCTCCTGTTCCCATCAAAAAAGGATAAGCATTTGCCTATCCTTTTTCTCATTTATTATTATGTTTTCCCAGATTTTCCTTTTTATTCCTGCTCTTGGATAATATTTTTCACCATAAGCTCCTGATTTTCCACATGATGGCTTACAATTTCCACCACCGTCTGCTTATCCCCACGCTTCAGCCCTTCAAAAATTTCCTTGTGCTCCTCAATCAGCCTGGGGTAAACGCTGTCATTTTTCAGGTATTCCACCCGGTAGCGGTACATCTGCTCCCGGAGATTATTCAGCATGTTCACCAGTTTCGGGTTATCCGCCGCCTGATAGATGGCGTCATGGAATTCCACGTCTGCCTGGGCAATCCGCTTCACATTCCCGCTTCTAGTGCTTTCCTCAAAATTTTCCAATGCTACCGAAAGCTTTGCAAGTTCTTCCTCTCCCATATTTTCACAGGCCAGCCCTACCGCCAGTTCATCCAGCGCCTTGCGGATCTGGAGCACGTCTTCCATGTCCTTCTCCGTCATTTTGGCTACCTCCGCCCCTTTCCTCGGGGTCGTTACCGCCAGCCCTTCCAGTTCCAGCATACGGATAGCCTCCCGGATTGGGGTGCGGCTCACTCCCAGCTTCGATGCAAGCTGCAGTTCCATCAGGCGTTCCCCCGGCTTTAATTCCCCTTTCAGGATAGCTTCCCGGAGGGTGTGGAACACCACGTCCCGCAGCGGAAGGTATGCATTGGTATTCAGTTCCAGCTTATCTGTCATTCTCCACCTCCTTCCTTCTGCCCCGCCATTGCCGGCTATTGGAATACGCCTGCATAAGCAGGGAAATCACTGATTCTTCTGCTCTGCCCACGGAATAAGCACTAATGTTTCCTCTGTGGAACATTGTATATATCTGCCAAATACACCTGCCGGGCCAGCTCCCCTTCCCGGAGTTTCCGGTAGGCCTGCTGGGCCAGTTTTTCGCTCTGGAACAGGCCAAATACGGTAGGGCCGCTCCCGCTCATCATGGAATTTAACGCCCCGGCATGTATCATTTCTTCCTTTATTTGGGCAATCACCGGGAAATTTGGGATGGTGACGCTCTCCAGCACATTTCCCATATGGGCTGCAATGCCCTGCAAATCCCCAGCATGGATCTTTTCGGCCAATGCATCCATATCCGGGTGCACAGTACTGCCATCTAATTTCAAGTTTTCATAGACAAATTTTGTAGACACGCTGATAGGGGGCTTTGCCACCAGCACCTTGCACTTCGGCATGGGGGGCAATACGGAAAGCTGTTCCCCAATCCCCTCTGCAAGGGCTGTCCCACGCATCACGCAATAGGGCACGTCTGCCCC
>OFGG01002302.1_pt1 | contig 10562 bp, 11 predicted proteins | sample 1521701 | NCBI WGS metagenome assembly OFGG01 (sample SAMEA3504081, study PRJEB24116) | mouse gut metagenome | biome: mouse gut; feature: mouse-associated habitat; material: faeces | place: Denmark | collected 2011
AACACGAAGCTGCGCAGCTGGGACTCGGCCCGGGCGGGGAGGCCCACGAACTTGCAGCCGTAGCCGTAGAGGGGCCGGTTGGGCTGGGCCGTCAGGTCCTCCACCCGCAGGACCTGGGCGGTCAGGCGGATGGGGGCCCCGGCGCCACGGAAGTCGAACCACAGCTGGCGTCCCTCCTCCAGCACCACCTCCGTGCGCACGTAGGCGCCCCCGGCGCTCAGGTTCATCAGCCGGGCCGGGCAGCCCTCCTCCGTCATGTACTGGCTGTCCCCGGGGCGGCGGGTGACGTGGATGGTGATGTCCATCCCCGTGGGGACCTTCAGGGGGACCTTCAGGTCCTGCCGGCGCTGTTCCTGACTGATGCGCTCGAGGATGTCACAGCGCAGGGAGGTCATCTGGTTCGGCAGGAGCAGGGGGGAGGACAGGGCGCACCGGCAGGTGAGCCTGCCCAGGGTGGGGTCATAGAAGAGGATGCGGAAAATCTCCTGGTTCAGGTAGTCCAGGGATCGGGGCACCGTGAGCAGGAGGCTCCCCATAGGGCCGATGGAGACCATGGCCTCGCAGAGCACCTTGCCGTCGTTGTCAAATATTTCTGCCTTTGTACAATATTCTAAAATCTCCATGCGAATCTACCCCTTGTTTTTACTCGGTCCTGGGGCCCCGGGAGGGGCCGCCGGTTATCAAGCCCTATTATATCGGAAAAAGGCACCGCTTGCAATGAAATTTTTTGAAAACTTCCCCTCTTTTTCTCCGGTCTCCCGGCGGAGAGGGGGAGATTGGGAGAAATTTAGAAAAATTTTCACAGGGCAAGTTATTTTTTCCGTTTAGGGTCCGATAGAAATAATACAAAGGATTCGATTTCGCGTGTACCGCCTGGCCGCACCGCCGGCGCGTATGGATGGGAGGTCAACAGGATGTTGATGATCGGTACAGAGGGCATTTCGCCCATTCAAAAAAAGACCACGCTCCCCAGGGCGGCCGTCGGCGCGGAGCGCGCCCGCCGTCCCGACGGGAGATACGACCGCTTCGCCCCCTCCGCCCCCCTGAATCAGGAGGAGCGGCGCAGCTTCCTGGACGCGGTGTCCAGCCTGTCCCACCAGGTGCGCACCGCCAACACCACCGGGAAGATCCAGGAGCTGCGCTCGCAGGTCAGCTCCGGGGAGTACCGCGTGGACGCCCGGGAGGTGGCGGCGCGGATGCTCCTCATGGAGGTGGACGAGTGATGGCCGGGCAGTGGGCGGATTACCGCGCCCTGCTGGAGAGCCTGACGGGGACCCTGGAGGACCTGACGGCTGTGGAACAGCAGAAGACCGCCGCCGTCAGCTGCGGTGACCTGGAGGCCGTGGACGCGTGCATGAAGCGGGAGCAGGTGCTCAGCCTCTCCCTGCGGGGCGCGGATCAGAAGCGGGAAAAGCTGGTCCGGCAGATGGGACTGAGTGGAGTCCCCCTGCGGGACCTTTTGGGGCATTGTCCCCAGGAGGAGTACTTTGCCACCCAGGACGTGGTGGTGAAGCTCCAGGGGCAGTATAAGATTTTCCAGGCGGCGTCCCAGGTGGCCCGGGACACCCTGGAGGGCCACCTGCGGGCCATTGAGAAGATACAAAAAGACTACAACGGCGGCGAGCCCCTCCCGGAGCAGCCGCTCCGCCAATCCGACTTTTTGGCGTGAGAGGCGTGACGGCAACTATATGCAGAAATAAGGAGAATATGATATGGCAGTCATCGGCACCTTTGGTTCCTTCACCGCCGCGCGGCTGGGCATCTACTCGTCCCAGTCGGCGATGAACCTGGTGGGCAACAATATTTCCAACATCAACACCAAGGGCTACACCCGGCAGAGGCTGGACATCTCCTCCCTCTACAACACCGGAGACCCCCGCTATGCCAACGGCTACAACCTGAACATCGGCTACGGCGCATTGGCCAACCAGGTCTCCCAGCTCCGGGACCCCTATCTGGACATCCGCTACCGCAACGAGAACGCAAGCCTGGGCGCGGCGGAGGCCACCCTCAACTGCCTCGACCAGATCAGCCTTATGCTCGATGAGGTTGGCAAGGGCACCATCGAGAAGACGAAGGACTTCGGCGTCATTGAGGCCCAGTTCAACGACTTCGTCTCCCGGCTGAAGGACGTGATGAACCTGGTGGGGCAGGACACCTATGACGACCTGCTGCGGGGCTCTGCGGATACGCTCTGCAAGCTCTTCAACAGCGTGTCCAAGGGCCTGGAGGACGTGCGCAACAATGAGGTGGGCTACCTGGAGGATACCGTGAAGTCGGTCAACAGCTGCCTGACCCGGATCCGGGACCTCAATGAGCAGATCCGCACCCACGAGATCTACGGCGACAACGCCCTGGAGCTCCGGGACGCCCGCAATCTGGCCATTGACGAGCTGTCCAAGTATATGAAGATCGACGTCACCTACTCCAAGGAGAAGATCGACCAGTATACCGAGGTGGAAAAGCTCACCATCACCCTGCCAGGCACCTTCGATCCCGATGAGAACAGCAAGAACTACGGCAAAGAGATCAAGCTCATTGACGGTATCTACGGGACGCAGGTGAATGTTAAGAAGGTTTATACGGAAAATCCGGAGTATGATGCCGCCCTGCATCAACCTTATTTGGATGCAGATGGTAAACCGACAAGTGTTGAGATCGATCCTGATACCAATCAGCCCAACGCCCAGAACCCTGCATACTATCAGTATGTCTCGGTCGATGGCACAACGCTTACAAATGAGACAAAAACGAAAAATGAGATCAACGACCTGTATCAAGGCGTCTACCAAAAGGGGAATGGCTGGACGGACAGCTACGCAGAAGCAGACAGACGGCCAGTAAAGAATCCGATCTACTCAAAATCGGAAGACCCCAACGATCCCAATTACGATGTAAATTTCAAGAAATATACGTATGGCTTTATCGACGAAAAAGGAAACTACGTAAAAACGGCTGGTCAAAACACCAGGCCAAACCCCTTCAGGCAGGGGGAATACCTGTCTGCGGACGGAAAAGAATATATAGACCTCACGGCTGCGGAGCTGGCGAATCCAGACCCGAAGAAAGTGAAGCTGGAGCCCATACCGAATCCGAGGCGCGAGGATCCTGCCTACGATAAGGCCACTCCCAAGTATAAGGTTCCCGGTACAACCAAAACGACCAACGAGGAGTACACCTATCACACCAAAAATCTGGATTTTGTCGGCAAGTACCTCACAGCAGACGGCGGGAGCACCGACAACACGGAAAACGCCGACTATGTCTACGACGAAAAGTACCTCCTGGAGCTGGATACGCTCAAAGACAAGCGGGATAAGGTCTTGCGCGGCGCAAAGGACGGCGGGGAGCTCACCGACATCACCAGGCTTACCGATACCGACACCTCCGGCGCCCTCCAGGCTATCCGGGAGATGCTGACAGAGGAGGGCGTGTTCGCAAGCGCGGACGATCTGGGCCAGAACCTGGGGAAGGATCCGGACCGCACGGCCTATGAAACTCTGATCGCCGACCCCGACGCCAACAAGAAGAAGGGCATCCCCTACTACCAGAAGGTCCTCGACAACCTGGCCCAGATCTTTGCCCAGACCATGAACGAGGCCAACCAGATTCCGCTGGATAAGGCTGCACAGGCGTATCAACAGGGGACGCTGACGAATGCGGGAGCTGGCGGGAATGTGACAGCCAGCGGCTTTTTGACTGCCGATGGAAAAAGCATTATTACAAAAGATGGAAAAGAGCTGGAACAACCAGATGGCGGTAACGCCTTGACAGCGAAGGACCTGGAACTCCCGGAGAATCCCACCCAGGCGGACATCGACAGAGTCAACGGCTACCTCAAGCAGCTGCGCGCCAACGGCAAGCTCACCCCGGAGTACGAATTCTACAACGGCGGCATCCTCTTCAGCAACCACAGCGACAGCGACGACCCCACGGGCATCACGGCGGCCAACCTCTCCGTAGCCCACAAGTGGGCCCTGGGCGAGGTGCGTATCCTGCAAAGCGTGGAGCCCGAGTATATCGACGCCGACGGCAACAAGCACGAGCACACCACCGCCAACGACAACATCGCCCACATGATTACCCTCATGAACCAGCAGATGAACTTCCTGGCCAAGGGCTATGACGACCCCAAGACGCAGACCGACTCCGTCTCTGACCAGCCCTTCTTCAAGGGCACTTTCCAGGAGATGTTTACCAATATCTCCGGCACCCTGGCCCACGACACGGAGATCAATACCGCCCTCTACACCAACTACAACCTCAACGCCCTCAACCTGGACAATGACCGCTCCAGTGTCTCCGGCGTAGACCTCAACGAAGAGGCCACCAGTATCATGCAGTTCCAGAAATCCTTTGCTGCTGCCTGCCAGCTTCTGACCACCATCGATTCCATGCTGGATAAGCTCATCAACGGCACGTTATAATAGAGATCGAGAGCAAGGAGGACGCCTCATATGAATTTCCGCATCACGACCAACATGATGATGAATACCTACCGGTATAACCTGCAAAACGCCACCCGGACCAGGGATCTTTCCAGTACCAAGGTGCAGACCCGGCGCAACTTCAACTCCTTCGCCGAGGACCCCGCCGCCGCCACCCACGCCTGGCGCCTGCGCCGGTCCTACTCCAAGAACGTCGACTACCAGAACAGCAACACCGAGGCTTATACCCGCTTCCAGATCGCCTATGCCACGCTGGAGACCAGCAACGACAAGCTCCTCAACGGGGACGCCGGCGCCTTCGCGGCCATCAAGCACGCGGACAACGAGCCCACCGGCGGGGCCCGCACCAATCTGGGCACGGTCCTCTCCGAGCTGGCCGACTCCCTGGTCTACAACCTGAATGCCGCCAAGTACGGCGACCACTTCGTCTTCTCCGGCAACGACGAGATGAACGTCCCCTTCTCCTGGAGTGAGGACGGTACGAAGCTCCTCTACCGGGGCGTCAACGTCTCCGCGGGCGGGGTGCAGGTCCCGGAGCCCAATTGGGCGTCTCCCAAGGTGCCTGCGAATATGCCGCAGGCCGGAGCGGCTGGCAATACTGCTAATGACAAAGCTTGGATTGCTTATTATACCGATCAGGTCAATAATCCAAAACCGAACACAGATGAGCCTGAGTGGGGCGAGATGGTGCCGCAGAATCCGCCGGCTGTTCCAGACCCCCCGGTTACAGATGCAGATAAGGCCAATAAGGTGTGGGTTGATTACTACAATGCTGTGGCCAAAGGCGAGGAAGCCGAGCGGCCAACAGCGCCTGCCGGTGAACCGGCCTGGGCGGCAGGGGAGAGAGACAAGTACGGTGTGCCCACATCGTTCCCGAATCCTCCTACAGAGGAAGACAAGAAATGGATTGAGTACTACAAGGACCAGGGCGAATACAACCACCTCCAGGAGATGGCGGATGAGAAGGTCTACATGGACCTGGGCATGGGCATGAAGGAGACTACCGTCCGGGACCTGGTGAACGCCAGCGCCTTCAACCGCGTCATCCCCGGCATCGGGGCCCTGGGCTACGGCGTGGATGAGGACGGGGACCCGAAGAATATCGCCGTTATCATGAAGCGCCTGAGCAAGCTCTACAGCCAGTGTAATGACAATGGGGACTTCTGTGATGAGGAGGGAAAACTCAGCACGGAGGTGGAGAAAGAGGTCTACCGCCTGCTTGACAAATTCGGCCTCGCCCATGACCAGTACAACAAGGTCTACGCCGACGTCAGCGCCCGGTCGGAGTTCCTGGTGGCCAACGGCGCAAGCCTCAAGGACCAGGGCATCAGCCTCAACGAGCAGATCGTGGACATCGAGAACGTGGACCCGGCGATGGCCATCCAGCAGTTTATGTACGATTACAGCTGCTACAACGCGGCGCTGAAGGTCGGAACCCAGATTCTCAGCCAATCTCTTATTGACTATATGTCCTGATTGTTTTATACTGTGGTTAAATGGCAGCATTGCCAAGTAGAGAATCATCAGAAGGGAGCGCAATCGAACCATGAATCAGTTGATAGAGATTACAACGGTGCCGATCCAGATCGAGATGAAGACCACCAACGCCAAGCTGGAGTATGCCCGGGGCACCGCCGAGATGGAGATCTCCCGGAACGAGGGCGGCCTTCAGATCAAGAGCAAGCCCATCCGGGTCAACATCGACACCTTCGAGGCACGCAATTCCATCACCCCCACCCTGGCCCGCCGCATCGAGCAGGACGCCGAAAAGGGCAAGCAGGCCGCCTATGAGGCCACCGCCACCTTTGTCCAGCAGGGTCAGATGATGATGAAGACCAAGCTGGGGGAGGACGTGATGCAGCAGATCGCAGAGCAGGCCATGATGAAGCACACCAAGCTGGAGGTGGGCATGGAGTTTCTGCCCAAGACCGGCCCGGAGATCACCTGGGACCCGGGTGAGATGAACATCAAGTACGAGATGGAAAAGCTCAATATCGACTGGAAGATCAACGAGGGCGATTTTGAGTTCACCCCCGCGGATATCGAGTTCACCATGACCCAGCGGCCCGAGGTCGTTATCAAGTATGTCGGCGGCCCTGTCTACGTGCCGCCCTCCGCAGACCCGAACTATGAGGGCGCGGATGCGGAAGGCTGAGTGGAGGGTTAGATCGTGCTTCTGAAAACCAAGTATTTTGGCGCCGTCGACTGCCCGGACGAGGAGCGGGTCCACTTCGCCGCGGGGCTCTTCGGCTTCGAGGAGGAGAAGGACTTCTACCTCCTGCCCTTCGAGGGCAGCGGCGGGAGCCTGCTGTGCTTCCAGAGCGCGGCAACGCCCGCGCTGGCCTTCGTGGCGGTCAATCCCTTCTCCTTCAAGCCCGACTACGCCCCGCAGCTGGCGGCGGCCGAGCTGGAGGAGCTGGGGGTGGAGCGCAGTGAGGACCTGTGCTTCTACGCCCTCTGCGTGGTCCGGGAGCCGGTGGGGGAGAGCACGGTGAATCTGCGCTGTCCGGTGGCTCTCAACGACCGGACCCGTGAGGCCGTACAGGTGATTTTGGAGACAGAGCAGTATCTGATGCACCACCCCCTCACGGAGTTTGAACGCGGGGGGGAGGCACAGGTATGCTGATCCTTCAACGCAAGGCGGGGGAGTCGGTGTTCATCGGGGAGGAGATCGAGGTCTCCGTGCTCTCCGTGGACGCGGGACGGGGGCGCCTGGCCATCCAGGCTCCCAAGAGCGTGGCCATCCTCCGCAGTGAGCTCAAAAGCGCCGCCGCCACCAACCGGGAGGCGGCTGATGAGGGGACCTCGCCCCTGGCGCTCCTGGACGCCCTGCGCAGGCCGGCGGAGGGGTCCGGCCGGGAAACCGGCGGAGTATGAGGAACCGCTTTGTACGTCTAAAGCAAATCAAATCATAAAACGTCCGCAAGCTTCATATATAAGCTTGCGGGCGTTTTTCTGCCCCGTAAAGTCCGTGACAGGGACGCTGTATCGCTAGATAATTGCCACTAATTTTCAATAATTTGGCAACACATTTGTAGGTTTAATGAATTTCTAAAAATGACCAGGCAGATATCGGCGCAAAACGTACAAAATCGACAAAATGTGTTTTTTTCCTTGCAATCTCGCGGGGATTGTTGTATACTTAGCTTGCGATAAAAGCCCGATTAAAAGTGGACGGAGTTTTAGCGCCAATGATACTTGATTTTTTCGGAATGGATGCTATAATAAGAGGCGAGTGTCCTTCCGAAGAACCACGACGGAGGGGCATTTTATGACCGATTACATTTCTTCCAACTCCATGCTTATGCTGGAGCGGGCCATGAACTTCCAGTGGACCAAGCAGGAGACCCTGCTGGACAACATCGTCAACGCCGACACCCCCGGCTATAAGGCCAAGTATGTGACCTTTGAGGAGGCGCTGCGGGACAACCTGCGCCGGGCCCAGGTGGGGGAGACCCCGGTGAGCACCATGCGGGGCGTGCTGAAGGCCGCCCAGCCTACGGTGCGCACGGCGGAGGACGAGAGCTTCCGCATGGATGAAAACGGCGTGAACGTGGCCGAGCAGCAGCTGGAGCTGGTGCGCAATGCCTATCAGATCCAGCACGTATACAACGCCCTCAACAGCGACATGCAGCGGCTCCTCATGGCCATTCGCGGTCAGTAAGCGGGGCGGAGGACGACTTGCGCTCCGGCGCAGACAGGAGGATACTATGGCTTTCCTTGGCAGTGTGAACATCATCGGCTCCGGCATCACGGCCCAGCACCTGCGGCTGGATGTCATCAGCGAGAACATCACCAACATCAACACCACCCGCACCGCCGACGGCGAGACCGGCGCCTACCGCCGCAAATGCGTGGTCTTCCAGGCGGAGACCGGGCGCAACACCTTCCGGGACGCCCTGGCCGCAGCCAGGGGGGAGAAGCTGGTGAGCAACGCCGGCTATAACCGCACCGCGGGGGTGAAGGTGGCGGGGATCATTGAGGACGACTCGGATTTCAAGCTGAAATACGACCCCACCGACCCGGACGCCAACGAGGAGGGGTACGTGGAGCTGCCCAACGTGGATCTCGTCAAGGAGATCACCGACGCCATGGCGGCAAGTCAGGCCTACAACGCCAACTGCACCGCCTTCGGGATTCTCAAGACAGTGGTCAACGCGGGGCTCCAGATCGGTAAATAAGAGATAGACAGGGTCAGACGGATGGTTGATTTGTTCTGGCCCTATTCCCCGTTCCGGCGGGAAACGGTTTCAGTTTCAGTTCAGCCGGGACCACACCATCATCAGGAGGAAGAATATGAGTACAAATATCCAGGCCATCGCGCCGCTGTGGGAGTCCTTCCCCGGCACCAAGGTCCAGGGCACCGAAAAGGCCCAGGGCGGCAGTATGTTCGCCGACATCTTCAAGTCCGCCATCGAGAACGTCCGCGCCAGCGAGGACGTGGTGGCCAAGGCGGAGTATCAGCTCTCTACCGGAACGCTGGACAACCCCGCCCAGCTGAGCCTGGAGCTCTACAAGGCTAATACTGCCGTGTCGCTTCTCGCCCAGATGCGGCAGAAGGCGCTGGACGCGTACAGCGAGCTCAGCCGCATCAACCTGTAAGCCGGCCTCTGTGACCGGACATGCAATTATTTGACACAAGGGGCCGGAGGGATTCAGGGTGGATATGACAAAAGTGAAGGAGCTTTGGGAGAAGGTCAAAGGCTTCTTCAAAAACATGAGCATGAAAGTGCGCATCATACTGTGCGCGGCCGTGACGGTGCTCCTCGTTGCCATCATCGCCTTGGCTGTCTGGTCTTCGTCACGGGATACATACACGACGCTGTTTACCAACCTCTCCAGCACGGAGGCCAGCGCCATCATGAGCTACCTCCAGGAGAACAACTTCACGGACTACCGCCTGGAGGGGGACACCATCTTCGTCCGGGCGGGCCAGGAGGACATCCTCATGGCCCAGCTGGTCCAGGCGGGATACCCGAAAAACGGGGCCCTGTATGAGACGTACTTCGACAAGGTGGGCATGACCACCACCCAGTCCGAGGCCAACGAGATCAAGCGTATCGCCCTGGAGCAGCGGCTGGGGGCCATCATCCGGAGCTTTGACGGGGTGCGGGACGCCCAAGTCAGCATCTCCCTGGGGCGCAACCAGACCTACGTGCTGGACGACAATCCTGTCAACACCACGGCCTCCGTGAAGGTGGACATGGTGCCCGGCTACACCCTTAGCCAACAGCAGGCCCAGTCCATCAAGAACTTCGTCAAGCACGCCGTGGCGGACCTGAAGATCGAGGAGGTCTTCCTCACCGATTCCGCGGGCAACCCCTACGCTGCGGACGCGGTGACGGACCTCAACAACAGCAGTCAACTCAAGCTGAGCTTGGAGGAGTACTACAGGAACACCATCTGCGCCTCCATCATGCAGATCATGGAGCCCGTCTACGGGCCGGGCAACGTGAACGTGACCGCCAGCGTCGTGGTGGACGTGAACCGGCGGGTGCTGGAGAACACCGAGTACTCCCAGCCGGAGGGCTCCTATGACGCCGGCGGCCTCATGGGCCGGGAGACGGTGCTGGGTATTGTCAGCAGCGACGGCGTGGAGGTAGTTGGCGGCATCCCCGGCACCACCACTAACTCCGACGTGGACATCCCCACCTATATGGAGGACCTGCTCCAGGCGGCGGGGGACGGTACATACGGACAGTGGTACAAGGACGTTACCAATCAGCTCAACGAGAGCAAAGAGCAGGTGGAGGTTATCGCCGGAACCGTCACGGACATCCGGGTGGCCGTCACCATCAACCAGAACAGCCCCACCGCCGCCGACACCCAGGCGCCAGTGGTCGCCGAGACCGTGGCCACGGCGGGGAGGCCCCCGCCAGCCGGGTGGCCGTGCTGATCGCGCCCTTCTATGAGACGCCTGTGGAGCCGGTGGAGCCCTTCCTGAATATCAATCCCGATCTGGTGCCGTATATCATTATCGGCATCGCGGCGCTGATGATCCTGCTGGTGCTGCTGCTGGTGATCCTGCGGGGCAGCAAGAAGCGCAAGGAGCAGAAGGAGCAGGAGCAGGCGGCGATCGAGGAGCAGCTGTCCGCCCTGGGCTCCGAGGAGGCG
>OFGG01002310.1_pt1 | contig 10528 bp, 9 predicted proteins | sample 1521701 | NCBI WGS metagenome assembly OFGG01 (sample SAMEA3504081, study PRJEB24116) | mouse gut metagenome | biome: mouse gut; feature: mouse-associated habitat; material: faeces | place: Denmark | collected 2011
CCGTAGCCACGGTAAAGCTCACCTTGTGGATTAATATATGGTGATGCAGTGAGTAAATAGCCTGCCAGAGTAGGAGAAGCACTCCATGAACCCCAATAAACTCCATTTGCTCTAAAGTCATAGATCATACCTCTCTCATAGAAATAATATCCCGTCCGGAGAAAGTTGAGAGGAATAAGCTTAGATATAACCAAACAAAAAATAGCTTCGCACGAAACCCTTTTTATGATAGAATTATTCCATGGGGTATTAGCTCAGTTGGCTAGAGCGCTTCAATGGCATTGAAGAGGTCATGAGTTCGAGTCTCATATACTCCACCATGAATTTGAAATTACGTAAAATACCTTTTGTAGTATGTTTGCAGGAGGTATTTTTGTTTGATATAATATATACCATATGAAAAATACTCAACCAACAATCCTCACCGGCATCAGAGCGAACAGCGAACTACACCTAGGGCATTTTTTAGGCGTGATCATGCCAATGGTGAGATTGGCAAATAAATACAGTGAGACTGGCAGTAATATTAATATTTTTGTGCCCGATCTACACTCCATCATTTCGGAGATTGATGGTGATTTGCAGCAAAATTTGATTCGCACCCTCAAAATATATCTCGCTGCTGGGCTCAAAGTCAATCAAAACGTACACTTTTATCGCCAATCGAGAGTACCAGCACATTCTGAGCTATGCTGGATTCTAGATTGTACCGCGACTATGGGTGAGCTAAATCGCATGACTCAGTTCAAAGATAAGAGTGAAGGCAAAGATAGTGTTAATGTCGGCATTTTCAACTATCCAGTCTTGATGGCGGCCGACATATTGTTATACGACGCGATCTATGTACCAGTAGGAGAAGACCAATTCCAGCACCTAGAATTGACGCGTCGTCTTGCTGAACGATTCAATCATAAATATGATGAAATTTTCACGCTACCAGCTACACCAAAAAAACAAGCTGAGTTTATGGCAGGGAATTCTGAGGGCGAAGGAGTTCGCATACGTGATTTGCAAAATCCCGAGAAAAAGATGAGCAAATCCAATCACGCCGAAAACAGCAAAATTATGCTTTCGGATGAACCAAATATTGCACGCAAAAAGATCATGTCTGCCACGACCGATTCAATCGGCAAGATTCAATATGATATGTTCAACCAGCCGGGAATCTCGAATTTATTACAGATCGAAGCCCTCGTCAATGGCGTACCTTTACAGGATTTAATTTCAACCTGGGCCGGGGAAACTCACTATGGCGATTTGAAACAAAAAGTAGCCGAAAGTGTAGCGACTATGCTCGAAGAATTTCAACATAAAATTGACCAAATTTCCGATGATCAAATCCTCGAGTTGCTTAATGCTGGCGAAGAATATGCTAATAAAATTGCAAATACGAAACTCAAACAAGCACAAACGTGCGTGGGGCTCTAGATGATCCGAACTGGCAAAAAATTCAGTAAACCAGATCTCTCACGCGTAATTAATGGCGATACAATATTGCCAGAGGATGAGCAAGCGGCTCCAAAAATCCGCCTAGATCATCTATTAGTCGAACAGCATCCGGAGTATAATCGTTCGAGTTTGCAAACTTTTATTAAAAATGGTTTTGTTAAAGTCGAAGGAGAAATAATTCTCAAGCCAAATACTAAAATTCCGCCAACTTCCCAAATTGAATTAAATGTGCCCGAACGCCAAGAAGGAATAAAATATCCACCAATAATCTATGAGGACGAGCACGTCATAGTGCTCAATAAGCCTGCCGGACTGCTGAGTATGGCAAAAGGCGAATATTGCCCCGAACCGACTCTGGAAGATTATGGCCTACTAGTTCATCGCCTAGATCGTGATACTAGTGGTGTAGTAATCCTCGCTAAGGATCCAGAAACCCAAAAAATGCTCCGCAAACAATTCCAGGACCGTAAGACTCACAAGACATATTACGCAGTTATTGATGGTCAACCAAAGCTCGATGAGGCCCTGATCGATTTACCAATCGCTCGCAATCTCAAACATCCGACCACTTTTATCGTAGATCAGAACGGTAAGAGCTCACAGACATATTATAAAATCATTCAAAAAAATCACCAACATTCGCTCTTAGAACTAAAACCGACTACTGGACGCACACATCAGCTTCGCGTGCACCTAAAATATCTTGGCACGCCAATTGCAGGCGATCCGGTCTATAATCCAGACAGCAAAGCGCCGAGATTAATGCTTCATGCTGGTAGTCTTGAAATTTCGATTCCAGGTCAAAACGGGAACGAACGTAAAACATTCACAGCAGATCTACCGAGCGAATTTACTGAGTTTATGGAGAAAAAATAGGGAATGTTCTTTGACTCAATGAAAGAGATCCCGCGCATTGCGACACGCGCGAATTGCTCAATTTTTGTGGTACCACCAGACGCGAAGCTCAACATAAAAGCGACATTAACATTAACTCCCGAAGCTGAAAAGAGTAAAACTCGAATCATCTCAGCTGAAAGATTGCGCGATTTTCTAAATTTCACCGATAAAAAATTAACCAGCGACCAGTTTTTTGTGATTCGTGAAGCCGAAAAGATGAGCGAAGTCGTCCAAAATATTTTTCTTAAAACCTTGGAAGAGCCTAAAGATTTTTGTCATTTTGTTCTAACGAGCGAAAACCCCACCGAACTCCTACCTACCATCCGTTCGCGCACACAGATTTTTATACCACGATCAGCTAATCAACTTGAAAAAGCCCCTAACTATAGTAAAAAAATCATGGGATTAGCTAAAGAGCTAATCGCCGCCAAAACCATAGATCTTCCGCAAGTGGCTAACAAAATTGCTAGCAGTAAGCCTCAGCCTCGACAAACCGCACTCGATAGCACTAGCGCAGCTATTGAAATCCTTTATAAATCTTATCTTAAGACCGGAAATCAGATTTTTTTGACCAAGTTGCCCAAATTCCTACACCTACACCGTGCGCTAGAGCAAAACGGCCATATCAAGCTCCACATTGTAGCGAGTTTATGTTAAAATTATAGTATGTTCGGTATAGCATTTATTGCACTCGTAGCTTTCATAGTAATCTTTTTATACCCACTGTTTCAAAAGAAACCTACAGAAGTGCAACATAACGCACGTTATGACGTACAGATGAAGCGTCTTTGGACGGCAGCGCAGACTTCGATGCGCGACCATAAACCATTACGCGCCGAAAAGGCTCTGCTTACGATTCTGAAGTTTGATGAACGCAATGCAGCGGCCTATAACCGTCTCGGGATTCTTTATGCAAAAGAGCAAAAATTTGATGAAGCAATTGAATGTTTTGAGATTGCTCAGTCGCTCGATAATAATCCTTCATCGCTCCACAACGTCGGATTGATTTACCTAGAAACTGGCGCATACGAGAAGGCTGCGATGGCCTTCGAGCAGGCGATTGAACTCGAAAATAGCGTCCCGGCACGTTACGTGGCGTTATCCAAAGCACGCGAAAAACTTGGTCAAAATAAGGCAGCCATTGATGCGCTCGAAGAAGCCTATAAGCTCGATCACAGCACTAACACATTGCGTCAAATCTTAGCAATCTATGAAACGATGGGCGATACCGAAGCTCTAGCTGGGATTACTGCGCGGATTGAGAAACAGATCGCCGAGACTACAAAAGCCGAGCGACGCCGTAATACCCGTACGAATAGGAGTGCCGCAACGAGATCCGCTGCAAAAACTACGCATAATACAACACGTACGCCAGCGCGCGCCACAAGAAAAGCGGCCACGCCTACGGTAAGACCAGCAACAAAAACAGCCAAGTCTGTGCGGAGTGCCACCCCATCCACGCCACCCCGTAAACGCCCTGCGCCACGCAGAAAACAGATCTAATTATCTCTACAGTATTGACTTTTTCTCCTGCGTGTGATATAATGAAGAGATAGGGTCTTACCCTAAATTTCCATCAAGGAGGTACATCATTTATGATAGAAAAATCTGATTTCTGCTCACGGGACCCATACTCTTGATGGACCCCGTTATTTTAACTGTACTCAAAAAACAAAAATGGAGCCGCGTGTCAGACTTGAACTGACGACCTGCCGCTTACAAGGCGGCTGCTCTACCAACTGAGCTAACACGGCTTAACAACCTTATTCTACCAAACCTTGCTAAAAATCGCAACCTTTGATACAATGAGTGTGTGTTATTCATTAGTGAGTGATACGGACTTTGCTGGAATCGTCTAGTGGCAATGACAAGAGACTGTAAATCTCTCGGCTTCGGCCTTCGTAGGTTCGAGTCCTACTTCCAGCACCAAGAAAGGCACCCTTTGATTTCTATCATAGGATCGAGGGGCTTTTTTAGTTTTGTGCCCAAGCTTATTTCCACTTGAATTAAAGTTATGAAGTGATCGGATATTTTATCATTTTGGGTAAATAAAGAACTATCAATAATTTTTTTCCGAGACACCTATTTGTTACTAAAGGAATATAAATATGAATCAATATCCGGAATCGCCGCAGTTACTACTAATTGGACTCGGTTTTTTGACATATATTATAATATTTATTTTAATTATCGTTTTCATAGTTAAAATACTTTCTCATAAAGCAGCTCCTGATCAACCACGCGATGATATTACGCGAGAATCTGTCACGAAATATAAATATTTTCTACGCAATCACATCATGACTACCTATGAAGAGAAGTTTTTTATGACTCTTTGCGAAATTTTTAATGACAAATGCTATATTATACCCCAAGTACATCTATCGCAGCTGCTGGATCATAGAGTTAAAAACCAGAATTGGCAGGGAGCATTGTCTCATATTGATAGAAAATCAGTCGATTTTGTCTTACTAAAGAGAAGTGATTTAACCGTGCTCTGCGCTATTGAGCTCGATGACCAGAGTCATAACCTCGATAAACGCAAAGAGCGCGACCACGAGGTTGAACGGCTCTTTAATAGCGTACATCTACCGTTAGTTAGGTTTAAGAATGTTGACACCATGGCTAAACAAGAGATCGTAGATAGAATTGCTCTCACTATTAAGGATGTTTAGATTCATTACTATCTACCCTACTTCGCGGTGCAGCGTAGGGGACGACCGTTGCCACGAAGGCCGAGATCCTGCGGATAGACAGAGCTGCTACCGAAGTACAGGTAGTAGGCAAACGACGAATCGCTCGCAGTACGAGACCAGAAGTACCCGTACGTAGTCTCAAGGTACAACGAGCCCGAATAGTAATCGTAATAGCCAGTGTAGGCAAAGTCGAGGGGAGCAGAACGCAACTTAGTAGATCCAGCAGTATCATTCGTAATACCATAGGTAGTAATGATGAGATTAGCTCTTAATCTTCCACCTTCTACAACGTCCAAAATAGTACTGAGGGTTATAACAAGATTAACAACTGGCCTCTCAACTTTCTCCGGACGGGGTTCTATCGACGTTCCGAGGGTTTACTTTTTAGTCGCCTTTCTGATGCTTACTGGTGGAGCAATACTAGTCCTTCAATGATTTATGGATATAGTCTAGGCACTTTTACGACTAGCGTAAATGCGTCTGCTAGCGCTAATCGTGGTGCAGGCTTTGCCATCCGCTGCGTTACACGGGAGGGGTAGAGGAAGATATCGCAACAGATTTTACCGATAATCTTCAAACTATGGTATGATAATATTAATGGTTAATAAGTGAGGATTTTGTGCGTATATTGCATCTGTACTTCCAGTTACATCTACCGTACCAGTTGAATTTGACTGGCGAACATAAGATGGATCTTTTTCATGATGCGGCAGCATTCGCAAATGCTAACGAGACCGAATACCAACCATTCTTTGCATTGCTTGAACGTAATAGTCAAAAGTTTTCCAATTTTAAGATTTCGCTTGGCATCTCGGGTCAGTGGTTTGAGCAAGCCGAAAAGCATGATCCGGGATTGATCCAGCGCCTAAAAAAACTAATTAACCTCGGGCACGTGCAGATCATAGCATTACCGTTTGATTATTCTTTGGCTTGGTTTTACGATCAAGATGAATTTGAAGCACAAATCAAACTCTTTAATCATCGTATCCGCGATTATTTTGGCCTAGAATGTTCGGTCTTTGCTATGCCCGAGCTAATCTATAATGACAAAATCGCAATTTGGGCCGAAAAAGCTGGCTATAGCGGCATGATAATCGGCGATGCGGAATCAGTTCTTGACTGGCGCACACCAAATCGCATTTACGAAGCAAAAAACTGCAAAGATTTACGTCTAGTTTGCCAAAATACGAAATTCTCTCGTGCGATCATTGACGGGCAAGACATTTTGCAGACTTTCAATGATAAAGACAATCTAAATGTTTTTTCGCTACCGAAATTTCAGAAAGAGCTGGATCTTGAGTTTCTACACGGTAATTTAGTCAACTTATGCCTTGATACTAGCATCTTTCGCCGCCTTAAGGGGCAGGGCATCATTAAATTTTTCGACGGTTTTATCGCCGAATGGCTCACCGGGTCGCAAAACCGCTTTTACAATGCGCTTGAGACGATCGGTTCATCGCAGCCAAAAAATGAAATTTCCGTTAAATCAACTATCATGCGTCATAATACCCCTACTCAATCCACCGACGCAATCGTTCTGCTGAAAAAAATTCGTTATGCTGTACCTAGCGGACTAAATAATGTCGTACAGGTTAAGTTTGAGGAAACGTTGTATTCTCTGCGAGATCAAGTCCTAAGCACTAAAGACGACCAAATTATTCGAGATTTTGAGCGACTTACGGCGCTAGACTACATTACGGATCAAAATCGGTCCGAAAATACCGTAATAAAAATGCCCTCGATCTCCGAATTATCAGAAATTTTGGTAAATTTTGGTCAAAAGGTATTCAGTATGATGCCACGCCCAGCAAAATTAGCCGAAACAGCCGGCCTCGGGAGAGCCGATTTGCCTAAAGCCGAACGAGGCTTTGAGGTTAAAATTAACCGAGTTAAGACCAGGTCGCTAACCAAGAATACTAAATCTGGCCTAACAGAAGATAGGAAAATATCAGATGACCCTATCAATCCAGAATCGCCAAATTCAACACGACAAAGGTCCACCAAACTTGAGGGCATCACAGCAGATCTTCCATCCGATGGAGGTATAAAAATTCATACAGATTCCTCGGATCGCCTAGATCCAGATACTGTTTTTGGAAATATTTCTTTTGATGGACTTGAAAATATCAAGGATTCCGTAAGCAACACGGGTATTGGACACGAGGAACGGAACGCTCCCATACGTACAGCAGATGAAGCTGCTCATATCAACGAGAAAGAGGAGGAAGATCCGAGACGCACAGAAAATGCAGAAAAAATTATTAGCGTCCAAGATATTGAAGATGCTGCGCTCAACAAGCATACTCGCGTTGAAATTAGCTTATCCGATCTACCCGAGGCGGAAATTGTGCACTCGGATATAAAAGAACGAGCCGAAAGTGACCGAACTAGTCGCAATGCCCCGATTAGGCTCGGGAAGCGGCATCGCGGCGTTCACACGACAAAGCCCAGCAATGGCGCTAATACAAAACGTAGTAAGCGACGCCGGGTTATAATTGAGTAATTGGTTTACTTATAACAAAAAGTGAGATCCGATATCGGATCTCACTCCAAAGCGCGCTGTTGCCGTCTTAACGTTTCTTTTCTTTAACTTCGTTGCGACCAAGATTTTTCTTTGTCTCGACGAAGACGACATGTTTACGCAAAACTGGATCATATTTACGTAGAACCAACTTGCCCGGCGTATTCACAGTATTCTTTTTCTTATAATACGCTCGCACATTCGACTCTTCGGAGACAAGACCAACCAGTTTCCGCTTAGTATTACTTCTCTTCTTTGCCATAATATCCCTTATTTTATCACAAAATATTACCAATGTAAACAAAAAGATTGCAATTAGGACTATTACTCTCATTTTTTGCGAGACTATAGTCAAATAGCGAAATTATATATATTTTCCCTAAAAACCCACGCATTTCAGCTGTATTCTATTGACTTTTTCATAAAGTTATGATACAATAGAGAGGTAGGTGTTCCACAAAATGCAGATGAAATAATGAAACTGTGATAAAATAGTGGGAATAGGGGCGTAGTACAACGGCTAGTATAGCGGTCTCCAAAACCGTAGATCATGGTTCGATTCCGTGCGCCCCTGCCATACAGAACCTTTTTAGCGCTTAAAGAGCTTGTCAAATGGTTCTAACAGAGTAAAACTGATTGTTTTACCGTCAAATTCGAGGTCGGATAGTAAAAGACTAAGAATTTGACGTTTTTCGTTGGCTTTCGCAACCTTAAAGATGTCAGCAGCGTGTTCAAAGAGGTCCGCTTGGCACGTTTAAAACAGCTTGGTTACTTTTTAAGCCTACACTCTCCGATAGAGAAGCCGAACAACTTTCTCTATACAGATTAGCGTATTTGATGTAAAATAAGGGTGTTCAGATTTTATCATTTTGCAGCTTCGAACAGCCGACATTTAGTTGGCTTTTGAACCAAAAATGCAGTCATGTACTAGCATCTGGCTCAAAAGTCGGAGTTGCGATAAGGTCTGAACAGCCGTACATGGCTGCTTTTTTGTAATCAACGGCATAAGACGGCATAACCTAAGATTTTAATAGGAGCAAAACCTATATGGCCAACAAGGTATCGAAAAATACTAAAAACCCAAATGAGCGCTCAAACACTCTGCGAGAGAAAAACACCAGAACAATAAAGCCTAGTTTACTCGTGCGCAACAACTTTTCACCGATATTATACAAGGAGTAAAGTCAACTAATTTCTTTACTCCAGTTAACTCTGCCGCAATAGCTATCACTGTTATTGCTATTGCACTTGGAATATATGGTATTATCTGTAGCATTGCGTCTAATCACCGTCCTTATTCTTCTACCAGTACTAGTGGGTTTAATCGCGGTTCTTCTAGTGAAACCTTATTGCAGACCGCCTACAAAACAGCCGTAGACACAGCGGGGATGTCAGCATCCCAAACTAAGATTGAATACTCTGACGGCGGAATGATGCAAATATCAGACGACGGGAAAGTGCTTACAGTACGTATGCCTTCCGAAACCGAAGCTCACGCAAAGGATTGGATGGGTATGCTTGCACGAGTTATCGTCCGGATAGATGGCGCAATCAATAGCGACAAAATTATTCAAAAGCTTCAAGATGCTAGCGTAAAACATGTCCTTGATTATGAAGAAGTAAAAGACACGGATGAATATATCTCGGAGTTCGCTGGGCAAATTAAACTGACTGACAGGTTTTCAGCGGTTGTTAGCATGGCCGTCAACACCAATTACCCTTTCAATTACTACGCTTTTTACGAAAATGACGCAGACTTACTGTCGGTAACCAATGACGTCTGTAACGGCTTTTACACTAGAAGTATGTTTACAGCTCATTTGCAGTTTTTAACAAAAGATGCGACGGAACGATACTATACTCCTGAACTTATCGACAAATTCTTCAAAATGGCCGATAACAGATTTGTCTTCTCCGCCGAAGATAGTAAGCTCACCTTGGTAAGCAGTGGCCTTAATCAGAATTCAATGCTACGAGGCGAATCTACGATTGATAATCTCACAGCATGCACTTTTAGTACTATGGGAATCCCAAACGATATTCTCAAAGCCATGGTTACTGACCGTAAAAATGATTGGAAATCGGGCACGTATTACTGGGGAGATTATAAAGTTGAAGTTAACTATAGCAAGGAAAATAAAAGTTACACGCCCTACTACACTTTTAGCAAGAAGGGCAGTGCAACAACCTCCAGGCAAGATAAAGCCTCAGTTACCCCAATCGGACGCGATGGCGTAATAACCTCACCAATTATGCGTGATGGGATGATATCCACGCAAATCACCATACCAGTATCCTGCGCATGGAATACTAACGACTATACCGTCAACTCATCAGGCTATCTAAGAAAGAGTGATGGCTCAACTACCAGGACGGACACTACAATGGGCTCAGATGACAAATATGCAAAATATGGTGCAGTTATCTGTGAAACTGAAACGGTTAGACTAAAATATAGCTTACCCGAAGGTTACACCTCGCATCCAAACCTAGGAGGCGCATATCGTGTAAACAACGACGAAGAAAAGCGAGAGCTAAGCGTACATGTTAAGATGAGCGTGTTTGCTGATGGTAAAGAGGGATTCTATTTCTCTGATGATGCAGATGGCTATCAGTTCAACATATATGACGAGAACAATAAAAGGGTTGAGAGTTTTTACATTAAACTTATACCAAAGTTTAATGATGACCAGTACAACTTTTTGCGTAGCTGGAAAGTAGAAATTGATTAGAAGCCGCATATTAGTAGCAATAGACGTGATAAATCAAATAAAAATAACATCTTGAGACGAAACTTTCTCCGAACGGGGTATTATGGTGTTTCTTTTGGCTATATCTATCCTCGCAATTCTTATGGAGATTGGTGGTCGTCAACCAGCAAGGCAAGCAATACCAGTTCATTTTTCCTAGATACTCACCCTGCAAATGTAACAGCGGGATATAACAGCTTCCGTGGCTACGGCTT
>OFGG01002311.1_pt1 | contig 10524 bp, 9 predicted proteins | sample 1521701 | NCBI WGS metagenome assembly OFGG01 (sample SAMEA3504081, study PRJEB24116) | mouse gut metagenome | biome: mouse gut; feature: mouse-associated habitat; material: faeces | place: Denmark | collected 2011
TTCAGGTGTTGTACCGGCCCAGAACCGGAGCGGCAAAAAAAATGTAGCGGCAGTATAAAATTTCCCGCTCTGCGGAAAAATGGAAGTATCAAACTGTTTGGTTGGAGGCATAGAGCGAGATGGTAAAAGGTATTTCCAGACGGGTCGTGGTGGTGGATTCCCCGGACCGGAGATTTTTCGAGCAGGCAATTTTCATCGTCCGCAACGACGCCGCCGGGGAGGGCGTCACCTCCCGGGAGCTGGTGGAGGAAGCCAGGGCCCGCCACAACACAAGCCCGGTGGCGACTGCGGCTTTGGGAAGGCTCCTTGCCGGAGGAGCCATGATGGGCAGCATGATGAAAAATGATTCGGACATGCTCACGGTGAAGGTCAGGGGAAACGGGCCTCTCGGAGGCATTACCGTCACGGCGGACAGTAAGGCGAATGTAAAGGGATATGTTGAGAATCCCGACGCGATGCTGCCGCCGAAGAACGGAAAGCTTGATGTGGGCGGAGCAGTGGGAATCGGCATACTTCAGGTGATAAAAGATATGGGGCTTAAGGAGCCTTACGTGGGAGATACCATGCTTGTCACAAGCGAGATTGCGGAAGATCTGACTTATTATTTCGCAAGCTCGGAGCAGGTACCGTCATCAGTGGGCCTGGGGGGGCTTATGGAGAAGGACAATACGGTGAAATGCGCCGGAGGGTTCATCATCCAGATGATGCCCTTTGCCTCGGAGGAGACGATTTCCAAGATTGAGAATAACTTAAAACATGTCACGTCTGTCACGGAGCTTTTGGACAGGGGATGCACGCCGGAGCAGATACTTGAAGAGCTTCTCGGAGATACAGGACTTGAGATCACGGACACCATTCCTGCGCGGTTTTACTGCAACTGCTCAAAGGAGCGGGTAGAAAAGGCTGTGGCAAGTATCGGCAGGGAAGACATTCAGGAGATGATAGGCGAGGGGAAGGACATTGAGGTGAAATGCCATTTCTGCAACAGCGCATATACTTACACGGTAGAAGATTTAAGGCGGATCATGCATGGAGGAAAGCGATGAGAGACGGATTTATAAAGGTTGCGGCGGTGACGCCGGATATACGGGTGGCGGACGTTTCTTTTAATACGGAAAAGATCTGCCAGGCAATTGACAGAGCGGCGAAGGAAGGGGCGAAGATTGCGGCTTTTCCGGAGCTTTGCATTACAGGATACACATGCGGGGATCTGTTTGCACAGGATGTTCTTCTGGACAATGCAAAGGAAGGGCTTCTAAAAGCGGCGGCGCACACAAAAGGAAAGGACATGCTTGTCTTTGTGGGGGTTCCTCTGGCAGTGGACGGAAAGCTCTACAATACGGCGGCGGCGCTTAATGACGGGGAGATCTTAGGATTTACCACAAAGACATTTTTGCCGAACTACGGAGAGTTCTATGAGATGCGGCAGTTTCATGAAGGCCCGTCTCAAGCCCGATTTATAACTTTTGACGGGAAGGAGCTGCCTTTCGGGCCGCAGCTTTTGTTCGAGGAAAAGAGCATAGACGGGCTTATCGTCTCAGCGGAAATCTGTGAGGATGTATGGTCCGCAGTGCCGCCAAGCATCGGGGCGGCAAGAGAGGGGGCGGTGATTATCGTCAACTGCTCTGCCAGCGATGAGACCGTCGGGAAGGCGGCTTACCGGAAGGCGCTCATTGAAGGGCAGTCTGCCCGCCTGCTGTGCGGATTTATCTATGCTAATGCCGGGGAAGGGGAGTCTACCACAGACCTTGTGTTTGGCGGGCATAATATCATCGCGGAGAACGGAGCGGCCCTGGCGGAGGGGAAACGTTTTGAGAACGGGATGATCTGCTCGGAAATCGACATTAAGCGCCTGTGGAGCGAGAGGCGCAGAAATACCACTTTCCAGATGTCGGACGAGAGGAGGCTGTTAAGGATTCCGTTCCATATCGGAATGGGAGAGACCTGCCTTACGAGGACATTCCCATCCCGCCCCTTTGTTCCGTGCGATGATAAGGAGCGGGCAAAGAGGTGTGAGGAGATTCTGACGATTCAGGCCATGGGCCTTAAGAAACGTCTTGCCCATGCCCATGCAGGGAGCGCGGTAGTAGGGATATCAGGGGGGCTTGACTCCACCCTTGCCCTTCTTGTCACGGCAAAGGCGTTTGACGCGCTGGGGATGGACAGGAAGCACATTGCGGCGGTCACGATGCCGTGCTTTGGAACTACGGACAGGACATACCAAAATGCCTGCAAGATGTCTAAGAGGCTTGGGGCAGACCTCAGGGAAGTGCCGATAGCGGAATCAGTGAGGCAGCATTTTAAAGATATCGGCCATGACATGGAAGACCACAGCGTGACTTATGAGAATGCCCAGGCAAGGGAGCGCACGCAGGTCATCATGGACATTGCCAATAAAGAAAACGGCATGGTCATCGGCACCGGCGACATGTCGGAGCTGGCGCTTGGATGGGCGACTTACAACGGCGACCACATGTCCATGTATGGCGTGAATGCGTCCGTTCCGAAGACGCTTGTAAGGCATCTTGTCCGCTATTACGCGGATACGTGCGAGGATGAGACGCTTAAACAAGTGCTCTATGATGTTTTAGATACGCCGGTAAGCCCGGAGCTGCTGCCGCCGGAAGACGGGGAGATTGCCCAGAAGACGGAGGATCTGGTGGGGCCCTACGAGCTCCACGACTTCTTCCTCTACTACGCCGTCCGCTGGGGCTTCGGGCCCCGGAAGGTGTTCCGTCTGGCCCTGGCCGCCCTGGAGGAGGACTATGGCCGGGAGACCATCCTCAAGTGGCTGAAAAACTTCTACCGCCGCTTCTTTGCCCAGCAGTTTAAGCGCTCCTGCCTGCCCGACGGCCCCAAGGTGGGTTCCCTGGCCCTCTCCCCCCGGGGAGACTGGCGGATGCCCTCGGACGCGGTGAATACGCTGTGGATGAAGGAGCTGGAAGACCTTGAATCCCAACCGGAGATTTGATATAATGGAGTTATAAAAGAAAAGGAGGTTTCAGGCAATGACAGAAGCAGAACGCCAGGACACGCGAAAGGCAATGGCCCTTGACCTGTGCCACATCATTGATGAAAACCCTACGCAGGAAAGCTACACGCCGGAGGAAGTGAAGAAATTGATCACCGTGTACGTTTTCTCCGCAGGTCAGAAGTAACAAAAGCAATATAACTTGGAAAGGCCCCGCCGCCGGCGGGGCCTTTCTCTGAATTATTGAAACAGTTCCCATATTTTGCAGCGGAATGCCAGTGACAGCTTATAAGCGTCATCTACCACCATTTCCTTGGGCAAAATATTTTGTTCAAGCTGCTCCAGCATGTTCAGTGGTACGCCGCTTTGCGCGGCCAATTCCTCTAAGGTCAGGTGCTGTTGTTTCCGAAGCACTCTGATATGATTGAAAAATTTCTGCTTGTTTTCTTCTGTGCTCATAGAATTTTTCACCTCAAGACTATTTTACAACAAAACACTCTGCTTTCGGGAATTTAAAACAAATTGTTGTAACAAATGTTGAAATAGGACCCTAAATCTGATACAATAGTTTTATAATAGGAAAGGAGGCAAATAAGATGTCAACTGAACGGGAAATTTTAGTGGCGCAGAAGGCCGCCATGTTTGACCTGATCCAGATTCTCAAGCAGCAGCCGGACAAAACCTATACAGTAGATGAGCTTGAGGCTCTTATCGTCGCCTATATCAAAGGAGCGGAACAAATATAGGAAAAGGCCCCGCCGGCTGGCGGGGCCTTCTTGCGCTTATTCGGCTGTGGCAGGGACGGCTTCCTCAGCAGGCGGCTGGGCGGGGGGCTCTCCCTTTTTCTTTTTCCGGGAGAAAATGTGGCTCAAATCGTCGATAACGGAGTAGTAAACCGGGGTAAACAGCAAGGTGACAATAGTGGAAACAACCATGCCGGAGATCATGGTGATGCTCATATCGCTCATCATCTCCGCCGCCCCCTCTGACAGGCCCAGGGCCATGGGCACCAGGGCCAGGATGGTGGTGAGGGTGGTCATCAGCACGGGCCGGACACGCAGGGGACAGGCGTGGAGGATGGCGTCCACCCGGCTCTCCCCCTGTTCCCGGCGCTGGCGGATATAGTCAACCAGAATGATGGAGGAGTTGACCACCGTGCCGGCCAGCATAATCAGAGCCACCAGGGAGATCATGGACAGGTCCCGGCCGGTGAGGGGCAGGGCGAACAGCGCCCCGGTGAAGGCCACGGGGAGGATCATCATAACGATAACCGGCATGAGGAAGGACTCAAACTGAGAGGCCAGCACGAAGTACACCAGTCCCAGGGCCACAATCAGGGCCAGCATCAGGTCGCCGAAGCTGTCCATCATGTCCTCGTAGGCGCCGGAAATCTGGGCGGTGTAGCCGTCGGGGAGGGTGTAGTCCTCTAAAATCTGCCGGACCTCCCGGGTGATGGCGGTGGTGTCGCCGCTGATGGTGTCGCCGGTGACGGAAATCTGCCGGGACTGGTTCACCCGGATGATGCTCTGGGGGGCCAGCTCAATGTCCACGTTGGCCACGGCGGACAGGGGCACCGTCCCGCCGAAGGCGGAGGGGATGGGCATGGACTTCAGGGCGTCCAGGCTGGCGGCCGACCGGCCGTCCCCCTTGACCACTACATCCAGCTCCTTGTTGTCGATGGTGACGGTGGTGGCGGTAGAGCCGGACAGCTCTGACCGGACGGCAGCACCCACTGTGGCGGCGGTGAGACCGTACTGGGAAGCCGCTTCCCGATTCATGGTAACTGTCACCTGCTCCACCTCCTTGGCCTCGGAGGTGCCCACATCCACTGCGTCGGGCAGCCGGGAAATCCGGGCGGCCAGGTCATCGGCGACCATGGTCAGGGTCTCGTAGTCGTTGCCGGTGATGTCCACGCTGATGTCCGCCCCGCTGCCCATAAGGGCGGTCATGTCGGAGGTGGAGACGGTAATCTCACAACCGGCGATGTCCTGCACCAGCTCCCGCAGGGCATTGGCCACATCGCTGCTGCTCCGGTCCCGGTCCTCCTTGTCGGAGAGCACCAGGTTCAGGGAGGAGGTCTCGGGCTGGGTGATGTGGTAGATGGACTCCAGCTCAGGCACGTTGTCTATGGCGATGTCCACGATTCGGTCGGCAATGCCGGCGGTGTCCTTCACCTCGGAGCCCACAGGGGTGCTGATGGACACCTGCACCATGCCCTGGTCCATCTCGGGCATGAGCACCATCTTGGTGGACATGCACGCGGCGATAAAGAGGGCCACCAGGGCCACTGAGGCCAGCATCCCCACCCACAGCCGGCGGACAAAATAGCCCAGCAGGCGGGTGTAGAGGTCGTTGAGCCGGTGCCCCAGGCCCGCCTTGCCGGCGGCGTGCTTTTTCGCCTTCTTCTCCGCCTTTTTCAGGGCGTGCTGGTGGACCTTCTTCTCGTCCAGCAGGAAGTAGCACAGCAGGGGCACCAGGGTAATGGCAATCACCAGGGAGCCCAGGATGAGGAAGGAAATGGTGAGACAGAAGTCGTCAAAGAGCATCCCGGCCATGCCCCCGGTGAGACCCAGGGGCAGGAAGACGGCCACGGTAGTGAGGGTGGATGCGGTGAGGGAGGTGAAGACCTCCTTCGTGCCCTCCACGCAGGACTCCAGGCGGCTGCGGCCCTCGGCGGAGTAGCGGTAGATGTTCTCCAGCACCACGATGGAGTTGTCCACGATCATGCCCACGCCCATGGCGATGCCCCCCAGGGACATCATGTTCAGGGTGAGGTGGAACACGTTCATGAGCACGAACACCGTGAGGATACACACCGGCATAGACACGGCGATGGTGGCGGTGGCCCCCCACCGGCGCAGGAAGAGGAAGACCACCACGGCGGCCAGCGCCACGCCCATGATGATGTTCTGAATGGCGGCGTTCACCGCCATGTTGATGTAGTCAGAGGCGGTATACAGCACGGTGTATACAATGGAGCCGTTGCGCGCCTGGAGCTCGGCCATCTCCTCTACCACCGCGTCGGCGGTGGAGACCTCGTTGGCCCCCGACTGCTTGGACACCTGGAGCACCACGCAGGCCGAGCCGTCGGTTTTGGCGATGGTCTCCGGGTCCTCGGTCTCCAGGGCCACGCTGGCCACCTCAGACAGGCGGACGGTGCCCCCGGTCTGGAGGGGGATAATCAGGTTGGCCACGTCCTCCACCGTCTGGAACTTGGCGTCGGTGGTGACGGTGAGGGTCTGTGTACCGTTCTGCATGTCGCCGCCGGGGTAGAGCAGGTTGTCCGCCGCCAGCATCTGGGCGATGTAGTTGTTGGACAGCCCGAAGCCCGCCGCCCGGGTGGGGTCCACCTCCACGGAGATCTGCTGCTCCACGCCGCCGGAGATGGTTACCTGGGCCACCCCGTCGATGCGCTCCAGGGCGGGGGCCACCGTGTCCTCGGCCAGGGCCTGGACGGAGGCCAGGTCCTCCCCCTGGAGGGCAATCATGGCCGAGGGCATCAGGTCGCCGATGTTGATGTTGACGATGATGGGGTCCATGGCCCCGTCGGGGAGGGACAGCCGGTCAAACTGCTCCCGCAGCTTGGTGGCGGCGATATCCAGGTTGGTGCCCTCCACATATGTGATTTGCAGCTGGCTCACCCCGTCGGAGGAGGTGGAGCTCACCCCGTCCACCCCGGACACCGACATGATGGCCGACTCCAGGGGCCGGGTGACCAGCTCCTCCATGTCGGAGGGGCTGGCGCCGTTGTAGTAGCACATGACCAGGGCGGCGGGGGCCTCCATGTCGGGCAGGAGGGCCATTTGCAGCTGGGTGGTAAAGACCACGCCGAAGATGGAGATCATAATGACCGCCATCAGGGTGGTTACTTTGTGCTTGATACAGAATTTTGCGATATTATCCACTGGCCTCAGCCCTCCCCGGAGACGATCCGAACGGGGTCGCCCTCAGACAGATAGGCCTGGCCCACCGTCACCAGCATGTCCCCCGCTTTCAGGCCGGAGGTGACCTCGGTGACCCCATTGCCCGTCAGGCCGGTCTGTATCTCCACGTAGCGGGCGGCGCCGTTTTCCGCCACAAAGACGTACTGGAGGTCGTTGCTGCTGAGGATGGCTTCGGTGGGGATGACGATGGTGTCGGCGGAGGTGTTGGTGCGGAAGGACACATCGGCGAACATGCCGGACATCAGCCCCTCCACGTCCTGCTGGATGGAGATGGTTACATTGTACAGCTTGGTCTGCATGTTGGCGGCAGTCTCGATTTTCTTGATGACCCCCACCAGATTGAGGTCCAGGGCGCTGACCGTTACATCCACCTCGTCCCCCTGGGCCAGCTTGGGCACCAGGGCCTCCGAGACGGAGACGGACACCTCCAGCAGGTCCACCCCGTCGATGACGGCCACCGGGGCGGAAGCAGTGACAAACCCGCCCTCAGCGGCGTTCAGAGAGACGACGGTGCCCGAGACGGGGGCAATCACGTTGCCGGCACCGTCCACATGCTCCAGCACCGCGTCCAGCTGCTCCACGTTGGACTTATAGCTCTGCATCCCGGCCTCCAGCTGGGCCAGGGTGGAGGTCCGCTGGGCCCGGGCGGTGTCCAGGCTCAGCTCCGCCTGGTCGATCTCCAGCTGAGATGCCGCCCCAATCTCAAACAGGGCCTGCAAATCGCTGACGTTCTTCTCGGCCAGGGCAATCTGCCGGTCGAAGATGGCCGCCTGATCGTTGTAGCTCTGGACGGCGGAGCGGTAGCTGATGCTGGCGGCGTTGTAGGAGGACAGGGTGCTGGCCAGGTCCAGGGCGCACAGCTTCTGCCCGGCGGTAACGGCGTCCCCCACCTCCACATAGACGGCGGTACACTGGGCCTGTGCCGTGACAAACACCGACTCCTGCCCGTCGGTGACCACCCGGCCGGACACCTTGTTCTCGGTGGAGATGGTGTCCACCTTCACCTCCTGCACCTGCACGGCCACGCCGGCGGGGGCGTTCCCCTCCGGGGGGACAGAGGTCTCCCCGCCCGACTGGCAGGCGGTCAGGCTGAGGACTAGCGCGCCGGCCAGCAGGGCGGCAAATATTTTTTTCTGCTTCATGGGGCGGTCTCCTTTAATTCATGATGCCGTAGTCCACGGCCCAGCGGTAGGTGTTGTAGGCGGAGAACAGGTCGTTTTCCGCCTTGGCCACCTTCTCCCGGGCCTCAGCCACCTTGTCCCCCGCCTCCAGAAGGGCGTTCTGGGAGATGGTGCCCTGGCTCTGCTTCAGCTGGGCGGCAGTGTAGTTGTCCTGCTCCACCGCCAGAGCAGTCCGGGAGGCAGCAAGAATCTGCTGATAGTCCTTCACCTTCAGATACAGGTTGCGCAGGCTCAGCTCAAAGCTCTGCACCGTGTTGTCGTAGGTGTATTTGGCGGAGTAGTAGGTGTGCCGGGCCTGGGTGTAGGACCGGTCGTTGGCCTTGTAGGTCTGGCCGTAATCGCCGCCGTGGTCGTTGTATTTCTCCCGGGCGTCCTTGTAGGTCTCGGTGGCCTCATACAGGTCCCAGCTGTTTTCCTTGGCGGTCTCCAGATCCTTCTCCAGGTCCATGGCCTCCAGCTCCTCCCGGGCCACGGCGGGCAGGGCCCCCAGGGAGAGCTCTCCGGTGATCTCCGCCCCCATGAGCAGCTCCAGCTGGCCCTTGTAGGTATTCAGGTTCATCCCCAGGGTGGACAGGCCGCTGCTCAGGGCGGCCCGGCCCGATTTGGCCTGCTTCACCGTCATGGAGGAGATGTGGCCCAGCTCATAGCGCAGGTCCAGCTCGATAATCTGCCGGTCCAGGGCGGCCAGCTGCCGCTCCAGCCCGTCCTCCTGTATCTCCATGGCGGCCAGGGCGATGTAGGTGGCCTCGCCGGCCATGATAATCTGATTTTGCAGGTTTTTCAGCTGCCGGATGGTGTCGGCATTGTCGGCCTGCATGTCTCCCTCTTTAATAGCGTCAAACTGCTTGCGCACGGCGTCGTATGCGCTGTCCAGCTGGTCATAGGCGCTGTGGTATTCGTAGTCGCTCATCAGTCCCGCCTCGATCATCGCCCCGGAGGACATGACCAGGCTCCACTGGGTTTTGGCCAGCTCGTTGAGCTGGAGGCGCAGGTCCTCCCTCAGGTCGTCGTAGTCAATCTCCTCCAGCATGTCGATGCTCTCCTGAATGGACAGCACCTGTAAATTGCCCTCGTGCATCCGCCGGTTCAGGTTTCCGAAGGTGACGGACCCCACCGGGTCCGGTATGTACTCCTCCACGGGGGCATCCGGCTCCTCACTGTCCTCGCCGGGGTTGCCCTCGACGGGCTCAGTGCTCTCCGCCCCCTGCGGGTTTTCTCCCTGGGCCTCCGGCTCCCCGGCTGATGTGCCGCCGCCCTCCGCCGGCTCTGTCTGGACTGCGGAGGAGGCCGGCGGGGCCGGGTCTCCCTCCGCCGCCAGGGCGGCCGTTCCCAGCAGGGACAGGGCCAGCGCCGCCGTCAGCAGCAGGGCCGTGGTTCGTTGTTTCATAAGGTCTCCTCCTTATATCCTTCCGCCGCCCCGCCGTAGCGGAGCAGGTCCATACGCACCTTTGTCAGCTCCCGGAGCCGGGCGGTGCGCCCCGGGTCCCGGACCTGGTCGGCCCGGGCGGAGTATTGCAGCGTCTCCACAATGGCGAAGGCCAGCACCGCGCAGGCCAGATGAAAGACCTGCTCGGCGTACTCCCGGCCGCTGTGCCGCAGCAGGGCGGGGTCCACCACCTCCCACAGCGGGTCGGGCAGAAAATGCTCCCGTTCGCCGATAAACCCCTGAGGTGAGCCGATGAAATTCTGAAGGTCCAGCCCTTTGTTCAGCGTCATCAGCCTGATGAACAGGGCCAGCATGGGGTCGGTATCCCCCTTCTGGCTGATGAAGCGGTCGTAGGCCATCAAGGGCATGGCAAACAGGTCGCCCCGGGCCTCCACCAGGATGCCCCGCAGCAGCGAGACGAAGTACTCCCGCATGTTGTCCAGCAGGTAGTGGATCAGGTCCTCCTTGTCGGAGAAATACTGGTAGAAGCTCCCCCGGGGGATGCGGGCCTCCGTAATGATCCGGTTGATGGATACATCGGTAAACCGGACCCGGGTCAGCTCGCTCCAGCAGGCATCAATCAGCCGCTTTCGCTTCTCCTCCGGCAATCGAAAAAATGTTGCGGTGGGCACGGTCTCCCTCCTTTTATGACAGGTTGTCGCAATGTGACAGGCTGTCATGTATTATACCCAAGCCCCCTCCCCCTGTCAAGGCGGGAATTGTGAAGCTTTTGTTAAGATGTCCGGGGCTGCACAGATACGCGCTCCGCCCGGCAGGTCTACCATAGGTCTACCAAAAAAATATGTCAAGCTCCTGCGCCCCAAGCGGTTCAAAAATCCCCCCAAGCGGCGCGGTCTACCAGATGTCTACCAGTTTTACTTTTTTACATCGAAAGTAACGGCTTTGACGGATTTTCTCTACACTTTCGCAACTTTTCAACCCCATGCAAGGGGCGTGACACGGCGGTGGCAGGGGCGAAATGTTGAAAAACCTCGAAATTTT
>OFGG01002313.1_pt1 | contig 10519 bp, 11 predicted proteins | sample 1521701 | NCBI WGS metagenome assembly OFGG01 (sample SAMEA3504081, study PRJEB24116) | mouse gut metagenome | biome: mouse gut; feature: mouse-associated habitat; material: faeces | place: Denmark | collected 2011
TAATTCTTATCAAAAAAGATTTTTACCCATAGACACAAAATTTTTTACAGCCTCGGTGTTTGTAGTGTTAATGCACAAATCATAGTTCAGTTTATGCCCCCATTGCTGCCCCGTGTAATCATTGTAATAATTAGCCCGCTTTTTATCTATTAAGGCAATCTGGCGTTTTAGTTCCCTGTCTGTCAAATGTTCATCAGAAGGTGTTTTTTGGCGGCAGCGAATTATCTTACTTTCCATATCTGCATAAACAAAAATGCGGAATGGCTGGTAGTCTTTAAGGATATAATCAGCGCAACGCCCAACAATCACACACTCGGATTTTTCAGCCAGTTCTTTTATAAGGCGATGTTGTTCCAAAAGAACAGTTCGCTGCAAATCAAATACCGGATTCCGTAATGGGTGAAAACTTCTCCCAATATGAATGGGAAATGTAACAACCTGTTTTTGTTCTACAATCTACTCTACATACCATTCTGCCAGCTCTGTCCTTTTTGAAATTTCACTGATGATTTCTTGGTCGTAATAGGCAATATTTAATTGCTCTGACAATCTACGCCCCAATTCTCGCCCGCTGCTGCCAAATTCCCGGCTTACTGTAATAATTTTGTTCATAAAGAATCCTCCTTGTATAACGCTTTTGTATATTTACTCATCATAAATACGGCATATATGGCAACTAATAATTCTGTGATTGGCATTGCAAACCATATGGAATTTGTCCCTGCCACAATCGGTAGCAGCATAATTAAAATTCCACTGACAATGCAGCCTCTGAAAACAGATACACAAAAAGCGGCTCTTGGTTTCATCAGCACTTGAAAATAATAAGTGGAGAAAATATTCAGCGGCAGCAATATAAACGAAATGCTATAACAACGGATTATTGCGGGCGCAATATCCAATATTGTTTTTGTTGGCTTCATAAAAATGTAAATGTACAAATTAGGGCAAATCAAACTGAGGGCAGTCCAAAATATACTGAACGCTCCAACAGTATATAGGGCATACCGCAAAGTTTCTTTAATACGCTCCCATTTCTTTGCGCCGAAATTAATAGAAATAATTGGCTGTGCAGCCTGCCCCACACTATAAGCGCAGCACTGAACAATCGTGCTTACATTGATAATCGGGCCATAAACAGCAAGTGCATTACCGCCTAAATATTTCATAATCTGACGGTTGAAAAGCACTGTCAAAATCCCCATTGCAATATCAATAAAAAATGTTGGGAAGCCAGTAACCGATATTTCCCTCAATTTTCCCACAATTCCAGTCGGTTTTCGGAGAACCATCGTATTTTTCTTAGACCAGAAATGGGAAAGCATAACCGCAAACGAAATCCCGGAACCGACTGCCGTTGCAAGTCCTGCACCCAAAATCCCCATATCAAAAGTAAATACAAAAATGTAATCGCCAACAACATTGAACAATCCTCCTGCTAATACGCTGGCAGTTGCAAGTTCGGGGTGATTGTCGTTTCGCAGAAACGCCGCCAGCATTTGATTGAACAGGAACAGCGGAATGACTGCTTTTACTGGCGTTAAATAAGATTCAGCCAATGAAAGCAAGCTGCTGTCCGCACCAAAAAACAATAGGATTGGCTTGTCAAAAAATATAACTGCCGCCCATGACACGAAAGCAAGAATGACAGAGCCTATAACCGCAACAGTAAAATATTCATTTTCGTTTCTGCTTTTCTGTGTTTCCTGTCCTCTGACTGTACTAAAAATTACAGAACCGCCAATTCCCATGAGCAGCCCCAGACTGTAAATAATATTCCATACAGGAGCAACAACAGCTAATGCCGCCGTTCCGTCCGGGCCTTGATATTGTCCGACCATTGCCATATCCACAAGTGAATATACAGAAGTAATCATTGCACTTCCAAAGGCAGCAGAAAAATACTTGAAATAGATTGGTTTGATGTTTCCATTTAGCAAATTCATTGCCTTTTCCTCCTTTTTTGCAAATAAAAAACCGGATAAGAAAAACGAACAGGAACGGTTTTCTTATCCGGCACTCTCATACGTAAGAGTAAGCCTCCGACAAACCGTATATCCGCTATCTTATCCGGTCTTATACTTACGCTTATAAGGCCTCCGATAACTGTTATATAAGCTAACAGAAATAAATTGGTTTGTCAAGCCCTATATAAATTTTCATAAGGACAGAAAGGAATGGGGGATCCGTAGTAGTCGGCATTGTACTATAATGTGTATAACTGCTATCTCATGGAATTGTGGGTAACTCTGTTTGCCAGTTATGCACATTTCCACAATGCTTGTCTTTTGGTCTTTGGTTTCTTAGGTTCGGAATAGTGTGGTGCTGGCGGTCTATCGTTTGTTTTCGGCTGCTTGCTTCTTTACCGTACATGAGCATTGCGTCAGGCATTGGCACTAATGTATATCAGTCCCGTACAATGGCATGGCAATGAAAATCATTACAGTCTGTCTGACTTTATCTGCCATATTCCGCTTTTAAAGGAGCAATGACCTCCGGATTCTGTTTAACCCAGGCCATGGCACAGCTACATAGAACGGACGTCTGTTATCCTCTTTTTGCTTATCACTTAAAAAATACCATAATTTATTATTCTGAAGAGAAGATTCAATATTATCCCATTCATTGGCAATTTCAATCTGACGCAGCCTCATTCTGTCCTCATCCCTAAACCGGAAATTTGAACTGTTTAAAAACAGCGCCTTAATAAGTTCAGCATTTGTAAGACTGATTTTACCAATGTTAAGCCGTGTGAACACTGTAACCGGATTGTCTTCTGTTGTTTCATACCAGATCACCTTCGTATGAAATTTCAGTTTTGACCGGTATTCATTTTTATCGAAAGAAGTCTCTTCTTCTTTTTTTTCAAACCAGTTTTCGATCGCCCTGTAGGCCCGGTGCATATAAAAAAAATCGATACAGACATTATTCTCATTTTCGGGATGCCCCAGAAAGACTTTCGATTCCGGTCTTGTCTCATAGTCAATGGAAAATAGTTTATCACGCCGTTTTTCCACAAAATCCTGATTCAGGTAATATAATACCAGATATACCGTTGTTAATCTCTGCTGACCGTCGATTACTTCATACTCCTGACCATTCCTGTTTTTTACTACAATCGGCTGAAGACAGTACCATGTCCTGTCTTCCGTCTCATTTATTTCCCGTGGAATAAATTCATAAATATCGTTTAATAAATCATTCACCTCCTGGCTTGTCCAGCGATAGCCACGCTGATACGCCGGTATATAGAACGCATACTGCTGCAATTCATTAAGCGTTTTCAATTCTATACTGTTCATCCACCTGATCTCCTTTATGCTGGTACATTTATCTGAAATTAATACTTTCCCGATTATACCACAATTTTCAGAGCATTGAAATATCCTCAGAAAAAAAGCACCAGCCATTTCTGACTGATGCCCGTTTTCGCTAAGCTTAGCTCCCCAGACCTCTGCCGCGTCCGGCGTTCCCGCAAAAGAAACCTGTTTTGCCATCAGCACTTCCATCCAGACACCCGGACAATCATAATCCACAACCGGGATAAGCTGTATCATATGTCTGATTCACCCGTTGTGACATCACAAATTCTATGCTATTATATAAAAAAAGGAGGTGCCAGCCATGGTGAAACGTCGGATTTCCTTCTAAGCGATAGAAGGAAATAATAAGTCTGTCCTTCTATCGTTTCCGGGAACACGAAACAGATAGAAAGGATCATAAAGAATGAATAAATATCAGCGAAAAAACAGCACCTGTTATGCAGGAGCTTTGGTTTTTGTACTCATCAGCACTATGTTTGCGGTTGTGCTTCAGTTTGTAAAGGGCGATGTTCCGGACTATGCCATCGCGAAAAACACGGGGACCACACTCAGGCATGCTGTTCTGCTGATCGGGTTTATCTTTGGGGAGATATTGTTCTTCTACCTTTACAGGAGATTCAGCGCAGAATTTTCCGTCAGCTGCACGCGGCTTCTAAAACACGACATATTCGAGAGCATTATCCGGCTGCACTATGTCACATATAAAGAAAAACAGCAGGGTGAGTATGTGGCGAAATACACCAGCGAAGCCGATCTGATAAAGTCCCGCTATTTTCAGATGCTGCCCCTGTTCCGGGAAATCCTGCTGAAAATTATTTTTGTGAGCCTTGCCTTATTCATTCTGGACTGGCGGATCGCACTGATTACAATTTTACTTCTGACAACGCCGCTCTATGTCCCCCGGCTCATTGAGAAACGTCTGCAGAAAGCGCAGGCGGATTATCTGAAAGCAGTTGAGGAAAATCTGGCAAAGGTAAACGACTGGCTCAGCGGTTTTGAAATTATCCGGAATTTTTCAATCGGGCGGCAGATTCTTATGAGATTTGATGAGTCCAATACCCTGTCCATGGATAAGCTTCTCCGCGATACGGTTCTGGGAGCAACGGCGCAGCTATTACAACGCTGATCTCTTACCTGTCGTATTTTATCGTACTTGTCTGTTCAGCAGGGCTTGTGTTATCCGGAGAGTTTTCAGCCGGCAGCTTTTTCGTTGCAATCGGGATGATCGACCAGCTTTCCTGGCCACTCATCTCTCTGGCTGGGATCATCCGTGAGCTGATTGCCATCAGACCGTCCTGTGCCGCCATGGAAGAGTTTGTTTTGCAAAGCAGTGAAAGTACGGACAGGAAACCTCTGATCCGTGTTGAAAAAAAATCTGCTATGACAATGTTTCTTTCGGCTATACAGGTGACCGCCCGCTTCTGCAGAATTTCAGCTTCACGGCAGAAATGGGCGGGAAATACCTGATCAGGGGAGCCAGCGGCTGCGGAAAGACAACCGCCGTCAATCTGCTTCTGCGCTATTATGATGTGACAGACGGCAGGATTACGATAGACGGCGTACCCGTCTCAGAATATGATACAACTTATGCGGCGATGACTGTGGTCAGACAGGAGGCGGTTCTGTTCCATGATACGCTGAGAAACAACCTGACGATGTACGGCGAAGTGGAAGATGTCAGACTCATTGAATTGCTGAAACATCCCGGCCTCGACCGGTTTGCAGATCTGCCGTCACTTGACACAATCATCACAGAAAATGGAGCGAACCTCTCCGGCGGCGAAAAGAAGCGAATCTGTCTGGCAGGAACGCTGCTTCGTGATACCAGTGTTTTAATCCTTGACGAACCTCTTGCGAATCTGGATGAAAGGGTCATTGTCCTGGAGCACACAAAAAATATCTGATTCATGAATGTATAATCCCGCCTGCAATGCACATCCTGTATCACAGAAACGAGGTGTTTTGTATGAAAATCATGCTTGATCATCTGCTGGACAGCAGGGGAATATCACAGAACCAGCTCGCAAAAGATACAGGGATTTCCGTTTCAACGCTCAGAAATCTAAATCATAACCGGACTTCGCGGATCAGTTTTGATGTTCTGGAAAAGATCTGTATTTTTCTGGACTGTGGTGTGGAGGATGTGCTTCTGGTGGAGAGGGAATCATAGCAGTTTTTTAGTTCAAAAAGAAGGCGCAGCCGCGGACTACCGTATCCGCAGCTGTGCCTTTCTTATTTTCAGATTTTCACTATTTCAGATTCGGATTTTTTCTTCTTCCACAGCCAGAGCCACGCCACGAAGAGAATGATTCCTGCTCCTGTCAGAATCAGGCCCGGCACCGTTCCCTCCGGAATATAGCGCAGAGTGATCTCATGCTCACCCACGGGAACTTTCGCTGTAAGAAAGGTATCTGCGCTCATAAAGGTGTCAGCCTCTCTTCCATCAATATACACATGCCAGCTTTTTTCATAAGGAATCGTAAAAAACGCATATTGTTTTTCCTCTGTAGCCGTAAAAGAACCACGCAGACTGGAATCAGAGATTTTTTCCAGGGAAATACCATCCCTGTTTAATTCTGCGAAATATCTTCCGGATGTTTCCAGATCCTGATAATAGAGCCATGTATCGGTGATATTGACATACCGGTTCTTTTTTATTTTTAATTTTACTTTTACCTCCTGCCCTTTTGCAAAGCTTCCAAGCCTCAGAATATCATACTCATAGGAGTGAAAATACCGTCCAAGCGGGACCCCGTTAACTTCAACATTCACGGTTTTCATATCATCCGTCGCCAGAAACAGGAATACGGGATTGTCAGTCTCAGCGACAAAGGTATAAGTAATGGAACTTTTCTTTCCCGTGTCCACCGGGTAAAAATAGCCGTCGCCTGATTCCGAGAGATTTTTAAGTTTTACCTTCTTTACCGGCTGTTCTTTAAACATATCCCCGCCGGTTTGCGGAGCAAGCGCACGCCACATCCCGTTCTGCATCTCAAATTTATGTTCGACAGAAGTATCATAATCCCTGATCTCACCGGATGTCAGAAAACCAATCGGAAGCGCCAGAGGGTTCCTGTAGATCAGAACACCGTTTTTCTCACCGGTCAGTTCGTACGGCGCGCCGAGAGGCGAATACGTTAAAACATACCTTACGCCCAGGAGGCTGTCCATCCCATAAGTAGAACCGCGGTTATAGTAGGACCAGTTCCCATGGTTCCGGAACCCGGCCCGCCCCATAAATTCTTTTACAAAGTCTTTTTCTGTGGAACTGTAATGAGACAGACCGTTAAAATTAAACAGCATCGGCTCGCTCATCTTTAATGTAAAAGTCTTCTCCATCCGGTAAAATTCTGTGTCCTGACTGGTCACGGAGCGCACTACATCCCATATTTTGTCTGTATAGGACTGATAATCCGCGGTTTTCACATATTCATAGTAGCTCAGATCCCACATGCCATTGACGCACAGTTCCAGGAAACCGGACAACAGCAGCAGACACAGGCAGACTCTCCCTTTTCCGTCTTTACAGGAAGTATATAAAAAGTAAAGAACCCCGGAAGCAGCAAGAAAAACAATGCTCCAGACATATTTTTCCTTTGTCATAAACGATATCTCTGTTCTGCCCAGAAGAATGGCCGCGAGCGTGACAAACGCTGCGATACCCGAAATGAGCGCCGCCCTCGTGCGGCCGGAAAGCTCCATGCACGCCAGATATCCCTCCCATGCAAACGCCAGCATAAGAAAGCTGACAAGAAAGCTGTACCGGAAGGGAAATCCTGTGGGCGCGTTCATTCCATGCCAGAACAGATTGATTCCGTTCAGATAAAAAGACAGAAAGAAAACGGCAAACAGCGCGGCAGCTCCGGCCTTCTTTCTGAGCGGGATATTTCGCAACAGGAAAAAAGCGCAGACAAACAGAAGCGCAATCATGCCGCAGTAGACGTTCGGCGTCCCCCTGGAATGCTGGTCATAGTCAAAACCGGCAAGGAAAAATTTTGCGAGAAAAGAACGCCAGCCAAAATTGGGGGACATATCCAAAAGAGCTGAAATCCGGAATTCCGCTTTGCCACCGGCCAGTGATTTTACCACGGGAATGATAAGCCACATTCCCAGACAGCCGGACAGCGCAGATGCCGACGCATAGGTACCGATAATCCGCACATCCGGGAACCTTTCCCTTTTCTCTGCAAAAATATAGTCGTAAAGAAAATACAATACGGAAAAAATGCATATCATAAACCCGATGTAATAATTCGTCACAATTGCCAGAAACAATGACACGATATACAAAAACGGATTTCTGCCCCGGACAATCAGGCGGATCCCCGACGCCACAAGCGGAAGAAGAATGATCCCGTCCAGCCACATAACATTCGACTGATATACGATGTTGTAGGACATCAGCGCATACGCGGTGGAAAAAATCCATCCGGATCCGTTTTTCTCTCTCTGCGGAAGAAAGATGTAAAAGGTAAGTCCGCACAGTCCAAGCTTCAGAAGAGTGAGAATTTCTGCACCGGCAGGTATCAGATGAACCGGAAAGAGCAACAGAATCAGATTCAGCGGGCTGGCAAGGTAATAGGCCCCCAGCCCCGTCATATCTCCTCCCAGCGTCTTGGAAAACGTATAGAAGAAATCATGTTCCCCGAGAATACACTGTCTGTAATAGGAAAAATATGCCTTGTACTGATTATTCATGTCCAGCGTGAGAATTGATTTTTCACCAAACGGCTCAATCCCCAGACCGGCATAAACAATCAGCATCAGCAGGACAGGAATCAGAGCGGCTCCGGTATAATACAGCCAGTTATACTTCTTATGTTTCATAAGTGGTAAATTCCTCCTGAGGATAAAATAAGTAATGATAGTATATCCCGGAACCGTCTGAATGAACAGTTTTATTTACTATTTTACGAGCGCCACTGTCTCTCGCGCGATGGCCAGCTCCTCATTCGTCGGTATGACACATACCTTTACCTTCGAATCCGGTGTGGATATCATTTTTTCCTCACCGCGCACCTTATTCGCCTCCGCGTCCACAGTGATGCCCAGATATCCGAGATATTCGAGAATTTTTCCCCTGACAAGCTCCGTATTTTCACCGATCCCGGCAGTAAATGCGATCGCGTCCACGCCGTTCATTGCCGCCGCATACGAACCGATATATTTCGCGACGCGGTAAGAGAACACCTCGATCGCGCTGATCGCAAGCTCATTCCCCTCATTATAGCCTGCCTCGAGGTCACGGAAATCACTGGAAAGCCGCGACAATCCCTGTACGCCGGACTTTTTGTTCAGAACGTCCATAATTCCCTCGATATCAAGATGCTCTTTCTTTGCGATAAACTCCATGATTGCCGGATCAATATCGCCGGAGCGCGTGCCCATCACAAGGCCCTCAAGCGGAGTGAGGCCCATCGACGTATCCACACACTTTCCATTCTCCACCGCGCTGATCGAAGCGCCGTTCCCCAGGTGCGCGACGATAATTTTTGAATGGCCCGGATCCATCTGCAGATACTCCGCGGTGCGCTTCGACACAAAGCTGTGACTTGTCCCGTGAAATCCGTATCTTCTCACCTTATACTTCTCGTAATACTCGTACGGAAGGCCGTAGAGGTATGCCTTTTTCGGCATTGTCTGATGGAACGCGGTGTCAAATACCCCCACCATCGGCACATCGGGCATCAGCTCTCTGCAGGCATTGATTCCGATCAGATTCGCCGGATTGTGAAGAGGTGCCAGATCATTGCACTCTTCCACTGCCGCCAGAACTTCCGGCGTCAAAAGGGTGGAAGACGCAAACTTCTCTCCGCCGTGCACCACGCGGTGTCCGACTGCGTCGATCTCGGAAAGACTTCCGATGGCGCCTGTCTTATCATTGACCAGGGCTTCGAGTACCATCTGGATTGCCTGCTTATGAGTGGGCATATCCGCCTCTGTGATCTCCTTGTCCAGCCCGCTCTTCTGGTATACAAGTCTCCCGTCAATCCCGATGCGCTCGCACAACCCCTTTGCGAGAACGCCCTCGCTCTCCGAATCAATCAGCTGATACTTTAATGACGAACTCCCGCAGTTAATCACTAATACATTCATTTTATTTCCTCCATTCTCCTTATCTGACGGCATGTATCCACCGCATATAGAAATAGTATACTCCCAAAAATACCTGGATACAAGTGAATTTTCAGCCTGTCAGAATGATTCTTCCCGCTCCGTGATTCCTGCAGCCGGAATGGCCCGGTTCCGCCGGAATCCTTTTCAAATTTCCGGTTGCAATCCCTCACGGAATATGCTAGAATAAATACTGTTTCAGGCCGTTTGGAATACGGCAGAACCGCCGGTGTGTTGAAATTGGCAGACGAGGTGGACTCAAAATCCATTGCCAGCGATGGCGTGCGGGTTCGAGTCCCGCCACCGGCACCAAAGTAGACAAAACCTGCATGTAACGATAGTTATATGCAGGTTTTACTTTTCTTGGTGAAATTGCATTAAAACTGGCCCTAAAAACTAGCTATAACTATATATCACACATGTCGGCAAGCAGATTTAAGGAGATTAGTTCTCTCTTAAACCTGCTTTTATTTATGTTTAAGAAGGTGAGGCAATTATGAAACTTCCATATGGCTATGTTTTGGTTGGCGAGGAAATCATCATGCATGAAGAAAAAGCAGATGTGATCCGCAATATATTTGAGTATTTTCTTACCGGAATATGCTGATAAAAACGATGCCCGGGCGGCTTTCCGCAGTGGCGATTATGGGACGGTTTATGAATTGCTCTATAATAAAAATCTGCAGGAAAATGATGCGATTATTTTTGAAAGGGCCAAAACGATCCTGCTGATGGAGCGGAAGGTGGATTCTTACAAAAATTATATGGCATTGGGGCAGGAAATGGAAGCTGTGGATGCACTTATAAGGGGTGTGGAGTGTTACGGCAAGCTTACAGGTGTAGATGAGTATAATGTAAGGGCACGGATAGATGAATTATTCCAGGAAATCTGTTCTATACTGGAGAACAGCTACGGTATTAGCCCTGGGGAAGCGTCAGAGCTTTTGGACTATGATAATGATACATATACCCAGAGGGTTTATGAGGCTGTTAATGGAATAAAATTTGGCCAGGACGGAGAGGAAGAAAATTCCCAGGAGCCACAGGAGCCTTTAGATGTTTTACCTGAGGAAGAGGATTTA
>OFGG01002320.1_pt1 | contig 10511 bp, 11 predicted proteins | sample 1521701 | NCBI WGS metagenome assembly OFGG01 (sample SAMEA3504081, study PRJEB24116) | mouse gut metagenome | biome: mouse gut; feature: mouse-associated habitat; material: faeces | place: Denmark | collected 2011
TTCGGCTGCCTGTCCCGCCGCTCGTAAGGATTGTAATTCATCACCAGCAGCTCCTTGAACTGCCCGCCCGGGTTGTACCTCTGCGAAATGCTGTTCAGCCGTTCAAAGCTCTCTATGTAAAACCCACAGCCGCCGTACATCTCCCGCACCTCCGGGCAGTCATTATAGGAAAGCATAAACTTCCCCTTGGTTTTTTTCAGCAGGCTACACAACAGGTCGTGGAATTTCTTTGCAACCCTTACGGCGTAATTTTTCTCCGTCCCAACATACGGCGGGTCAAGATAGAAGAACGTATCCTCCCTGTCATATTGCTCAATGACATCTACATAATTCCTGTTTTCAATGATCACGCCTTTCCCTGCCGCGCCGCCTGCCCTTTGCAGGGCAGCCTTGTCCTTCACGCCGTTCTCATTCAGCCGCCTGTTCGCCTGCCAGATCGTCCGGCAGGTCTGCATTAGGTTCATTGGCTGGGCATTGAAGCTGCTGCTGCCGCCCGCATAGCTGTAACGGATCAGCTTGTAGAAGTTTGCCGCCCGCCGGACGTCGCCCATCTCCGCCTTTGTTTCCATCATCTCGCGGTATTCCTCAAATTCCAGGGGAGGGAGCCAGCGCTCTGCCAGCTCCATCTCCGCCTCTATGCCCGGAATCGAAAAATCTTCCCCTTTGCACAGGTCCAGCATGATTTCAAACTCCTGCCGCCCGTTCAGCGGCAAAAAGCCGAGTTCCTTCAGGAACGCCAGCGGCTTTTCCTTCACCACCCGGAACATATTTGTCAGGTCTGAATTCAGGTCATTGTATACCTCGAACGGCTCCGGCTCCTTGGCGAACAATATCCAGCCCGCGCCGCCGAACACCTCAACATACCTGCCGTATTCTGCGGGGAACCGTTCCAGTATGATCCCCCGCATTAGTTTTTTTCCCCCGATCCATGGGAAAAAGCTGTTTACCATACGCTATCGCCTCATTCCTAAGATCCCTTCATGACGTTTCCTCCCTTCCATTCTTCACTATAAGGTCATGCCGCCGCCAAATCCCTGTGTTTCCTGACGATCTTCCTGAGTCAGCGTAAAATCAGGAAGGTTCACACCGTCATAGATTTCGATGTGTTCTTCCTGCGAAACAGTATCCTCAACGTATATTCCCACGCACAGCCTGCTGTTCGTTTCCTTCAGATGTTTCGTTGCAATTTTTGTGTAATCCAGATAAGGCAGCATATCATCCTCAAAATGAATAAAACATAGGTCGTTTTCCACAAGGAACCTTCCCAGTTCTTCCACTGACCGGATGCCTTGCTTGATAAGCAGCCCGTCCAGGTTCGCCGTCAGGTTGATGAGGCCTTTTTCCGTCACGGCACATAGCGCATACGCTGCAAGGGTGAGATCCTTTTTTTCATCTGCTGGAAGCAGCCCATACCGATAGAAAAAGTAATTGAGTGTCATGATATCCTGCCAGTCAGACAAAATATCTTCCAGTTCCATCCTGTTGCTGTCCGCGATATGTATATCCAAAACGCGGCACGCCTGCGGGCTGTTTATGCCGTTTTTCTGCAAATACGCCTGCAGTGCTTCCGGTTCGGCAGGGAGGATGAGCGTAAAATATTTATGGCTGTTTCCCTCGTCCCACCGCTGCACCTGCACATAGTTGGCGTTATCCGGCCAGCCTGGATCCTCCTGCGGCGGCCAGCACCGGAACCTGTTTTCCAACGCAAGGTATACCTTGTCAGCCACGTTTTCAAAATACCTGTACCCATGCTGGAGACAGCCGCAGTCTGACAGCATCTGCGAAAGCTGTTTCCAGAAGCGCTCCTCGCTGTCAGGCTGTACGCCGTTTTCCTTCATATCCTCGAAAGCAGAGTCCAGCGCCGCACCGAAAGCCTTCTTCAGCTTTCTTTCCACCTCCGGGTTTCTGCTGGAAACCTGATCCAGCAGGAGCCTTTTCTGTTCTTCAAAATATTCCCTCATGTGGCAGCGCCTCCCGTATCCATACTGTAAACCGCCTGTTCCAGGCTGTCAGGCTGTTCCCGTTCCAGCCTGCTGCAGTAATCCTCCAGCCCCTGGTTCCGCATGGCTTCCAGCTTTCTGGCGAAGGTGTTCAGCTCGAAAATATCTACCCTGTACAGGTCGATGCTTCTCAGGAACCTGTCCACCGCCTCGATGCCCGTTTCCGCATCGGAAACCTTGCAGTCGTCAATGCTTCTCACCTCTGTTTCCCACAGCTTTTCCCAGAGGGCGGCTTTTTTCATCGGGAATTTCATTTTCACCCTGTCCGGTACCGCTGTTTTGCCTAATACGCATACATTTACATCCATTCTGTTTCCTCCTTCATAAAATAAAAAAAGCCGGAAATCCTTCGGAAATCCGGCTTCCCGCCAGCAAAAAACAGGCTTGCGCCTGCCCCTTTCATTTTTCTGTTTCCAAATACGCTGCAATCCTCTGACCGACCAGCCGCACGACGGGCACTGTGACGGCGTTCCCCGCCTGCTTATAAAGCTGCGAATCAGAACACACCTCCGCTGCCCGTTTGAAGTATTCGTCCGGCACGCCTTGTAGCCGGAACGCTTCCAGCGGCGTCAGCCGCCTGATCCGTGAATCCAGCAGTATGCCATGGACGCTGCCCGCCATCAGCGTGAACATCGCCTCGTCCGGGCCTTTGATCCGCCGCCCGTTCTGCCGGACCTTTTCCTTGTCCGGCTGGATGACGGCCTGGGGCAGGCTGGTTTCCAGCACGCCCGTCCGCTGCTGCCTTGCGCCCAGCCCCTTGTAATAGTTCGCGTCTATGGTCCCGCAGCAGCCTTTTGCCACCAAGCCTTTATGCGGGTCTTTTTTTACAAAATATAATCCTGTTTTTGTGCCTAAGCCTCCGCCTCCGGAAGTGAGAGTTGGTGAAACTCCGTCTGTACCGTAGATCCGGCTTCCCTGCGGGCCTCCGATAATCTGGTTAAGAGCCTCTCCGCCTGCTGTTCGGAAAGATAGTATTTTTCCGGTACTTCGGGCTGTAAGATCTCCGATAATGTATATCCTTTCCCTGTTCTGAGGGACTCCAAACGCGCTGGAGTTGAGAAGCGCATATTCAACACCATACCCCAGTGCGGCCAGCTCAAACAGAACCTCGGCAAAATCCCACGTTCCGCCCACTGAAAACAGTCCCTTAACATTTTCAAGGATAAGCCAGCGGGGTTTATATTTGCCACATTCCCGCAGTAATCGAGTGAATTCAAAAAACAGGCCAGTTCGTGCCCCGTGTATCCCGCATCTTTTTCCTGACATAGAAGCGTCCTGGCAAGGGAATCCCCCTGCCCAAAGATCGACAGCTGGCAGGCTGTCGGCACTGACCTTGCTGATGTCCTCCGCAAACCATTCGCCTCCCTTCGGATGGTGCATCGCTTGGTAGCTCTTGTTTGCGTATTTGTCTATCTCGCAATGCCCCATGCATATAAATCCTGCTTGCTCCAATCCTAATCGAAATAATCCGATCCCGGAAAAGAAGTCTAAAAACGCATCCGCATCCTCCTATCCTGCTCAAAAATCCATCCGCATGCCCATGTCCTGGAGCTGCCCCGGGCTGCAGCCCATGTCCTCCAGCGCGTCAGGCACCCATGCCGGGGCACATTCCGGCTTCAGTTCCCCGAGGAAATCGCCGCGTTGGAAACAAACCATGCTGTTGTCTTTCAGCAAGACGCCAGCCACCTCATCCCCGGCATCCTCCGTGCAGTAGAATATCTGCCAGTCGGCAGTCGGGTACCGCTCCCGTACTTGCGCAATATCCAAGAGGAGCAGGTGTCCTTCCAAATCCCTGCCCTCCGGCTCCCGCCATTGGCCTTCCACGAAAAAGCCGGTCTCCTGTTCCGACCTTGCTTGCTTGATGAAGAGGTCGAGCAGCCCGGGGTGGCTCTGGATCAGCCAGTTCCCCTTGAAGCCGGTGGACAGCGGGACGCAAATCCCATCTGCCCATTCCTTGTTTTTTTGGCTGATCCTGCCGTCATGCGCCATCTGCCTGATGTTGTACGCCAATATAAAATCGACCCGCTCATACCCAAACCTGTCGATGACCTCCTTTGCGCAGCCGTCCTTCAGGTTCCAGCCGTCATAATGTTCGGCGATCGCTTTTTTGACCGCGCTGGCACATTCCTCATTCCGCCTGTATGATTCCCAATAAACTTCCTCCATGCCAAGTTCCGCCGCTTCGTTCCGGCTCATCTGGCAGACATAAATTTTTCCATTCATCCGTGCTCCTCCCTTCACCGCATATCCAGCCGCCTGTGGTATTTCACCTTGCCCACCTGTGGGCGCTTCAGCTTGGGATAGGCGTATTTTTCCGCCAACTCATACTTCCGTTTCTTTTTCTTAAACGCGTCCTTCAATCCACCGCCTCCCTCGTCATGGTACATTTAATAGGTAATTCCCCATTTTAGAAACAGTTACTTTCCAGCTTTTCCAGCAGCTTTCCAAAGCCCCTAAGGCTGTACGCTTCCTCCCGCAGCGCCATTTCCAGCACTTCCTCCGAAAGCCCGGTCGCGTCGAAACGCTCCCGCAGCCCGTCCGGCAGCCTGTCGAGGAGGCTCCTCTGCCGGATAATGACCATCCCATCTGTGCAGAAGATCTCGATTTCATCCACAGGGTCTATGCCCGCTTCTTCCAGCAGGTCAGCCGTGATCAGCAGATCCAGCCCGTCCCCGCAGCAATCTTCCTCCATAAAGCCTTTCCTGATTTCTTCCATCTTTTTGTCCATATTTGTTGCCTCCTTAATGAATATAAATTTTTATGAAAAAAACGGTGTTGCTTTTCAGCAGCACCGTTCGTCCCATCATGGTTGAAAATATTAACAAAAATCGAAATGAAAATTTGTATAATATTTTTTCTAAAAACTATTAAGTTTTTGGAAACACTGTTTTGGCTTTAGAAATCAAGGGGATAAAACTCGATCCTGCACGTTGCCTCAATTTCTTCCTGCGTGATCTCCTCCGGTTCCCAGAACATTTCCCTGTATTTTTCCAAAACCTCATCGCTCAGGGAAGCCAGTTCCCCGTCCTCCGTACTGCTGCAGACATAAAATTTGCCTGCAACGACATCACCATTGATCCTCCGGTTCCCTTCCAGACCTGTCAGCTTTCCCTCGTCATTCAGCAGGATACAGGCGTCATCATTTAAATCCACAATGTCTATCAGCCCGCCGACCGCCTCCTGCATTGCCGGAAGGGTATTTTTTAATAAGAACTCCTTCGGGTGCTCGTTCGGCTCTACCATTAAAACCCTGATTTCCTGTCCTTTCATTTTGCATTCCTCCCTCGCTTTTTTTGAAATCAAAAAAGGGCAGTGCGGTTTTTCCGTACTGCCCAAATGACTTTCAAAAATCTCTTTACTTTTGCTCTTTTTCTTACAGTTTATATAAAAAGAAGGGCAGTTATAAAACAGGGTTTCATTTGTTTTTTCCTATCATATATCTGTCCTTCATTATTTTATAAGGAATATTTCATAGTTTTTAGAACAAAATTTTGTTACATATTTTTTCGCAAAAAGGGTTGTCAGAATTTATTCGCAAAATACTTTTTTGCTCCTGTTTCTTTCTGCTGTCATTTAACTCCCCAAAATACGATGGGGTGTTCCCTTCCTGACTCTCCATTTTCTTTCTGCAGCAGGTGAAATCCTCAAAAAAAGCCCCAAAAAAGTGCCATTTTTAAGCACACTTTTTGCTCTAAATACCACATGATATAGCCTTATCTTTATCCATCAATCACTATATCTTGTGCTTGCTTTGATTTTTGCAGCAGAACCACTGACTCAACGTGCGTTGTATGTTGAAACCTGATGCACCCTAAAGAGATTCCCCCCTTGGCGTAAGCCTATTTTACCACGCCAATTTCGATTATATCGTTTTTATTTTCATTTCGAGAAGCATATTCTCAAAAAATCCCCGATACACACTTCGGAAATTTTTTCAAAACACTGCCTCTTGTTTTATAGGCATCGAATCTCAAAAGAGAAGCTGCTCTATTTATAAAGCAGCTTGCCATTCCGATTAGTTTATTTGTTTTCTGCAATAGCTTTTACTTCATCATAGGTAAGCCCTGCAAACGCTGCTATCTTTTCCAACGACAATGTTCCGTCTGCAATCAGGCAGCGAACTGTATTTAATACACCTTCCTTTTTGCCTACTTCTATGCCTTCCTGCATCGCTTCCATTCTCATATCTTCCAGAAGTCTACACATGATGTTCACTCCCTTCTCATCCCTCTTAAAGTACCCTGTCCTGTCTGCCAATGCCTGATAGTTCATATTCTCTGGGTCTGTACAAGAAAAATCCTGCATTAACCTTCCCAGTGGTGTTTCATCTTTACATTCTCCATTCACATACATGATATGCGCTTCATCGCCAAACGCTTCATTCGTTTCCACAATGTGCCTTTCTACGTTGTAGAGTGGAATCCCTTTTCTGAAAATATCGGTCTCAGTGATAAATATTACATATGTTTCCGGCAGTTTTTCAAATTCATCGCCTGCCAGAAGGAGATTGCTGTCCAGGACGCTGCTGTAATACCTCGCCCTTTTTGGTGCTGCGCCTCGCTCATCTCGTTGAATTTCAATATTGAACTGACGTCCGCTGCGGTCAGTCGCTATCACATCAAGTCTTACCGAACGTCCCTGCAGGTTCTTTATCGCATACTGCGTCTGAGACGACAGGACTTTCAAGTCCTCTTTATCCATAATGATGCGCAGGATCAATTCCACGCACTCTGTGCTGCCCTCCATGCACCATGAAAAGAATTCATCATCCATGAGCCTTAGTTTTCGTATTTTCTCCAGATACTCCCTGCGCCTGTCCTCCGACAGTTCCAATCTTTCCAATCGCTCCACCGCTTTCCCTTTCCATAGTAGCTCTTTTCTTCGGTTTTATTATATCAAAAATCATTGTTGTTTTCAAGCCGCCATGCTGGCTTTCCGGCATTCCATCAAAGCGGGAAATCGAAAATATTTCCGATAACCACATCATCGCTCCCGCTTTTCCCATCATCGGCAGACAATGCCCTGCTGATCGGATAATTCTGATATATGCAGTCACTCTGTCCTATATCCAAAACTCTCAGGAAAAATCCGGTAAGCCCTATATCAGACCAGACTACCGTTCCAGTCATGCTTTCTCCGCCAATCTCACGCTGGACAAAGTCATTTTCAAATATCAGCCTGCCATTCCTGTCCCTCACGCCTGTACAGCGGCAGAGTGTATCGGGGTTGACCGGCTCTACATGTACCCGTCCTGAGCCGTCTGCCTTTTGAAAAACGATAAAATGATAAACGGCAGAGCCATGCTCTGCCGTTTCCAATGCCCTGCAGTAATATCCTTCCAGCCATTCCCCGTTGTTTTTCTTTCTTGCCCGGAACAGCCCTAATCTATCGCTTTTCATTCCGTTTCCTCCAATGTTTAATCCTCTGTTTCCAGAAATCCGTTTTCTACCAATCCCGACTTGAACACCACTTCAATCCTTCTGGCGTTTCTGGCAATAATCTTCTCTATAAGCTGCCCGACCAGTACAGGGTCAAACGCTATTTCGTTTCTGTCCATGCTTTTGATTTTCTCCCTGATCTCAGAGGGTACCGGCAGTTTCCGGACATTTGCCTCTGAGATTTTTTTCTGTTTCAGCTTCTGGATTTCACCGCCCAGCGTCCGGTATTTTTCCAGAAATGCTCCATCATTGAAATCAGGGGTTTCCTTTACCATCTGGAGCATTTCTCTTTCCAGACCGGCAATCTTCTCGTCTGTTTCATTGTTTTCGCTCTGTATGCTGTCCGCGTATTGTCCAATCACCAGTGTAACATTATTTTGCATGACGCTGCCAAATTCCGAATCCCTTACTACGTTACCGACTGTCCGCATGACTGCCCTCTGGAGGGCTTCTTCGTCCAGTGTCGGGGAGTTTTTGCAATACTCCGTGCCATGCTCCACCCTGTTGCTGCACCGCCAGACAATGCGTTTTACGCCGTTCCTTGTCCATGTGATCCTCCGGTACGGCTGCCCGCATTCCCCGCAGACAAGCAGGTTGGAGAGTATGTATTTCGAGGAATAGCCCTTCTTCTTTTCCTTCGTGCGCCTTGTAACGGCCGGTTTGCGGCGTTCCGCCCTCCGCTGCCTCTCCCGTTGTACTGCGTAAAAAATTTCCTTCGCGACGATTCCTTCGTGGTTGTCCGTGATATAATACTGACGCATCTCGCCGTTGTTTTTCTTCCTTGTTTTCGTCAGGAAATCCGCAGTATAGCTTTTTTGCAGAAGCGCGTCGCCCATGTATTTTTCGTTAGAGAGCATCTTGCTGATGGTTCCTTCATTCCAGATTTTTCGCCCCGTTACCGTCAGGATTCCCTCCTTTTCCAGATGCCGCTTGATGCCCGCAATGCTTGTCCCCTCCAGATACATCCGGAATATCAGACGCACCGTTTCCGCTTCTTCCGGCACAATAACCAGTTCACCGTCCTTCCCTTTGGTATACCCCATAAAGCGGTTATGGTTCAGCATGATTGTCCCGTTTTCAAACTTCCTGATGATGCCCCACCTCGTGTTCTCGCTCAGGTTATGGCTTTCTTCCTGTGCCAGCCCGCTGAGTACCGTAATAATCAGCTCGCCGTTGCCCTCAAGCGTATCCATATGCTCCTTTTCAAAATATACCGTTACCCCCTTTTGCCTAAGCAGCCGGAGGGCGTTCAGCGTGTCCACTGTGTTCCGCGCGAACCGGCTGATGGATTTCGTTAGGATCATATCTATCTTTCCGGCTTCGCAGTCCTGTAGGAGCCGGTTGAATTCATCTCGTTTCTTCCTATCTGTGCCGCTGATTCCGTCATCGGCATAGATGCCCGCCAGTTTCCAGTTCGGGTTGTTTGTGATTTTTTCCGTATAATAATTTTTCTGTGCTTCGAAGCTGGATTCCTGCTGTTCCAGCTGTGTGCTGACGCGGCAGTATGCCGCCACCCTCAATATTTTCTGCTCTGCATCTGCTTTCTTTCCATGCTCCATTTTTCCCGGAATGATGGACACGTTCTTTTTCGTTTTTGTTTTTACCATATCGAATTCCTCCCTATGCATCTGTTTTTCTGCTTGCCTTATTTTCAAGCTATACATTCAGAATTTTCTGACCGTTCGTCAGTTCAAAATCCACCCCTGTTTTTGTAACGATGATTTTCCGTACAATCCTTTTGAAATTTTCCGGCTGGAACACTGTGGTTCTGCCTGTGGCAGTTGCTGTCCTTTTGATAACCGCATCTTCCATGCCCCTGCTTTGCGCATATTCCTCCGCCGCAATGCGGAAGATGACATCCGCAATGCTCCAATCTTCGTAACATTCCGCATTCTCCAGCATTTCCTCATATTTGCTTTTCCATATTTCCAGTTTCTTTGGATTGCACTCCACCGGCTGCTTTACCTTAATTTCCCCATCGAAAATCCTGTTTTGCAGACGGATATATGCCTTTTGAATTTCTCCATCGGTAATTTGGCGGCTATTTTCGCAGGTTACACCGCTTTTCTCCCATCTTCCATCATAGTTTAAGCTGCATGACCAGTAGCAGTTCCCGCGGTAATGAATCCACCAATACTTCCTGCCGCACTCCCCGCAGAACAGCATACCGTTATAGACCGGCTTTTCGCGTTCCGCTTTTACCGTCCGCCCCAGCTTCTTACTGATTTCCTGCCGTCTAACCTGCGCCTGCTCAAACATTTCTTTGGAAATGATTGCGGGATACTGGTTTCCCCCAGTATATCTGTTGTTCTTCAGCACATTTCCAACCGCACCATGTACCCATGGCTTTCCGTTTGGCGATGGGATTCCGGCTTCGTTCAGTTCCTGCATGACCTGCCGGATACTACCCCCTTCCAGATAGGATTCAAAAATTTTCAGTACAATTTCCCTCTGGTTTTCATCTGTCCGGATTTCCCCGTCCCTGATTTTATATCCATATGTAATGCGGTTTCGCATCTTCAAACCTCCCCGATTTTCTCCTTTAGGTGCAGCCCGTTTATCAGGCAGAATTCTACTTCCAACTGGCTGTTTACTATAACCTTCTCTACGACTTCCTTGAACAATGTTTCGTCAAACTCTCCCGAAAGGGTTCCACTGTGTTTCAGCGATGCAATCATTTCCATTGTTTTTTCTGCCTGTTCCTGCATTCCCGTCCCGTTATCGAGAAGATCAAGGGCCTTTTCCAGCTTCTCGCGTTCCGCCCTGATCCGGTTCTTTTCAGGGATATAAAAAGCAGGATCAAGGTACCCGTCCCCCAGCATCCGGGCGAGTGCCTGCTCCTGCTTTTCCAACTGCTCTATTTCCCTTAAAATTTCCCTTCCATTTCCAGACCGCCGCAGGGCGGCGTCTGCTTCTTCCAGCCTTCTGCACAAATCCTCCAATATATTTTCGTTACATTTCAACCTGCCGCACAGCCGGACGAACGCCTGCTGAATCATTCTTTCCCGCATCTTCCCGCCAAGGGGCTGGCCGCAGGATTTCTCTTTGACGTGGTTCCCGCACAGCCAGAAAA
>OFGG01002323.1_pt1 | contig 10499 bp, 15 predicted proteins | sample 1521701 | NCBI WGS metagenome assembly OFGG01 (sample SAMEA3504081, study PRJEB24116) | mouse gut metagenome | biome: mouse gut; feature: mouse-associated habitat; material: faeces | place: Denmark | collected 2011
AACACTGGGATTTTCTGGCTTCTTAGTGGTACAAACTTTTAACTCACAAGTATAATAAAAAGATATGAAAATAGAAACAGAAAAGGAGTATTCACATGGAATATATAAAAGAAGTTTTTGCCCAGTATAACAGACAATGCATTCGCGTCTATCAGGCATACAATCCCACAATCGCCAAAGAAGCAATCGCTTTACAAACCTTTGGCGAAAATTTTAATCTCAACCGTATGACATGGATTAAGCCATCCTTTCTGTGGCTTATGTACCGCTCGAACTGGGGAACGAAGAAAAATCAGGAATGCATCTTAGCCCTTGACATCTACCAGTCCAAATTTCATGAAATCTTACAAAAAGCTGTGCTGACCTCCCCTGACGCTGCAAACACTACAGGCGCACAGTGGGAAAAAGACTTTGACGAAACGACGGTATACTGTCAATGGGACCCCGACCGAAATACAAACGGCAACGCCATCAATCGTGCGGCAATCCAAATAGGCTTAAAGGGAAGCACATTGCGAGATTTTTTAGATACAGGCATCTTCCGCATAGAGGATTTGACCCCAATGGTCAAAAAATGGAATGAACAGCGCAAAAATGGCAAACTAAACGCTAAAAATCTTCCTGTGGAAAAATTATATCCCATTCAAGATAAAGCAGTCCGAACCAGATTGAATATGAAATGATTGTATGGCATAAAGATAACACTTTCATTCTTTAAGGAGTCAACCTTTATGAAAAATTATACTCAGGTTTATGTAAAAAACAGTATGGAGGCAGCAGCAACATCTTGTAAAGCATTTGGCGCAAAAATAACATTTGAAAATATAGTATATTTGGAATTATGTGTTGGCGGTAATACGCCGGGAATTATCAAATACCCATTCTGGCAAATGACCTGCAAGAATCCCAATGCCGCCTATATCTGTATCAATCTGTCAGAAGCCTGTATCCCAACAGCAATTCAAACACAATCTATCGCTATTGCTGGTGATATTGGAGAAGCATTGACGCACCTAAAGAATCGTTTCGCAGTAATGTAGTATGATCAATTTCCCGCCGGTAAAATTCAATCTTTTCGTCTAATTTTTTCATGTGTTCTTGTAATTGACTGATTTGTTCATTGAGCGCTTTTCGGTGAGAAATAAGCATTTCCATTCTTGCGGACAACGTAGCCTCACCGCTTGCACGTAATTTAGCATAATGTTGAATTTCTTTAATTGGCATACCCGTATCTTTTAAGCGTTTAATGAAATCAATCCAAGCAAGGTCTTGATCGGTATAGCAACGGCGGTTACTGGAATTGCGCCCCGGTGTAATTAAATGCTCATGCTCATAGTAGCGCAAGGTATGTATCCCTAATCTTGTCAGTTTTGAAAATTCACCTATCGAATATTCCAAAAAATCACTTCCTTCCTCTTGACATAGAGTTTACTCTACATTGTATGCTTGCATTATATCAAAGACAAGGAGGTTTTGTAAATGACTCACAATGCAGAAAAATATACCGTCATTACCGGAGCAAGTTCTGGTATTGGGTATGAAACAGCAAAAGCGTTTGCAGGGCGCGGCAGCAATTTGATTTTGATAGCCCGCAGAAAGGACAGGCTTGAATTTCTAAGACAGGAAATTTTATCTCCCTATCCGATGCTGGATATTATCGTCAAGGTTGCAGATTTATCAGTTCCCGACAATGTTTTCCAGTTATATAATGGTATCAAAGAATATCCTTTACAGACATGGATTAACAATGCGGGTTTCGGAAATTATGACACCGTAGACCATCAAGATTTGAACAAAATCAGTCAAATGCTGCACTTGAATGTGGAAGCACTCACTATCTTTTCTTCCCTGTTTGTGCGGGATTTCAAAGATGTAGGAGGAACACAGCTTATCAATATTTCCTCTGCTGGTGGATATACGATTGTTCCTACTGCTGTTACATATTGTGCGACTAAATTTTATGTCAGCGCATTTACCGAGGGGTTGGCATGGGAATTAAAGGAGAATGGCTGCAAAATGCAGGCGAAAGTATTCGCCCCGGCAGCTACTAAGACGGATTTTGGAAAAGTCGCTAATGATGTAGCTGAATATGACTATGATAAGACCTTTGGTACATATCATTCCAGCAAACAAGTAGCAGAATTTTTGCTTAAACTATACGATAGTGACAAAATTGTAGGCACAGTGAATAGAGAAAATTTTCTATTTGAGCTGAAAGAGCCGCAATTTGATTATGCAGGAAACTCAAATCATAATCAAAATATCAACATACAATAAAAATTTTAAATCTTCCAGTTCTAAGGATTGGAGCAAGGCAAAGCATTATGTTTTCTGTTGTCGAATTATGAATTAATGCGTATAATAGCAAAGCGAGGAGGTTTTGCTAATGAAAATGCGTACAGAATATACCTGTCCTTTAGAGCTTGTGCATGACATGATCAAAGGAAAATGGAAACCGATTATATTATGGCGCCTGCGTCTGGGGGCTACTTCTCTTTCAAAATTGGAAAGGGATATAGACGGAATTACACAGAAAATGTTATTGGAGCATTTGAAAGAATTGATTGACTATGGATTTGTTGAAAAGAAATCTTTTGAGGGATATCCACTCCATGTTGAGTATTCATTGACTAAGGATATGGGCGCGCAGATATTAGAAGCATTGAGAATCATGCAGCACATAGGGATTGACTACCTAAAGAGAAATGGAATGGAACACATCTTAGAGGAAAAAGGTGTTATCCCGGATTGACACCCACGAAAAAGTGGGTAATTTACGAATCAAAATCTGCCGCTTATAATATTTCCATAAAATTGATTGGAGGTATTGATCATGTATGTAACAAGCAGCGGAATTATTCACGGCATTATACAGCCCCAATATGGAGGACGTGGAACACAATTTAATGAGAACCACATTCCTACCTTTTCATTGCCATTTAAGGTAGAAAACGTACCAGAAAAAACAGTATCGCTTGCGATTGTACTGGAAGATAAGGACGCTTACCCGGTAACAAGCGGCTTTGCATGGATACATTGGCTTGCGGCAAACATAACCCGTTTTGAAATAAGGGATAATGAAAGTCAGACCGCAACGGATTTTGTGCAGGGAAGAAATAGTTGGACAAGCATACAGGGTGGTGAGCAGTCTGTTGAATTATCTTCTTACTATGGCGGTATGACTCCGCCCGATCAGCCACATATCTATGAGCTTCATGTATTTGCAATAGATAAAATGCTGGATATAGGACAAGGCTTTTTGCTAAATGAACTTTATCGGGCAATGGAGGGGCATATCTTAGCGCAGTATACGCTCAAAGGCATTTATGAAAACTAACTTTTGGAGAGTTGGAGGGCGTACAGGAAAAACTGTAATAGCTGTTTTTACTTGCTTTTTAATTGACACTGTAAGAGAAAACGGCATCCCGTTTTATGCTGCCATTGCTGCTATATTATGTATACAGCATAACTTCAAAGACAGTCTGAATACTGCTTTGACCCGTGAAATTGCAACGGTAATTGGCGGAATTTTGGGAGCGATAATTTTATCTTTTGAAAAGAATGTTTATCGTATTCCTAATGAGTTGTTAAGTAAGCGTCAAATAAGAACGTGTAGTGAAATATTTAGCTTTCTCCTGTAAACTTAGGGTTAGAGTTTTTAGTGCTCACTCCAAAAACTCTAAATCCAGATAAAGGAGAATCCCCATGGACATTTCCACTTTAACTCCGGATAAGCAGGTGAAACTGCAGTACTGGCTGGACGTAATCCGGCAGTGCAGAGCCTCCGGTCTCACAAACCAAGCATGGTGCGAACAGCACGAAATCTCTTTAAAAAGCTATTATTACTGGAACGCAAAGATCCGGAAGCTGGCGCTTGAGGAACTGCCCCGAAAGAGTCATGGATGCAGGCCCGTAACGGGGCAGGCTGCGTTGATGCCGGATGCGGCTTCGGAATTTACGGAGGTATCTCTTCGCGGCAGACAGGATTCCTGTGCCGCTCCAGCAGCAGTGCTCCATACCGGGACTGTGACCGTTGAACTCTTTGAAGGTACTCCCCGGGAGTTGCTGGAGGCGATCCTGAAAGCAGTGCGGTCATGTTAGGAGACCTCTCCCAGGTGGAGAAGATTTACATTCGTACTGGATACACCGATATGAGAAAACAGCTGGACGGCCTGGTAGATATCATCCAGTACAGCTTTCAGCTGGATCCTTACAGTAATTCCCTGTTCCTTTTCTGCGGAAGACGTGCAGACCGGATCAAGGCAGTCCACTATGAAGGGGACGGCTTCTGCCTTTTCTATAAGCGCTACGAAAACGGCCGTCTAAAGTGGCCGCGCACAGGGGAAGAAGCCAGGCAGATCTCCCATCAGCAGCTGCGCTGGCTGCTGGAGGGCCTGAACCCGGAGCAGCGGGGAGCAGTCCTCAAATGGGCTCCCCCAAAGCCCTCAAAACCTGGAAATTCCTTATAAATGCTGGAAAATCCTGCTGTTTTATGGTAGAATGAATCTATCAGAAAAAGGAAGGTTTTCAGCCCATGCCGGATACAGAGCAGGAGTACAAAAAACAGATCAAGGAATTGGAACAGCAGGTCCGGCTCCTCAGGGAGCAGGTTGATTTCCTTACCCGTAAGCTTTATGGAACAAAATCTGAGAAGACGTCTGCCCTTGAAATAGAGGGGCAGATGTCTCTTTTTGATGAAATAGAATCCTGTGCTGATCCGGATGCCCATGAGCCGGATCTGGTGGAGGTCGAAAAGCATCTGCGAAAAAGGAAATATGCCGGCCAGCGGGAGAAACTGATAAAAGACATTCCCCGCAGCAAAGTGCTCCACACAATCGATGAGAGGGAACAGATCTGTGAAAGATGCGGGAGCGCTATGGTAAAAGTCGGTGAGGAGTTTGTCCGTACGGAGGTACAGTTCATTCCTGCCAGCCTAAAAGTGGTCGAATGCCGGGCATGCCGGAAAAACGGAACACCTTATATGGAGAAATCCCCGGTGCCGCATCCCCCGGTCATGCACTCCCTTGCGTCTGCTTCCACGATTTCGTGGCTCATCCATCAGAAGTTTGAACTGGGTATCCCCTTATACCGCCAGGAAAAGGAATGGGAGGCCCTGGGACTGTCATTAAGCAGGGCGACGATGTCGAACTGGCTCCTTTGTGTCTACCGGGACTGGCTTTCCCATGTGGTCGGTCATCTCAGGCAGGAACTTCTGAAACAGGAGTATCTGCACATTGATGAGACCCACGTACAAGTGCTGAAGGAGCCAGGGAAGAAGAACACTTCGGATTCTTATATGTGGGTGTACTGCAGCATCAGGGATTGTAAGCGGCCGATCCGGTATTTTGAGTATCAGCCGGGGAGGGGCGGGAAATATCCCGAAGCGTTTTTAAAGGGCTACACCGGATATATCCATACGGATGCTTATTCCGGATACAACGGGGTGAAAGGGGTTACGAGATGCCTGTGCTACACCCATCTGCGCCGCGCTTTTGTGGATGCGCTGCCCAAAGATATCCATGGCCCGGAGGCTTCAAAACCCTCGGAAGCAGTCCTGCGGCTGAACAAGCTGTTTGAGATGGAAAAGGAACTGGACGGCCTTCCCCCGGAGCAGAAGAAAAAAGAACGGCTTAACCGCGAGAAACCGCTTCTCGAGGCTTTTTGGTCATGGGCAGAGATAAGCTCTGTCTCTGAACTGCCAAAATCGAAACTCCATACAGCATTCCAGTATGCCCTGAACAACCGGCAGGAATTCTTCAACTATCTTGAGGATGGGAACTGTTCCATCAGCAACTCACTTGCGGAGAACTGTATCCGACCGTTTGTGATCGGAAGAAAGAGCTGGCTGTTTTCCGGAAGTCCGAAGGGAGCTGCCGCAAGTGCGGGAATCTACACCCTGGTCGAAACAGCGAAGGCGAATGGCCTGGATGCAATGAAATACATTAAATATATCCTGGCAGATATGCCGGGGAGTACATTCCTTGAAAACCCGGAATATCTGGATGACTATCTGCCATGGGATCCCATGGTACAGGAACGTTGCCGATAAGATAACCACTACCCTTTTAGTATAGAGGATTGGTGGTTATTTTTCTATCCACTATCTTATTTGACGCTTACTCTTGATACGTATGAAGGTAGATTTCTTCCTTTTTTAGTACAGAATGGAATGATTCGATACAAGCATTGTCATAAGAATTTCCCTTTCGGCTAAATGAATGCCGTATCCCCCTGCTGTTCAGGAACCTCTCAAACGATTGGCTTGTATACTGACTTCCCAAGTCGCTGTGGAGAATGATCCCTCTGGTCTCCCTGACGTTCAGACAGGCATTCTTAACAGCTTCTACCGCCAGTTCCGCTGTCATGGATGTTCCATACGCATATCCGATGATCTTACGGCTGCATAAGTCCATTACTGAAGCCAGATAGGTCCATCCCTCTTTTTGTACATGGATATAGGTAATATCGGTACACCATTTCTGGTTGATGGTTTCCGTCTCGAAATCACGTTTCAGAATATTTTCCTTATCATCTGGAACGGTTCCGTGATTGGCATGATGGTTGTATTTCTTTACTACCACAGAGCGCAGTCCCTGCCTTGCCATATGCCGCTGAACTTGTTTTATGCTGCAGGGAGTCCCGCTGCCATTGAGGATACGGCATATTTTAACTGCCCCATACCGCTGCTTTGAATCTTCATAAGCTTCTTTTACCTTCTGGCTGAATTCCTCATATTCCTTCTGCCGGTTTGCGGGCATACAAACCAGAGCTTTGTAATAGGTACTCCTTGGGAATTTCAGGGCACTGCAAAGCTGGGATACAGTATAATGGTTTAGGTTTTGTCGGATAAAAGAAACAATCTCAGCTATTGTTCTTTCGCGAATGTGGCGGTCGCTTTTTTTAATATTTCATTTTCAATTTTAAGGCGCTGGCTCTCTTTTTGGAGAGCCTTATACTCTTTCAATGTAACGGTTTCCTCCTCAGACACTTTGATTGGAGAAAGCTGTTTTACCCAGTTGCTGAGTGTGCTCCGATTTACGCCATATTCACGTTCCAGTTGTGGATACGAAGTTCCTCCGGCATTGTACAGATCCACAATCTGCTGCTTGAATTCCGGGGTGTAGGATTTTTGGTTTTTCGCCATGTTGAACATCTTCTTTGCTCTTTCACTTGATAGCATAGATTGTTCAACTTTTCCTGTCCACACTTATATACTAACACCACTTTCAACTCTTAAGGACAATTATTATCTCGAATGCATACTGGTGCAGCAATGCCAAGGTGGTTCCAAATAACTCTTTTTCCAATGCTGGGTTTCCAAAGACAATGTCTATTTCGTGCCAGGGTTTTTCTGGCTCTCATGAAGGTTGATATTTCCGATAAAAAATCCATTGCTTTTCCAGATAATATAGGTATAAAAGCGCAGAGGTTCCGTGCTTACAAAATGGCCATGCCAATTGGTTAAAACATTTTCGGTTCCGCATCGCCGTTGGGGTGTTAAATGATACCATTTGGGGAAAAGCCTTGATTTCGCAGGAAGGGTTTGCTAACATGAGAAAAATTTGCTTTGACGGTGTGTGGAAACGTATGCGGAGAGGAGAGAGAATGCGATGCCCAGGATCGGGATAGTGTGTGACCAGGACCAGGAAAGGGAAGTCATTAGACATGTTATAGCGCTTCTGGCCGCCGGTGAAGGGTTTGACTGCTCTGTCTGCAGTATCTCCGTAAAAGGCGGGGCGCTCTCTGAGGAGGATGGGGACGTTTCTTTAAAGGACGGCAGTTTTACTCTTAGAAGTGGAGGATACTTGCCGGCGGACAGAAATCGGAAGGGGGAAATTTCGTCAGGCGGAGCTCTGATGGAAGGGGAATATTGGAAAAATTTATCCTGTGTGATCCTGGCCTGGGAGGACAGGGAGGCTGCGTTCGGCCATGCGGAGTACCTTTGGCAGCAGGAGCCTTCCCTGTTGGTCATCTATGTGGCCCATGGGGTGGAGGATATCATTGCAGCTCTGAGGATGCCTTTTTTTCACACAGTGAGGATCTTTGACCTGGAGCAGGATCTGAAGACAGCTTTCCGAAAGATGAGCAGGCTGAAAGGGACTTCCAGGGACAAGATTGCTTTTCACCAGAATGGGAAGGTGATTTTGATTTCCAGAAAAGAGATTTATTTTCTGGAGAGCGAGCACCATGATATTCGGCTTCATGCAGGCAGGGAGGTATTTGCCATAGGGGAAACCCTTTCTCAGTGTGAGGAAAAACTCAAGGGTATGGGGTTTGTGAGGACATACAGGAGTTTTCTGGTAAACATGTATCACATCCGCTGCCTGGAGAAGGAAAATGTGCTTCTGGACAATGGGGAACGTCTCTATGTGAGCCGCCGCAGGTATCCGGAGGTGAAACTTACATTTGAAAATTATATCCGTCATCTGGATTTTATGCGGTAAAATAAAATCCGGTACGGTCTGTCCTGCATCATCCATGCTTTAAAAATATATCTCAATTGTGCTTTGGACAGGAAGGGAGGCATACTTAGCATGATCACCGTGGAACACTTAAAAAAAGAATTTACTTATTACAAAAAAATGACTGGAATCAGAGGCTCTCTGCACAATGTATTTCACAGGGAAACGCTGAAGAAGGAGGCAGTCAGGGACATTTCCTTTTCGGTGGACAAGGGGGAGATGATAGGTTTTCTGGGACCAAACGGGGCCGGAAAGACCACCACTTTGAAGATGCTTTCCGGCATCCTGTACCCTACCGGTGGAAAGGTGGAGATTGACGGTTATATTCCCTGGGAGAGGAAAAATGAGTTTAAGAGAAGAATCTCCATTGTCATGGGACAGAAGAATCAGCTCTGGTGGGATCTGCCGGCCAGTGACAGTTTTTATCTGAACAAGTGCATCTTTGGAGTGGATGACGGCACATATCGGGATATCGTGACAGAATTGTCGGAGATGCTGGAGGTGCAGGATCTGCTGAATGTGCAGGTGAGGAGGCTTTCCCTGGGGGAGAGGATGAAAATGGAGATCCTGGCGGCCCTGATCCACAGGCCGGACATTCTGTTTCTGGATGAGCCCACCATTGGCCTTGACATTCTTTCCCAGAAAAAGATTAGGGAATTCCTGAAAATATACAATGAGCAGTGGAAGACGACAGTGATCATCACCAGTCATTATATGGCGGATATTGAGGCCTTGTGTGACAGAACAGTTATTATCAACCAGGGACAGCTGGTATACGATGGGCGTCTGTCGGACATTAATCAGTTCCTGGGCAGAAGGAAGCTGCTCTCTGTGAAGACCGATGAAACTGTGGAAGCTCAGGTGTGGGAGGCCTTCGGCCTGGTCAGGGAGGCTGGAGCGGAGGGGGTGGTTCTGGAAGTTCCTCAGGAGAAGGTGAGGGAAGTACTGGCCTCCATTCTGTCCAGCATGCAGGTGGAAGACTTTACTGTTACGGAGATTCCTATAGAAGAGAGCATTGCCCGCTTTTATCAGAAGGAGGTGGTGGCGCCGTGAGCAGTTACCGCTGTGTTTTTATCATGGGGGTTGAGAGGGCGTTGGAATACCGGATGAGTTTTTTCCTCAGCATGCTCAGTGCGGTCTTTCCCATTTTAATCCAGACCACCATGTGGAATTATTTGTATGGGCATACGGATGCCGCGTCAGTCTTTGGATATGAGCAGGGACAGATTCTGCTGTATACGCTTTTGGCCACCATTGTGTCCCAGTTGGTGGGGACGGGGTTTGAGGGGGAGATGAATGAGGATATCAAAATGGGGGGGCTGAACAAGTATCTGGTTCGCCCTATGAGCTATAAGTGGTATCAGTTTTTCCGTTTTATCGGACAGAAAATTCCAAGGCTGATGGTGGCGGCACCTGTGATGATTCTTATCATAGGAGTGGCTTTCTGGCAGGGACTGCCCCTGTCGGCAGGACGTGTTCTGGTATTTCTGGCGAGTCTGGTGTTGGCGGTGGTGTTGAATTTTTCTATTTATTACTGTATCGGCCTGCTGGGATTCTGGCTTACGGATGTGGATAAACTCTTTGGCACCATCAGCATTGTACTCACTGTGGTGAGCGGCGGCGTATTTCCTCTGGATATTTTTGGTGGTATGGTGGAAACCCTGGTAAATTTGCTGCCTTTTGGGTACACCACTCAATTTCCGGTGAACATTATCAACGGCCGCTTTGGCCTGGAGCGGATCTGTGCAGGGCTTTTCTTTCAGACAGGGTGGATTGCTGTGTTCATCTTTCTGGGATGGTTTATGTGGAAGCATGGTATCCGGCGTTATGCGGCAGTGGGAGGCTGAGTGCAGAAAATATTGTGGAAGTTTTGCCTGTCAGAGGGAATTTTTGTGCTGGAAACCACTGTGCAGGTGCGACGCCCGTTGGAGGGCGGCGGGATGCCAGGGATGCCGGAATATTTGGAGAGTGCGTCATTCCTGGTATAATCCACAACAATTACCACTATGTTTCGCGAAGGATAAATTTTCAGTCTGC
>OFGG01002324.1_pt1 | contig 10498 bp, 9 predicted proteins | sample 1521701 | NCBI WGS metagenome assembly OFGG01 (sample SAMEA3504081, study PRJEB24116) | mouse gut metagenome | biome: mouse gut; feature: mouse-associated habitat; material: faeces | place: Denmark | collected 2011
TAGGCTGCGATATATTGGAATCTTTCTGTCAGGAACAGGATAATTTCTACAGATATTGCTATGAGATCTGCCGGCATCACCATGAGAGATACGATGGCCGCGGATATCCTGACGGGCTGAAAGGGGATGAAATCCCCATTGCCGCACAGATTGTGTCGGTGGTGGATGCCTACCATGCGCTGATAAGCGAGCGGGTTTACAAGCGGGCTTATTCCAAGGAAGATGCCTATTATATGGTGTTAGGCGGGGAGTGCGGGATTTTTTCGCCAAAAGTTATGGAATGTTTCCGCATGTCCAGAAAAGAAATGGAAACAATTGGCACAGTGGAATGTGCAGAAACAGCATAAGCTAAGAAGCAGAAGGCGCTTGGGCGCAGCAGGCATGGCTGCGGCAGGCGCCACGCAGTATAGATGGGAATATCCAAGGTGAAGCGGAACAATTATAGAAGGAGGAAAATTCGGTGGGAAATATAGCAGTAGTCACAGACAGCAACAGCGGGATCACCCAGGCAGAGGCAAAGGAATATGGGATCCATGTCCTGCCTATGCCATTTTTTATCAATGGGGAAACTTATTTTGAAGACATAGATTTGTCACAGGAAGAATTTTATGAAAAATTAGAGGGGAATGCAGAAATCTCCACGTCCATGCCGGCAATCGGCTCCGTGACGGATTTGTGGGAACAGCTGCTGGAGGAATATGAAGGGATTGTCCATATCCCTATGTCCAGCGGCTTAAGCAGCTCCTGCGAAACGGCCATTATGCTGGCCCAGGAATATGAGGGCAGGGTGCAGGTGGTAAACAACCAGCGGATTTCCGTGACACAGAAGCAGGCGGTCCTGGACGCGGCAGAGTTGGCAAAGCGCGGGAAAAGCGCAGTGGAAATCAAGGAATTTCTGGAGGAAACAAAGTTTGATTCCAGCATTTATATTATGGTAGATACTTTAACTTACCTGAAAAAAGGCGGCAGGATTACGCCTGCTGCGGCACAGCCGTAGGCCGTGTACAAACATAACAGAATGGAACGGGTAAAACGGGAAATGAACAGGCCCAAAGTTTCCAGAGAAAATACTGCCAACACCAGGCCCAGCCCCCGGGCCAGACCGCCGTCCAGAGTCAGAACCTTTGTCACCCAGACCGCGCAGGCACAGGCTCCCGCTGTCAGCATTCTCCTGACCAGGTCTCCCGTCAATCCCTGCCATAAAACTTCCCGGCCCCGGGGAGATGTCTTTAAAAAATCCAGCTTATACCCTCTTTTTGACTGAATGCCGTTAAAGACTGCCTGATCCGACAGGATCTCTGTGAAAATCAGCAGCATTGCCGTCAGAATGCGGAATCCTTCTGAGCCGGAAAGATGACTGAAAAGATGAAATCCCGGCCCTCCCCCGTCGGAAGAAACAACCGTAAAGCTGCGCCAGAGCCATCCCCCTGCAAGCACTGCTCCAGGCAGCCCCAGAAACATCACCAGCTTGTATCTCCAACCTGTAAAAAGCAAGTAGGCTCTAATCTGTCTCATATTTACCTCCCAAATGATCCTGAATATTGCAGCCGACTGTGGGATTTCATCACCGCCACGCAGATCTGGGACAGGGAAGGAGTCTCCACCGCCACATGCATCCCCGCCAGCCGGTCCATCCTCTCCGCCAGACAGATACCCTCAAACCCATAGCGGTTCCGAGTCTGGGTCACCAGCAGAGGAGCCGCTTTCTCGGCATCCTCCGCATCTCCCTTTACCAGCACATATTTTTCCTTCAGATTTTCCACAAAGTCCTGTTCCACTATCCGCCCCTGCTCCATAATGATGGCGTAGTCCGTCACATTCTCCATATCCGCCACATTGTGAGTGGAAAAGAAAACGCTCCTCTCCCCCTCCCGGCTGGCCAGATACTCCCGGATCAGATCGCACAGTTTATCCCGCATCAGAGGGTCCAGGGGGGAAGCCGGCTCATCCAGCAGCAAAAGTTCCGTGTCCCTTGACAGAACCGCCGCCAGCATCAGCTTCATGCGGTTGCCATCGGAAAGATTTCGGGCCTCCTTACCCCCTTCCCCGGGAATTGCCAGCTCCCTGCACAGCTTTCTGTAATCTTCCTGCCGAAATCGGGGGAATAACAGCCGATTGGCATCTTCCACCTGTTTTACTGTCCAATGTGGCAGATAATAACTGCCCGGGCCGGTGTAACCGATGCGGTCCCGCACCCCCGGATCGTCAATACCCGCTTTCTCCTCAAAGTACAGAATCTGTCCCCGATAGTCCAGCCGGATGCCCGACAAAAGGTTCAGCAGCGTGGTCTTTCCCGCGCCGTTTTCCCCGATCAGCGCCGTGGCAAATCCCCGGGGAATCTGCAGCCGGGGAATGTCCAACGCAAATCCCTTATATTTTTTATGGATATCACTTCCCGTAATCACATATTCCATCACAGTTTTTCCTCCTTATTCTTTTCTCTTCCATAGGCTTTGTCGATGCAGCCCGTCACACAGAATTTCCCTATAGGGTTTAGTCAGCGCGCTTTTCCCACCGACAGCAGGGCCTGCAGCGTCTCCAGCAGTTCCCGGTCGGAAAGCCCCGCAATCCTGGCCGCTGCAATGGCTTCACTCAAGGCGTCCTCCACCCCCCTGCAGCTCCTCGTCCGTCATCCCCGCAATCTCCGCCGCGCGGATGGCCTCCATCAGAGCCTCCTCCACTCTCCGAAGATGCTGCTCCTTAAGCATCTCGCTGTCCTGGGCATTTACATAGAAGCCCTTGCCCTGCATGGCTGTCACCAAACCCTCCTCCGCCAACAGTTCATATGCCTTCATGGTGGTAATCACACTGATCTTAAGTTCCTTTGCCAACCCTCTGATGGAAGGCAGATACTCCCCCTCCCGCAGCTTTCCTGACAGGATATCTTCTTTCAGCTGCTCCGCAATCTGTTGATATATGGGGACTCCCGCATTTTGTAACAATATCATTGTCTCACCTCTTCTGCGCAAAAGATGTTTTACTGTTTATATGTTATATATACACCATAAACACACTGGTGTCAATACCCTGCAGAAAAAAAGACTGCCGCAAATAAAATTGCTGCAGTCTTGTATGCATATATGAATGATTCCTTATTCCGCGGTATCCACAATGGCTATGCCGGAATCCCCCCGCCGGGCCTGCTCCAATACTGCCGCCGCCAGTTTCTGGAATGAGCCGTAGGAGGAAGTGGCCCCCGTCAGAACGTCGATTGTCTCCTCTCCCTGCCCTTCCAGAAGCTGTCCGGCATAATAGCGGGTATAGGCGTTGGGATAGGTCCCGGTACCATGAAGCATATTCTGCATGTAGGCATTATCCCAGCTTTTTATGAAGCCGCTGAGGTTTTCCGCATTGTACTCCACGGAAACAATGCTCCCCCCTTTGACCATAATGGTGATATATTCTTTCCATCCGTGACTGAACTGGGCGGCTTGAGCCGTATAATAGCCATCCTGCAGGCCCTGTTCCCCTTCGCCGCAGCCCGACAGCGGCAACGCCAGCATCACCAGAAGCATCATTATAATTATGATCCGTCTCATCTGCCACGCTCCTCCTTCAAAGCAAATTTTACCACCTGAGATTTAAGGGCTTCTGCCTCCCTCTCCAGCAATCCGCTGGATTTCTCCATGCCTTCCGCATTTTGCAGATTCCGATCCGCAATATCGGAAATGGCTTCTATGCGCTCCTCCATTATGGCCAGAGCACTCTCCTGTCCCTGCACCGCCGCTACCAGCCGGTCGGAGATACCGCTGATCTGATCGGAGACGGCTGAGATGGCCTGCAGGGAACCGGCGGTATCGGCGGTCAGTTCCACGCCGGTCTGTATGATGGTCCTGGTGCTGGCCATCATCTCAGTGGCATTTTTCGCCGCCTCGGCGCTCTTGGCGGCCAACTGCTGCACCTCGCCGGCCACCACGGCAAATCCTTTTCCGGCGCTCCCGGCCCGGGCTGCCTCAATGGAGGCGTTGAGAGCCAGAATACTGGTCTGGAAAGCAATATCTTCTATGGCCTTGGCGATCTTGGTGATCTCCTGAGCATTGGCGCTGATGTCCCCCATGGCGCCGGAGAGAGAGTCCATCCTCACATTGGCCTCCCGGATACACCGGGCAATCTCTTCCGTCTTGGCACGGGTCTGACCACTGCTCTCCGTGACGCTGGACAAACGTTCTTTCACATTGGATACCTCATGCACCAATGCCTCCGTGGATTGATTCTGCTCAATGGAAGCCTGGTGAAGCTGACCCGACTGGCCGTTCAGTTCCAGGGACATACGGGCCAGCCGTGCAGCCGCATTTTTAAAGCCCGCAATGGTCTCGTTCATGGACTGCAGGATGGTTTGCAGACTTGCCCGAATCAGGGCAAAGTCACCTTTATAATTTACCTGCGGATCCACGCATAAGTCGCCGTCCGCCACATGGGTCAGTACCTGCTGGATATCCGATATATAATTATTGACGCTCTCCACAGTGTCACCCAGGGTCCGGGTCAATACCTCCAGTTCATCTCCTGTATGAACCGGAGCCACCTCTGTGCGCAAGTCGCCGTCGGAAAGGGCCACCATCCGCCTGGTCACGCTTTTTACCGGCCGGGAAATGGAACTTGCCAGACGCAGAACCAGCAGAATGGACACCACCAACACCGCCAGAGTACACAGAATGGCCACCAGCATTGCGCGGTTGATCATATTGTCATAATCCGACTTGGGAACCTGGATCACCAGGGACCACTGGGTGCCCCGGATGGGAGAAAATGCCACCAGCAGTTCTTCACCGTCAACTATAAATTCCGCAGCACCCGTCTCGCCGGTGGTCACCCGGCTGACAGCTTCCTCATTTCCGCCGCTGAGTCCGGCCAGCGTACTGCCCTCCCGGACCCGGGACTGATCCGGATGGCCCACCACTGTTCCCTCCCGGTTGACCATGTAGGCCATACCATGTTTCCCCAGGTTAATGCTGCTGATCACATCATTCAGTGTATCATATTTATAAACCCCCACCACAAAAAGAGTAGTTTCTCCATCCTCCTTTACCGGCATCCCCATGGTGATACCCAATTTTTCCTGGAATACTGTGGAGGAAAAAGTGGTGAGATTATCCGTCTCCTTGAGAAGCCCGAGAAATCCGGCATCCAGATTCTTGGGCGCATTATCATCTCCCTGAAACAAACGGCCCTCAAGGTCATATAGGGCGATGGTGTAAAACTCATAGGTCTCGGCGGCCTCCGTCAAAAGCATTTCCCGATTGGCACGGGTGGCCGAATCATCTCCCTGCCTGCTGCCGGACACCGCGCTCATGTGGGAGTCCCCTGCAATCGTCATCATACGGTCCGCCAGCATATGTATATTGGCTTCCACCGTCTTTGCCGACTGCCTTGCCATTGGCTGAAGACTGTCCAGCAGTATCTTGTTCGCCAAAGACTGCATTGAAAACGCCATGACGATACAGCTGATGACTACCAGCAATAAATATTCAAAGTAGTATTTTTCAATATCCGCCCGTTAAGGCTGCGCTTCATCCCCTGGCTGGAATGTGAACCTTTTTTCTTGCCTGTCATGCTCTGACCCTCCTGTTTTCCAGCATGAATCCGCTGTTTTTAATTCTCTTTGGCATACTGCCTGTTATTGCCATATGCCGCCTTTTGTCAGTTTACAAAAGTATAGATTAAAATGCAAGTGTCAGCTTACATAAAATAACTGCAAATACTGCTGATACCATTTGTTTATTTTTGCATATGACAAAAATTCTGCTTTGCAGGCAGCCATAAACCACACGATTCGAAGACACATTTTCCTGTTCTCCGGCAGAAACACGCTCTCTGTTGAGTTCCTCCTCATTTTATACTATAATAGCGACATACAAACCAGCCAAAAGGAGAGAAGGACATGGCAAACCGATGGACAGAACAGCAAAAACAGGCAATCGCGGCACGCGGGTGTGACCTGCTGATTTCCGCGGCGGCCGGCAGCGGCAAAACGGCGGTACTGGTAGAACGCATCATCACCCGCATTATAGAGGAAAAACAGGATATCGACAGACTGCTTGTTGTGACATTCACAAAAGCGGCGGCCTCCGAAATGAGCCAGCGCATCGGCGCGGCAATTTCCGAGCGTCTGCAAAAAGAGCCGGACAACCAGCATCTGCAGAACCAGATTACGTTTCTGCCGCGGGCGGATATCAAGACGATACACGCATTCTGTTTACAGGTTATCCGTGAATATTACCATGTCCTTGCCATCGACCCCGCGACCCGTACCGCTGACCCCTCCGAAATCACGCTTTTGCAGCGGGAGGCGCTGGACGACCTGCTTGAAGAACTTTATGCAGACGAAACCAACCAGTGGTTTTTTGACCTGCTCGAAGCCTTTTCCCCTTCCGCAGGGGACGGCCGTCTGCGGGAATTTGTATTGCAGGCGTATACCTTTGCACAGGGCAGCCCTGAACCTGATATCTTTCTGGACAGGCTGGCCGCGCAGTACAGTCTTGCGGAAGATGAGCCTGTGGACAGCTTTGTCTGGTTCCCGCTGATTCGGGAGGCTGTTTCCGATGGGCTGGATTTCACCCTGCATTTGCTGCGCCGGGCAGAACAGCTTGCCTCTTTCTCCGGTTTTGAAGGATATCATGAACGGCTTGAAACAGAGCTGGAGCGTGTTGAGGCCATGCGGAACGCCCTTTCCGGTCCGTTCAAAAGCTGGTATCTGGCTTTTGCCGCCATTGATTTTGCCCGTCTGCCCGCCTACCGTGGTGAGGATAAAGACACCGCCAAAGAAATAAGCGACCTGCGCAGTGAAGCCAAAAAAGCGCTTGAAAAGCTGCGGGAATCTTATTTCCGTTATGGTGTGGAAACGCAGGCGCAGCTTCTGCACGGCCTTGCGCCCATCGTGCAAAGCTTTGTACGGCTGACAAAGCTGTTTGCCGAGCGGTTCGCGGCAGCAAAAAAAGAAAAGCTGATTATGGATTTCAACGATTATGAGCATTTCTGCCTGAAAGTCCTTGTCGCTGAGGGCAGTACGCCGGAGCATATCCTCCCGACTGCCGCGGCGGAAGAGATGCGCGGACGGTATGACGAAATCATGATTGATGAATATCAGGACAGCAATATCGTACAGGAAATGATACTGGCGGCGGTTTCGGGCGAAAGCACAGGCGAAAACAATCGTTTTATGGTGGGCGACGTCAAGCAGAGTATTTACCGGTTCCGCCACGCAATGCCGGAGTTATTCCAGCAAAAATATGAAGCCTATCCGACAGAAGAAGGCGGAAAAACAAGGAAAATCATGCTTTCGCAAAATTTCCGCAGCCGCAAAAATATACTGGACGGCGTAAATTTCCTGTTCCGCCAAATCATGCGGAAGGATTTCGGCGGCGTTGCCTATGACGCAGATGCTGCACTATATGCAGGGGCTGCATTCCCTCCCTGTGACGATGGTTTCTGCGGCGGGGAAAATGAAATCCTCCTGCTGGAATCAGCACAAACGGAAGATATCGGGCTGCCCGAAGAGCTTGCGGAATTAGACCGCCGCCAGCTGGAGGCAACGGTAATCGCGGCGAGAATTCGTGAGCTGATGGAATCAGATTTCCGTGTGCTGGATAAAAAAACTGGCGCGTACCGTCCGCTTGCCTATGGCGATATTGCAGTGCTGTTCCGCAGTATCCAGAACTGGGGCAGCGCGCTGGACGATGTATTCGGCAGGGAGGGCATCCCCTATTATGCCGAAACTGCTGAAGGCTATTTTAATATGCCGGAGGTAGAAACGGTGCTGCAATTCCTCTGTATTCTGGATAACCCAAGGCAGGATATCCCGCTTCTGGCAGTGCTTCACTCCCCTGTTTACGGACTGACCGCGGAAGAACTGGTGCTGATTCGCCTGGAGGGCGGAAAGGACGGGCTGTTTTTCGACTGTGTGACCGCTTATCTGCGCGATGGGGAGGATGAAGCTCTGCGCGGCAGGCTTTCGGCTTTCCTTGCGGATTTAGAACGCTGGCGCAAAGCCGCGCGCGACCTTTCCCTGCCGGAGCTTCTGCGGATGCTTTATCGGGAAACCGGCTATTACGATTATCTCAGCGTAACAGCCGGCGGAACGCTTCGTCAGGCAAACCTGCGGCTTCTGTTGGAAAAAGCAGAACAATATGAAAAAGGAAGCCGGAAAGGACTGTTTTACTTCATACGCTATGTAGATGAGATGAAAATAGCAGACTCAGCAACCTCTGCCGCCAAGCTCCAAAGCGAGGGTGAGAATCTGGTGCGCGTAATGACGATACATAAAAGCAAGGGACTGGAATTTCCTGTTGTGTTTGTTTCTGATCTGGGAAAGCAGTTCAACGATATGGACGCGCGCAGCCCTGTTATTTTCCACCAGAAATGGGGCATCGGCATGGATTTTACCGACCCTGAGAAGCGGACAGTATCCTATACGCTTTCCAGACGGGCTTTGGCGGAAGCAATACGTCAGGAAAACCGCGAAGAGGAAATACGCGTACTTTATGTCGCGCTGACGCGTGCCAAAGAAAAGCTGATACTGACTGGCGCGGTAAAGAATCTATGGAGCGGCAGACTGGCAAAATGGACAGACCGCGCAAACTGCAAAACAGAGCAGCTGCCTGCCGCCTTCCTGAAAAAGGGCACCTGCTATCTGGATTGGATAATGCCCGCCTATCTGCGCCACCCTCAGGAAACAGAGCTCCGGAGGTCGTGGAGCCCTTTTGGTTGGGAAGATTCCTGCAAATTCCCCGATGAGCCGTCCCGCTGGCATTTATCTCTGTTATCTCGAGAGGACATTTTATCCGCTCCTGTGCAGGAGCAGAAAAAAGCGGAAGAACAGAAAGCCTTTTTCCAAAGCTGGGAAAAAAGCGCGGAAATAACGCCGCAGAAAGAAGAACTGTTCCAGCTTTTAGGCTGGCAGTACCCGCACGAAAAGGCAACACTGCTGCCTGCAAAAATATCTATTTCTGAAGTCAAGCGGAAATATCAGGCGGAAATGACAGAAGAAGCCCTTCCAAATACGGCGCATCTGGAACTGCCGAAACGGCGGGAGGGAACCGCGCTGACAGCGGCAGAAATCGGTACAGCAATGCATATTTTTATGGAAGAGGCCGACCTTCGGCAGATGTACAGTCTGCCGGAAATCGAAACGCTTGCGGTCGAGCTTGTGGAACGCGGCAGGCTTTCCGCTGAAGAAGCGGCTGCCCTGCGCAGAAAGGAATTGAGCCGGTTTTTCGTATCGGATATTGCCGCGCGGCTCCGCTCCGCAAAACAAATCGAAAAAGAGCGTCCGTTCGCCATGCTGATGCAGCCCGGAGAACTGTATTTCGGTGAGGAGTACGCTGATGTACCAGACAAAATTCTTGTAAACGGAATCATTGACTGTTATTTTACAGAAGAAGATGATTCTATTGTCCTGCTTGATTATAAAAGCGACAGAATATATGACGCGCAGGCGTTACGGGAACGCTACGCCGTACAGCTGAGGCTTTACCGCACCGCTCTGGAACAGGCGACCGGTCTGCATGTAAAGGAAACCTGTCTGTATTCCTTCGCACTGGGCAAAGCTGTAATATTGTAATGCAGAAAATTCTCCGGCAAAGGCAGCCTGACATAAGAAAACAAGTTTTTCTTTCCGGTCGGTTTCTTAAGCCAAAAACTGATGGCTGCTGCATAAGACGGCAGGCTCCTGAATGGGGCTTGCCGCCCTGCCGGAAATTTCAAACGAAAAGCCCCATATATCATGGGTCACAGTGCGCTTTTCATTCTTACATGGAACGGTACATATCCCCCAAACGACGCCATAAAGCCGTTATAAGAGTTGTACCAGAAATTGCCGATAAAGGCGAAGGAAAAACCGCTGAGTATCCTGTCGCCGAATAAGTACCGCGCTGTTGTTTTGTGGAACAGCTCATAAAACCCGCTCCGGTACAGGCCGGAACAGCCGTACAGAAGTTCTGCCATTTCCAGCTCCTGCCCATTCATTTCATAAACCTGCTCCATAGCTGATTTCATGCCAGTCTAAATCCTTTTTGCGCCTCCGCACGATGCGGATGGTATGGTGGATTGCCGCCAGCTTATAAAACCGCAAAACCCCCGCGCAATCCAGACGATGCAGATTTTCCCTGAAATAGTTATAGGCCAACGGCGTTTCCAAAAATACTTCGTGTGCGTCTGCCGCCGTGCTTTCCACACACTGCGCATAAAACGCACCGTAAAACGCGCAGTCCTCCGCAAGCGCATATGCCCGTTCTGACAGGCGTTCCCGCTCCTCCTCTATCCATTGGCGCACCGATGCGCCCTGCTTTCTGCGTTCCATCATAGTCTCGCCTCCTTTCCCTTCTATTCTAAAACGAAATGGAGGTGTATGCGTATTTTTCCACCGCAAAAAAAGACAGGCTCCCGCAAAATACGGGAGCCTCCGCCGCCTTTTAGCAAGTCGCGCAGTTATTCAGCTGGTTTCCGCAGCTTCCGTTGCCAAACCAGCACAGCAGAATCAGAATCCAAATCCATGAATTCT
>OFGG01002329.1_pt1 | contig 10480 bp, 16 predicted proteins | sample 1521701 | NCBI WGS metagenome assembly OFGG01 (sample SAMEA3504081, study PRJEB24116) | mouse gut metagenome | biome: mouse gut; feature: mouse-associated habitat; material: faeces | place: Denmark | collected 2011
GGAGACCACCAAGCCCGCGGAGGAGCCGTCGAGCTCTGGAGGTGGACAGCAGTCGCCGGGGATGACGATTGCGCCGTCAAATAGCGACCAAACAAGCGGAGGCAATTCTTCTGGAGGCGGAAGCACTCAAAAATATGACCGCAATAATTGGCCGGAAGGAAAATTTTTAGCAAGCAAAAACGGCAAAAATATCACCGCACAAATTGTGAAAAAGGAATGACCGGGGCAGTAAAAATAAAGCCTGAAAATGAAGTGTGGTATGATTCAGAGGAAGCTGCAAAAGCCGCTGGGCTTGACCGTTGTGGAAATTGTTGGTGAAAAATGAAAAATTTTTTATTGTGGCTCCTCACCCTCTTCATGTTCGCCAGCGCCATCTTCTTCATCCCCTCCGCCGCAAGCGTCCTCCTGCTGCTGTTCGCGGCCATCTGCGCCCCGCACCCCCGGGTAGTGGCGTTCTGGCGGTCGAAGGGGCTGAACGGGTGGGTGAAAGCCGTGCTGCTGGCGGTGCTCTTTGCGCTGTGCGTGAAGATGGTGCCGGCGTAAGAGAGGAAACGGTATGATTGATGACTTTGAATTTTCGATGTTCTTGTTGACCGCCGCCAGAGAAGAGCGGGAAGCGCGAATAGACATTATGAGTGAAGAAGAAGTCCGAAAATTGTTGAAAGATTGTTATCGGTTTTTGTTCAGAGGGCAGGATGAACTTACCAGCGGGAAAAAATAAAAACCGCCCCGGTGCGCCAACACCGGGGCGGCTATGAGGGCAGAAGTCTTAGCCGAACGTCTGCCCTCCTATCATATCAAATAATAGGAGAAAAATCAAGTGGACAATCGAAAATTGAAAAAGCAGAGGGAAACCGCCGCCAAGCTGTCGCGCCCGCGTCCTGTGGAGCTCCCGTCAGGCAAGTGGCGCTGTCAGGTGATGGTGGATGGTAAGCGGTTTGACGTGATCGAGGACGATCCCGGCGTTGCCCACGCAAAAGCCCTTGCCATGAAGGCTGGGGTCATCGATAAAAACAAGCCGTCCACCGCCCTGACTGTGGGAGAAGCGATAGACCGGTACATCGAGAGCAAGGACGCCGTATTGTCGCCGTCTACGATCAGAGGCTACCGCAGTCTGCGGGAAAACGCTCTTTTGCCAATCGCCGGAGTCCCGCTCTATTCCCTGACCCAGGAGGCGGTCCAGCGATATATCAACGCATTGGCAAAGGACCATTCTCCAAAATATGTCACCAACGCCCACGGGCTGCTGAATGCGGCGGTCACGACGTACCGCCCGGAGATGGTTCTGCGGACCACACTCCCACAAAAAGAGAAAACGGAGATCAGCATCCCGACAATGGAGGAGGTCCAGTTCTTAGCGGAGAAATCTGTTGGGACAAAGTTTGAACTTCCGTTTCTCCTGGCCGCACGGATGGGCCTGCGAACGTCTGAGATCAGGGGCCTGACCTGGGACTGTATCGAGGGCGACACCCTGCATATCCGGCAGGCAGTTGTAGAGGGGGAAAATGGCCCGGTCCTGAAATCAACAAAGTCATACAGCGGCAACAGAAAAATCCGTATCCCTCCCTACATTATGGAACTCTTTGAAAAACAGCCGCGCCGGGATGAATATATTATCCACTATACCCGAAACGCCTTGTACAACCATCTCCGGCGCATGTGTGAACGTTACGGACTGCCCCGCTACCGTTTCCACGATCTGCGGCATGTGCAGGCGTCGGTGATGCTGTTGCTCAATGTCCCTGACAAATACGCAATGGAGCGCATGGGACACGCCTCTACCAATATGCTTAAAAACGTATATCAGCATACGATGACCGAAAAATCAGAAGCGGTTGCAGATGCGGTCGATAACTATTTTTCCGAAAAATTACACACGATTTTGCACACAAGAAACGAAGATGACTAGAGTTGCAACGGTTTTAAGGATTTTTAAGTCGGGTTCAAATCCCGTCACTCGCACCAGAGAGAAAGCCTAGAGCCGCAACGGCTCCAGGCTTTTTTTGTTGCTTTTCGGAGGCTGTTTTCCCTTAAGTTTTCCCTTTATAGATTGGAAACGCCCTTGATGTACTGTTCCATCCGGTCCGCGCTGGCCTGCTTCATCTCCTCCGTGACATGGCCATACACGTCCAGCGTAAAAGAGGCGGTGGCGTGGCCCAGGTTCTCTTGCACGGTCTTGAGATCGTCCCCGGCCCGGAGGGAAGCGACGGCGAAGCTGTGGCGCAGGTCATGCAGGCGGGCCTGCGGGAGGCCGATAGAGGCCACAAGGCGCTTGTAGTTGTGATAGACCGTGTTGGGCGACAGGCGCTCCCCGATCTCGTTGCAGAACACGAACCCGGTATCCTCCCACAGCGGCCCGGCCTTCAACTGCGCCTCCGCCTGCTGGGCCTTGTGCCGCTTCAGGAGCTTGACCACGAAGGGCGCGGCGGTGATGGTCCGGCGCTTGCTGTTCTTGGTGGGAACCAGGTGGAACTCCCCCGGACTGTTGGGGACCTTCTGGAGCTGTTTGTTGACGGTGATCGTGCCGCGCTCCAGGTCGATGCAGTCCCAGGTGAGGCCGCAGGCTTCCCCACGGCGCAGGCCTGTAAAGAGCATGGTCAAGTATACGGCCTCGAAGCGGTGCCCCCGGACGGCCTGGAGAAAAGCGGCGGTGGCGGCTTCGTCCAACGGCTTGATCTCCTTCTTCTCCATCAATGGCAGTTCGCAGGCGTCGGCGGGGTTGAACCGGATATAGCCCACCTTCACCGCCTGCTGGAGAGCCTTGTGGAGAACGCCGTGGAGGTTCTTGATTGTCTTTGGGGCGTGGTCCACGCTCAGGGCGTTGTAGAGCTTCTGAATGGTGGGGGCGTCCAGGGCCTCCAGCCGGATCGCGCCCATAGCGGGTTTGATGTGGTTCCTGATGTTCTGGGAGTAGTTGAGCACCGTCAGCGGCTTCACACTGCCCAGGTAGTCCCGCGCCCAGATGTCCAGCCACTGCCCGACAGTCATTTTGCTGGGGGCGGTATAGGTGCCCTGGGTGATCTCCACGGCGGCGGCCTGCATCTTCTCCCGGACCTCCTTCTGGGTCTTGCCGGTGAAGGAGCGCTGAATCTGTTTCCCCGTGCCGGGGTCCCTGCCGGTGGTGATACGGGCCTCCCAGTAGGTGTAGGGCTTGCCGTTGCGGGTGACGGTCTTCTTGCGGATGGTGCCCGCGCCCTTCGCTGTTTTCTTTGCCATTGCTTTTTCCTCCCATTTCTGATAGAATGAAAGGGCAGTGAGCTTGTCCATTCTCCTGCCCTTTCTCCGCCTCTCTGGTGCTGGTAACACCGGAGGGGCGGAATCTTTTTTGTTGCTTTTGGGCTTCTCAAAATTATTCGCATTAGCGCGAAGAATTTTTTCAGATGGCCGACCAGCGGGCTTAATTTTCAGCTCGTCCACTCGGCGCAAATCTGCGCCCGGTGGTGTGGGACCGTCAAGGGGGGGCGTGAAGTACTACCCCCTCCCCCTTTGATCTGCGGGGCATGGGGGTACTTCACCACCCTCCCCTGCGGTATGGTCCGTCCCCTACCTCTGCGGCCTGTTCAGGCGGGTTTTCCACCTCCAGGATCGCCGGAGCCGTTCACAAAGGAGGCTCGATACCCCGGTATCTTCTCAGATGGAATCAGCGTGCGGGATATTCAACTGATCCAAAACGTAGTTGAAAAAACAGTCCCATGCCCCCTCGCTCCGCAAGCGCGGATCGCGGGCACCCCAGCCAACAAGCCGCTCTGCTTCTTCTTTCGCGTTAGTGTAAGCGTTCAGTCTTTTTTCAAATTTTTGCCCTTTATAGGCCAATGCTTTATTGGCAATCTCTTTCAGCCCTGGTTCTACCTGGTATAGCATATCCACATTCCAGGGAAGGAAGTAGCTTTTGTCCGGATTCATTTTCGCGAGGTCCTGGGCGGATATAACTTTAAGTTCCATATTTTTCTCCTCTGATAATTTTCCGTTTCCCGTCAGAGAGACGCTAAGTGGTCGAGTGAACCGCAAACCATTGCGGCTCTAAGGATTGTTTCACTTGACCAGGTGGTCGAGTGAAAGCGGTTCACGGGTTTATTTTCTTTTCACTTGACCACCTGGTCAAGTGACAGAACCGTTGCGGCTCTAAGTAAAATCTTTCACTCGACCACTTAGGAGATGTCTGACGGGAATGCGTCACAAAATGGTGTTGTATACATGACGCGCCGTCCGGGCCTATCTCACGCCTCTTTTATTTTTTCGGTATCCGTGCCGTCGGTAGTATTCGATGCTGATGAAACCGCGCTGGGCACATATCCGGGGCTGCTTCTGTAAAGGGCTTTGGCGGCTTTTGTGCTGAGATCATCCGGCATGGAGGCAACAGCAGAATCAACATCCATATTTTCGCCAGTCATTTTCAAAATCAGCTGTTCAATGAGTGCCCAGCCTGATTCATCCAACTTGGCAAGTGCAGCAGCAAGGCGGCGGCAATATTTGAGGTCCTTGTTACCCATAGAGCTTGAAAGAATAGCAAAAATCTCTGCTTCCTTGCTGGATATGCTGACAAACATTTCCCCATTGCCAGTCCGCAACCAATTTTCGTTCACATTGAAAACCTTGCAAATGTCGAAAATAGTACGGTCACTGGGTACTTTCCTCCCCATGCAAAGGCTTGAAACATATGATTGGGAAAGATTTATTTTTTCTGCAAATGCCGTCTTTGTCAGTTTTGATGCTCTGATAACAGAAGCAATTCTATCATTGATAGTTTCCATGATTAACACCTCCTTTAGTTGCATTAAACCACACCGAGAAATGAATGTCAAGGAAAATCAGTTCCAAGAACTGAAAAAAGTCTTGACACGATTTCTTGGAACTGATATATTAGTTCTAGGAACTGAAAAGGGGGTGAATTTATGAAAGCGAATGATGTGAGAGCAGTTGTAACTATAGCTGAGGCAGTTTCGGTCCTTCCTGAGCACAAGCGGGAATATTTGATGGGATATGCTGAAGGCGTCGTTGCAATGGCGGAAACTCGAAGAATAGCGCAGCAGCCCATGACCCGCGACAGCGCGCCGGAGCCGAAGGCCCGGACGTAAAGAAAGCCGCCCGGAGCGGCGGCGGAAAGGAGAACAGATGGGCAAGAAAAGCTTTACGCTCTTCACCACGGATGTTGTGGGGAGCATGAAGGAGGGTCCGTGCGTGGTCCCTGCCACTGAGGGCAGCGACCGGGTGGAGGCCCAGAAGCGCAAGGAGGCCCAGCAGGCCCGGCTTTTTGTGAAGCTGGGGACGATCCTCTCCCTGCTGGAGCGGCAGGAGAAGAAGCGGGAGCGCCGGTCCTCAGACGCTGCACTGTGGGAGCAGATGGCGGCGCGAAAGGCCCAGCCCCTCCCCGGCTATCCGGGGGCCTACAGCCCCGATGAAATGGCGGCGCGGTGGGCGGCTGAGCAGGCCCCGGACTTTGAGGAGCGGTGCAAGAAGGCCAAAGCGGCCTATGACGCACGGAATCCCCACAAGAAGGAGGGCATGGCATGAGATGCAAGATTATGACAGTCAGCAGCCTGGAGAACAGCACGGAACGGCTGAAAGGGGTCCTTGCTCTGGTGTATCTGCTCTGTGAGATTGTGGAAGTGAGCGGTATTCCCGAGGATGCTGTCAGAGGCGTGGCTGACCTGTTGGAGACGGTCTGCCGGGACTTTCAGGCGGACATTGACGCCGCCGAGAACGTCAACAGAGAGGAGGGCAGGACCGATGGATAAGGGCCGGAAGGTCTGCCCGCTGGACACGGACGATGTCTCTGTGCTGTGTTGTGAGGACAAGTGCGCCTGGTGGGACAGCCTGAGCGGGCGCTGCTGCATTGCCGCCGGAGCGGACGCTATCCGGGATGCGGCGGACAAACTCGACGTCATGTGCTCTATCTTTGAGGAGCGGTATGACCCGGTAAAGGCGGTACAGGAGGGCTGAGGGATGGCAAACGATGAGATTTTGACCGTCAAAGAGGCGGCGGAGCTGTTGAAAATCAGCGCCAAGACCTGCTATGACTGGACCCACATCGAGGGATTTCCCTGTGTGAAGATCGGCAACTGCAGCCGTATCCCCCGGGCCATGCTGCTGGAATGGATGGAGCGGCAGGCGGGGAAACGGGGTGATTGATTGAGCCACATTGCACGCCTGTGCGCGGCGGCCCGCTGGTACGCCAAGCACTGCCTGCGCGTGTTCCCCTGCAAGCCCCGGGACAAGGTCCCCGCCACGGCCCACGGATGCAAGGACGCCACGACCGACCCGGCCCAGATCGCGGCCTGGTGGGATGGTACATACCTGTACAACGTTGGCCTCGCCACGGGCGGCGGGGTGGTGGTTCTGGATGTGGACATCAACCACAGCGCCGGGAAGTACGGGGATGAGACCCTGGCGGAGCTGGAGGCCCAGCACGGCCCCCTCCCGGAGACCTGGATGTGTCTGACCGGAGGGGGCGGGGTCCACTACTATTTCGCCTGTGATGATCCGGCTCTGACTGTTGGGACCGGCTTTGCCCCCGGCCTGGACTACCGGGGCGCGGGCGGCTACGTGGTGGCCCCGCCCAGCCTCCACGCCAACGGGCGGTCATACGAATGGGAAGCGGCCCACACGCCCGCAAATACGGCCCTTGCCCCGCTCCCCGACTGGTTACATTCCCTGATGCTGGAGGGCCGGAAACAGGCCCCCAGGACCCGCACAGAGGCCGCGCCGGAGAAGGTCCAGGAGGGAGGGCGTAACGATACGTTATACCGTTTGGCCTGTTCCCTCCGTGGGAAGGGCCTGGGTGAGGCGGGGATCACCGCCGCCCTGCTGGCGGAGAACCGGGAGCGCTGTGTCCCGCCCCTCCCCGTCGCTGAGGTGGAGAAGATCGCCAAAAGCGCCGGCCGGTATGAGCGGGGCAGTACCGAGGGCGGCCACGCGCTGAACTGGGACGGGACAGCGGAGCCCTCCCACCGCGCAGACAGTCCCGACCAGTTGTTTTCTCTGTTCAAGCCCCTGTCGGAGTACCAAGAGGAGGAGGCGGAGTGGATCGTCCCCGGCTGGATACCGAAAGGGCAGATTTCGCTGATCGCCGCAGATGGCGGCATAGGCAAGACCACCTTGTGGTGCCACATCATCGCCGCGCTGAGCAGTGGATCGGCCTGCATACTGGACCCGCCCGGATTTACCCGTGAGCCTATGAAGATCACCTTCATGACCACGGAGGACAGCGTCAGAAAGAAGCTGCACAAGAAGCTGAGACTGGCCGGGGCCAACATGAACAACATCATCACACCGGATTTTGCGATGGACCGGGCCGGGCTGTTGCGTAGTTTGAACTTTGGCACAGAGGAGATGGACATGGTTTTGCGCTACTTAAAGCCAGTCCTCTGCATCTTCGACCCGGTCCAGGGCTTCACCCCGCCAAAGGTCAACATGGGGAGCCGGAACGAAATGCGCGATTGTATGGCCCCGCTGATCTCCATCGGGGAGGACATCGGCACCACGGCGCTGGTCGTCTGTCATACCAACAAGCGCAGGGGAGCTTATGGCCGGGACCGGATCGCGGATAGCGCGGACCTGTGGGATATCTCCCGTTCCGTCATGATGGCGGGCTTTACGGAGGATAAGGGCGTCCGCTATCTCAGCAATGAGAAGAACAACTATGCCCCGCTGCAAGAGACCGTCCTGTTCACCATCGACGCTGACGGACAGATCCACAAGGAGGGGACAAGCTGGAAGCGCGACCGGGAATACGTCCAGGGCGCGGAGATCTCCAAGGCCGCGCCGGTACGGGAGGACTGTAAGGCGTTCATCCTCCAGACGCTGGAAGAGGCCGGGGGCGCTATGCCCACCGCCACGCTGGAAGAGACGGCAAAGGCCGCTGGGTACAGCTTCGCCTCTATGAAGCGAGCCAAAAGGGAGCTAAAGGCGGAGGGGACGATAAAGTATTTCCACACGGGGGCACCAAAGGACCGGATATGGCATATTCAATTGGTGCCCGCACCAGGGCAGGTCTTCAAGGAGTGCATAGAGGACACGCCGACACCATTTGATGAGGATGGAACGTCGTCTATACCAGAAGTGGTCTAGTATAGAATTTCCTTAGAGTACCAACGGTTTCCATACTTGACCACCTGGTCAAGTATGGGCTTCAACTGTCGAGTATAGCCCCTATACTCGACCACCTGGTCAAGTATACAACGCCTAGAGCCGCAACGGTTTGCGGTATACTAGACCACCTAGCCCCTCTCTGACGGGGAATGGTCCAGTACAGGAAGGGTGGTCAAGTATGGATATGGAAGGAATAATTTTTTATGTGTATTGAGCAGAAAGGTACCTTCTGCCCCCTGGGGCGGACCGACTGCCGGAGGTGCTGCTATCTCGACCGGGAGTATTCCCCGGAGAAAAAGAAGGTCGTGGGCAAGTGTGAGCTTGAGGGCGTCGCAAGGCAGTTTGTTACCGATCAGAAAGGAGGAGCGTAGATCATGCCCGATTTCAGCATGTGGGGCTACCGCACACAGTACGTTGATGCCTGTACCCTTCACAGCCGCCTCAAGGCCCGTGTCGCAGACCTGGAGGCCGGAATGCCTTATATCGCCGAGGAGGACCAGCAGGAGGCCCTTGCCCGGCTGGACGCCGCCCGGGCGGAGCTCAAGGCCGCCGGGGAGGAGGTGGACCGCCTCTATTATCTGTCCACCTTCGGCAGGTCCCGTGAAGAGATGGCCCAGAAGAACACCATCCGCCCCGTGGGCCTCCAGCCTATAGCCCACCAGCCCAGCCCCCCGCCGCCCAGGAAGCTGCGCTGATGGCCACGTGAGGGGCAAACAAAAATCCCCCGCCCGTGTCGCAAGCACCGGCGGGGGAAAGGGGGTGGAACGCCCGTTTCTGCCTCCTATGATACAACAGAATAGGAGAAATTGCAAGATGATTTTGGAGAAATACGAGTTGGAAGACATGTCCAAACCGGGGAACCGGGAATGGTACCAGCGTTTTGCGGGAGTCTTGTTTAAAAGTCAGGGGAGCGATAAAAAAGGCAGTTGCGCCGTCTCGCAGTACCCAAACCTCCTCCCGGAAGTGCTCTCCTATGCGTTCGGCCTGGGCGCTCTCGCAAAAGAGGCTAAGATGCAGGTGCGTACTATCACCAACGCTATTGAGCTCGGAACTATGCTGACCCCTGTTCAGTTGAAAAAACTGGCCCGGGCACTCAACGTTGATGTGGAGTACCTGTCCGACCCGCGCATAGCAGCTGTTAAATGTAATTCTGCCTCCGGCATAAGACAGAGAAAGCAGATTGGGGAGCTGCTGGCGGTGACAGAGGGGTTGTGTGTCCCTAAACGGGATATGATTCAGATTCTTTACGAAAAGATGGCGGACCACGATTGCCCTTATGCACGCGTCCGGACTTCTATTCAAATTCTGCGCGCCGCAGTGCGCCACCCCCTCCCCTGCGGCAATGAGCCCGGCGGGAAGGTGATGTATATTGATAGAATGATGGCGTTATAGATACTGGATTTACCGAAAATTACCCATGAAAAGGGGGAATGAGATGACACCCAAGCAACAAAAGGCCCTGTTGGCCCTGCTGACCCACCCGACAAAGGAACAGGCCGCTGCCGCCGCAGGAATCACGCCCAAGACGCTGCGGAGCTACCTTGCGGACCCGGCGTTTCGGGCAGAGTACCGGGAAGCGTTCTCCAGTCTGGTGGAGGACGCCACCAGGCAGGCCCAGCAGGCCATTGCCCCCGCCCTGTCCACCCTTCGGGAGGTGGTGGAGGACGGCGACGAAAGCCCGCAGTTCCGTATCAGCGCCGCCCGGAGCATCCTGGAGTATAGCCTGAAGCTGACCGAACAGAACGACATCCTTGCCACGCTCCAAGAGCTGGAAGCGGAGGTGAAGAAGGAAAGGAAGTGAGGGTATGGGCAACATCAAGGCCCGCGTAGAATCCTTGGAGAAAATGGTCCGGGCCCTGCATCCTGAATGCACGACGCCCTATGAGGAGCTCGACCCGATCAGTCAGTCCGTTATGGACTTGGTCCATGAGCTGGAGGCCCTGGATACCGCCGGGAAGAGGGCCGATTACTGCGAGCGGCACAGCCTCGACGCTGACGGCCTGGAGGCGTTTATCCGCGCTGTGGCGGTGGACTGGTGATCCCCTGCATGACCACCGCCTTTATGGCGCTGATCTGCGCGACGACACACCCCAAAATGCAAGTTGACCGCCCATGTTCTGCATGGGCGGTCTGCGCTATTCTGTCCGGTCTTCAGGGCCCGTACCGACCGGGGCGGCCCCAAAAGTTTTCCCTTATTTTTTCCCTTTAGACGTTCCGCTCCACCGCCTGCCGCCTGCCGCAGGGTGGAATAGGAACCGTTGCGGCGCAAGGGCTGTGAGGTATCACTTTCCACCGCTTTCCACCCGTTGCAATAGGTCTGAAGAATTCAAATCCCGTCACTCGGACCAGGAATCCGCCGAAATCAATCGGTTTCGGCGGATTTTTGTAACTT
>OFGG01002331.1_pt1 | contig 10477 bp, 9 predicted proteins | sample 1521701 | NCBI WGS metagenome assembly OFGG01 (sample SAMEA3504081, study PRJEB24116) | mouse gut metagenome | biome: mouse gut; feature: mouse-associated habitat; material: faeces | place: Denmark | collected 2011
TACTTGAGTGCTTGCACCGGGGTAGTTGATTGATTTTAATAATACTTCAATTGTTACATATCATGCTCCGTTTCATAATTATAGTAGATGCGGGACTTTAATAACCGGAGATATTGACTTGAATCATAATATTGTTGATTCGATATTGGATTATTTTAATAACGAAATGGATAAAATTGGACTGTTTTCTATACCGCATCATGGATCTAAGGCAAATTGGAATAAAAAATTGATTGATAGCGGGGTTTTAAAAAGTAGCATATGTTTTGCTTCTACACATAATTATTACTCAAATAGAATGATGCCTGATATGATGTCTGATCTGAGATGTCAAAATATTTGTGCGTTAGTAGTAGATGAAAATCGTTTTAGTGAAATTGAGCAGATTATTGATAATTCATATTCTCCATACATTTTAAATAAAAGTCATAAAAACTATAAAATAGAGGCTTTGTTAGGAAAAGAGCCTGTAAGAATGATTATAATACGGCCATAAAAATTGGGCCGATGTTTGAGGTTATTCTCACAAGTCTGTCAATTCTACTTATGGAAAGCCAGATGTGCCGTGCCCAAAATGATTGTTTCCTGTGATTTGTTGTTCTGTGTTCTGTGGAATTACTTACAGAAAAATTAAAAAGAGTCGATAGTAGTATAAATATATTTGAAATAACTATTTGATCGGAGGATTTATGATAGAGTTAAGAGGGAAATATAACGAAGCAAAAGTTTTTACCGACGTAGTAGACGAAGCGTCTATTTCACAGGTGCTTCTTTTACTTAATCAAGAATTTGTGGTTGGAAGTAAGATTAGACTTATGCCGGATATTCACGCCGGATCTGGATGTACAATCGGTACTACTATGACTATTACAGATAAGATCGTACCTAATCTGGTAGGGGTAGATATCGGATGCGGCATGGAAGTTATTAAGATTAAAGAAAGAAATATGGAGTTACAAAAGCTTGATAAATTGATTTATGAAAGGATTCCGTCTGGATTTAATATTAGAGAAAAAGCTCATAGATATTTTAAGGAAATTAATCTGGACGACTTATATTGTTATAAACAGATAGACATAAGACGGGCCGAGAAGAGCATGGGGACATTGGGCGGTGGTAATCATTTTATAGAAGCTAATAAAGATAGCGAGGGGAATATTTATATCGTAGTGCATTCAGGCAGTCGCCATTTGGGATTGGAAGTTGCCAAATATTACCAAGAGGAAGGCTATAAGAAATTGAATGGATCGACACAAAAAGATATCGATGCTTTGATTATGGATTTGAAAGCACAGGGAAGACAGAAAGAGATTCAGAAAAGTATTGCTGCGTTGAAAAATACAAAGAGAACTAATATTCCTAGACAATTGGCGTACGTATCGGATGAATTGTTCTTACAATATATACATGATATGAGAATCGTTCAAAATTATGCCGAATTGAATCGAAAAGCAATGATGGATGAAATTGTAAAGGGAATGAAATTACATATTGTAGATCAATTTACAACGATTCATAATTACATAGATACAGATTCTATGATCTTAAGAAAGGGAGCCGTATCTGCGATGGATGGAGAAAAGCTGATTATACCTATCAATATGAGGGATGGTTCCTTAATTTGTATTGGGAAAGGAAACGATGAGTGGAATCAATCTGCGCCTCATGGAGCAGGGAGATTAATGAGCAGGTCGGCAGCGAAAGAATCATTTACGGTTTCAGAATTTAAGAAACAAATGGAAGGTATTTTTACCACGTCTGTTAACCGGGATACTCTGGACGAATGCCCGATGGCATACAAGGGGATTGATGATATTGTAAATAACATAGATGAAACGGTTGATATTAATAGAATTATAAAGCCAATATATAATTTTAAAGCGAGTGGGGATTAATGATTATAGAACAGGGGATAATATGATGAATAATTTCATGAATATATGATGTTGGATGTCAGAAAGGGATTTTTACTGTGATAGAGATTGATTATTTTATATCATTACCACAATTGCAGAAATTATCTGATTTTAAATTACGCCAGTTAATGTTGTGTGCAGAGTGTGAGATGAAAGAAATTACCCGTGCAAAATGTACGTATTATATGTGTGTTATGGAAAGCAATAGAAGAAATTACGATAAATGGCCGTGTGAAATGGATGTTATTTCGTATGTAGATATATATGATGAAGATAATAATGTGATTTTTGGATATGGCGATCATTATACGATGTATGTTATTAAGGGGGCGGTGTTGGTATATGACAATCAATGGATTCCATACTTATTTGGCAGCAATGAGGAAGATCCCATGTGTATTTGGAAATATTTCTGTGTGTCTAGAGATGGGATTGTCAGGTATAATGACGCTTAATGAATTGCGACAGTTACTGTATGGGACATTGGCAGATATAAACAGCTTTGTTTATTTTTACTTCCTTACAAAACTGTAAGGCAACGGATCGTACAAAAGCCTTGATATTTCAAGCAATTTTAAGAATTGATTTGATATTTTACACCAATTTTACACCAATTGAAATATATAAAATCTGAAATGAGTTCTCAAAATGATATTATGTTTAAAAGTATATTACATTTTTTCATCTAGTATTTAAATATATATTAGATAACTTGAATTTATAAATAGTTGTAAAAAAAATGAAATTCAAGAAATAAAACAAAAATCGTAAAAAATAGAGCAGTTGAGATATGCTCTCAATCTCAACTGCTCTTATAGTATTAATAATATTTATCTCTTACACTTACTTCCTACGGAACTGAATAGCTTCAATCCTTAAAGCCTGTCCAACTGTACCAAGGGTAGCTTTGCCGTCTGCTTGTGTCCAAGGAGTCCAACCAGCACTTTGAATATGTACACGGTATTCAAAATCACCTTCAAAGCACAAACATTCAATTCGCTTCTTTTCACCTACTGTTCCGACAATGGTATTATTACCAATCTTACCATAATCTACCCAACCTTTAGATTGTATATGTGCCTTTGCTTTGATTATGTTACCGCATAAATTAAATTTGATTGCCTCTAATCTTAATCCATGCCCTGTAATGCCGATAACATCTTCAGCAGCTTTTGCCTTAATCCAACCTTTAGATTGTATATGAGCTTCTACGCTAAACATAGATTTCTGGATCTGGATAGCTTCAATCTGCAAGCTTTTCCCTTTAATTCCAGCCCATTCTCCATTATTTACCCATTCACTCCAACCAATGTTTTTTTGATGAACTCGATATCTATAAAATGCATTGCTTCCGGTAATTTTAATTGCTTCAATTCTGCGATTCTCCCCAACAGTCCCGATTATATCATCTTTCCCTATATTAGTATATTTTTTATCTCCAAGCCCTCTAATATGTACCTCAATATCTGTTCCTTCAATTCCATTTAATCTTATAGCTTCAATTCGTCTGTTCTGTCCAGTTGAGCCAACCATAGCACCATCACATTGCCAGTTGCACCAACCAATCCCACGAATATGAACCTGATAAGAGACATCTCCGAACATATCCTTTTTAGTCTGGAATGTTCCGCCATCTTTAACGTGCCCATCAATTGGTTCAGTTTTATTAGGAGAAGTGTTTGGCGTACCATTTGATACATTAATTCCAAAAGCCTTTAATATTTCTCTTGCGTTATCATCCATATAATCATTAAAGATATGAACATCTGTACTATTTGAAATAAATCCACATTCCAAAAGGCGATAGTTATATCCTTTAGCAGCAGCACGGTTTACATTAGCCAAATTAGACCGTCCAACGATTAATTGAGATCTTCCGGGGAATTTACTTCCTATGAAATTTGCCAGAGCATTATCATATTGATCAGGGGTATATCCACTCTTAATTATTACATGCCCACCTCTAGCAGAGGCACTTGCGCTATCCATATGTAATTCTAAAATTTGCCAATCTTTAGGTATATTTAAAGATGTAATTCCTTTATCTGCATACCAGTTTCTTGATGTATCGCCCAGTGTTACATTTTCGCCACCGAATAAAGCAATTCTTGATGCCAAAGCTCTTACTCTCTCTGCTTCTGAATATCCGTTTCCTACTGCGCCACAATCGCCAGCACCATGTCCAGCAATAATAAATAAATGTGCCATATATTACTCCTTTCTTGCTGATATTATAATCAGCGAAGCAAAAAAGAGCCTATTATTTTAGACCCTCTTTTACTTATAAATTTTTTGATTTTATATTTATTATATTGTTACTCTTTAATTTCTTCTAATTTCATAGTTGTATATTATATAAACATAACTATTATATTTTTGGTTGCATAGAGGTTATGTGACCGTGTAGACAAAATCTATGTTGTACATCCCGATAGAAACAGGATAATCATCGTTCACATAGATGTAGGTTGCTCCTTGTGTTATAGTCAAGTTCATTGATCCAGACCGCGCCTCTCCAGGTTTTGAAAAATGAGTAGATGTCGACCATTGCGGAACCGGAGGTGAATCTTCAAGATCTATATATACGAGTTTATCGCCTTTCTTGATCGGAACAGTGATTCGGATATATCCATTTATAATCCTCAAATCTCCATATACACTCATACAGACATTGTTTTCGCCAATCAACTCGCCATTCACTTCCAATTGCTTTCTGGTTGTACCTCCTCCTGACAACATGCCTGTTTCTAACACCGAATAGAGTTTTGAAAGTTTTCCTAACACAACGCTTAGAGTATCTCCCGATTGTATATTTGCTAAGGTGATGGATTCCTCGAATGTGATCGGAGTTTGTTCTATAACTTCTTTTGAAATAACAACTACGTCAGTATCATCTGCAAATTCTTTACATTCACCGTTTATAATTTTTCCTATTGAACCCATTTGTTTTCCTTTCTTTCATATTTTTAATTATTTTTTAATCCCTTTTTATAAGCTCGTACAGCCGTTGTAAAAATATTCATCGCCTTTTTTGACCTGATAGTCAACAGCATAGATCTTATTATCAGAAGATTGATAAGTGGCTTGTGTAACTTCAAAATATCTGCCAGTTGTCACACTATTTTTCCAAAACTCCATCCGAAACATGTAAGAGTTTGATGAGGCTAGTTTTGTAGCACTATTTGTTGGATAAAAAAGTACATGGTTTCCATCCGCGATATTAGCCTTAGCTGTAAGATGTAAATATATCCAATATATATAGGTATCAATTTGATAAAGGTACACCGATCCAGTCCAGTTGGAATTTACAGTGACGGGGATTGAAACTTTGCCTAACGAATGAGGCAGAGATACGTACATCTTTTCACTTGATAGCTTGACAGGAAGATTTGTATTATCTCCAGAATATCCTATTTTAGCGCCGCCCCTTACAGAAGCACTCGCTAAAGGAAGTGAATAAGCATTTGCTCCTGTAGCAATTCCGTTTAATTTTGTTTTATCTGTGGCAGACATTAAACCATTTGCAGTAGTAGTAGCTACACCATATGTAGTATTTGTGTCTGGTGGAGTTTGCCATGTACCATCTCCTCTTAAATACTTTACTTGTGCTCCAGCAGAAGGTGCAGGGACTAAACCTGCTTTACCTGCTGTTGATGCAGAAGCAGCGGTCATATTAGTCGGGAGTGTTGGTTTGTTTATTAAATCATTGTAGCTACCAGTGAAAGCAACAGCTTTCAGATCGCTAAACCATTTTTTTACTTTTCCACATAAGGTTTTAATTGATTCTCCAGATTGTATATTTTGTCTTTCCTGTGCTTCATCAAAAATTATCTTAGAATCGAATATAGTACCCTTTTTCCCTCCATCTGTGAGATACACGGTCATGCCATTTGTAAGTTCTCCAGACGCTATCTTTGTCTGCATTTCTGATTTTGTTCCAATAAAATCTGCATTAATACCTTTTAAGTCATCTACTGTTGCAGCTCCAATATCTTCTGGAGTAAGATTAACAAACCCTTGTCGATATACGGATTCTTTATCACCTTTTACACCTGTAACGGATGTTGCAGCAAGTACATCCCACATACCATCGCCAGTGCGTATTACATTGCTTCCAGCACCATAATGAATCCCAGATCCGTTCTTGAATCTCTCATCGGATATAAAATCATCCGAAATGTCAAACATGTATTTAGAAACTTGATTTTCTGGAAGTGACAATTCCGCAAATGTAATTGTACCCATTGGTACAATTCCTGAGACTCCCTGTGCGATTCGCTTAGACTGTTCATAATAAAATTTTGCGCATTCAGAATTATCATTTGGTCGTATTTCTCCATCTGTACCTTCGGCATAGCTTTTGGATTTTAGAGAATAATCCTTCGCAGAATTTGCATGATTTTCCGCTTCTGTGACTTTTACCTGGATATTTGCTACTGCACGGTTACAATTTTCTATAGCAGTATTTGTATTTTGTTGCCGCTGTGCTTCGTTTTCAATTCTAGTATTTTCAGCCTCAACTCGATCATTTTCACTACTTATTCGATCATTCTCAGCTTCAACTCTATTATTTTCATTGGAAATTCTATTATTTTCATTTTCAATTCTGATATTTTCAGCTTCAATACGTGCATTCTCTTCGGCAATTATTTTTCTGGCTTCAATAATTAATGCATCTAAAATAGTAAATTCATTTGTTGACGGAATTGCATTTTCGGCACAGCTTTCTTCAACATTGATATTAAATACAAAGCAAGTCAATATTTTATTATTTTTTATGATTTGTATTTGTCCAATATTAGCACCGCATTCTGCGAACATTTGTGTAGTTGGGTACACAATAATTTCATTATTATCAAGTAAACAGTGGTTATAAATTTCCAACCCAGATGGTTTCTTGATATAAATTCTTATTTCTGACTCTGAAGGTATAGTGTAATCATCATCAAAGTAAAAATGAATTTCCCTCGCCGTATCATATTGTATTACATTTAAATTACTCATACTTGAGTGACCTAGATCAATATGGACGTTTTGTCTGTAAAATTCTATCGTGAAACGCCTCCTTTTTATATTTAAAAAGGTGATATAAGAGCGGAAGACCTGCCTTATATCACCAATGAAATTGGTATTTTATTCTTTTTTATTTTTCTTAATATCAGAGATACTTTTTTCGTATTCTTCTTTTTCTGCATCATACTGCTGTTTTATAGTATATTTTGTTTGGTTTAGGAAATCCTGTAATATAGGCTCTAATATAATGACAGGTAATTTGGAATTGTTGATTAAGTTTGTCATATTTTTGATAAAATCTTCACGCACAAGTAAAAGTGGTTTATCCATAAATAAGTCCTCCATTATTTTGATAATTTATTTTCTTTAATGTATTTTTTTATCTCGGCAATATGGTTTTGTAACGGCAAATTATTATCAACATTAAAAGTTCTTTTATTGTTGCAGCTTATTTGATTTCCATTATTATCAAATTCTGTATACGTATAAGAAATTTTATCTGTGCCATTAATATTAAGTATCATAAAACTGTTTAACTCAAATGTTTTCATTATAAAGTCCTTTCTACTAAAATATATTAAAACTCTTTTGAAATTTCTAAACGATCATATTCAAAATTTTTCTGCTTCACTTTTATCTCCCAAGCGAACTTAAGATTTGGCGTTCCTTTTACTATGAAATAAGAGACGGCCTTTTCTGCAATCCAGATATCACCTTCACCTTCTTTTTGTAAAAATACCTGATATTCAATATTGGTATTTACTGTTTCAGAAAATATATCATCCAAATAAATCAGGCATTCCCCGTCCATATCCGTCTTAGCTTCTCCAATATCTCCAAACATTGGAGTTGACATTTCATAACAATACAAAAGTCGGTTAGAATAATTATCCGTTTCTGCGACCCTGCTTTTCGCTCCAGATACAGTCAGCGATCCATTTATAGTAACTTTTCTATCAGGGGCACTGACACAGAAAAATACGAGATTGGGATTATCATCATAAACACTCATAACAACGCCATATTGCCAGTTTTCTAATATAAAGCGGTTATAGTTGTTATTTAGAATGGTGAGACGCGCCCTGTCTATTTGCATAGCAATATCTGCGCCCTCTTGGGTTCTTCCCCAAGATTTGAATACTCCATTTGAACTGATACTTGCAGAATCAAAATTAAGATTGCCAGAAAATGTTCCGTTTTTTGCTTCCATGGAACCGTCAGATAAAATTTTGAAATTTTGGTTTGCTGTTACAATACCATTCAAATTAATCTTTGTAGCATTAATAGATACCCTTTCTTCGAACTGCTCGTAGTTGTTTGTAATGTAGATTCTGTATTAGTAGTATCCGAAGAAACACTTTCAGCACTTTGATTAATAGAAGATATAATATTGTTTTTATTTACCTTCATTGTTATTGAAGAGTTTGTTGATATGTCTAGTCCAGAACCATCTCCCTTAATATGAAGTTTCCCGTTTTTGTCTATATAAAATATATTTTCAGTTTTATTTGCAATAGATAAAAGAATATCAGCATTAGGATTAACTTTAAAACTATTTTCACCTGTAGTAATGTTTATTCCATCTTGCCCAATATAAATTCCTTTATTTTTTGAGTTAATAGATTCTGTACCATTGTATATAGCTCGATTATTGATATTAAATCCACATAATTTTGCTGAATTTTTACTTACAGAAAATAGTTCAGAGCCATTATAATTAAGGGAAAGCATCTTATCAGCATTAGGATTGACTTTAAAACTATTATTGCCATTTTTAACTTCTAATCCATTTGTGTTAAATGTCAAAGTTCCTGCTTCATTATATATACCAACAGATTTACCAAGAATAATATTTCCGACTATAGTGTCCGCAATTACTCCATATCCAGTTTTATATTGTTTATCTTCTGGATCGAAATAAATAAACTTTCCAACACCAACTGAGGAAGTTTCCCATGCATTTGTTGTAACAGCAAGAGTTGAATTTATTATTTTTAGCTGGGTGGGGAGGTAGCTATTTGTTAAAGGATCTAGCTCGCGAAATAGCATTCCATGTTCGTCATATACAACAGATTGATTTTCAGCATTATTTACAATTTTAGTTGTGGTTGCATTAAAGCCTTTTTCAAGCCAATCTTTTACATAATTGTCGCTTACCTCCATTTTCTCTGCTTGATGTTTTATAGATGAGTAAGATGATGATATAGATTTACTTTGATTTAAAATATCTTTCAGGTCACTGATTGTTCCTAATTGTTCTACTACGTCTGAAAATGTAACAGATAATTTACTTAGATCTTCATAATCAATTTCATAATTAATAATACGTAGTTTATAAATTTTTTCATCTACGAGAAGACGAATCCAATTTCCAACAGAAAAGAATTTTGTGATTGGCTTGAAACAATCCATTACCAATAGATTTTTTAATGAAGAAGATATAGAGTGTTGCATAGTAGCAGATTTGATAAGTTCTTTTTTTGCTGCTTCTAAAAATTCTTCGGCTCTTTGAAATAATTGTGCATTATTTAATCCATCAGAAATATAATTATCATTTTTCCATAAATCCTCATTTCTAAATGAACAGAATTCGTTCCAATAATCTCCTAAATATTTTTGGAAATCTAGTTTGTTTAAAATGTCTTTACGACATTTATTGATAATGCTTTGAATGCCGTTAGTTATAAGTCTGCCATTCAGGTCATATTTTCCAGTAATAATATTAATTTCCTTTTCTCGTAAAAGAATTTCTTCAGAGATAATATTTAATTTATTAAAATATGGTTTATATAATGAATTATATAGATCTGTTTGAGAACTCTTATCGGATATGCCTTGTTCAATTAAGATGTCTAAACATGACTGACATGACTCATGAAAAATCTGAAGATATGATAAACTATATTTTTTTAGTTCGGTTTTAAAAGTATTAATGTCATTTTTGAATAATCCAACAATACTTAAATCATAATTGTCTTTCGATAGTATTTTATCTATTTTTTGTCTTGTGAAATTTTCATAGTTATTATTAAATGTAACATTAATAGTTTTGCTTATTGCAGTATCTTCCTCATCACTATAACTTTCTATTTTAAAATTTCCTGTCCACACAGTACCAGAAATACTAGAAGAGTTTACACTTATTTTATATTTTGAAGTATCAATATATACTTTTGCATAGGCTAATACAGTGCTATTAGCTGTAGCAAGAGAGATGTAATTAATATTTTCTACTGATACTGGAGATAAATTTGATTGTGTCAATAATGCTGCTTGTGATTTAGCAGTTGTTTCAGAAATTTGCATAGGGGGCATTAATGAATTTTTTAAATAACCACTAAAATCTATGGTATCATAATATATTTTCATTAAGTTCTTATAACCCACAATCGGAGAAGTAATAGTTTTAAGATTTTTATCATATATCTTATATTTTTCTACTAATTGATTATAATTATTTAAAAGAGTGTTGGTTATAATACAATTATAGCGGTTAGTATAATAATCATTTTCTTCATCGTAAGTATTTAACTTATTTACAAGTTCTT
>OFGG01002332.1_pt1 | contig 10477 bp, 5 predicted proteins | sample 1521701 | NCBI WGS metagenome assembly OFGG01 (sample SAMEA3504081, study PRJEB24116) | mouse gut metagenome | biome: mouse gut; feature: mouse-associated habitat; material: faeces | place: Denmark | collected 2011
AGCCGTTCTTTTCATACAGTTCATCGTGCGTCCCCTGCTCTGCTATCCTGCCCTTATGCATGACGATAATCTTGTCACAGTCCCGGATGGTAGACAGTCTATGAGCCACAACGATACAGGTAATCCCCCGATCGGCCACCGCCTGAACCACCAGCGCCTCCGTCTGAGCATCCAGCGCCGAAGTTGCCTCATCCATAATGATGATTCTCGGATCTCCTGCAAGCACACGGGCAATCTCGATCCTCTGACGCTGCCCGCCGGACAGATTCTTGCCGCCCTCTGAGACCATGGTTTGATAGCCGTCCTCCCTCTTCATGATTTCCTCATGGATCTGGGCGTCTCTTGCCGCCATGATCATCTCATAATCCTCGATGGATTCGTCCCACATCTTGATATTGTTTGCAATGGTATCCTCGAACATTACGATCTTCTGATCCACCACCGCCAAAGATCCTGTCAGCGCCGTCTTATCGATCTTTGAAATCTCTTGTCCTCCCAGAAGGATATCCCCTTCCCAGGGCTTGTACAACCCGGAGATCAGTTTTGCTATCGTAGACTTGCCGCATCCGGATTCACCGACGATGGCAATCTTCTCTCCCGGTTTTACTTCAAGGCTGAAGTCCTGAATCAAAGGTTTTGTAAGTCTGGAGTATCCGAAGGTCAACCCTCTGAGAGATACGCTCCCCATAAGCTTTTCGTATTTCCCATGCTCTTCTTCTTTCTCATCATAGACGACGTCCGGCCTGCACTTCATGATATCCTGAATCCGCTCCATATTCGTACGCATCTCCTGAAGTTCCTGCCCCGCGTCCATAATCTGCTTCGCCGGACTCATAAACCCGGCGAGAAGACCCTGAAACGCCGCCAGCATGCCCATCGTAAAGTGTCCGTCAAGGATCATCCATGCCCCGACGATCAATATGACTCCGTTCGTCAGAGAAGTAACCAGCATCTGAAGGCTCTCGCTGTACTGGGCTACCCTCGCTTTCATGAGATTCGATGTATCCACCGCCGCCCGAAGCCCCGTCCATCTGCTGAAATATCCGCTTTCCACACCGCCGGCCTTGATCGTCTCGATCATCTCGATCCCGGATACCTCCGCCGTACGGAGTTTTCCCAGATCCCGAAGCTGTACCCGGGCAATCTGGATTCTCTTTTTAGCGCTTCGATTCATCAATATAAGATTCATTAATACAGAGAAAGAACCTATCAGCGAAAGGAAGACGCTGTACCTTAACATTGCCGCCAGATAGCAGATCAGCAGAGCCATATTCACCGCCGCCGGCGCAAAACGCCTCAAAAGAGAGGATGCGATTTCCTGGTTCGACTGCTGCCGCTCGCTGATATCGCCGGCATACCTTCGGGAGAAGAATTCCATCGGAAGTCTTAGAACATGCCAGATATACTCTGCGTTGGACGTAACCGCGAATTTCCCCTCCGCCTTCAATAGATAAACTTCAGATATCGCGCCGGCCAGCAGCTGCAAAAAAGCCGCCGCGGTCACACCCGCTGCAAGCAGATACAGCCATCCCTCATCATACCCGCCTAAGACGCTGTCTAAAAACACCCGTGAGAACACAGGACGGACTACTTCCAGTAAAGTGACCGCCAGACACGCCAGGGCAATTAACGCATATGCGTCCTTTCCCGACTGCAGACGCTCCCTCGCAAACGAGAGGATACTGCCCCGGCTCCCCTGAGGTTTAAAATCCTCCCCCGGCTCAAAACACAGGCATATCCCTGTAAACCCACGGTCCAGCTCCTCCATGGTCACCGCCACTCTTCCCTTATCCGGATCGTTAATAATGGCCTTTCCTCTCCTGAATCCACATAAAACGACAAAATGACATAACTCCCAGTGCAGGATACACGGTAATTGTATTCCTTTTTTCAAATCCTCTATTTCACATTGATAAGCCGTGGCCCGAAGGCCATAACCTCTTGCGGCTTTTAGCAGATTACCGGCCGTGGCCCCGTCTCTGGAAACTCCGCATTCTCCTCTTAACTCTTCAAGCGGAACCCAGAGGCGGTAGTAGGCCAGGATCATCGACAGAGAGGCCGCGCCGCACTCCGCCTTCTCCATCTGCATGATCTCCGGAACTTTCACGCATCTTTTCAATCTTCTATTCTCCTTGACACTTCTCGAAGCAACACCTGCATCCTTGATTTTATCTTCTCGATACTCGCATGATTCTCCGTATCTCCTACGATCAACTCCAATATTTTTGACTCTTTCGTTACGACAGCTCCATCGATCTCTTCCCCTTCCGCAAGCCCCCGATCATTGGAAATGACAACCTCCACATTCCATTTCTCAAGCTTAACGTCCCGATAATACTCTGAAAGGTAACCCGCGCCTGTAAGTTCACGCCTCACGGGTTCTTCCCCAATCTCAAGGATCTCTCCAAGCTTCTGCTGATTCTTTTCAAATGCCATCCCTTCTGCCAGTTCTTCTGCCTGCCCGGGAGATACGAATACATGGATCTTCTTTCCCTCCACCACGCCTGAGACCGGAACGGCAGTCTTAAGGTTGGACGCGCCGCTGAAAATCACGGCGCAGATAAGAAGCAGGAAGATTCCTGTCACTGTTAGCCACGCGCCGGGATTCGTCACTTTTATATATTCATCCAGCCTTTCCTTTGAAGTAACATATTCTACACTGGATTTCCTAAATAATTCTTCATTCATAGCCAGGTCCTCTTCTTTATTCGCAGATCTGTAAAACTACCATTGTGATATCATCCGCCTGCTCCGCACCGTCGGCAAATTCCTTAAGGGCGCTGATAATCTTCTCAATAGATTCCTTCGGAGAAAGCTTTTCCATATGCAGAAGAACCTTCTCAAGACGGCTCTCTGCATATAATTCAAACTGGGGATTCACAGCCTCTGTGACGCCGTCCGTATAAAGAAGGAGTTTATCGTGGATATCCATCTGTATACTCTGATTCCTGTAACGTATCCCTTCCATACCTCCAAGGACGAATCCCGGCCTTACCGAAACCTGTTCGACGGTTCCGTCCGCTCTCACGATATAAGGAGGATTATGGCCGCCGTTACTGAAGGTAAGCTCCCTTGTGGTCAGATCATAGACTGCAAGGAATGTGGTCACAAACATTCCTTCCTCATTATTCTCTGCAAGCTGGTTGTTGACAATTCCAAGTACCTTTGCCGGGTCTGTCTCTATAAAGCTCTGATTCTTGATCATCGTCCTGGCGCTCATCATGAACAGCGCAGCCGGCACTCCTTTGCCGGATACGTCCGCAATCACCACGGCAAGACGGTTATCATCGATCATAAAGAAATCATAGAAATCTCCCCCCACCTCTTTGGCCGGATCCATCGACGCGTATATATCAAATTGGCTGCACTCCGGAAATGCAGGAAACGTCCTCGGAAGCACCGAAGCCTGTATCTTGCTTGCCACATCTAACTCTGCTTTCGTCTTCATAGATTCTGTGGAAAGGGTCACCGCCCGGAAAATAGCCCAATACATCCAAACATATACCAGGATCAACATTCCCAGAAGCACGCTCCAGAAAATCTGGTTCATGAACATTCCGGACAGATACCCTACTCCCATGGCCAAAAAAAAGGAAAGAGACAGACAAAAGGCGATACAGGAGATAACCGGCACCCGAATAAACCTTCCCATCTGACCGTCAGAAGTATCCAGAATCTCTGAAAGCCAGTCCTTTAAGTATCTGCGAACTCCCAGATAAGTAAGCGCACACCAGAATAAACGACTTAATCCATAGACCAGGATTCCCACTTCTCCCGTTTCTCTGTTAAAATATACCGGCATCAGGCTTAAGGGAACGATATAATCATTAATCACTAACGCCGCCAACACAATCAGGACTGCCGTGAACACCTTCGTCGACGTATCGTAGGCAAACCCCGCCAACGCCGCCACGATAATGGCGATGGAAGGCAGCATCATACGCAGGATATCCGTCAGCATCCACAGAGACGTCATTCCCATATTATAGACGATGTCATTGTACTGCTCATCCGTCATATTCTCCAATATACCGTCCATATACTGTGTAAGCCAGCTTGCCCCAAACATCAAAAGGAGTACGCCGCACGTAATTCCCGCATAAAATACCAGGATTTTCTTATCTTCTTTCCGGTGTTTACCTAGGATCGTATGAAGCATCATGATTCCCCATATCACGCTGATCCCCGCGCCGACCATATATCTGGCCAAACGTACTGTATCTAATTCCATATCTTCACTCCTCTGTTCTCTTCACTTCTATTTGATCTTCTTTGTGATGACCAGGATATTTTTACCGTTCTCGTAACTATATTCCACATCATCCATACTTTTCTTCGTCATGTAGATACCCAATCCTCCGACTCCCCGTTCTTCTGCTCCCAGGGTAATATCCGGGTCTTCTCTGGCCAGAGGATTGTAGGGTGTTCCTTCATCCTCAAACCGCAGGAAAACAGTATTGGCCACTTCATCCACATCCATCCGCACAGTAGCCTTCCCGATCACCGGATTGTATGCATAATGCGCAATATTTACAAAGATCTCTTCAATTGCAATCTCCAACTGAATCTGGGCGCGGGGCGAACAATCCAGTTCATTTAACCTCTCTACAATAAAATCATTTACATCCTTTAATTTCCCAAGCTCTGCTGGAACCGTAATCTCATACTTCAAAATGATTCTCCTCTCTTGTCTTCAGGCATATCGATATATTCATCCTCTGGTGTGCCGACTATATTATATTTGGCAGAAATCCATATATTTACCGTTTATTATATCTATAAGAAAATCGTAAGACAAGTTTCTCGCCCGTATCTTTAAAGTATCTTTAAAAAATGTAAGAATCTTTAACTTTCTTTAGACTTCTTCAAAACCATGGTATTTCTCATTCTTTCATAGTATACTGACGCTGTATACCGGTATATTGATAACCGAAAAAGCAAGTACGTTGAAAGGCTGCAAAAGCAAGTACAGGAGAGACTCCAAGAGTATCGATTGACAGAAAGGAGAAGACATAACGCTATGCCCAAATATCAGTATAACACCAGCCGCAGAGAGGCGACGGCTTCGGCAATGTCCACGTCCGCCATCGGAAAAGGAATCGCCGGGGATGCAGGAGCGGCCCGGGAATCCGTTGTAACCGGAGTTAAAACGACCCTGCTGAACCGTATGAAATATGCCAACACGGCTTCTAAGATAGAGGCTAATGTATTATATCAAAAAACTGACAGAATCCTTGGCCGCTATAACAATGAATTATCTTCCATAGCGTCCGCCGAGGAAACCAAACAGGATCTGCAGGAAAGAATCACTCAAGAAGAGACTGAGAAAAACAATTTTCAAATGTCTGCTTCATATAAGAACCACAAAAGCGAACTGGACATTTCTAAAAACGACTTCTTAAAGAAAGAAAAAGCAGTTTCTCAGGAAGAAAACATGCGTCGTAAGCAGAAAGATCTTCCAGACAAAGAAGCCCTCTTAATGTATCATGCCAGAATTCTTGCCGACTTTCAGGCACAGACGGCTTCCCGGAATGGCTCCAGGCAAGAAAAAGAACAGGCGGACGCCCGTTATGCCCAAGGCTTAAAAGCCTGGGAAGAAGAGCGGGATGAATTAAACGCCGACCATAAAGTCCTCAAAGAATACCAGGAAGCTTCCGAAGAACATCTCACGGAAGACTACTACGAGAGGATTCAAAGAGAACAGGAAGAAGCAAAAAGAAGATATGAAAACGCATCGACAGAACATGAGTCAGATCAAGCGATCGTTATGTCCCTGACTAATGCGATAGAGAGAGACAGCGCCGAACTGATCACCGTCCTAAATGAGCAGAACAGCAAAAAAACAGCCTTACTGGACTCTTCTGTTAAGGATCGTGCCGATTTGACAAAAGAAGTACAGGAACATCAGATAAAATCCGCCGAGTATTCCAGGCAACATGACAAAGCCGCCATACAATACTATATCCTGGCGCGGGGAAAGAACGCCAAAAAGACCGGCGACGGCAAAGATATCTCCCAATATGTAGGACGTCCCGCGCTCTCGCCTTCATCCCTCATGCGCCTGTTCCATAATATAGAATCACACCCGAAAGAAACCCATGAAATACTGGTCAGCAATATGACAGACTCCGACAATCCGGCGGATGAAAGACATATCATCCACGACCTGCTGATCTCCCTGTCCGAGGGCGATCAGACCTATCGCATGGATTCTAAATATACGATGCAGCCGAATACCTCTGCAGGAAATACGGCGTCGGGTACAAATTCTTCATCTACGGGCGCACAGCCTCAAAGATTAAAAGATCTGACCGCTCTCTCCATTAACAGCACCGAAGCGAATACCAAACGCTATATCAGCACCGCCGACACTCTTACGCTTCAAACTGTTGCAACCGGCAGTATTATGCATAAGCAAGAGGTTTCCGGTCTTTGGATCAACGGAGAGTTTGTCCCTGCTAATGGTTCACATTATGAATCCATCGCAGATGCGAGAAAAAGTTATCAGGAAAAAATGGCGGCAGACGGCGCTTTTGATCAGGATGACAAACTTGTCCTTGCCATCCGTAATTCAGAGTTTTTCAGACATATTTATGCTGAGAATATTGAACACTATACCAGATATCCCGGGGACGACGGTATTGATGCGATTGCACTGAGTGAAACCGACCCTTCAGGCGCCGCTCCCGATCTGGCGGCTGTTAAAACCGCGTTCAAAGCTGAAAAAGAAGATGGGAAAGCCTTAACCCTCTTCCAATATAGAAACGACAACTTTTTTAACGATTTACTCACCGATGCCGATCTCTTCGCCAACGCGCCTAAAGAACGAGTAATTGCCAAACTTGTGCACGCTATGCTGGCGCTTAACAAAGACCGAACCAGAGCCATCGAAATCGCTAAAAACCATGGCAGTGATGATCTGAAACGAATCGCCCAGAACGCTGACGTGAAAGATTACGCGACTCTGTTCTATGCCTGCAGCGCCGTAATCCATGGAGCTCCCGCATCCAAATACACTTTTAAGAATTTTCTGTCAGGCTCGGCAGAATTCCTGAACGGAGACGGTCCCTTTTTTAAGGGAACTTTTGCAGAAGGGCAGCTCAACTTTGATCAGATCAAAGATGTATATGAGTCCATTAACAACGTCTACGGATTCGCCAGCGGGAAGATTCAGCATATTCAGAATTTGGAAGATCAGATGTCCCAACTGACAAAGGGCTCCGACCAATATCAAATTCTGGAGCGGCAGAAAAAAAATGCAGAAAGCGATCTTAAACACGGAATCGGCGGGGATATACTGGGACTTGTAAGTAATGCGAAAGATATTATCTTTAGTATAATAAACGTCTGGAAAATGTTTAAAGAAAAGCGTTTTCTGTCTGATGATAACGCCGCCGAAAAGGATCTGGGAAGTCTGTACGTACACTGGATCGATTATATTTTTGATATAGGAAACGCCATTTTGACTCCTCTGGACGCTCTTCTTGGATTTCTGTCTAATGAAATCATCGGCGTAGAATCCGCGTCGCCTGTAGGTGAAGTTGTATCTAAAATAAAAGATATCTTTAAGACTCTGGAAAATGGATATCATCTTTTTCAGAACTCCAAGAAATCTCTTAATATTACAAAATCCATGGACACCATTACCTCCGATACAAACCTGCAAGACGCCTCCAAAGAAAATCCGCAGGTTATGTACTACCTTGGACGAACAAAAAACAAAACCGGTAAGGATATCACAGACAATACCATTGGCGTCGTTACCGGAACCGCAAGCAACGCCGGACATTTTACCGGAACTTTAGGGAGCAAAATCATCAGCATAACCACTACGGCCATAAGCAACCTCGGAAAGCTGATCACAAACGGGATTTATAACGGAAAGGAGAAGGCCGCCGCCTTAAAAACCGCCTTTGGCGACGCATATACGACATATAAGAATAATCCTAATTTCGACCGTATATTAAAAATGACGGCCGGCATTAATTCTCTTAAACATCTGGCGGTCGTATCACGTATTTTCGCCGCCATCGACACTCATCATCTGTTAAGAGTCTCCCCCTCAAGCTCCTTTGAGTTTAATCTCGCCAAAACTGCTATGAGCGCTTTCTACAAACCTAAACAACGCGGCGTGGATCCGACAAAACAAGGCTTCGATCTTCTTCCTCTCTCCGCCATCCTAAAACATGTCGGAGAAGGTGACGACTGGAGAAGCAAACTTGCCGCTGCAATCCGTTAACGCGTCGAAGATTGGAGATGACAGATATGGAATCTAAGAAAAATAATTTTTATAACGAGGTAAAGAAAATATTATCCGACAAGCTGGGGGAAACTGCCGAAAACGAAGGCGTCTTACGCTCTTTCGCCAGGGATCTTGGTATCTTTGGCCGCAATGCCATCGTGGAGGTCGCCTGGATGAAGTTTACCGACGACGCACAAAACGCCTGGCCGATCCTGCAGTTTTATTCTACCCTGGCGGTAGATATAGAAGAAAAAGACGTACCCGGCATCAAACGCCGACTATGTGATTTAAACGAAGAGACCATGTTAGGGCGCTACGGGTATTACGCCCCTATGCGCCAGCTCTACCATTGCTACCGGCTGCCTGTAGATCTTGATTCTCCGGAATCATCTCTGGCGCTTGTAGACTACAGCCTGATACAGATCCTTCGGCAGTTAGACGCTTTCCTGGACTACGTTCTCGTCATCGCAGACGCTCCGGAATCCATGGATGTGGAAGAATATGCCCTGACAACCCATGCCGGCGATATTCTGGGTGAATGCCTGGGAGTCCTTCACCGCGTACTCGGAGAAGAATTCAGACAATTGTAAATCAATGATTCCCGTGCAGGATATTCGTTTCTCTGTTCAGAATTTACCGTCTGTATAGTTAGAATGCAGGTTAAGGGGCGCCGGTTTGCTGTGGAATCATTAAATCATTAATAAATCTTTTAGGAAATGGAGAAAATATGGAATTTCTGGAAACTACGATCCATCTGATCATTGCCCGAACCCTTCTTCATCTGGAAGACCAGGGACATAAGGGTATCTATGAACGCTTTCCCTCTATAAACCGCATGGTCCGGAAAGTGTCCGAAGAGTCCCTTAAAGCATGGTCAGCCGCCCGTGAGGAAGAAAATAACCGTTATCATTATCTGCTCGCTCTGGCCGGCGACGGCAGACAAACAGACCATGTGATCGAATCAGCCGTCGACCTGTGCCTGGCCGTTCTCTATATACCCGAATTCGCCGCTCTGCTGCAGTATTACACCGGTGTAGGCGTGACATTGAATCTGGCCTATCAACTGGAAGGCATCTCCTTTCCTTCCTGGGACGATGTTCGTCGGAAACTGGACGGACTCTCTCTGATCTGCTACATCGACCGCAGAAAGAGTCCTGCAAAACATGCAGAACTGATGTTGGATGACCGGGTCTTTGGGTTTCTCTTAGGAGATAACCTGCCGGGCGAACCTTTAAACTCCTTGTGCACCGTCTTCTCCTTAAGCTTACATCTCCATCCCCTCTACGCATATGAAGATCTGGCTGCACACGCCGCCGCGCACCTTAAAAACTCGGGACGTCTCACCGAGCTCCCCGTCCGACACACAATGACCCCAGACCGTCATATCGGCTCATCCGCCAAAAAATCAGGATGTCTCGTTCAATTCACAGGAATCGGAGGCCGTCGGTTTCTGGCAAAGCACACGGCAAAGCTTCTGGGTATAAGTCTCGTCCTCGCCAATCTCACCGACTGGTCCGGCATGACAGAAGAGAATTTCTTTGCATATAGTATGCAGCTGATCCGGGAAGCTCTTTTCCAGAACGGCGGGCTCTGTCTTTATGGACTTACAGAAGAATGTGTAAAATCGATAGGGATTACAAAAGCAATGCTGGTAAAGCATCTGATCCTTCCTGCCATCGAACAGGGTCTTCCCCTGATCGTATGTACAGATACAGATATTTCCATCCGGCAAATCCTGGACAAATACAGACATGAGGAAACTATCTCCGTCTTATTGGAACTTACTCCTCTTGACTATCAGATGCGCAAGCTGGTATGGCAGGGCTTCGCCAATCAATATGGAATCAACCTGGATATTCCCCGCTGCGCCCGGTGTTACCAGCTAACGCCCAGTGAGATCTCCCGCGTACTGTCCGCCTGGCAGGAACGGAATGGAACCGACGAACCCCGGAGAAATTTTCATTTTTCCAAACTATGCTATCAGGTCATCACTCAGAAAACTTCCGATACCACCGGCAGCAGTCCCGGCCATATCATTTATCCTAAAGTACTCCTCAACGATTTAAAAGCATCGCCTGATATCCGAAAATCTTTAGACTATGTAATTTCCAGCGTAAATGGAACCGGCAGAATCTTTGAAGACTGGAACCTGAAAGAAAGATATGCTTATGGACGAGCCGTCACGGTCCTCCTCTGCGGACCTCCCGGAACCGGCAAGACCATGAGCGCCCACGC
>OFGG01002334.1_pt1 | contig 10465 bp, 9 predicted proteins | sample 1521701 | NCBI WGS metagenome assembly OFGG01 (sample SAMEA3504081, study PRJEB24116) | mouse gut metagenome | biome: mouse gut; feature: mouse-associated habitat; material: faeces | place: Denmark | collected 2011
ACACCGCGTCCACGTCGTCGATATCCAGCCCCCGGGCGGCCACGTCGGTGGCGGCCAGCACCCGAATCTTCCCCTCCCGGAATTTCTTCAGGGTCCGCTCCCGGAGGGACTGGGTGATGTCGCCGTGGATGGCCTCGCAGGAGATGCCCCGCATCTCCAAAAGTCCGGCCAGCCGGTCGGTCATGTTCTTGGTGTTGCAGAAGGCGATGACCCGCTCATAGTCCCCCATCTCCAGCAGCCGGGCCATGATGTCCGCCTTCTCCCCCCGGTCGGCGTCCAGACGGTACTGGGCGATGTCGGGCCGGTTCTCCTGGTCGGCCTGGACGGTGATCTCCACCGGCTCCCGCTGGTAGACCCAGGAGATGTCCAGCACCTCCCGGGAGATGGTGGCGGAGAACATGCCCAGGTTTTTCCGGTTGGGCATCTGGTCCAGAATGTGGGTCACGTCCCGGACGAAGCCCATGTCCAGCATCCGGTCGGCCTCGTCCAGCACCACCGTCTCCACCTTGTCCAGCCGGACGGTGCGCCGCTTCATGTGGTCCATCAGCCGCCCCGGTGTGGCGACCACAATCTGAGGCTTTTTCTTCAGCTGGTTAATCTGGGTGTTGATGGGCTGGCCGCCGTAGAGGCACACCACCCGCACCCCCTCTTTAAAGGCGCACAGGTCCCGCAGCTCGTCCTGAATCTGGATGGCCAGCTCCCGGGTGGGGGCCAGCACCAGGCCGGTGACGTGGGTGGAGGCCGGGTCGGTGTGCTCCACCATGGGGATGCCGAAGGCGAAGGTCTTGCCGGTCCCTGTGGGGGCCTTGGCAATCACGTCCTTCCAGTCCATAAACCAGGGGATGGCCCCGGTCTGGATGGGGGTGGCCTCCACATAGCCCTTCTTCTCGATGGCCCGCATCAGCTCCGCTGACAGGCCCATTTCGTCGTAGCGCTTTATGCCGCTGACGGTTTGTCCGTTTATTTCCATAGTGTATCCCTCTTCTTATCTATTCTGTCACCTTATATTATACCTGATTTTTCAGGATTGTCCATCCTTTGTGCTTCATTTCTTTGCGGCCTGTAGTTTTTGTCGCATTTTGCCATGAGGCGGTGGGTCCATGGGTTGGATCGTCAGTTTCATTGTGTCTGTCGCAGCGAACGCAGTCTCCAACTATGTAAGCAGGTGGCTTGACAGACGCAGCGGGGAACAGTAAGCCCGTCACAGCAAAAGCGGCCCTCCGGAGAGCTCCAACCTCTTCCGGGGGCCGCTTTTTGTGGTGGGTTAAACTGGGTCGTTATCAGTTTGGCTTTCGCCGATACAATTACCTGCCTCTGCAAGAGGGAATTTACCAGGGGAACACATTGAAGGGCCACTGGTAGTAATAGCCGTTGTCCTGGCCGCCCTGGGAGGGCTGCTGGGGCTGGCCGTTCTGCTGGAGCGGGTTGTTGGCCTCGGTCTGGGCGTTCTTCTCGTCGAAAGTAATGGTCAGCTTCCGCTCCTGCTGATTGCGGATTACGGTGAGGGTGGCGGTGTCCCCCGCTTTGTAGCCGGTGGACAGGGCGGCGGTGAGGGCGGAGGAGGAGTCGATAGCGGTGTTGTCGATGGCGATGATGATATCGTTGACCTGGAGGCCGGCCTTCTGGGCGCAGGAGCCCTCGGCCACATAGCTGACCGCCGCGCCGGCGGTGATGCCGTAGCGCTGGGCCTCAGAGGAGACGTCCATCACCTGGACCCCCATGTAGGGCTTGCCGGTGACGTAGCCGTGGGAGATGAGGTCGGCCAGGATGTTCTTCACGTCGTTGATGGGCAGGGCGAAGCCCAGGCCCTCGGCGTTGACGCCGGAGGAGGATTGGGTGTACTTGGCGGTGGTAATGCCGATCACGTTGCCGTAGCTGTCAAAGAGGGGCCCGCCGGAGTTGCCCGGGTTGATGGCGCAGTTGGTCTGGAGCACGTTGAGGGTGGCGCTGCTTCCGTTGTCCCCGGTGGTGATGAGCCGGTCCAGGGCGGACACCAGGCCGTCGGTGAGGGAGTAGGTCAGCTCGCCCAGGGGGTTGCCGATGGCATAGACCTTCTCGCCCACCACCAGCTTGGAGCTGTCCCCCAGGGTGACGGGGGTGAGATCGTCGGCGTCGATTTTGATAACGGCCACGTCGTTGTCCTTTTCGCCCCCGATGAGCTTGGCATCGTACTTCTTGCCGTCGGCGAAGGACACTTGAATGGTGACGGACTCGTCCTTGGCGGCGCTCTCGATGACGTGGTAGTTGGTGGCGATGTAGCCGTCCTGGCTGAGGACAAAGCCGGAGCCCGAGGCGGCGGAGGTGGTGGTCTGCCCCCAGATGTTCTGGGTGGTGTTCACCGTGATGCCCACGCAGGAGGCCAAATTGGCGGCGTAGAGCTGTTCCGGCGACATGGGCTGTCCGCTGTTGGAGTTGAGAACGGTCTCCACCTGGGGGCGGTCCCCCTCGTAGAGGGTGGTGGAGTGGTCGGGGGTCATCGGCGCGGGCTGGGGGGAGAAGCGCTGGTAGAGATATGCCCCGCCCACTCCGGCGGAGCCGCCTGCCAGGGTACAGGCCAGCACCAGGGCCACTACCTTGGCCGCGCCGTTTTTCTTCCGCTTGGGAGGCTTCATGCCTCCGGTGGAGAGAGGGGTGCCGGGCATGACGGGCTCCGGGTCCACATAGCCGCCGAAGCCGCCGCGGTAACCGTCGTTTTCGCTGTTGTAAAAGTTAAATTCACTCATGATACAAACGCTCCTTTCAAAGCGGGATATTTCAGGTGTGCCCTGGAACTGTGGCTATCATAACCCTAAAATATGAAAAAAGCATGAAGAAAAACAAATTTTATTTTAAACGTTTTCCGGGGATTTTGGGGAAATTGTGAACGGGGCGGATATCATCCGCCCACAGGGAACCGGGCGCATCCTGTGCGACCCTACAGGGGCCGCTCGCTCAGAATGGCGGCGATATCCCTTGCGGCGGCCTCCAGGTCCAGTCGGGCGCCCCGGAACATGCCCATCCCCGCCAGATTGAGGACCATCAGCAGCACCACCGGGCCGAAGACCATTCCCAGCACCCCGGCCAGCTTCATGCCCACATAGATGGACACCAGGGACAGAATGGGGGACAGTCCGGTCTGATCCCCCACGAACTTGGGCTCCATCACCCGGCGGAACAGGGCGATCACCCCCCAGATGGCCATAAGCTCCACGGCGGCGGTAAAGTCCCCGGTGAACAGGGCCACGAAGGCCCAGGGCACCATCACGGTGCCCGCCCCGATGATGGGGATGAAGTCCATCACCGCCAGCCCCAGGGACAGCAGCAGGCCATAGGGCTGCCGGATAAGGAAGAAGCCGGCGAGCAGGATGAAGAACACCCCCACCGACAGCAGAAATTCCGCCTTCACATATCCCCCGAAGGCCCCCAGGGCGGTGGTGCGCAGCTGGCCTAAAAAGCGGAGCAGACCCTCATCCAGGTGCTGGACATACCGGCTGCGGAGATAGGGGTAGTCCGCCGTGAGGAGGAAGGTGGCCATAATAAAGATGACCAGAGCCACCAGAAAGGCGGGCAGGCCCATGGCCCGCTCTCCGGCCTCCAGCCCCAGATTGCCCAGGGCGGCGGGGGCCGCCTCGCTGAGCCACTGAAACAGGCTGTCCCCGGCGTTTTCCACGATTTCGTTGACTTGGGGGGGCACCAGGGTGAGCAGGCGGGCAAAGAGGGCCTCCAGCTGGTCCATCACCGCCTGGAGGCTGTCCAGCAGGCCGCCCCAGTTCTGAACCAGGGACACCAGCTGTCCGGCGGCGGCGTAGACCAGCAGGGCCAGCCCCCCGCCCAGGAGCCCGAAAATCAGGAAAAGCAGCAGGAGGGTGAGGACCTGCCGGTTCCAGCCCAGCATCTTTTGCAGCTTCTTCACCAGGGGATTCAAAGCGGCGGCGGCAATGAGGGCCAGCAGGAAGGGGGCAAAAAGGGACAGCAGCGGCCGGCCGAATCGGGCGGCCAGCCACACCGCCAGGGCGGTCAGACCCAGCCGGATGCCCAGCCGCAGCCACAGCGCCCCCCGCTGGGGCCAGGTGAGCTGTTTGTGTTCCATGAGGCGGACCTCCTTTGTATTCCTGTTGCAGCAGGGCGGGACGACCCCGGCCCGCGGAAGTGCGCGGCGCGCCCGGAGGCCGCGCACTGCACATATTTCTCACGGTTTACGGGCGGATCATATCCGCCCCTGCATAGCATACCACAATCCAGATGAATAATCTGTAAAATAACAAGGCCCGGCCGGGAAAAAACGGCCGGGCGGAATGAATTACATGCGGTAGATCACGCCGACAAGGTTGGGCCCGGCGTTGATGGCGATCACGCCGCCGATGCGGTAGCACAGGGCGGGCTCCTCACCCAGCTCCCGGCGGCAGGCCTCCAGCAGCTTTTCGGACTGCTCGGCGTTGTTGCCCTGAATCATCAGGTAGGGCGTACCGGGCCGCCGCTCGCTTTTGCAGAGCTCCACCAGCCGGGTCAGCACGGCCTTCTCCCCCCGGACCTTGGACAGAATCCTGGACTCGCCGTCGGTAAAGGTCATGACAGGCTTCAGTCCCAGGGCCTCCCCCACGAAGGCGGCGGCGGCCGACACCCGGCCCGACTTCTTGGCAAAGCGCAGGTCCAGCGGGGCGAAGATTACCCGGACATGGTCCACCCAGTCCTGGATAAAGTCCACAATCTCCTGGGGCGCGGCCCCGCCGGCGGCCATTCTGGCCCCCTGGACCACCGCCCAGCCGTAGCCCATGGTGTAGTTCAGCGCGTCGATGATGTGGATATGAAAGGTCTCCTCCGCCTCCGGGTGGTCCCGGTAGAAGTCGCCCCGGGCCTGGAAGGCGTTGGAGCAGGTGGCGGAGCCCTTGGAGTTGATGGAAGTGTGAATCAGGTCGGTAAAGCCCGCCGCGTAGGCCGCCTCGAAGACCTCGGTAAACAGATAGGGGTTGAGCTGGGCATGGGTGGGAATCTGAGGGGCGGCCAGGAGCATGTCATAAAACTCCTCCGGGGTAAAGTCGAAGCCGTCGCTGTATTCCCGGTCCCCCATGGCGATGGGGAAGGGGAGCACCTGGATGTCCAGCTCCTCCCGCAGAGGGGCGGGGATGTCGGCGGCGGAGTCGGTGGTAAATTTAATGCGAGCCATAGCGGGGCCCTCCTTACGTTACTCGTTGGTGCAGATCAAGGCAATTATGGCAGAAAATGGACGGCTTGTCAAATTAAAATACCATTAAGGACGCTTCCGTTTCAGCTTCTTCCGGGTGCCGTCGGGGTACTGGACGCAGGTGCTGTCCAGCTGGGCGGTGAGGCTGGCCCGGACGGCGGCCACATACTCCTGCCGCAGGGCGTCCCGCTCGGCGGTCTCCGCGGGGGTGAGACCCTCCGGACCCTTGGCCTTGCGGGCCAGCTCATTGATGCGGTCGATCTTCTTCTGTTCCATTATACATACCTCTCTATTACCAGCATAGTCCGTCCCTTTTTGGACTGCCCCGGGACCTCCTTCACCACGCATTTGCCCAGGCCCCGGCAGGTGAGCACATCCCCCTCCGCCACCGGCCGGTCGGCCTTCAGGCACTCCCGATGGTTGAGGGACACCTTTCCCGAGGCGATGAGGGCGGCGGCCTTGCCCCGGGACAGGGAGAAGCCGGCGGCGGTCACCGCGTCCAGCCGGGGGGTGGCCACCGTGTCCCGGATGGTCTTTACCTGAGCGGGCCGGGGGGTGAGGCGGTCCAGAGGAATCTCCGACAGACTTACTTTATACCGCCCGGCCCCCTCCCACTGGGAGAGAAGGATGGGGGCGGCCTCCCGCAGGACGGCCACCTGGCACAGCCCCGGCCGGGGGAGAAGGATATCCCCCACCAGCTCCCGGGTGATGCCCAGCCCCATCAGGGAGCCCAGAATGTCCCGGTGGGTGAGGGAGGCGTCGGCGGGAAATGTGCCCTGGAGGGCGGTGAGGGGGCCGTCCGGGTCGGCCAGGACGCTCTCCTCCTCCTGCCAGTCGGCCAGAAAGAGGCAGATATTACGTTCACTGTCCGGGTATCCGCCCCAGAACAGGTGCCGGGGCCGGCCCCAGGCGTTGAGCAGGTCGGTCACGGAGGCCTGTTCCCCCGGCGAGAGAAAGGGAGTGTGGGCGGGGACGCCCCGGTTTTGGCTCAGCTCCAGCTTGTCCAGCACCCGGGCCAGCAGGATGTGCTCCGCCCCGTCCCGGGCGCAGCGGTCCAGCAGTTCCTTTTTGGTCATGGCGGTCCCCTCCTTATGGTGGAGTACAGTATATCGGCGCGGCACGGAATTGTCAAGGAGAGGGTTGACAAACCCCTTCCTGCCGCCTAGAATTGAAAAAACACAGCTTTTGCCCCTCCAAGGGGAGAGAGGAGGCCCCTATGGGAAAATTTGATGGTCTGCTGCTGGCCAGCGACTTTGACGACACACTGTACGGCCTGAATCTGCGCATCCCGGAGCGCAATCTGGAGGCCATCCGCTATTTTATCCGGGAGGGGGGCTATTTTGTCATGGCCACCGGCCGGGCGCACCGCACCTTTGCCCCCTATGCCCCGCTGGTCCCCATGAACGCCCCGGCGGTGCTGTCCAACGGGGCGGCCATCTACGATTTTCAGGCGGACAAAATGCTGGAGCAGACCCACCTGCCGGAGGCTGCCCCCCAGGACCTGGCCGGGCTGATGGAGGCCTTCCCCACCGTGTCCCTGGAGGTGTACCACGGGGAGGATATCTATGTCTGCCGCCCCAATCACATCACCTTTGCCCACCTGAAAAAGGTAAACTGCGATTACACCGAGTGCCCCGTGGCCGACATGCCCACCCCCTGGGTCAAGGCCCTGTTCCACGACGAGCACGAGGTCCTGCTGGCTGTGCAGGAACGGGTGCTGGCGGGGCTGGGGGACCGGTATGAGGCCATTTTCTCCAACCCCTGCTATCTGGAGTTTACCCGCAAGGGCAGCAACAAGGGTGGGATGGTGGCCCGGGTGGCCCAGCTGCTGGGGGTGGAGCCGGGGCATATCTACTGCGTGGGGGACAACCAGAACGATATCCCCATGCTGGAGCTGTCCGCCATTCCCTTCGCCCCCGCAAACTGCGCCCAAGAGGTCAAGAACTGGGGAGCCCGCGTCCTCTGCCATTGCAACGACGGGGTCATCGGGGATATCGTGGATATTCTGGACGGGATGTATGGAAAAAACCGCCCTGTCACTTGACAAAGCGGCGCTGGATGGTATAATAAAAACAGAAGGGCGCTGTCGATAAGCGGCTAGCCCCCTGAGTTAGTTAACGAAGTAACCGCACAGTTGGAGCTGGGGCGGTTACTTCTTTTTACCCTGGATGAACAGGCCGCAAATACCAATGATAACCAGACACAATTGCAGCACTTCAGATGTACTCATTGGGCAGCCCCCCTTTCTAGAATCAGGGGGCAGAAGCGCCCCCTTTCGGGGGACTAACCACCTACCGTTATGACAACGCACCTTCCATCCCCTCCGGCTGAGGGGCAAATTTATTATAACAACAATGACTTTTTTTGTCAAATAAAGCCGAAGGGCGTGTATTCCCTTCGGCTTTACACGTTGATCCTGCCGTGCTCCGCCTCGAAGGCGGCGATGCGGTGTTTGATAAGCTGCTCAATTTCCCGATTTACAGAGCGGACTTCCTGTTTTGCAATATATGTAATTTTTCTGTAAAGGGCTTGCTCTATGCGCAGCGTAAAACGCACCGGATGTTTTACCATGTGACCACCTCCAACAATTGGCACTGTTTTGAGAACACTCTGTAGGGGCGGACATTGTCCGCCCGCAGGCGCATGATATGTGCCCATGCTGCGCTATTTTACCATTGCTGCGGAGCAAGCGGGAAGAATGACGCAATTGTGACGCAAACAATTTGCCCCCGGCGCGAGCCGGGGGCCTTGTCATGCTCACATATCCATCGCGTCGGCCAGGTGGTCCACGGCCTCGTTGACCCGCATAGCGGCCCGGTGGGCGGCCCGCTTGATCTGCCGGGTGGACGACGGCGTCATGGTGGCGGTCAGGGCCGCGCCGGCGGCCATGCCAGCCATCGCGCCCATCAGAAACACACCGGTGCCATGGCAACTGTAGGAGTTATTGCACATAGTTTTCCCTCCCTTTCCCCGGAGAATTTGAAACTTCTCCGCAGCACATAGTATCCCCTGAAAATTTGAAAAACTCGTTGCTAAATCCTGTATCTTCCGCTATAATTTATAATCAGAAAAGTCTGCGCCGGCGGGCGGAGAATCTTTCCAAATCGACCACATATGCGCGGAGGAGACATGATGAAGCTTTTAATCAAAAACGGACGGGTGGTCCATCCGGTAACGGGGACCGTTGTGCTCCAGGACATCCTGGCGGAAAACGGCCGCATCGTCCTGATGGAGCGGGGGCTGGACGGCGAGGCCGACCGGGTTGTTGACGCTGCCGGGCTGATGGTGGCCCCCGGCCTGGTGGATATGCACGTCCACCTGCGGGACCCCGGCCTTACCTATAAGGAGGACATCCTCACCGGCTGCGCCGCCGCCGCCCGGGGGGGCGTCACCTCGATGGCCTGCATGGCCAACACCAGCCCGGCGGTGGACTGCCCGGAGCAAGTGAAGTATGTGCTGGACCGGGCGAAAGCGGCCAACGGCGTGGGGGTCTACCCCATCGCCGCCCTGTCCCTGGGTCTGCGGGGAGAGGAGCCCACCGACGCCGAGGCCCTGAAGGCGGCGGGGGCGGTGGCCCTGTCCGACGACGGCAACAACGTGGACAACGCCAACCTCATGCGGGATGTGCTCATCCGGGCCCGGCAGCTGGAACTGCCTGTGCTGTGCCACTGTGAGGACACCTCCATGGTGGCCGGCCGGGCGGTGAACGAGGGCAGCGTCTCCCGCCACCTGTGGCTGGAGGGCCGGCCCGCTATCGCCGAGGAGATTATGGTCATGCGGGATGCCATGCTGGCCGAGGAGACCGGGGCCCGGGTCCATATCTGCCACGTGTCCACCGCCCGGAGCGTGGAAATCATCCGGAAGATGAAGAAGAAGGGGGTGCCCATCACCTGCGAGACCTGCCCCCAGTACTTCACCCTCACCGAGGATGAAGTGCTCACCCAGGGGGCCATGGCCCGGGTCAACCCGCCCCTGCGAACCAAGGCGGATGTCCACGGTATCATCGCCGGGCTGAAGGACGGCACCATCGACGTGATCGCCACCGACCACGCCCCCCACTCCGCCGAGGAGAAGGCCCGCTCCCTCAGCCGGGCCCCCAGCGGCATGATCGGCCTGGAGACCAGTCTGGCCCTCACCCTCACCCAGCTGTACCACACCAAAAAGCTGGACCTGCCCGGTGTGTTCCGCCGCCTGTCCACCAACCCCGCCGATATCCTCCACCTGGCCCGGGGCCATATGTCCCCCGGGGCGGTGGCCGACCTGGTGGTCTTCAACCCCGACGAGGCCTGGACCATCGACCCGGAAAAATTCGCCTCCAAGGCCCGCAACACCCCCTTCGCCGGGCGGACCGTCAAGGGCCGGGTGAAATACACCATTGTCCAGGGCGAGGTCATCTATCAGGACGGGGTGTAATATACAAAGAAAGGAATGGTTCAAATGTCATTCGACGTTTTACAGGATAAGATCCGCGCCATGAAAAACCCCACCGTGGCCGGGCTGGACGCCCGCATCGAGTACGTGCCCGAGCACCTCCGCCGGGCCGCCTTTGAGGAGCACGGGGTGGGTCTCAAGGGGGCCGCCGAGGCCATCTGGCAGTTTAACCGGGGGCTTATCGACGCCCTTTGTGATATTGTCCCCGCTGTAAAGCCCCAGGCGGCCTACTACGAAAACCTGGGCTGGCAGGGGATGGAAGTGCTGGAGCGCACCATAAAATACGCCAGAGAGAAGGGCCTTTTTGTCATTGCCGATATCAAGCGGGGGGACATCGGCTCCACCGCCGCCGCCTACGCCGAGGGATGGCTGTCCGGGGCCAAGATCGAGGGGCAGATATTCAAGTCCTTCGACGCCGACTGCGTCACCCTCAACGGCTACATGGGCTCCGACTCCATCAGGCCCTTCCTGGAGGCCGCAAAGGGGGAGGACAAGTGCGTCTTCGTGCTGGTGAAGACCTCCAACCCCGGCTCCGGGGAGCTCCAGGACATCCCCGCCGGAGACCGGACGGTCTATCAGGTGATGGGCGACCTGAACCAGCGCATCGCCGCCGGGACCGAGGGCAAGTACGGCTACACCATGGCCGGGGCGGTCACCGGGGCCACATATCCGTCGGACATCCGCGCTTTGAGGAAACGTCTGGAAAAGACCTTCTTCCTGGTGCCTGGTTACGGGGCCCAGGGGGGGACGGCGGATGATGTGCGGTACGCCTTCGACAAGTACGGCCACGGGGCCATTGTCAACTCCTCCCGGGGCATCCTGTGCGCCTGGCAGAAGACGGGCGGGGACGGACACGACTTCGCCGAAGCGGCC
>OFGG01002335.1_pt1 | contig 10452 bp, 10 predicted proteins | sample 1521701 | NCBI WGS metagenome assembly OFGG01 (sample SAMEA3504081, study PRJEB24116) | mouse gut metagenome | biome: mouse gut; feature: mouse-associated habitat; material: faeces | place: Denmark | collected 2011
TCGGCTTTATGTCCGTGGTTCTGGTGCTGGATATGGTGTTTTCGATAGGGGGTGTGGTGCTATGGTGAAATTCTTTGAAAAGAAAGCGGAAAAAGAAATATTTGCAAACGGTAGAATCATTGTAACGGATTTTAGAAAGCTGAAAAAGGAAGATTTTCCGCAGTACAGCAGCGGAGATATGCTTTTCCTGCATTATGACGGGAAAATCTATATTGATTCAAATGAAAAAGCCAATGAGTCTATTATTTTTGCTCTTAAGTTTCTTGTGCAGTATCCGAAAGCGGAGTTGCAGAAGTGGGAGAGGGAGCGGAAACGGTTGTACCCTGGCATAAGAGAAGTGACGGACTTGGAAAAACTCAAAGGGAACAGCGAGGATTTTATGAAAGCACTGTCAATGTTTCTTGTGCCTATGGAACTTAAGAGCCGGGAAGTACAAAGAGCATATTATGACTGATTTTCCATTTACATTACGATTCCAGTATGATATAGTGTAATCAGAGTGCAAGACACCATATAGAGCCTATGAGGTTTTATGTGGTGTCTTTTGTTTTAATCAGCGTCCAGCGTTCACGAAACCAGCGGCCATTGCACCAGAAAGGAGGGTGTATATGGCCGTTGTTGATTCTTTGGAGGTTCAGATACAAAGCAAGTCTGATGCTGTAAATGTCTCCCTGAATGAACTTATCAAAAAAATGGGGCTTATTGCCGAGGGCATATCTGCTATTGGAAACAATAAGGGGCTTGACGATTTTGCAAAAAGAGCGCAGGAGGCTGTAAAGGGATTTTCCAGTATACAGAATGCGGCAAAGGGGCTTTCAAGCAGCATTGCGCCAGAAGTACAGAAAGCATCTAAAAGTCTTGGAGAAATCACCGCAAAATATAAGGATTTAGGAAAAGGATTTAAGTTTACCGGCTCAACTGCTGCCATTCAGAAGCAGATTGAAAGCTATTCCAATGCCTTAGAGAAAGCAAAATTAAAGAAAGAGGAATTAGAAGCCGCCGGAAAGACTGATGGGCAGATGTATGAGTATGCGGTAAAGGATGTGCTGAAATATGAAAATGTCCTTGCCAGCCTCAAAAATCAGCTTTCGGAAATGCAGACGGCGCAACCACAACTTAATATCAACATACACGGCATTGAAGAAGCTGGGCAGCAGTTGGATACTCTTTCCGGGCAGTGGCAGAACATGGCTAACCTGTTCGCAAAGACTTTTTCCGACTTGAAAAGCGGCGCACTATGGGAATATCTTTCTGGCGGTGTTCAGAACTATGTAAAAAATGCGCAGTTGGCAGCAGGAATAAAGATTCACACGGATGATTACAAGAACGTGTTGAAAGACATAGAGCGTACAGAGGGCGCATTAGAGAAGCTGCAGCAGAAGCAGAGGGATATGCAGGCCGGAGGCACGAGCGAGGAAAGCAAGGAGTGGCAGAAAGTAGCCTCTGAAATTTCCGCCGCGCAAAGCCGCCTTGATTCTTACATAAACAAGCGGAATGAAATGAGATCGAGCGGCACAGATACACAGTTTTCCAGCGGGCTTGCTAATGGGAGTGCATTAAAAAGCATGGGGGCGGTTGCCGGGGAGGCTATGTCATCCCTCCGGCAGAGGATAGGCGAAATCGGCGGTGCGGTATCGCAAGCGGTAGGGAACATTCCCATTATCGGGAGAATAGCAAAAGAAACGGCATTCCTGGGGCAGAAAGCCTTTGGGGGATTCAAGGTTGCAGTTTCTGGACTGGCGTCCGCAGCGCAAAAGGCAGTATCGGGATTGTCAAAGGTTGCGTCCACAGTCGCAAAACTTGCCTCTGGTATAAAGGGAGCAATCTCAAAATTTTCAAGCCTTGCGAAATCCATGATTGGCATAAAGAGCGCAAATAAAGGAATGAACACGTCTTTAAAAGGCGGTTTCAAAACTCTTCTGCGGTATGGAATCGGAATTGAAAGCGTATTCACACTAATCAACAAACTTCGCACTGCTGCAAAGGAAGGCTTCGGGAATCTTGCGCTGTTTTCCCCAGAAGTGAATGCCTCAATATCTTCCCTAACATCTTCTCTGGCGGCATTGAAAAATTCCCTTGCGGCGGCTTTTGCCCCTATCCTGAATGTAGTTGCCCCTTATATATCCGCATTTATTGATATGCTCACAAAGGCATTTAACGCAGTAGGGCGGCTGTTTGCGGCCTTGACTGGGAAATCATTTGCGTCACAAGCAGTAAAAAACTATAGCGATTATGCGGCGAGCGTATCAGGAGCCGGAAAGGCAACAAAAGAAGCCGGAAAAGACGTGCAGAAAGGAATCCGGGCTTTTGACGAATTAAAGACAATTTCCATAAACAAAGACGAGGGAGAAAAAGGCGGAGCCGGAGGCGGTGGGGAAATCTCCCCGGCTGATATGTTCACGGATGTGCCGATTGAAAGCAATATTTCCGACTTTGCACAGAAATTAAAGGATGCATGGGCGGCAGCAGACTTTACAGAAATCGGAGCAATGTTAGGCACAAAGCTGAATACTGCCCTTGATGGTATAAACTGGGAGCCGCTAAAAGCGACTGCATCTAAAATTGGCAAGTCCATAGGGACATTGATAAATGGATTTGTTGAAGTTGGCGGATTAGGGGATACTATCGGGCGCACAATCGGAGAGGCAATAAATACTGGATTAGCCGGGATAAACTCTTTTCTTGATAACACACATTGGGATTCTGTCGGGCAATTCATAGGCAACGGCCTGAATGGGATTGTCAATACCGTGGATTGGGAGGGGATAGGACATTTCTTTGCAGAGAAATGGAATGCGGTGTTTGAAGTGCTGGGAAACATAGCCACTACTTTTGATTGGTCTGAATTTGGCTTACAACTTGCTACAAGCGTAAATACCTTTATCACGGACTTTGACTGGATAGGGAACGGCGCACAGCTTGGGGAACTGATAAAAGGACTTTTAGACAGCATTATATCATTCCTTGAAAATACCAACTGGCAGGAATTGGGGAATAATGTTGCGGACTTCATAGGCTCTATTGACTGGACTGGAATTGCGGAACGGCTTGCAGAGGGCATAGGTGCAGCTTTAGGCGGTCTTGCGGCTTTTCTCTGGGGATTGATAGAGGATGCGTGGAGCAGCGTTGTAGAATGGTGGAATGAGGTGGCTTTTGAGGATGGGCAGTTTACTATGTCGGGGCTGCTGGATGGCATATGGGAGGGTATAAAGAATATTGGGCAATGGATATATGAACATATCTTCCAGCCTTTTATAGACGGATTCAAGAAAGCGTTTGGAATCGCAAGCCCATCAAAGGTCATGCTTGAAATGGGAACATTTTTAATGCAAGGTCTTTTCAATGGAATATCTTCGCTTGTAGATAAAGTGGTTGGGGTATTCACGAAGATAAAAGATAAGATAGTTGGGGTATGGAATACAGTCAAAACAAAGACTACCGAAATATGGAACGGAATCAAGAATGCCATAAAGACACCGATCAATTCTATTATCGGATTTATAAACGGGATGATAAGCGGCGTAGTAGACGGCTTTAATGGCATGATAGGCGCATTAAATAAGTTGGGTTTTGATGTTCCTAATTGGGTTCCTTTGATTGGCGGAGAAACATTTGGCTTTAATCTATCTCCCGTTGTCGCTCCGCAAATACCGTATCTTGCGAAAGGTGCAGTACTCAAGGGCGGCGAGCCGTTCCTTGCGGTGGTGAACGACCAGAAGAGAGGGCAGACAAACATAGAAGCCCCTCTCAAAACCATTCAGGAGGCAGTAAGGATTGAACTGGATAAATTTTCCGCTAATTCCAGGATGGCTATGCCGGACACAAGTATGTATAGCTATAGGCCAGTGACAGCACCGGAAATAAGTTATGCCGGGGCATATGGAAACTATCAGCACGATATGAGCGCATATATGCAAGGTGGCTATAATGAGGGCGGCTCTGGAATATTGGCAATGACGGAAGCGCAAGTGTATAACTTGGCTTACAATGCGGTATCGGCGGCAATCAATAACAGCAAGCTACTAAATGACCAAAAAGATATAACCGAGGATATTTTAAATAAGCCAACAATAGGAAGAGATACTATTGTTGATAGTGTACGCTCATGGTATGGGGCAGAGGCAACTAGAAGATACGGCCATCCTGGTGCTTGCGACCCAATCTTGGGTTGAGAAAAAGGAATGTTGTTTTTGATGGGGAGGGAAATTTGCGGAAAACCCTCCCCGCCAGAAGTCGATTGTGTCCGTCAACTAGGATAACGGACAATTACAGTATAGCACTTTCTGGAAAAGTTTTGCACATGATAGTGTGCAAGAATAGCCAAAGGTGCATACAAACGTGTACAAGCTCCATATAGGACATAAATTCTCATAGGGGTATACTTTATAGGGCGGCGACTGAAAGCGTCCAGAATGGGCAGCAGGAAAGGCATAGTTGGGGGTTATGTGGAAATGCTGCCCATATGCCTTTAAGTGCCTTAAGTTGCCTGGTATTACAAAAAGCCCATTACTGCTTTCTGCCTTGATAATGTATAGGGGGGTATTCCTGAATGACAAATGAACAGCTTGTAGAACTGCTGCAGATGGGCATTGACACAAAATTAAACATGGAATCCCTTTATATGCAGAATAAAGGCATGATAACAAGATTATGCAGACAGTACACCAGCACAGAGCCGCTTGAAGATTTACAACAGACCGCATACATAGGGCTTGCGGAGGCTGTAAAGCACTATGACAGCGGCAGGGGCTTTAAATTCGTCACATATGCCGGACATTGGATAAAGCAGTCCATACGGCAGTATTTGACGGAATCCGGGCTTGTGAGAATACCACCGAACATGAAAGCCCTGATATTCAGATACAAGCGTCTTCTGTCTGCCTATGAAGCGGATCACGCTGGACTGCTGCCAAAGGATGAAGATATAAGGCGCAAATTACATATAACCGAGAAACAGCTTGCAGACATAAAGAAATATGCTTTTTCTGACCGCATAGAAAGCCTTGACAGGCCGCTGGATGAAGAAGCCGGGGAAAATACCATGCTTGACTACATAGCAAGCCCGGAGGATATGACCGAAAGCGTCATAAATGATATTTACCAGCGACAAATGAGGAAAGATGTGCAGGAAGCCATGAACATAGCCTTGACGGAGCAGGAGCAGGACACAATAAAGGCTTATTTCTGGAACGGCGCAACGCTTGAACACATAGCAAGGCAGAAGAATGTCACGATAGAGAGAGTGCGGCAGCAGTTAGCAAAGGCAGAGCGGAAACTATCAAAAGGGAAAGCCAGAAAGATATTGATAGAGTATGCGAGAATAGAGAGTATGCGGTACTATGGCGGCTTTTCGTTCTTTAAGAATCATGGAAGCATCATAGAATATGAGATTGTGAGGAGGGAGGAAGTGAGGGAAAAGCTGGAAATGTATCTTGAAATGAAGCGCAAGGAAAGAGAGAACCACAAGAAACGCCTGGCAGAATCCAGAGCCATATAAAAACAAAGGGAACGTACCCGAAAGTACGCCCCTGCAAACCGAATGTAACCACCACGAAACACCCGGAATGAACAATATTATTATATCGTGGCGACAGTCAAAAGACAAGTAAAAAAATATTCTGAAAAAAGCAAAAAGGGCTTGCAATCCCCTTTTATATAGTATATATTATAGGTGTAAACAATCTACTATCTACAATTTACAGTGGATTGTAGATAGTTTACATAAACAAAATATAAAAAAAACCACCACAAAGCCCGGCTATGGGAATATAGCCTTGTGGGGCTATTTTTCATATTTCCGGGAAAAAAGAAAGGAGCGTTACGGAATGAACAACAAAAAACTGAATACCGAAAAGGCTAGGGGGGGGGTAGAGCAATGAGAGCAAGAATAATCACATTGTTTTATACAATCGAAGCCTATATGGATGATTTTGCCTATTGGGTAATCGGCAAAGGCGAGGACAACACAGAACGCACAATCAAGACTTTTTGGGGCACTCATTACATGGGAGATTAAAAAGAAAGTGAGGTAAGGTAAATGGCAGACCTTAAAGCATTATGCGAAGAGATGAAAAAACTCCGCAAGCAGATTGACACAATACTTTATGTTTCCGGCTATCGTGATTGTGATGATTTATCAGGGCTGGACGATTACAAACGAATTAAGACCGCAGACCAGCGGCAGCAATTAGAAGAATGCCGCAATATCCTTTATAAGCTGGACGAGGTACAGCGTTCCCTTGCTTATTTTGAAGAGCCGGTCCGGTATATAAGCAAGCTTCATATGAACGCAAGCGGCAGATATGAGACAGATAAAGGGTATTACTACACCAGCGGCAGCGGCATTGAGTTTCTGCGGAAAGAGGAAGTCTATAATTATGATACCGAAAAATGGGAGGAAGCCGAAATCTGGACTTGCAGCCATGTAGAGAGCCGGGACGGCAAATATTATATTGTGGGCTATCCTGATGTGGAGCTGTCCGGCTTGACTGTCCGGGTAAGGGGGTAGGCGGCATGAAAAAGATTGTTTTAGCGTGCCAGAAAGGCGGCGTGGCGAAATCCACGACCGCCTACACAATGGCGGCAGGGCTTTATAATCAGGGTTACAAAGTGCTGATGATAGACACTGATCCGCAAGCGAACCTATCATTTACAGCCGGGCTTGATGTGGCAAGCGTCCAAAATAACCTTTATGACGTGTTCAAAGGCACTATTCCCATTGACGAAGCCATAAACAACAGCCGGGTAGGATTCGACATTGTGACCGGGGGATTAAACATGGTATCTGCAGATATGGAGTTTACGCAGACCGGGCGCGAATATATGCTAAAAGAATCCATAGAAAGCATAGAAAGCGAATATGATTTCGGCATTGTCGACACAGCCCCACACATGGGGATATTGACAATTAACGCCCTGACTGCTGCCGACAGCGTTATTATACCGATAACCGCCGATATATACGCCCTTATGGGGCTTACACAGCTAAAGGGCATAATTGACAGCGTAAAGCGGTATAGCAATCATAATTTGAAGATATCCGGCTTGCTGCTGACAAAGTACAAAGGCACGAACGCAAACAAATCCATGATGGCGCAAGCGGAACGCATAGCGGATTCTTTCGGCACGATACTTTATAAAACCACAATCCGGGAAGCTACCGCCATTCAGGAAAGCCAAATTTTGCAAAGCGATATTTTCGCAGAATCGGCAAAAGCAGGAGTGACGCAGGACTATAGGGCGTTTTTGAAAGAATTTTTAGAAAGCGAGGGTTAGGCAATGGCAAACAAAAACAGATTAGACCAGGCAGCAGGAGAAAGCATAGGAGCCTTTTTCTCAAAATCAGGCGAAAGCAATCCCGAACAGACCACAAAGGAAAGCCGGAAATCTTCATATACAGATGAACAGATAGACGAAGCACTAAAGACTGTTTATAGGACTGGAAAGCAGCAGGCCGGAGCAGACTATTTACAAATTAACAAGGGTACATTCAGCAAGAAAATAAGAGAAATAGAGGAAAAGGAGCCGGAGAGAGTGGAACGCTTAAAGGCAGAAGTAGAAGCCGAAAAAGGCACACCACAGCCCCCACAGAAGCCACAAGAAGCCCCAGAACCGCAAGAGCCTATTAAAAGTACACCAACGGAAGAAAAAGCCGAGGAAAAGCCACCTACAAAGCCGCAGAAGCAATCCTTTTCATTCCGGGCAGACCAAAGCAAGATTGAAAACTGGAAACTATACGCTGAAACAATCGGCACAAAGGACATAGGCACATTATGGACTGCTGCCATTGATGAATATATCAGCAATCATGCACTGACCGCAGACCAGCAAGCAATATACGACCTGAAAAAGAAAGCCGCCGAGATGGCAAAAGGAAACAGTAGATTGTAAATTATTTACAGTAGATTGTAAATTGCAGATAGTAAACGAAAGGGGAGTAATAACAATACTTCCCTTTATTATTTTCATTGACACCGGGGCATACTCTGAATATAATAAAAGTACAGAAATAAATACATGAAAACGTACATTTTTTAGAAAAGGGGGCATAAACAATGTTAGCGGTGAAATCTGTAAATGTCCGGGATAACTTCAAAGAATGGTGTGATAAAATCTCAATGGGCGAAACCGTTGTTATTTCAAGACCACGAAATGAAAATATCTACATGATAAATGAATCCGAATATAACGCCTTGCAGAAAGCAAAGCGGAACGCTGAATATCTTGCCATGATTGATGAAAGCACAGCACAGTTTGAACGAGGGGAAACTATATCTTTTACGCTGGAGGAATTACAGGCAATGGAAGCGGATGACTGGAAGCCTACAGAAAAAATACTGGAATTTGAAAAAAAGCACGGAATACAAAGGCGGGTCTAACATCAATGGCAGATTTTACATTCACAGAAAAAGCAATGGAACAGTATATTTACTGGCAGATGCAGGACAGAAAGACGCTAAAGAAGATAAACAGCCTTATAACAGATATAAAGCGAAACGGAGCAATGCAGGGCATAGGAAAGCCGGAACTGCTGAAGCATGATAAATCAGGGCTATACAGCAGACGGATAGACGAAGCAAACCGCCTTGTATATGGCATTGACGAAGCGCAAAATATCAGAATCATATCTTGCAAAGGGCATTATGAAGATTAAAGAATTGGGAGCCGCCAAAGGGCAGCTTCCTTTTTTGTGTCCTTATGGCAGCAGGACAAGACCGCCCATCACAGCCCCGGAACTGCTGCCGATACCCTTAATTTGAGTTATCCACATACCGCAAAGCCTTATTTTATGCCTGAAATGTGAAAATCACATTTCAAGAAATGTTAAAATCACATAACAAGAAGTGTTAATTTCACATTTCAAGAAATGTTAAAATCACACGCTAAATAGAAACATACTTAGAAACATATTTAGAAACATCTATCTTTCTATCAGGACGGACGGAAAGACAGACAGCATACTATAACGCAATTAACAAAAGATACTTGAATAAATGCGTTATGGGTGGTACAATATCTTGTATTATAGCGAATATCAAAGGAGTGTATATTGTATGGATAATGTGAAAAAGAATATTGTTTTGCGAGTAGAGCCGGACTTCCACCAGCAAGTAAAGCTATATGTAACCATGAACAATACCACCTTGCAAGATTACATTGTGGGATTGATTAAAAAGGACATGGAGCAAAACAAAAAGAAAGCGAGTGTATAAGGTATGGCAAACGAAAAAATCATAGTCCAGCTTGCCAGCCCGGAGCGATACTACACAAAATGCTACCATGATTTTATGGACTGTAATTTACTGAATGGAGAAGAAAAGATAGTATTTCTTGCATTAAAGCGGTTTTTAGATGTGAAGTCAGAGCAGGGGAAAGTATTTCCGACAATAGAAACTATTCAGGATATGACGGGCTGGGGAAATCAAAAAGTAGTAAAATACATTAAAAGCCTTGTAAAAAAAGGAGTAGTAAAGAAAATCCGGCAAGGATTAAGCAAACCAAACATTTATATTTTAGCAGATTATCCTACTATGTGGACTTGTGACACCGTAGAAGATATGGCAGCAGTCGCAGATAATCAGGGCGTGAAGCCTTTAACACCAGCGGAGCATATCGCAGAACTGGAAAGAATGGGCTATACAGTACAGATAAAAGAAAAAGGGCTTGTATCTGACAGCGACCAAACTACAGACACAAGCACCATGAATTACAATTCATCTATGGGAAATGATAGCACCAAAAGGGCGAAAAGTCAAGCGGAACGGTACACAATGGAAGATATAAAGGCATTGTATGAATATGACAGTCTTATTATCCAGTACCCGACTAAGCAGACAGATATAGATATTGTCTTTGATATTCTGTATGAAACGCTGAATAGCACAAAACAAACTATTAGGATAGGCGGCGAGGACAAGCCGACTATGATAGTTATTTCAAAGCTGATGAAGCTGCAGCCGGATGATCTGACTCATAGCATTGAGAAATTCCATGAGCAAGACCACCGCATAAAGAATGTAAAAGGTTATTTATTGGCAATCTTATATAATGCCAAAGAGCAGAATTATTTAGACCTGATGAACGAAGGACACACTAACCATGATTTTTAGTTTGTTACTTTTCCAAAGTAACGCAAAAGCACTTTTGACAGCCGGAGCCTATCAAAAGTACATTGCGCCCTGCCGGGGGCTTTTAAGGGTATGGGAAAATCCCATGCGTGGATGTCCGTAGGCAGTGCTTGTTATGCTTCTATTCTGACAGCGTACAAGCCCCATAGAGCGACTTTTTGACGATAGGCAAGGAAATCTACACCGAACCAATTAAAGCCCGATATGGGGCGAATGCGGCGGCGTGGGTGGGGGTATTTTGAGAAAAGGTACTACATAACCGCTTTTAACCGTAAGCGCCAAATATTCCTGCGGATTTTCTAATCTCCTGAATCCCTCTATAATT
>OFGG01002336.1_pt1 | contig 10449 bp, 10 predicted proteins | sample 1521701 | NCBI WGS metagenome assembly OFGG01 (sample SAMEA3504081, study PRJEB24116) | mouse gut metagenome | biome: mouse gut; feature: mouse-associated habitat; material: faeces | place: Denmark | collected 2011
GCGTTGACCGTTTTATGATTGGCGACGTCGGTCTTGGCGTGGCTAAGCTTTTGTTCGGCTGGCTGACTTGCGGAATCTGGCCGCTCATAGATATATTTATGAGCTACAAGAGTTCTAAGGAGAAAAACTTCAACAAGCTCATGAATTTACTTTAATGGTAAAAAAAATAGCCCTGCATATTCTTTATCTGGCGGTAATCGCGGCGTATGCTTTTTTGATAGGCTGTCCGCTGAAAAGATTTACGGGGCTTGACTGCGCGTTCTGCGGAATGACGAGAGCGCATCTCGCGTTTTTTAGCGGAAATTTCAAAGAGGCTTTCGCCTATCACGAGCTTTTCTTTTTAGGTATACCGTTTTTTTTAGGCATTGCGCATATGCGGATTTTCAAAAGGCGCAAGGCTTTATACATTGCGGATATCTGTTTTGTGGTCATAGCCATGGTGATGCCCGGGGCGGGGCTTCTGGCTTTGGTTTACGGCGGTCTGGCAGGTTCTTTTGTGTTCTGTATTGTGCTGGGTGTGTTCTCTTACAGACAGCTGCGGTTAAGGGCAGACTGGCTGGGGATTCTGATTGTGCCTCTGGGAGCGGGAGTGGCTGCGGGCCTGGTCTGTATGCTGTTCGGCAGGCTGATGGCGCCGCTTATGGGAGATCTTGCTGCCCTGGTTCTGGCATTTGTGGTTGCTGGCGGCGTATTCTGGACAGTTTTGCTGCTGCTGCGGAACTTTAAGGAACAGGAGCTGGAGGTAGTTCCGGGAGGGCGTCTGATGGGGGCGCTGGGACAGAAACTGCATATATATTGAAATGAAATGAATAAAGCTGCCAAAAAAAGCTGATACTGACTAATATTAGAAAAAATGCCGTTTCAGGGCATGGGGGTCAGTATGAAATATGTGAAAAGTATCAGCTTATTTGTCCTATATCCCTTGCTGATGCTGGGGATTGGTTTTTATGCGGGCGTGGAGACTTCCCATTTTTTTTATCCGGGCAGGCAGGAGGAAAAGGGACTGACGGAAGGAGGTTCCGCGGAAACCCAGGATCCCGGCAACCAAATGGGAGAACCGGTTCCGGTGCAGGATGACCATCTGGATTACGGCGTGGCATCGGAAGAAAATGACATGGATGAAAAAGAGGCGGACGAAGTGCTGTCTGCGCCTGAGACGCTCTGCGTGGATACGGAATATGTGCTGGAAGAGACGGATGTGCTGCACCACACCGTTGTGGAGACCACATGGCAGCTTCCGCAGAAATACGTGGGCATGAACCGGGAACAGTTTCTGCAGGCAATGGAAGTCTATGAGGCTTTTCCGCCCCTGTCCGAACTGGAGCGCGGGTTTGTGAGCCTGGAAGTGCTTTCTTTTTCCAGGGAGCGGGTGGTGATTCAGATGAATTACAAATTTGTCCAGCCCAGCAGCAGTTTTTATCTGGCGGTCTATGACAATAAGGTTGTGGTCTACCTGGAGGATATGGAGACCATCTATATCGAGACGGATATTAATCTGGAATCCCTGCCGTCCCAGCTGCAGCAGAGTATTATAGAGATGATGTGGATTAAGGATGAGGAAGCGCTGTATGACTTTCTGGAAAACTATTCCAGTTAAGGGGAATCCGGGCCGGGGGAAGGGAAAGCAAAAATCCGGATAAGGAGAAGCGGGATGGGATATTCAATTGGCATTGTGGGCGGCGGGGCTGCCGGGATGATGGCGGCGATTGCCGCTGCCGGACAGGGGGCGGAAGTGACCCTTCTGGAGGGGAATGACCGTCCCGGCAAAAAGCTGTTGTCCACCGGAAACGGAAAATGTAATCTGGGAAACGAGAGACTGACTCCGGACGCATATTATACCGGCTGTCCCGCTTTGCTGGAAAGCTGCCTGAAACGCTTCGGGACAGAAGAGACCAAAGCTTTTTTCCAGGGACTTGGCCTGATGACCAAGAGCAGGAACGGGGGACTTTACCCGGTGTCGGAACAGGCTTCCACCGTGCTGGACGTGCTGCGCTATGGAGTGCGTGAGGCGGGGGTGGAACTGGTGACAGACTGCAGGGTGGAAAGCATCAGAACCGGAAAGACGGGAAAGCGATCAGGAAGAGATGCAATACCGGACAAAACGGAAAATGTCCGTTGGGAAAAGAGAGAAATCCGGGACAAAAAAGGAATATTTCAGGTGGTGGGAAACGGGAAGACTTTCCGCTTTGACCGGATCATACTTGCCTGCGGGGGAAAGGCGGCGCCCAGGACAGGTTCGGATGGAAGCGGCTACCGGCTGGCGGGCCAGCTGGGGCATGGACTGGTTCCCGTGGTGCCTGCCCTGGTACAGCTGAAGTGCCGGGAGGATTACTTTAAGTCGGTGGCAGGGGTCAGGGCAGAGGCAGAAATCAAAATTCTGCACAAAGGAAAGTGCATGGCGCGGGAACGGGGGGAACTGCTGCTGACGGATTATGGCATTTCCGGCATTCCGGTGTTCCAGATCAGCCGTGTGGCAAATTACATAATAAGGGATTGCGTTCCGGAAGTGGAGACGGTGATAGATTTTCTGCCGGATTATTCCCCGGAAGAACTGGAAAACTTTGTAAAGGCCGGAAAGTTCCGGGGGGACGGGCGCACGGCGGAAGAGTTTTTCACGGGATTGCTGAACAAAAAGCTGATGCTGCTGTTCATCAGACTTTCGGGCCTGAAGCCCGGGGAGAAAATCACCGGGGCGGATCAGGGGAAGGTAAGGCGTGTCCTGGCCATGTGTAAAAACTGGTGTGTCCATGTCAACGGCAGCAATCCCTTTGACAATGCCCAGGTCTGCGCGGGCGGGGTTCCGCTGGAGGAAGTGACGCAGGAACTGGAATCCAGGCTGGCTCCGGGAGTCTATTTTGCAGGGGAAATTCTGGATGTGGATGGAAAGTGCGGGGGCTATAATCTGCAGTGGGCCTGGAGCAGCGGCTATATTGCGGGAGTGGCCGGAAAGCGGCGGGCAGAGACAGAAGATGCCGCCGTTTTGGAGATGGGAATGTAACAAGAGTTTTAATTGAATATCTGAGGACTGCTAATATTATAACTTAATATAAAAGATTTTAAGAAGTAAGCGTAATTTGGAAGAAGGGATGATTCGAGATGGAATCTGAGGATAAAAAAATAAATGGGTTAGAAATGGCCAAAAAGCGTACCCACAAAATTGTGATTACAGATATGGCTATTGAAAAAGTACCGTTGATTAAATATAGAGAGATTCCTGAAAGTGAATATTTGATGCTGCAGGAATTGGCGAAGGAAGTGTTGATGGTTTCTAAAAATGAGAATGATTCTAATGAGGTGGCGCTTACCTATAGCCTCGATTATAGAAACTTGATTGCCGAAGGAAAAGAGTTTATGGGGGTTGCTTTAGGGGATGAACATTCGGTTGATCCATGCATGAATACAGTAGCATATCATTTGATAACAACCTCTATTCAATGTGTTGTTATTGTGCTTCATAATCATCCATCACTATCGAAATTTTCCTTGGAAGATGTAAAGTTTTTTCTTAGTAATGGAACTGTTAAAATGATGGTGGTAGTTACAAACTTAGGGAATATTTCATATCTTGTAAAAAAAGAAAATTATAGCCGCAAAAAAGCTATAGAAATATATAATCACGCAGTTAATGTGCATAATGAAGGAAACAATATACGTGATTATCAGAAGGCCGTATTCTGTTTCCTTTCTAATTGTCATGAAGCAAATATTGTATACGAAGATCGTTAAGGAGGTATTGATATGACGAAGAGAGCTATTTTAAGTGAGAAATTAGAAGACAATAAGGCTGCTGCTGAATGGGGGATTAGACAAGCAGAATTGATTAAAAAAAGTGAAAATATAACGCGGAGGTTAGCAGAAAAATATATACCTATTATTTTATCGCGTAATGGAAGGAATAATTAGTGGCAAGAATACATGTATTCCTTAAAAAAACATATTTTTTCAGAGCTATTTGATAGTGTCGGATATAGAGATTACTAGAAGGAAAGGGATATATGCTCAGAGTCAGTCAGGTAAAAGTGAAACCGGAACATTCCCGGGACCAGCTTAAGCGCTGTGCGGCCGCCATGCTGCGGATTCCGGAGGAGGAGATACAGGAGCTTCAGGTGGTGCGCCGGTCCGTGGACGCCAGAAAGAAGCCGGAGATTTTTTACCAGTATTCTTTGGATATCAAAGTAAAAAACGAAGAAAAGATATTGCGCAGGTTTCGGGGAAAAGAGAACCAGGTGTGCCGGGCAGCGGAAAAAGCCTACCGTTTTCCTGCCTCCGGAACGGTTCCCCGGGAAGAACCCACGGTCATTGTAGGGGCGGGGCCTGCGGGGCTGTTCTGCGCCTATTTTCTGGCAGTGCACGGATATGCCGTTATTTTGCTGGAGCGGGGAAAAGCCGTGGAGGAGCGGCAGAAGGATGTGGAGGCCTTCTGGGATGGCGGCAGCCTGAATCCGGATTCCAATGTACAGTTCGGGGAGGGAGGGGCCGGCACCTTCTCCGATGGCAAGCTGAATACCCTTGTGAAGGACAAAGACGGGAGAAACAGAATCGTGCTGGAAACCCTGGTAAAGTTCGGCGCGCAGGAGAGTATCTGCTATGAGGCAAAGCCCCACATGGGCACGGATGTTTTAAGCCATGTGGTGACGCGGATGCGGCAGGAGATTCTGCGGCTGGGCGGGCAGGTTTACTTTGGGCGCCGGGTGACGGATATCTGCATCCGGCAAAATCAGGTGATAGGGGTAAAGACAGCCTGCGGCGAGACCTTTTCCTGCGGACAGCTGGTGCTGGCCATTGGCCACAGCGCCAGGGATACCTTTTCCATGCTGTATGAGAGACAGATTCCCATGGAGGCCAAAGCTTTTGCGGTAGGGCTGCGGGTGGAGCATCCCCAGGCTCTGATCAACCAAAGCCAGTACGGGATGCCGGATCCGGGGGCGCTGGGCGCCGCGGCTTACAAGGTGGCGGCAAAGGCGAAAAACGGCAGGGGGGTTTATTCTTTCTGCATGTGTCCCGGAGGATATGTGGTAAATGCCTCCTCGGAGGAAGGACATCTGGCGGTAAACGGAATGAGCTACAGTGCACGGGACGGGAAAAATGCCAACAGCGCCATCATTGTGACGGTGGGCCCTGAGGATTTCGGCACGGAATCTCCCCTGGCGGGAATCGCCTTCCAGAGACGGCTGGAGAAAAAGGCTTTTGAACTGGGGAACGGGAAGATACCGGCACAGTGTTACGGGGATTTTAAAGACCGCGTGGAAGGAAAAAGACATAAAACAGAAGAAATACATACGGAAAAACAGATAAGTAGGGATGATTCCCTGCCCCTGTGTAAGGGCGCCTGCCAGTGGGCAGATGTAAGCGGGATTTTGCCGGAGGAATGTAATGCGGCCATCGTGGAGGGCATGGAGGCTTTCGGCAGGCAGATTTCCGGTTTTAACAGCCCGGACGCCTGCCTTCTGGGAGTGGAGAGCCGCACATCCTCCCCGGTGAGGATTCTGCGGGATGAAAGCCTGCAGTCCCGGGTCAGGGGACTGTACCCCTGCGGGGAAGGCGCCGGTTACGCGGGAGGCATCATGTCGGCGGCCATGGACGGTATCCGTGTGGCGGAAGCCATTGCGCGAAAATATGCCCCGGGGAGGTGCGGACAATGACATTGCAGGATTTTTTCCGGGACAATCCTAAAGCGGCGCTGGCCTTTTCCGGCGGTGCGGACTCGGCTTATCTTCTTTATGCAGCGCTGGAAAACGGGGCCGAAACCGGTGCCTATTATGTGAAGTCCCCTTTTCAGCCCCGGTTTGAGCTGGAGGATGCCAGACGGCTGTGCGAAGAATTAAATACGGAATTACATGTACTGGAACTGGATGTGCTGGCAGAAGATTCCGTGAGATCCAATCCGGCGCAAAGGTGTTATGATTGCAAAAAAATGATTTTCCGGAGGATTTCGGAGGCGGCGCAAAGGGATGGATTTTCCCTGCTGATGGATGGTACCAATGCTTCCGATGATGCGGGGGACCGCCCCGGGATGCGGGCCCTTGGGGAGCTGAATGTGCGGTCTCCCCTGCGGGAATGCGGACTGACCAAGGCAGAGATCCGCAGACGTTCCCGGGAGGCGGGGCTTTTTACCTGGGACAAGCCGGCCTATGCCTGCCTTGCCACACGGATTCCTGAGGGAGTACAAATTACGGAGGAAATGCTCCGGAAAACGGAAAAAGCGGAAAATTATCTTTTTTCCCTGGGTTTTACGGATTTCAGAATCCGGTACGCCCACGGCTGCGCAAGGATTCAGGTGCCGGAGGGACAGCTTGGGTCCGTGATGGAAAAAAGGGCGGAGATTTTAAAGGAACTGAAACAATATTATGACGCGGTGCTGCTGGACCTGGAGGTGCGATGAATGAATTCTGAAGTAAAAAAAGTGCTGGAGGCGGTGCGCGCCGGGGAATTGTCCGTGGAGGATGCCCTGCTAAAGATCAAGGCAGAGCCTTTTGAGGATATCGGATATGCAAAGGTAGACCTGCACCGGAAGGTCCGCCAGGGCGCGGCCGAGGTGATCTACGGTGCGGGAAAGACCCCGGAGCAGATAGCAGGCATTGTGGATGTGATGAAAAAAAACGGCCAGAATACCATACTGATCACCCGTCTGTCACGGGAAGCGGCAGACTATGTGGGGCAGCGTCACCAGCTGGATTACCATGAAGATGCGGGAGTGGGGATCATCGGAGCGCTGCCGGAGCCGGACGGGATCGGGAAAATCGTAGTGGCCACCGGAGGCACAAGCGATATTCCGGTGGCGGAGGAAGCGGCGCTGACGGCCCGTGTTCTGGGAAACCAGGTGGTGCGCCTCTATGATGTGGGCGTGGCGGGACTGCACAGAACCCTGGCCCATCTGGAGGATATCATGGGGGCCAGCGTGATCATAGCCATTGCAGGAATGGAGGGCGCCCTGGCCAGTGTCATCGGCGGACTGGCGGACTGTCCGGTGATTGCGGTGCCCACAAGTGTGGGATATGGCGCGTCTTTTAACGGATTATCCGCACTTCTGGCCATGCTCAATTCCTGTGCCAGCGGCGTGGCGGTGGTAAACATTGACAATGGCTTCGGTGCAGGATATCTGGCAGGCATGATCAATCATATGGACGCGGGAAAGCGCTGAATGAGCCGGTAGTGGTAACGGCTGGGACTGATGAGATATAGGAGAAAACGATGAAGACATTATATCTGGATTGCGGAATGGGGGCGGCAGGAGATATGCTGGCGGCAGCCCTGATGGAACTGCTTCCTGAGCAGGAGACATTCCTGCAGGAGGTAAATGCCCTTGGAATACCGGGGGTATGCGTTAAAACGGAAAATGCGGTGAAATGCGGCATCACAGGACTGCATATTTCTGTCACGGTTGACGGGGCGGAGGAGGAGAGTGTGGACTGGCATGTGCACAGCCATGAAGGCCATACCCATGATCACCAGGAGCACAGCTTGGAAAGTCATCAGTCTGAGTGTCATATGCACGGTGAGGCGTGTGCCCACAACCATCAGGGGCACAGCCATGAAGATCACACTCATGATCACCAGGAGCATAGTCATGAAGGCCACGACCATGATCATCACAGCCATGAAGGCCACGACCATGATCATCACGGCCAGGAGGGCCACGTACATGATCATCACGGCCATGAAGGCCACGACCATGATCATCACGGCCATGACGGTCATACCCATGAACCCCATGAACACAGCCATGGCCATCATCACAGCGGACTGCATGATATCGAACATATTGTGCGGGATCATCTGCCGCTTTCGGATAAAATCAAAGATGATATCATGGCAGTTTACAGCCTGATTGCGGAAGCGGAAAGCAACGCACACGGTGTTCCGGTGACGGAAATTCATTTTCATGAGGTAGGCACCATGGATGCCATTGCCGACATTGCCATGGTCTGTATGCTGATGGACAGACTGGCACCGGATGAGGTGGTGGTATCCCCGGTCCATGTGGGAAGCGGACAAGTGCACTGCGCCCACGGCATTTTGCCGGTGCCGGCTCCTGCCACGGCTTATATTTTGCAGGATGTGCCGGTGTATGGAGGACGTGTGCGGGGAGAACTATGCACACCCACCGGGGCGGCATTGCTGAAACATTTTGCCAGCCGATTCGGGGACATGCCGGTGATGAAGGTTCAGACAATCGGCTATGGTATGGGGAAAAAGGATTTTGAAGCGGCTAACTGTGTGCGCGCCATGATAGGAGAGGCGGAAGACCGAAAAGATATTGTTCTGGAACTTTCCTGCAATGTGGATGACATGACTGCGGAACAGACCGGATTTGCCCTGGAACAGTTTTTGGCAGCAGGAGCCATGGATGCCTACACCATACCCATAGGCATGAAAAAGTCGCGCCCCGGTACCCTGATCCGGGTGATCTGCAGGGAGGGGGACAAAGAGAAGATGATTCCCCTGATTTTCCGCCATACTACTACCATTGGAATCCGGGAGACAGCCACAAAACGGTATGTACTGGACAGAAAACTGACCGAGCTGGAAACACCCTACGGAACCATACGGCGCAAAGACTCCATAGGCTACGGTGTTTGCCGTTCCAAACTGGAGTATGATGATCTTGCCGCCATAGCCAGGGAGAGAGGCATCAGTATGGAAGAGGCTGCAGAGCTGGTTCGGGACAGTCTGTGAAGTATGGGAAGGATTCGGACAAAAACCAAATAAGGAGAATGACAATATGAGTGGAATGAGAGGAATTGACACTCCGGTGAGAGAACGGAGGAGGCGGGTTTTTAAGGAAGTGGCCAATCTGGCATATCACTCGCAGAACCTGAAAGACGACATGGAGGCGCTGCCCTACCAGATTGTGGATTATGAAGAGCCGCTGTACAGGGAAAGCGTATATAGGGACAGGGCAATTATCCGTGAGCGCATCCGTCTGGCCATGGGCATGAGCCTGCGCCCGGAAAATAGGGAACATCCGGGACATCTGACCCAGGGTCTGGAGGAGAGCAATATTGGGGAAAAATACTATGAGCCGCCTCTGATGCAGGTGATTCCGTCAGCCTGCAACGCATGTCCGGAAGACCATTATGAGGTGACCAGCTCCTGCATGGGCTGTGTGGCGCATCCCTGCCACAGCGTCTGCCCCAGGGACGCGATTTCCATGGTAAACGGGAAATCGGTGATTGACCAGGAAAAATGCATCAAATGCGGGAAATGTAAGGATGTATGTCCTTATGACGCCATATGCCATAAGGAACGTCCCTGCAAGGCGGCCTGCGGCGTAAATGCCATTAAGTCCGACAGATTCGGGCGGGCGTACATCGACAATGATATCTGTGTGTCCTGTGGGATGTGTATGGTGAGCTGTCCTTTCGGCGCCATAGCGGATAAATCCCAGATTTTCCAGCTGATCCGCGCCATGCAGTCAGGAAAGCAGATCATCGCCCAGGTGGCGCCGGCCTTTGCGGGACAGTTCGGGCCCAGGGTCACGCCGGACATGTTCAAGACAGCGCTGAAGGAACTGGGGTTTGCGGACGTATATGAGACGGCGCTGGGCGCTGACCAGGGCTGTGCTGCGGAAGCGGAACACTATGTCAGGGAGGTTGTCTCCGGAAAACAGGATTTTGCGCTGACTTCCTGCTGTCCCTCCTGGTCCGTCATGGCAAAGCATTTATTCCCGGAAACCATCGACAAGATCAGCAACGAGCTGACGCCCATGGTGGCCACTGCCAGAATCATCAAGAAGGAACACCCGGACGCGTCCGTGGTCTTTATCGGTCCCTGCGCTTCCAAGAAACTGGAAGCCAGCCGCCGGACAGTGCGTTCCGACGTGGATTTTGTCATTACCTTTGAGGAACTGACCGGAATGTTCGAGGCCAAAGGCATCCTCCTGGATGAGATAAAGGCCATGGATGAAATGCAGGACGCCACAGGGGCAGGGCGCGGCTATGGCGTGGCCGGCGGTGTGGCCGGGGCCATAGAAGAGTATATTAAGACATACCATCCCGGCACGGAAGTAAAAATCGAGCATGCGGAAGGCCTCACGGAGTGCAAAAAGATGCTGCTTCTGGCGAAAGCGGGAAGAAAGAACGGATGCCTGATTGAGGGCATGGCCTGCCCCGGGGGATGTATTGCCGGCGCGGGAACCAATATCGCCATAGCCCAGGCCGCAAAGGAAGTGGCAAAATTCAAGGCTGCGGCCAAAGAACCCGTGCCCCATGAAGACGTGGAAGGGCGCTGAAGCGAAGAGCCAGAATTTAAAACAAAAAACAGACTCGAAGCGGGAAACAGCTGAAAGGAGCACAGAAACGGAGAGCCAGGACTTAAAACAAAAAACAGTCTCGAAGCGGGAAACAACTGAAAGGGGCGCTGAAGCGGAGAGACGGAACTTAAAATAGGAGTAAAAGTTTGTGTCTGCGCGGCATCCACAAACTTGACATGCGCAAAAGGCCGCGCAGA